>LFCJ01000039.1_pt1 | contig 65904 bp, 58 predicted proteins | sample 643141 | NCBI WGS metagenome assembly LFCJ01 (sample SAMN03766243, study PRJNA286221) | soda lake metagenome | biome: soda lake; feature: Kulunda steppe; material: water; isolation source: sample B1-Br-g2 brine of Lake Bitter-1 | place: Russia: Kulunda steppe | collected 2010-07
CTGATACATCCATGTCACACAACTCCCCGTCATCGTCCAGATCAGGTTGCCAACTCCGCTGATCTCGTCCCATCTCCCAGCCTCAACTTCTCAGCTACGGGAATAGAACTTGTGGGTAAGAGACAGGACTAAAGTCGTGGGCTTTCTCCTCGAATCTGTGTAACGCGAGTCGCTGCTCAGGTCGTTCGGAACGCCCGATCGCCGGCATCGCCCAATCCGGGGACAATAAAGCCGTCGTCGTCGAGTCGATCGTCGATCGAGACCGTCAGCAGGTCGGCCTGGGGAATCGAATCGCCAACCCGGAGCAGTCCGTCGGGTGCCGAGACTGCAGACAGGACGATCAGATTCTCGGGCTCTGCAGCGGCGTTCTCGACGACGTGATCGAGGACAGTACACATCGTACTCCCGGTCGCGAGCATGGGATCGGCGACGATCACTGTATCGTCCTCGGTGATCTCGGGGAGTTTGACGTAATCGACGGAGATCGGAAACGAGCCGTCGTCGTCGCGGCCGGCCTCCTCGTCACGGCTTGCACTGATGACACCCTGTCTGGCACGGGGGAAGGCTTTCAACAGCCCCTCGACGAACGGCGTCGCCGCGCGCAAGACGTTGATGATGACGACATCGTCGAGTCCGCGAACCCGCTCGCCCATGGTGGGTTCGAGCGGCGTCTCGATCTCGACGTACTCGGTTTCCATCCGGCCGTCGATAATCTCGTAGCCACAGATGCGACCCAGTTTGACGAGTCCCTTTCTGAAGCTGACCTGTTCGGTTTCAACGTCCCGAAGGCGTGAGAGCGTGTCTTTCGCCAGTGCGTGCGTGACGAGATAAGCGTTTTCGCGGTCTTCGATCGGCATACAAGAACACGGATTCGCTGGGTAGTTGATCGTATCGGTCCGGACGAGCGACGACCGTCAGCTCATCGAACCAGACTCGACTAACCACCGACAACTACCACCTGAGTCAGCAGCAACGAGGTTTATAACAATCCATCTCTTACCACCCGCCCAGCCGAATGGAAGAGAGCATCTCGGGATTCAAAGTTCGCGGTGACTGGGGCGACGTCGTCGAACACGGCGAACGCATCACACGCGCGCTTCGAGACGCCGGTGTCCACGACTCCGACGGCGACGACGACCAGCTCGTCGGCGCGTTCGAGGAGTGGGAAGAGTGGCGACCACGTGCCCACGAAACGCTCGATACGGAGGTCAGCGAGAAGACCGCCGATCAGGCCAGCGTCGAGGAAGGCAAAGGCGAGAAAGCCGGTAAAAAGCCCGACGAGGATATCAAAACCGCGGGCGAGAAACTGTCAGAGTCGTACGAGCGACTCGAACAGGACGACGCCGAAGGCGCAGTCGGCACCTGGAAAGAGTCGATCGATTACGTCGCGCGCGCGGCCGACTCCGCCAGCCGCAAGGCGCTGCGTCGGGTCGAGGACACGGTCTACCAGAACGTCATGACCCAGCTCGCACCGTACTACTTCGACAACGAACTCGTCAGTGCGAACATCCAACAGTCGACGCGCAACGGCGGCAACGGCGAACAGTTCGTCTTCGAGGTCAACGTCAACGATGACGAACTGAAAGACGAGGTGTCGGACCGACTCGCCGAGTTCGACGAAGAAGTCGATCGCTGGCACGTCGAGGTCGAGAAAGACGTCGAGGCTGCCGAGGCGATCGAGGGCGCAGAAGCACCCCCAGAGGTCGAACCTGACGACAACTCGAAGTCGACGACGAACTGAGTGGTGAACTCATACGAAATACGGTCATCAATTGCCGCCGATCGGCCGAGGCGGGTCGCTGATCAGCGGTAACTACGGACACTAATCCGTATCAGTCGGCCGTCCCCTGCTGTCGGCCCTCCACCTGGCCGATCCCAGGGACCGCCATGCGGCGTTCGACGCGTGACATCACGTTCGTCGCCGAGAGGACCAGGCCGAGATACACTAACGCCAGTAGCGTAAAGATCGGCGTGTACTCGAACGTCGACGACGCGATCCGGCTCGCACGGTAGTACAGTTCGGGCACCGTAATGAACCCGGCCAGCGAGGAGTATTTGATCAGATAGACGAGTTCGTTCGTCCACGCTGGAATCGCATACCGGAGCGTCTGCGGAAGGACGACGTGGCGAATCCCCTCGAGTTTCGAGAGTCCGATCGCTCGAGCGGCGGTGAGCTGCCCCTCGTCGACGCTTTCCAGTGCACCCCGGATATACTCGGCCTGGTAGGCCGAGCCGTTGATCGTAAAGCCGATGATGGCGATCCAGAACGCGTACTCGGGGACGAACCCGCGCCCGACCACACTCACGTCGCTGAGCGGAACCGCCAAGTACGGCGTATAGTAGAGGACGAACAGCTGTGCCAGCAGCGGTGTTCCCCGGATGAGTTCGGTGTAGGAAAGCGAAATCCAGCTGAACGGACCGCCGTAGACTCTGAGCACGGCCATCGGGACGGCGATGAAAAAGCCGAGGACGATGCTCACTGAGGTCAGAACGATCGTATACCAGGCACCCGTTGCCAGCGCGGGCGCGATGTCGATCGCGAGTGCGACCCCGTCGACGAGGGAGGCGAGCCAGCCGACAGGGATTCTGATCGGCCCCAACGTCGCGACGGAGCCAGAGAGCGTGTCGGCGACCTGCTCGAACGGTGTCGGCGAGAGGAAGTTTTCGCCCACGCCGGGGCCGATTCCCCAGCGCCCGAGCGTCCAGTCGTAGAGCCACCGCGTGACGAGCCAGGCCCAGAACGCCACGCCGGCGACGATCGCGAGCCCCCGACCGAGACCGTTCGTCGACTTGCGAAGCCGCTCCGTGTCGAGGCGCAGGGCGTCGGCGACGCTCATACTCGATCGTCGCCCCCGATCTCCGAGCTGCCGCTGTCAGTCACACCCTCCGCGTCCGGGCCAGTGCCCTCAGTCATGGCGAATGCTCTCGAAGAACCGTTTCGTCCGCTCGTGAGTTGGGTTCTCGAACAGGTCCTCGGGCGGGCCGCGTTCGACGAGTTCCCCCTCGTCGAGAAACGAGATCCGACTGGCGCCGCCGCGAGCGAAGCGCATCTCGTGGGTGACGACGACCATCGTCATTCCGTCGGCCACGAGCTGTTGCATCACCTCGAGCACCTCGTTGCTGAGTTCGGGGTCGAGCGCGCTGGTCGGCTCGTCGAACAGCATCACCTCTGGGTCCATCGCCAGCGCGCGGGCGATGCCGACGCGCTGTTTCTGTCCGCCAGACAGCTGTGCCGGGTAGGAGTCGACCTGGTCGGCAAGCCCCACACGTTCGAGTTCGGCATCGGCGCGTTCGCGCGCCTCGGCCGTGCTCAGCCCCTTGACCTTCCGGAGACCGAGCGTGACGTTCTTGCGCGCGGTGAGATGGGCAAACAGGTTGATGTCCTGGAACACCATGCCGATCTGCTGGCGGACGGTGTTTGGGTCCGTCTTTGCGCCGGTCACCTCCATCTCGTCGAGATAGATCTGACCGCTGTCGACGTCGGTCAACCGGTTGATACACCGCAGCATCGTCGATTTCCCGCTACCGCTGGGGCCGACCAGCACCTCGACGTCACCACGATCGACATCGAGATCGATCCCCCGGAGGACCTGTTCGTCGCCGTAGGACTTCCAGACATCCTCGATCCGCAACAGCGGCTTTCCGGCGGTTGCGGTGCTCGTGGCGGTCGACTGTCGGTCTGTACGGTCGGTCGTCTCGGTTGATTGCGGTTCGCTCACGAGGATTCACCTGGAATTGCAAACTGGTTGCTGATGTAGTCGAGCATGCGGTTGGTGCTGAACGTCAACACGAAGTAGATCAGGCTAATAACGAGGATGACTTCGAGCACGGCGGTCGTCTGCTGGAGAAACAGGTCCTGACTGCGCTTGAGGAGTTCACCCAGGCCGATCGCAAAGGCGATCGAGGTGTCTTTCAGGACGATCGTGAACTCGTTTTGAAAGCCAGGGACGCTCCGGCGCAGCGCCTGTGGGACGATCACGCTCCGGATCGCTTCAAGACGGCTCATCCCGATCGAGCGCGCGGCCTCCATCTGTCCCTCGTCGATGCTCCCGAGTGCTCCTCGGAAGATCTGGGACTGGTAGGCAGCGCTCCGGAGGCCGAGTGCGATCGTCGCTGCGATGAACGCGTCCGGAACGTCCGTCGGAACCGTAACCGGCGTCGGGCCGAGGACGAACTCGATCGCGCCGAGGGCGGCCGCGATCGCGTCGATGACGATATCGATCGGCAACACGAAGTACGTGAAGATCATGATCACGAGAATCGGCGTCCCACGCAACAGGACGCCGAACTTGCGGACGAACGCCTGCGAGTAGCCGCTCCCGTAGGCTTCGATCGCGCCCGCGGGAAAGCCCGCGAGGAAGCCAAGCAGGATGCTCGTCAGCGTGAGCGCAATCGTGACGACCAGCCCCCACAGCAGGTACTCCCGATTCCGGTAGACGAACGCCCAGTCCTCACTAACGTATCGGCCGATCGTCTCGTCGCCGACGAACAGCAGTTGCTCCGGCGAGAGCGCAGTCAACAGCTCAGTTACCGGAACGACGAACTCCATCGTCGATCAGACTATTCGCCGAACCATTCCTGGGTGATGTCGTCGTACTCGCTGGATTCCTCGACGGCCGCGATCCCGTCGCTGAGTGCGCCCTGCAGATCGTCTGCGTCCTGGCGGATGCCGAAGCCGAACTCCTCGTCGGTCTCGAAAACGAACGCCACCTCGACGTCCCGATCGTTCGCAAAGGAGTTGCCGACCGGTTCGTCGATGACGATCGCGTCGAGTGTCCCCCGTTCTAGTTCTTCGACCGCGAAGACGTAGTTGTCGTAGGAGGTGTAGTCGACGTCGTCGCCCAGTTCATCCTCGATGAGCCCCTCGCCGGTTGTTCCTGACTGTGCGCCGACGTTCATTCCCGCGAGGTCGTCGAAGCTCTCGGGCTGGAACTCGCCGCCCGTCTCGACGAGCACCGACTGGTCGGAACTGTAGTAGGGGTCGGTGAACGCGATCGTCTCCTGGCGGTCCTCGGTGATCGTCATCGCAGCCGCGATGACGTCGATATTCTCGTTTTCGAGGGCCGGAATCAGCGAGTCGAATTCGAGTTCTTCCCACTCGGTGAGTTCGTACTCCGTCTCGTCGACGACGGCCTCGAGCAGGTCGATGTCGAAGCCAACCAGTTCGCCGTCCTCGACCATCTCGAACGGCTCGAAGCCGGGAGCCGTTCCCGCAACGATTTCCTGGTTGCCGTCTCCAGTTCCATCGTCGGCGTCGTCGGCATCATCATCCCCATCGTCGGCATCGTCGAGACAGCCAGCAAGCCCCACCGTCGCAGCGACACCGGCTGCTCCTGTTCGTTTTAAATAGCTCCGTCGATCGAACGTCTGCTGCTCCGTAGGCATGCGTACTACTTTTTGGAGAGAGCCTTAATACTTTAGATATATGCTCCGCTATAGACGCGCCGAGACGTGAGATACGTCCAGATACGTCCACTTTCGCGAGCGTGTGGCAGGCAGGTATTCCCCGCGATCGTAACAACAGATTATGCCGGCGAAATTCACAGAAGATCTCGCGTAAATCCACAGGAGATCACCAAGAGTCAGGTCGTTCGAGTATCGTCGACACACCGCTGTGGCACACGCGGTCACCAGCACGCCAAACGGTGCCGCCACAGGTCGGCACACACTTGTAGGACCCCCAGTAACAACGGGTAGATGGTCGAGATCGCGACGATAGCCACGTTTCTGGTTGCCGCGATCGCCAGCCTGTTTATGGCCTGGGCGATCGGGGCTGGATCGAGCGGCTCGACGCCGTTTGCCCCCGCAGTCGGTGCGAACGCGATCTCGGTGATGCGGGCCGGCTTTCTGGTCGGCATTCTCGGGTTCGCGGGCGCAGTGTTGCAGGGTGCGAACGTCTCCGAGGCGGTCGGTGCCGAGCTGATCGGTGGCGTCATCCTCTCGCCGATGGCTGCGACGATCGCCCTGCTCATCGCGGCCGGGCTGGTCGCGATCGGCGTGTTCAAGGGGTATCCGATAGCGACGGCGTTCACGGTGACAGGCGCGGTCATCGGCGTTGGGCTTGCGATGGGTGGCGACCCCGCGTGGCCGAAGTACATCGAGATCGCCACGCTCTGGATCCTTACCCCGTTCGTCGGAGGTGGCCTCGCCTATGCGATCGCCCGAACGCTGCGAGCCGAACTGGTCGCCGAAGAGTACCTTATCGTCCTCCTCGCGGCTTTCGTCGGGATGATCGTCGCCAACATCGAGTTCGCGATCCTCGGCTCAGCCGAGGCCGGGGGCGCATCGATCGCCGAAGTCGCTGCCGGCTGGCTCCCCGGACCGACGATCGCCGGCATCGCCGTGGCGACGGCCGTGATCGCTACCTTCTGGGCGCTTGCGATCGGATTCGACCTGAAACAGGGGACCGAACAGGGCGAGCGACACTTCCTGCTTATTCTCGGTGGGCTCGTGGCGTTCTCCGCGGGTGGCAGCCAGGTCGGGCTGGCGGTCGGCCCGCTCATCCCGCTGTCGGGTGACGTCGGCCTACCGTTGATCGCGCTCCTGCTCGGCGGCGGCTTCGGCCTCCTGCTTGGCTCATGGACCGGCGCGCCACGAATGATCAAAGCGATCTCACAGGACTACTCTTCGCTGGGACCGCGGCGATCGATCGCGGCACTCATCCCGTCGTTCATTATCGCCCAGGCTGCCGTTCTCTATGGCATCCCCGTCTCGTTCAACGAGATTATTGTCAGTGCGATTATCGGCAGCGGCTACGCTGCAGCCGGAGCCGGCGGTGGCGTGAGCGGGCGGAAGATGCTGTACACTGTCCTCGCATGGATCGGCTCGTTGGCCGGCTCGATCATCATCTCCTACGCCGGCTACGTCGTCATTTTCGGACTGATCGGGTGAAACCGCTCCCCGGGCCGTCTCACAGTCGCTGCCACCTGACGCTGCTGTGTCGATTCGAACCGCCTTTACACGAACGATACCCAGAACGAGTATGGACGACTCCGAACCGACTAGCTGGCGGCGGGACGCGACAACCTCCCGGACGGTCCGGATTCTGTGGGCACTCGGCGTCGGCACCTTTCTCGCTGCCGCCGGGATCGTCGTCTTCTGGCGGTTTTTCGACCTGACCGGGCAAATCGGCGGCCGATCGATCGTCGTCGCCACGGCCGCTGCACTCGTGGTGACGATCCTCGCGCTCGCGATCTCTAACCGAACCGAACATCACGTCGAACAGCTCTGTCGGTGGCTGTCAATCAGCCCACCCGAGGGAGACAGCCTCAACAGAGCGATAGACGCTGCGGTCGGCGCAGTCGTCATGATAGGGATCATCGGATCGTTGATGATCGCCGGACGGGTCGTCTCTCAGCGAGATCTCCTCGACGTCGGTGCCGGCCCATTTACGCTGGTGGCCGCACTGACAATCCCGTTTGCAGTCATCGCCATCATCGTTGCCGTGTTTCTCAAATCTGTCGGGACGTTCGACCCAAAAGAGGAAGCGATCTACCTCTACGATCCCGACCAGCGGATCGACCTCGACGTGATCCGGGAGGTCTCGGTCCGACAGCTCGGAGATACGTCGATCGTGAGGTTAGAGTACGCCCAGCCCGGCGGCCAGTACGTCCAGGGGCCGCGTCGGCTGACGATGCCGCCGGACGTTGCCCATGAAGTACAGGACGTGGTTCGATCGCAGCCGACGCCAACGCAATGAGTCAGATCGCGGCCGACGCCAACGCAATGAGTCAGATCGCGGCCGACGTCGACACGGATCAGGAGCGGCCTCAATCGCGGACTCACTCCGAAAGCGAGAACGGAATCTCGACGCCGTAGTCGTCGCCAAGCCCCACGAGATCGGCAGCCACCTCCTGACGGATCGGGACGCCAGCTTCGAGTGACTGCTGTCTGGTGTTCGCCTCGATCTCGCCGGGAATCATGACCTCGTCGACGCCCTCCTGTGGCTGCTGTGTTTTGAACTGTTCGATCAGGTCGTCGACGTCGGCTTTGAACTCGTCGAGATCGCGAAAGGCGCTCACATCGATCGCTCCGAGGAAGTGTCCGACACCCATCGGCTCGTCGTACTCCCCGTAGAGTTTGCCGACCGACGGGCTGGAACCGGCACCCGACAGCAGTCCCGAGAGCACGTCGACGACCAGTCCGAGCGCGTAGCCTTTGGGACCGCTCATCGGGCGCAAGGCGACCACCGATTCCGGATCGGTCGTCGACTCGCCGTTCTCGTCGACTCCCCAATCCGGTGGGATAGACTCCCCCTCGTCCGTCGCGTGGTCGATCTTGCCAAAGGCGGCGACGCTCGTCGCCATATCGAGGACGGTGTCGAACTCGCGAGCAGTCGGGGCCGCGATCGAAATCGGGTTAGTGCCCAGCACGGGTTCGGTCCCGCCGTAGGGGATCACGTTCGAATCGACGTTGCTCGTCGCGATGCCGATGAAGCCGTGGTCGCTGGCGCGTTCGGTGAAACACCGCGCTGCACCGAAATGGTTGCTCCGCTTGACGACCGCACCAGCCATCCCGGTTTCCGCGGCGAGCTCCATCGCGCCGTCTATTGCGTCGATGCTCGCACTCTGTCCAGGGCCGTCGTCGGCGTCGACGAGCAGCCCCGACTCAGACACCTGTTCGATCGTGATGTCGGGGTCGCAGTCGAACCCGCCCGCCTCGAACTTCTTGACGTAGACTGGGAGTCTCGCAACGCCGTGTGAGTCGACGCCACAGGCGTCGGCGTGGACGAGCGTCTCGGCCACCCGATCGGCGTGTGGGTCCGTTACCCCTACCGCAGACAGGACGGTGGTGGTGAACGTCTCGAGTCGGTGACGATCGACGCGAACTGTCTCCTCCATAGTCAGTCGTCACGGTCTCTACAATAAAAACCGACCCCGTGAGAACCGATCGGCGAGAATCCGCTCGCGGTTACTCCGTCGGCGGCAGTCGACCCACGATCACTGCTCGCCTTCCGCTTCGATATCGGCCCGTTCGTCTTCCTCCTGTCGGAGTTTCTGGAGGCGCGCTTTCATGATCCGTGTGTTCTCGACCTCCTCGACGGAGATCCGGACGCCGTCGTACTCGGTCTCCTCGCCCTCCTCGACGAGGCGGCCCGCCCGGTTGAAAATGAAGCCGGCGATCGTCTCGAACTCCTCGCCTTCAGGGAGATCGATACCGAGCGCCTCGTTGACGTCCTCGATGTTGACCTCACCGCGGACGAGAACGGTGTCCTCGTCGATCTCCTCGATCGGGAGATCCTCGCCGCCCTCTAAGATCTCACCGATGATCTCCTCGACCATGTCTTCCATCGTCACCAGCCCCTCGGTGGTCCCGAACTCGTCGATGACGATCGCCATGTGCATCCGGTTTTCGCGCATCTCGGTCAGCAGTTCGTCGACGTTTTTCGACTCGGGAACGTGGAGCGTTGGCTGGATGAGATCTGCGAGTTCGAGATCGTCGGCCTCGGTCTCGCCGTAGTTGAGATCACGAACGAGATCCCGGATGTGGACCACGCCGAGGACGTTGTCGAGACTTCCCTCGTAGACCGGGATCCGGGCGTGGCCGCTCTGGATACAGGTCTCGATCGCCTCATCGATATCGGCGTCTTTCGGAACGGCAGTCATATCGAGTCGCGGCGTCATCACCTCTTTGACGATCGTGTTGTTGAAACGGAAGATCCGGGTGAGCATCTCGTGTTCCTCCTCTTCTAAAACCCCTTCGCGCTCGCCGGACTCGATCATCTCCTGGATCTCGTCGCGGGTGACGTAGGGAGACTCGATCGCCCCGGTCGAGCCCGTGAGTTTGTTGACCTGGCGGGTGAGGTAATCGAAGAGGACGATCAGCGGAAAGAGCAGGTACTCGGTCGCCTTGAGTGGTTTCGAGATCCGGATCGCCCACGACTCGGTGTTTTCGACGGCGTAAGACTTGGGCACGCTCTCGCCGAACAGGAGAACGAGAGCGGTGATGCCGAACGTCGCGAGCAACACGCCGACCAGCCCGCCGAAGTAGATCGACAGGATCGCCGTCGCGATCGAGGACATCGCGATGTTGACGATATTGTTCCCGACGAGGATCGTTACCAGAAGCCTGTGTGGGTCGTCTTTGAGGGCTTTAACGAGCGACGCACCTTCGACGCCGTCTTCGACCATTCCATCGAGGCGGTGTTTCGGAAGGTTGAACATCGCGATCTCCGACGAGGAAAAGAAGCCGGAGAGACCAATGAGAATAACAACCGCCAGCACGCCAACAGTCGTCACTGTCGACTGATCGACCTCGAGCCCCACCACTGGGACGTCGTAGGCGGCGAGTGCGACCTCGAACAGCGGAGACAACGCCATTGATGTGGTGACTTGTAACCGGATCGGTTAACAGTTTACCCTTTTCGGGTCCCAACAGCCGACGACGACACGCTTACCCGACTCTTTCCCCAACGGATGGGTATGACTGGTTCAGCAACCGCAGCGAGCGACGCACCGATCACCTTCTATCGGCTGCAAGGGTGTCCGTTCTGTGAGCGAGTGACACGGCTGCTCACCGAGTACGACCTCGAGTACACCTCGCGGTTCGTCGAACCGATGCACTCCCGACGCGACGTCGTCAAACGCGTCGCCGGGGTCCGGACCGTCCCTGTCATCGTCGACGAAAACACCGACGTCACGATGGCCGAAAGTGCAAACATCGTCGAGTATCTGGAGACGACGTACGGCGATCGGGCCACCGAGAGCGGGAACGAGGCTGCGGCTGCGGCCGACGCCCCTGCGGAGACGGAGGCAGCCGCCGACACCGGAGGTGAAGACTGATGCTCGACTTCGAGGTCGTCGACCTCGGTCCGGCCGACGCGATCGAGTCCGGCACGGAGGCGCCAGACTTTACCCGCCCGCTGGTCACCGACGAGTTCTGGCAGGACCACACGCTCTCGGCGCTCGCGAGCGACCACGGCGGGCGGACGATCCTCGTCTTCACTCCGATGGTCGGCTCGTTCATCGCCAAGTACGTCTGGGACGAACTCGACGAGCGCGGCTGGAACGATCGCGACGAACAGATCGTCGGAATCAGTGCCTCGACGCCGTACGGCATCTCACAGTTCCTCGACGGGAACGACACCCCGTTTTCCCTGTTTGCCGATCCGAGCAACGAGATCGCCGACGCCTACGGCATCGCCCACGACGTAGACGGGATGGCCGGCATCAGCGAACCACGCCTCGCGTTCGTCGCGATCGACGCCGATCGGACTGTCGAGGCCACCTGGGTGACGACGGAGTGGCCTGAGTTTCCAGAGTACGACGACCTCGAAGAGCGCCTCGGACTCGAGTAACGCGATCGTCGACCTGAGTCGACGGATCTCACAGCGGTATCCTTTTGGCTGTGACGGGCCGATAGCCACCCGAATGACCGAACTCGAGCGCGCAGCGGCAGCGATCAGGGACGGTGAGCTGGTCGTCTATCCCACGGAAACCGTCTACGGGCTCGGAGCAGACGCACTCGATCCCGACGCCGTCGATCGCGTCTTCGAGGTGAAAGGGCGGGATCGATCGAACCCGATCTCGCTTGCTGTCCCCTCCGTTCCGGCGGCACTCGAGTACGTCCGAGCGACCGATCGCGAGCGCCAGTTCATGGCCCGGTTCCTGCCCGGCCCCGTGACGGTACTCTGTCGGCGACGCGAGTGTGTGCCGGACGAACTCACTGCCGGCCGCGATCGGGTTGGCGTCCGGATCCCGAACCACGAGCTCGCACTGTCGCTCTGTGAACGGGCCGGGACGCCGATCACGGCGACGAGCGCGAACGTCAGCGGGCAGGGGAGCGTGCGGCGAGTCGACGTACTCGATCTGTCGATCCGCGAGGCGGCCGCGGTGACGATCGACGACGGCGAAACCCCTGGCACCGAGAGCACCGTCGTCGACGTCGACAGCGGAACGATCCACCGGCGAGGCGCACAGGCCGGGGCGATCGACGCCTGGCTCGATCGCAAAGAGCCGTGACGACGGCCGACAGCTACCGCTACCCGAACCCGAGCAGCGATCGCAGCGTCCGCGTCCGCACGCCACATTTTTTGGCGAACGTACAGGACTCACATTTCGATCGGTTGTCGATCCGCGGCGGTGGGCCGTCGAGTTCTCGGACCGTCCGCAGCGTCCGCCGGTAAGCTGCTTTCCGGCGGGTCGTGAGGTCGATCCAGCGGATCACCCCGTGGGCGGGGTACTCGACCCATGCCCGTTCGACGGGCATCTCGTGCTCCCAGGCGAGCGCCTTGGCCGCTGCAACGGCGTGGACGGACTGGGGTTCCCAGACGCCCTGGTCGGGCGGTTTCCCCGGCGAGACGATCGCGGGCTCGATCGGGTCGGAAAGTACCTTGTGGACGACGCCGCGACACTCCCGGCCGGTGACGAGGACGTCGCGATCGACGGGGTTGCACAGTCGTACCCACTGGTCGTGAGTCTCGAGCCGCCGTCGCGTCGCCGCCAGCCGATCACGGTACGTCCCGGGCGGACGAGCGATCGGTTCGGTCGCGAGTTCGTCGACCGGTGTGGCCAGTAATTCGTCGTACTGGGTTGCAAGCGCACGGATCTCGTCGACTGTTACTGGTGGCTCCCGATCGTGGTCGTCACGGGTTCGCTGGTAGTACAACTTCCGTGGACAGTACGCAGCCGTTCGGAGGTCACTGAACGCGATGTGCGTGGTCACGGGATGGCTGGCCGCCCGATCGGATAAAAAGAGTCGCCTCCTGGCGGTGGCCACGAACCCGTTCGCCACTACATTTCGACGTTCGTCTCCATCCCCTCAGTAGCGTCGTCGAGGCCGTCCTCACGGATATCGCTCGCCATCCGATCGGTGAGGTCGGCGTCAGCGAGGATGCTATCGAACTCGTCGCGGTAGCGATCGTTTGCCGCTCGCGACTGGGCTCTGGCGCGTGCGACCTGTCGGTAGCGGTGGATCTGGTCCTCGCTGACGTCGTACTCCGCGGCGAGCGTGGCGTCATCTTCCTCCCGGTCGCGAATCGCAACGAGGTCGATGTCGTCTGCGTCGTCGTCGGCGACGAGATGCATGGCGAGGCGTGCCTCGAAGACAGTCTCCTCGTCGACGCCCAGCTCGTCAGCGATCACCGCGTCGCTCTCGCCGTCGTAGAACGACGTGGCGAGCTCGATCAGCTGCTCGTCGGTGAGCGACGTTTCGAACTCGTAGCGCTCGCGAAGCTGTGTGATGACGTTTTTGAGGCGTTCTTCGACGGTCCGCTCGTCCTGTTCGAGCGAGCCGCGGGTATCTTGCTGTGATTCGGTGACAGTCGCTTCCCCGTCGGTGACGTCGGTGAAGATCTCTCGGAGTTCCTCGGTTTTTTCGTTCATGGGTGGACACTCCCGATGGGTGGCTATTTAAGCCTGTTGCCAGATGAGGTCGATCGCCCGTCGCCCCGAAAACCACTATGAATTACAACTCCGTTTAAGATTTTCGCACGGAAGCGTCGGGGTCGGCGGCTGAAATCCGTGCCAAGAACTAAGGGATGCCCTCACGCGTGATAAAATATGAACGTCGGAGTCCAGTTGGGGATCATAAACGGTGTCGCCCAGTCAGAGGTGACGAGAGAAACGTACTGGGGAATCAGTTCGACCGGCTACGCGCTGTTTTATCTCCTGACCGTGATCACGATCGCGGTCTTCGTCTACGGGGTCTACCAGCGGTTCAGCCGGTATACGGAGGGCGAAGACGATCCGTTCGCCCGACTCGACGATCTTCCACGTCGAATCGTCACCGCAGCCAAAATCGCCCTCTCGAACGAGCAGAACTTCGATCGAGACCTCTACGCCGGCCTGATGCACTCGTTTATACTCTGGGGCTTTCTGACACTGCTCATTGCGACCTCGATTCTCGCGTTCGACGACTACGCGTACAATCTCCTCGTCGGCGGGTCGTTCTGGGTCGGCGACTTCTATCTTGCCTACCAGTTCATGGTCGACGCGATGGGGCTGTTGTTCGTCGTCGGCATCGGGATGGCGCTCTACCGGCGCTACTGGGTTCGCAACGAGCGACTCTGGGGTCGCCACACCTCCAATGAGGACGACATCTTCATCTGGACGCTGTTCGGCCTCGGCGTCGGCGGCTTCGCCCTCGAAGGCCTGCGAATCTACGCGACAGGAATGCCCGACCACGAGGTCGTCAGCTTCGTCGGCTACGGGCTCGCGATGGTTCTGGGCGCAGTCAACCTCCCCCTCGCAGGCGAACCCGGCATGAACCTGGCGGCTGGAGTGACCGGCGAGAACCTCCACTGGCTGGCCTGGTGGTCACACTCGCTGCTCGCGTTCTTTTTCATCGCGTGGATCCCCTACGCCAAGCCGTTCCACATGCTCTCTTCGTTTGCGAACGTCGTTGCCCGCGACGAGCAGGCTGGGAAGCGGCTCCCCAACGTCCCCGCCGATCTGGACGCAACGAACGCCGAATCGATCGACGATTTCACCTGGAAAGAGCTGCTCGACCAGGACGCCTGCACGAAGTGTGGTCGCTGTTCGGCAGTCTGTCCGGCGAAGGCGTCCGGTCGTCCGCTCGACCCACGCAACGTCATCCTCGATCTGAAACAGTACCGCGAGCAACTCGACGCCGGCGGCGAGGAGCACGCGATCGTCGCGGATGGGGGAACGAGTGCGATCGACGCGGAGACGATGGAGTCCTGTATGGCCTGTATGGCCTGTATGGACGCCTGTCCGGTCGAGATCGAGCATCTCCAATCGTTTACCCGGCTGAATCGGCAGCTGACCGACCAGGGCGACGTCGCCCCCTCCATGCAGGACGTCTTCCAGAACGTCATGCAAAACGGCAACACCTTCGGGAACTCGCCGCGCAATCGAGCCGACTGGGCCGACGATCTCGAGTTCGAGCTCACCGACGCCCGCAACGAGCAGGTCGACTACCTCTGGTACGTCGGCGACTATCCGAGTTACGACGATCGCAACAAGCGGGTGGCGCGATCGCTGGCGACTATTCTGCAGGCGGCCGACGTCAGCTTTGGCATCCTCTTTGAGGACGAAAAGTACGACGGCAACGACATCCGCCGCGTCGGCGAGGAGTTCCTCTACGTCGAACTCGCCGGCCACCACGTCGAAACGTTCGAGGACTGTGCGTTCGACACGATCGTCTGTACGGACCCCCACTCCTACAACACGTTCGCAAACGAGTACCCCGAGGTCGACTTCGAGGAGTTCGCCGATGATCCGATGATGCCGTTCGACTACGACGAACAGTGGAACGCCGACGGCGCGATCGACGTCCTCCACTGGACCCAGGCGATCGAAGAGTTGGTCGCGGACGGCCGACTCGACCTCGACGGGACGGAACTCGACTACACCGTCACCTACCACGATCCCTGTCATCTCGGGCGGTACAACGACGAGTACGAGGCCCCACGAGACCTCATCCGGGCTACCGGCTGTGAGCTCGTGGAGATGCCTCGCAACCGCGAGGACTCCTTTTGCTGTGGTGGTGGCGGTGGCGGTCTCTGGATGGATTTCGAGGAGGAGCCAAAACCCAGCGAGGAACGGCTCCGGGAAGCCCTCGAGGACACCACCGCCGGGAGCGGCGTCGAAAAGTTCGTCGTCGCCTGTCCGATGTGTATGACGATGTACGAGGACGGCCGCAAAACTGGCGGCTACGAGGACGCGATCGAGATCGTCGACATCGCCGAACTGCTCGTCGAAGCGATCGGCGCCGACGCACAGGCGAAACTCGGGGTCACAGCCGACTGACGAGGACCTCGGGATCGAAGCCGACTACCGAGGGCAGGGTTGCGGTGACAGCCGGTGTCGTCGGGGGCGACTGGCGGGCCGTCGTCGGATCTCGACCGACGACCGATCCGGTCGGCACCTGGTACGAATCGTCAGTTCCCGCCGATCGCGACTCGCGTCGGCGATCAGCGACACACCGGTCCAGCGATCCGTATCAACCGCCGTGATGCGCGTCCCGCGTCGTGTCGTCGCACGTCCAGGCATACTCGGCCCACTCCGTTCGATCGACCAGGTCCGGATTGGTCGGCGAGCAGGTCGGTTTCGAATCCGTTACGGCACCGCCACGCAGTCCCGGAATCATCCCCTCGAAACCGGCCAACACCTCGAGTGCGGGCGAACGCGCCAGCGTCGCGGTGCCGTCGGTTGCGTGCAGGCGGGAATCGACCGCATCAGTCGCCGAGTACGGCCCCGGTCGATCGCCCGTATCGGAGAGCATCGTTGCCCCGTGCCAGTAGTTGCCATCGTCGTCGTCGCTCCAGATGCGAAGCGGCCCGGGCGACGATCGGACGTGTTCGTAGTTGCTGAGGAAGTCGTTGCCGACGACCCGGTTCGTCGGCAGCACCGATCGAACGTCGACTCCGAGTGTGTTTCCGGCGACGACGTTGCCCTGGAAAATCGAGGCCGCCGTATTGAACTGAATGCCGACGCGATTGCCTTCGATGACGTTCGAGGCGACGTATGCGTCGTCGCTGTCCGGTATAATCCCTGTATCGGCGTTTCGGACGGTGTTCTCGACGATGGCGATCCGCTCGGGGCCAGTCATGACGTAGATGCCGGTCCCGTCCTGGTCGCGAACGTCGTTGCCGACGATCAGCGCGTCCGAGGTGTGCATCAGGTGGACGCCGATTCGGTTCTCGATGATGGTATTGTTCCGGAGCACAATCCCCGGGGAGTCGTGCGTGTAGATGCCGTCGCGGCCGTCCCGAATCGTCGACTTCTCGACAACTGCCGCGGAGTGGATCGCGCTCACACCGGCGCGGCCGTCCCGCCAGGACTCGTGGCCGTCGACGGTGGCGTTACGGACGACGGTGTCTGAGCTCTCGTGGAGGAGGACGCCGTTCGACGGCGTTTCGATGCTGACGTCGGCGACGAGACTGCCCGCACCGCCGTCGATGACGATCCCGGCGTCGCCGCCAGCGTAGTGGTCGACCAGGTCGTCGTCCCAGTCTTCGCCCTGCGAGTCGGGGGCGTGATCAGGAATCTCGTCCGACTCGGAGGTCCGATCGCCAACGCCGGTGATCTCGACGCCGGTAATCGCGGTTCGGTTCGCCGTTGCCGTTACCACGGAGCCCCGGCCCGGCCCCTCGATCGTCACGGTTCCGTCACCCGCGAGCGTGATCGGTCGATCGATCGCGACCTGTTCGTCGTAGTGGCCGTCCGGAACGACGACCGTCGTGTTCGCCGGTGCGGCGTCGATGGCATCCTGAATGGTCGCCTCGTCTTCGCCGACGACGACCGAAACGGGGCGATCCCGGAGGGAGTCGGCTCGATCGCCCGTGTCGTCGACAGCCGCAAGCCGATCGTCGAGTCGCTCGCGCACGGCAGTCGCATCACCGATGTCGAACGAGGACTCGAAGAGGGCGTCCCAGTCGCGAACCGCCCCGCCGTGGCTCGCTGCGAACGCCGCCGCGTCGTCCCGTTCGGCGAACGAGACGACCGTCTCGCCGGTCGGTGACCGGGCGTCGCTGCCGACGACGAACCAGGCTGACTCCGCGTCAGTCCAGGGCGGGGTTCGATCGGCGATCGGGTACCCCTCGTCCGTGAGTTCGGTCTCGACTGCACTGTAATCGGATACGTACGCGGCAAGCGGATAGCCGAACCGCTCTTCGTGCGTTTCCTGCTGGTAGCTGTCGACAAACCGTTCGACGCCCTGGTAGCCGACGACGTAGGAGTACTGGGAGTAAAACACCTGCGAGCGTGGTAACGTGACGTTCTCGTCGAGTGCGTACTGATCCTCGAGCGAGAGGCCAACCGCCACCGTCTCATCGTACTCGACTGGATCGGGCGACGACGTCCCGACGTCGATGATAAAAACACCGAAAGCCCCCAGAAAACCGATCGCGATGGCCACGATTAGCCATTCCGTCCTCGAACGTCCGAGCATACGCCGACTGGCACCGCAAAGTGGGTATGTGATCTGGTTCACCTCTCGAATCAACTGCCGATGACCCCGCGATTGCTGTCGAGTCGATCGTCACCTCGCTCGGTTCGACGCTCCAGCCAGAACATCCGGGCAGCCACTGTTCGAACTCCATCTCAGACAGTGGTCCACCCACCGACCGATCTGCAGCCCATGCAATAGTGGCACGTGATGACACTATGTAGGTCGATCACATAGCGCGGTACTGAGGCAGGTCATGGCCGAAATACCACGCACGGAGACAGCCGCCCCTGCAAACGGGGCGAGGTCACGTTCAGTACCAGCGACAACTTCAGGCGCCCCACACCCGAGATGCGTCCGGTCCGGACCGGGGGTGATCGGAAGCACGCCCGATCGCCCGCGATCGCCACACCGATGACGCTTGCAACCGTTCCACGGTACGATCGCTCCCCGGCCTCGGCGCGTAGCGACCGCGCGGTGATCCTCGGTGGGAGCATCGCGGGGCTGGTTGCTGCTCGCGTCCTGGCCGATCGGTTCGAACGGGTCACCGTCATCGATCGGGATTCGGTTCCCGGCCGGCCGACAGCCCGCCGGGGAGTGCCCCAGGGGGACCACCTGCATCTCCTGCTCGAAGCCGGCCGGGCGACGATCGAGGACTTCTGTCCCGGCTATGGCGAGACGCTGTGTGCGGCCGGCGGGTTGATGATCGATATGTCGACCGACGCGATCCACTTCGAGGGCGGCGAGGTCCTCGCGGATGGGCCGAAACGCCTGCCGACCTACTGTGCGAGCCGGCCGCTGTTCGAACAGGTCCTTCGCGATCGAGTCAGCGACAAAGACGGCGTCGAGCTGTGGGATCGAACCCAGGTCACCGACTACTGTACCGACGGCACGACGGACGTCGATGGCGTGCTGGTCCGGACCGAGGACGGCGAGCAACGAACGCTCACCGCCGACCTGGTCGTCGATGCCACGGGACGGACGAGCCGGACGCCGGCGTGGCTGGCCGAGAACGGGTACACGCCGCCACCCGTCGAGGAGGTCCAGATCGGCCTGGCCTACAGCACCGTCTGTCTCGGACGGCCCGCCGACGATCGGCGGGCGTTCTTTATTCCGCCCGACCCGCCTCGCACCCGTGGTGCTGGAGCGGTCCCGATCGAAGACGATCGATGGCTGGTGACGTTCTTCGGCGTCCACGGCGATCATCCGCCGACCGATGCCGACGGGCTCCGGGCGTTCGCAGCGAGCCTGCCGATCCCCGATCTGGCACAGCTGTTAGAGAGCCAGGCGTGGCTCTCCGAGACGATCGCCGCCTACCCCTTTCCGTCGAGCCGCAGATACCGGTACGAGGAGCTCGATCGGTTCCCCGATGGGCTGGTCGTGGTCGGTGATGCGATCGCCAGTTTCAATCCGATCTACGGGCAGGGGATGTCGGTGGCTGCCCTCGAAGCGCTGGCACTCGCTCACGTGCTCACGCGCCGCGAAGACGTCCCCCGGCGCTTTTTCGACCGTGCTGGGGCGATCGTCGACGGCCCCTGGTCGATCGTGATCGGCGGCGATTTTGCCTTCCCGGAGACGACCGGGGAGAAGCCACGCGGCACCGACCTCTTCAACCGCTACATGGATCGGTTGATCCGGAGTGCACACACGGACGGAACGCTGCGGGACGCGCTGTATCGCGTTTTCAGGATGGAGCAGCCACCCGAGTCACTGCTCCGTCCGCACATTGCGTGGCGAGTACTCCGACCGGACTGGGCTGCGATCGACTCGATCTCACACCGCCGCCCGACGCTACGCACGAGCGAGACGCGGTAGCCGGGTCGATCGAACCACGATCGATCCGATCGGTTTCCAAAAAAGAGGTGGTCGTACTCCCGATCGTCAGACCACCTGCAGATGTTCGTCCTGGAGTTCGTCCTCAGTGAACTCTTTGCCGTGGACCTCCTCCATGTGTTTCTGTGCCAGTTCCACCGCTTCCTCCTCGTTTTCCGATTGGATAATAAACCGGCAGTCAGCTTCTGCCGATTCGCAATCGAGTTTGTGTGCGTCTGCCATATGCCATCAGTCTCGTAGTGGCTGTCTCACTCAGTGTACGTGGTATGTTACCAACCACCATGATCTCTACCTTGATGCGGTACTTAGAGCTTTCCGACACAAACTATTCACAAACGGCACTGACCGTCCACCGATCGAGTCCGTTGGTGATCGATAAAAGACCGAGTTTCGCAAACGAGGAGGTGCTACAAGTGATTAGTCGTCGCTTGGTGTCGCCGTCTTGGATGGACGGTCACCCGAGACGACCCAGCCATCGTCGTTTGCGCGTTCGGCGATGTGCGGCTGGAAAACCCACGCGGAGAGTGCGATAATCGGGATCATCGAGGCTCCGACGATCGCGTAACCGACGTGGAGGTTCGGCAGGAAGGCCGCGGAGAAGGCAAGCGGGTAGACGACGCCGCCGACCGTTCCGATGCCACCGACGATACCAGCGACGGAGCCAGCGTTATCGGGGAACATCGCGGGCACCTGTGCAAAAATCGCTCCTTCGGAGAACGCACAGCCCATCCCGACGAAGAAGCCGGCGACGACGGCAATATAGATGTTGCCGGTCAGTCCGGCGAGAGTCATCCCGAACATCGACAGCATGACGAAAACGAGCGTCGCGAAGGTCCACTGGTTCCGGTACTCGCCCTCGAACCACGGGAGAATGTTCTTTTCGTTCCGGGCGACGACGTCGCTGACGTAGCCGCCGATCGGCCGGAGCAGGCCAGCAGCGATCGAGAACGTCGCAGCAAACGTTGCGGCGATGACGATATCACCCTGACCGAAGGCTTCGCGGTAGTAGGTGCCGAGCCAGCCGTTCATCGCCAGTTCGAGGCCGAACGTCATGATGTAGGCCACGGAGAGCACGACTGCGCCGTAGCGGGTGACAATGAACTTCCACTGGTCCCAGCTGACGCCGGCTTTGGTCGCCTCGCGTTTGGCTTCGGTTTTGGCGGCGCCACCGAAGATGTAGTAGATGATTCCGAGCAGGATCGCGAGCACGCCCGTATAAAAGAAGGCTGCGCGCCAGTTCGACGAGGTCGCGAGGAACGCCGAGCCGAAAATCGGATCGACGTACCCGTCACCGAAGATCCGCGGAAGCGTAAAGTACGCCCCGAGACCTGCGCCGGCGTTTCCGACGCCAGCGAAGATCCCTTCGGCGGTTCCGAGGTTCTCCTCCTCGAACCATTCGGCGACGTGCTGGATGCCGATCACGAACGTAATGCCCGCGAGTGAAGCGATGATTCGCGAGGCAGTAAACACCTCGTAGGTCTGGGAGAACGCACTGATGATCGAGAACAGACCGACAGTGACGAGCGTGAACCCGGCTGTCACCGGTGCGCCGTACCGATCGGTCAGTGGGCCGATGATGATCCGACCAAGCGGAACGGCCACGATCGCCGCACTGGCGACGATGCCGAGCTGGGCGACCGAGAGGCCGAACTCGTCGGCGATTCCCCCCGTGTACGGGGCAAACGAAAACCAGATCACGAACCCGAGATTGAACATCGCTGTCGCAAGCAGAAGATTCCGGTATTTTCCGTAGAACAGGTCGGTGGGTTTCATTGTCGGTCACCTCCCGAGAAAGCGTGCGTCGACGCTGCGATCGGACCCGAACGGGACAACACGGTGGGCTCATGCTGACCGCCACCGACTTGTCCGTCGACGGTGGGAAAGACACCAGGAACGTGTACGTTCGACCACTGTTCGTGGACGTCTCGTTGGGATTCCGTCGCGATTCGCGTTGATAACCTTCCAAACATGTTATTGAGCACGCTTAGTGCATACATATGGATGATTAATAAACCAAACGCTTGACGTATGCACTCTTGGACTCGATTATCTTAACCATATCGGATTTTTTTCGACAGCGACAGTAGATTTTCGCCAGCGTTCGGGGAAATAAAAACTCTAGCACAAATACGGCCCGAAAATTGAAATATAGTTCCGCAGTGGCCCATATATATCGGATGTTAATTCGACACATAGCAACTGCAGCGGTGTTCAGGGTGGCTGCCCCAGGAATCGGGTCGGTTGACAATCGAGTATCGATCGCTGAACTGGCTGAGAAACCCAGAGAAAAGAGACGGTTACCGGCGACGTCCGCTATCAGCTGGCTGTGCCGAAGTGCTACCGGCGGGGTCAGGCTGTCGCTGCAGCGGGGCGCGGACGGTGACGGCACACTGCTTGAGATTTGGTTCGTCCGACTCCGGATCGGACGCAGAGAGGGTTAGCGTATTGGTTGCCACGTCGTGGATCGGAAGCCAGACGACGCCGGGTGGAACGCCGTCGTCTACCTCGACATCGACGGTGACAGCCCCCCGACGAGACTCGACGACGGTCCGACCACGATCGAACGAGACCAGGTTATCGGCGATCGTCTCGGTGTTCATCCGTGCCGTCGGGAGGCTCTCGTCGGAACTGTTGGCGCTTCGGACACCCGTATTGTAGATTTCGGCCCGGCGGCCAGTCGTGAGCGTAAGCGGGTAGGCGTCGGTGAGGGGCTCAGGAACGGCGCTGTGCGTGGCGATCGAGAACGCTGCCAACCCCGAATCGGTATCGAACGACCAGTTTCCGTCGTCGTAGTACTGGTAGCCACCCTGGCTGTCTTCGTCAGGGGCAGGCCACCGAACTGCCAGTTCCTCTGCCAACCGATCGTAGGAGATGCCAGAGAGGTCAGCTTTCGTGCCAGCGGTCAACGCCCGCAGTTCGTCAAACACCGACTCGGGGTCCAGTGGCGGGGTATCGAACAGCCCCGGTTCGATCCGGTTGGCGATCGTGGCGATAATATCGAGATCCTGTCGGACACCGTCGGGCGGATCGGTCGCTGCAGTGACACGGGAGATACGCCGTTCCATGTTGCTTGCAGTGCCCTCAGATTCGCCCCACGTTGCGGCCGGCAGGACAACGTCGGCGTGGGAAACCGTCTCCGAATGGAACGAGTCCTGGACGACGAGGAAGACGTCCTCGAGGACGGATTCGACCTGACTGGTATCAGGCATCCCGGAGGCCGGGTTCGTCGCGACCGTCCAGCAGACGTCGATATCTCCTCGAGCGAGTGCATCGAAGATCTGAACGAATCCAGGGCCCGGATCTGACGGGAGCCGACTGAGCGGAACGTCCCAGGCGCGTGCAACCCGCTTCCGGGTGTCGGGATCGGTAAACTCCTGGTGGCCTGGCCACGTTCGTTTCGAGAGACTGATCCGGCTCCCCATCGAGTTCGCCTGTCCGGTCAACGAAAACGGACCGCTTCCGGGACCGAGATTCCCGGTTGCCAGACAACAATCGATCAACGCCCGCGCCGTTGCCGTTCCCTGGGTGCTCTGATTGACACCCATCCCCCAGTAGATCAGCGTTGGCACACTGAGTGCGTCGGCGATCTCGCCGACCATATCGAGCGAAACCCCTGCTGTCTCGGCTGCTGTCTCGACAGCCGGGAGCGAGTCGACCATCTGTTCGAAGCCGGTCGTGTAGTTCTCGACGAACGCTGTATCGACTTCGCTAGCGTCGACGATGTGAGCCAGAACGGCCCGAGCGAGCGCGAGGTCGGTGCCTGGCTCTGGCTGGATATGAACGTCGGCGTCACGCGCCGTGGCGGTTTTGACTGGATCGACGACGACCAGCTGGCACCCCTCACGGCTGGCGCTGTTTGCAATCCACCGGTACAACACCGGATGGGCGGCCGCCGGGTTCGCGCCCCAGACCACATGGGTCTCGGCCGCAGGAATGTCGTCGTAGGTTGGCGGTGGGGCGTTTCCACCAAAAGCCTGATCGTAAGCCGCGACAGCCGACGCCATACAGAGTCTCGTGTTTGCATCGTAGTACGGCGTGGCGAGGCCGCCACGAGCGAGTTTGCCAAGCGCGTAAGCCGCCTCGATCGTCTGCTGGCCGCTGCCCAAGACAGCAATATCGCCGTCGTCGTTCCTGAGTGCCTCGATACACCGCGTCGCGACAATACCGATCGCGGTGTCCCAGTCGGCTGGCTGCAGCGTTCCACCGCGCCGGACCAGTGGCTCGGTCAGCCGTTCGCTGCCGGGGTCGACCGTCTCCCGGACGCCACGCTGACAGTCGTCGCCGCTGTTGGTCGGATGCGCGGTATTACCGCGCGCATCCGTGATGGAACTGGGGTTGTCACCGCCCTGCTGAAGCAGGCCACAGCCGACTGCACATCGCATGCAGGTGGTTGGTTTCCAGTCAGTCATCGAGACACCACAGGAGCGGATTCGACAGCGGGTCTGGCGATCGGTCCTGTCTGATTGTTCGTCGGATTCGAGTGAAGCGTAAGCATGCTGTTGAAACGTATCGAAGATTGTGAGGTAGCGTGTCGGGCTATCAGTCGCTATCTGCCGAGAGTCAGCCGATTCCGGGCGCACAGTTGGGCTGGTCGCTTGCTCTCCGTGACCGGTCGGGGACTGATCGGCACCGTTGTGTTGGTCGCAGACACTGCCACACCGCGCGGGATCGCCGCGCCAATGAGAGCGTGTGTAGCGTGCGTCATTGATCTACAGTTTCGGCCCAACGGTTTAACAATGAGTGACATAATTGTTCCGATATGGCTAGACGTGGTTATTTGTCCAAATAACTCCCACAAACGTATTCTCACAGACGTCCAGAACTGTTTGTAGGACGAGGGGTTCAGATGTAACCAGTTTTGAGCCAGCTCATTCCGCCAAATTAAAATTCATATTCTCATAGCAGAAATATACAGGGCGTTTCTGCCGGATTGGTGGTCCGTTCGGTTACCCCCCATATTTCCAAATTTATTAAATGGCCAGGCTTTTATGCTAATATCCAAATCTATATCCATGATGAGTTCGCAATCGAACACCGTTCGAGCAAATAAGTTGCAGTCCGACACGGGGGCCAACGAGTAATGGTCCACAAAAAGGAAACATACAAAGAAACGCTGTACGGTGACGACGTACGCGACAAACTGTTCGAGTTCGCCGAGAACGGGTTCGACTCGATCCCCGAAGACGAACGCGAGGAGTGGTTTACGAGATTCAAATTCTGGGGTATCTTCCATCAGCGATCGGGGCAGGAGAGCTACTTTATGATGCGACTGACCAACTGCAACGGTCGGCTTCAGCCCGGCCAGCTCCGCGCCATTGGTGAGGTCGCCCGTGACTACGCCGTCGGCCCGATCGCGAATCCCGAGTTCGGCAACGGCTGGATCGACTTTACCACCCGCCAGTCCGTCCAACTCCACTGGATCAAACTCGAAGACGTCCCGGCTATCTGGGAGAAACTCGAATCCGTCGGCGTCACAACCCGATCGTCGGGTGGCGATACGATGCGGAACATCTCGGGCTGTCCGGTCGCCGGCAAGGACAAAAACGAAGTCGTCGAAACACTGCCGCTGCTCGATCGGTTCCAAGAAGAGATCCGAGGTGATGACGCGCTCTGCAATATGCCCCGGAAATTCAATATCTCGATCACCGGGACCACCGACGGCGGTGCACAGGACTCGATCAACGATATCGGGCTGGAACCGGCACGCAAGGAGATCGACGGCGAAGCGATTATGGGATTCAACGTTCGTGTCGGCGGCGGCCTCGGTGGCCGCAAACCACGCGTCGCCCGCCCGATCGACGTCTTCGTCCCGCCTGAAGACGCCTTCGAGGTCGTCCGTGGGTTCGTCGAACTCTACCACGACCACGGCAACCGGGAGGTCCGCTCGAAGAACCGATCGCGCTTTTTTGTCGACGAACACGGCACCGAGTGGATTCGCGAGTTGCTCCAGGAGGAGTACGTCGACTTCGAGTTGCAAACGGCCGGCGAAGACCTGCGCGAGCAGTACACCTACAACGCCGGCCGACCAGCCAAGGACGGAAAAATCGATTATCTCGGCGTTCACGAACAGAAAGACGGAAACTACTACGTTGGACTCAACGTTGCCGTCGGTCGACTCGTCGCCGAGGAAGCGATCGAACTCGCCGATCTCGCCGACGAGTACGGCTCCGGTGAGCTTCGACTGACCCGCCGACAGAACCCGATCATCGTCGACGTCGACGCCGATCGCGTCGACGAACTGCTCGACGAGCCGTTGCTGGAGAAACACAAACCCGAGCCGAACCCGTTCGTCCGTGGCGCGATGGCCTGTACCGGAACCGAGTTCTGTTCGCTCGCACTGGTCGAGACCAAAGCCCGGATGGCCGCGATGTTGCGCTGGCTCCGGGACAACGTCGAGTTGCCAGACGACGTCGACCAGCTCAAGATGCATTTCTCGGGCTGTACTGCCGACTGCGGGCAGGCAAACACCGCCGATATCGGCCTGCTCGGGATGCGAGCGCGGAAAAACGGCGAGATGGTCGAGGCAGTCGATATCGGCGTCGGCGGCGGTATCGGCGAGAAGCCATCGTTCGTCGAGTACATCCGCCAGCGAGTGCCTGCAGACGAGGCCCCCGGTGCGATCCGGAACCTCGTTCAGGCGTTTGCGGCCCACCGCGAGCCGGGCCAGACGTTCCGCCAGTGGGTCGATGCGACCGGTAAAGAGGCGCTCATCGAACTCTGTGAGCCCGAAGAGACGAGCTACGAGGATCCGTGTCTGACCGACGCGAAACAGTCGTGGTATCCGTTTGCCGAGGAAGACGGTGCCGACGGAGAGGTTGTGTCTGCCGATGACTGAGCAGCTACCGAGCCGATCGACTGGAGACGAACTAAGCGGACGGTCGCCCACTGGACAACCATCACACAGCGAACACGTCTCGGCCGACGTCGCCCCCGAACTGTTCGCCCCGGAACAGCCACGCTGATCCGGGCTGAACCAACCAGTACTCAGAACGATCACAGCGACGGCCAGAACAGCTGCGATAATCGGTCAGAACAGCTGCAACAGTTAGTCAGAACAGCCAGCGTTCGTCGAGCGATCGGCAGTGTCGACATCGACACCGAGGTCGGCGCCGATATCAGTCAGCTCGCGGACGAACGCAAGGAAGTTGTCGAAAACCAGTTTCGCCTCGCAGGCCTGCTGGTAGTTCTCTTCGGTGATCTCGTCTAAGACCGACTGGAGCCGCTCGTCGGAGAGCTCCTTTCGGTGGACGAGTTCGCGAGCGGTTTTCGTGTCGTACTCGGGGTGGAACTGAACACCGAAGACGCGGTCCTTGCGAAAGCCGTGGTTCGAGTACTCGTTCGTCGCAAGTGGCTCGCTTCCAGGCGGAAGCGTCGAAACCTCGTCGGAGTGGCTGGTAAACGCCGTGAACTCGGTGTCGATCCCATCGAACAGCCGCGACTCACCGACCTGCTCGATCGAACTGTAGCCGACTTCGTACGCACCCATATCTTCGACCGTCCCGCCGAGGACATCCGCAAGCAGCTGGTGGCCCCAGCAGACTCCCAGAAACGGAATCCCGCGATCGATCGCGTCGCTCACCCACGCTTTCGTCGGCTGGATCCAGTCTTCGTCCCAGTACACCGACGAGCGAGAGCCCGTGACGACGGCTCCATCGAACTCGAAGCTGTCGGGCGTCTCACCGCTGGTAACGTCGAACTCGGAGAGTGAGGCATCGAGTTCGCGTCGGAAGTTTCGCGTCGTGTTCCGGTCCTCGTGGGCCGCGTTCAGGACCGCAATCCGGAGCTGACTCATTGGACGCTAGTGGCAACTCGATACAAATAGACTTTCTGTCGATTGCCGGCGTTGCCGCGAGCGCTGACGGGCAAGCCGGGTTCCTGCGCTGTCTTTCCCGTGTCCGATAAGGTCGTTCCCCGCACAGAACTCACTGCAGCTGATAGGTTCTGTCCTGGGTACGGCGGAACCGCTCGCCCGTCTCGGGCCAGCCGGCCTCGAACCGACCGCGATCGGCCACGTCGTCGGTTCCGGCAGCAGTTGCGACTACTGGTCCCGATAGCTGCAGTTGAAATACCGCTCCCAGTCTCGGTCGCGGTGGCCGTCACTCGTCGTCCGTCTGCAGTTCCAGAAACGTATTCAAGCGATCGTTGACCGTCCGCGATCGCTCGATGAAACAGAGGTGGCCCGCACCGTCGAGCTCGACGAACTCCCCGCGGGGCAGCCCTCCTGCGAGTTCGCGGCCGGCCGAGACGGACACCAGTTCGTCCGCACTCCCGTGAATTACCTGTGTCGGCTGGGTGATCTCGACGAGCCAGTCGGTCGCGTCGAATCCATCAAGAGCCGCAGTCTGTGCCTCCCACCCCGGCCGATCAGCATCTCCCGTTGCCCGCCAGTCGACGAGGCCGTCACGAACCTCGGGCTGGCTCTCGAGAAACTCCTCGGAGAGGCCTGCCGACAGCGAGTCTCGAAGGGCTGCTCGATCGTCCGGCGGGGCAAACAGTGGGTCGAGGTCGTACTCGTCGCCGCTGGCTGCCGTCCCGAACAGCGTCAGCGTCTCGACGCGACTGGTCATGTGGGCCGCCGTGAGCGCGACCACGCCGCCGAGTCCACAGCCGACGAGGTGCGCCGAGCGGATCGCACACTCCGAGAGGACTGCCTCGAGATCGCTGACGAGCGTTTCCAGGGTGTACGGTCCCGGCGGCGCGTCCGATCGTCCCGTCCCACGGAGATCCCAGACGATCGCCTCGTAGGGGCCGGCGATGGCACGGTGTTGCCACCCCCACGACCAGCCGCCAAGGCCAGCTTCGGCGACGAAGACGACGGGCTCGCCACTCCCCTGACAGTCGTAGTACAGCGAGACGGAGCCGTTCGTTGTGGTGGGCATACGTCATTCGAGCGCCTCACGTGACAGGACGATTTCGGTTCGCAGACGCCAACACGAATCCGAAAAAACGGGTCGACGCGTCGCTTTCGCCGAACCGAGACCAGTCGAACGAGCGGCCCAGCGATCGGTTCCCCGCGTCAGGCCGTAAGGAACGATCTGGCCGCCGCTGTGAGTAGCTCACCGGCCGCGAGGACGTCGTCCCAGTCGATCGATTCGTCTGGGAAATGTGCCTGCTGGATCTGGCCTGGGCCGAACAGTACCGTCGGAATCCCTGCATGGACATAGTGGCGGCTGTCAGCGCCATAGGTCGCTCCTCGAACGGCAGTGTCGTCCAGTCCGGCCGCCTCCATTGCCGACTGCACCGCTCGCACGATCGGCTCCTCAGCGTCGATCTCCGCGGGTTCGAACTGGATCGAAAACCGTTCGAACTCCGGCGCACCCGAGTCGAAAAACGGATCCTCGGCGACGGTCGTCGCCAACCGATCCTCGAACTCTTGTTCGACCGCTTCGACAGTCTCTCCCGGCGCAACACCGATCCGTATCTCGGCCGTGAGCTCGTCTGCAACGGACGATGCCCAGCGGCCTGCCTCGATACGGCCGAAACAGACCGGCCATGGGACCGGGAACTCCTCGTAGAGTGGATGTGTTACCCGCTCACCACGCTCGGTTTCGAGATCCACAAACGCGTTGCGAATCCGCTCGAACGGTGGGAGAACCGACTCACCGTGCCAGCGCGTCGCTGCGTGTGCCGATCGGCCCTCGAGTCGAAGCCGTTTCATCAGACTGCCCTCGGTAGCAACGATCGGTCGACAGTCGGTCGGTTCGGCAACGATCGCCGCGTCCCGTGAGAACGGATACGGGTTCTCGAGGGCCGCAGTCGCTGCGCCGATACCGCCTTCTTCCTCGCCAACGACGCTCTCGACGACGATCCTGCCATCGAACTCCTGGCTCGAGGACGCGAGCTGTCGTGTTGCAAACACACACGCCGCCAGCCCGCATTTCATATCCGCCGCGCCGCGAGCCGTCAGCGTTCCGTCGGACCACCGCGGCTCGAACGGGTCGGCCGTCCACCCCCGGCCGGCCGGAACCACGTCCATGTGACCGTTCAACACCAGTGTCTGTCCCGATGCGGGCTCTCCGAACTCGACCACGCCGGCGACGCTCGGCCGATCGGCCGTCTCGAGTTCGGATGGATCGTCCGGAAACGATGGATGAGTCGCGAGTAGTTCGGGGTCAGCCTCCCACTGGTAGGTCTCGAATCCGGCTGACTCGAGATAGTCGCGGAGCCACTGTTGTGCGGGTGCCTCGTTTCCATCGGTCGTCTCGAACCGACAGAGTTCATCGACGAACGAACGGAGTTCCTCTTCCCACACCGACGCAAAGTCCATATTCGAGAGAGAACAGGGAACAGCAAAGTTACACAGGTTTTCTCGGCACGCACCGGGTAACGAGCCGGTCCTGGCACAGCTGCAGACCGGATTCGAGAAGATCACGGTTGCAGACCGGACTCGAAACGATCGATGAACTCGGCCGAAACCGAAAGGGTGCCGATCAGGCCGACGACGATCCCCGATTTGCCCACCACCGCTTCAGGAACGGCCCGAATATGAGCGCGAAGATCGTGATCGACAGCACGAGCGAGAGCCATCGACCGTACTCGAAGGGATTGACGAAAATCATGTACGAGCCATCTGAAAGCTGGAGTGACGTGTAGAGGTTCTCTTCGGCGATGTCCCCGAGCACGACGCCGAGAACGAAAGCAATCACCGAGTAGTTGTACCGGACCATGTAGAAGCCGATCACACCGAAGACGATCACCGTCAGAATGTCGATCGGGTTGATCCGGAGCGCGTACGTCCCGAGAAACGAGAGAACGACGACCATCGGAATGATGTAGTCCGTATCGATCTTCGTCAGGTAGCCGAGTTGCGTAACCATCGACAGACCGAACACGAGGATAACGAGGTTTCCGACGAGCAACGCCAGTAACATCGTGTAGGTCAACTGGAGTTCGCCCGATGCCTGGAACATACTCGGTCCAGGCCGAAGCCCGTGCATGAGCAGCCCACCGATGAGAACGGCAGTCGAAGAGCTTCCCGGTATGCCAAAGGAGATCGCAGGAACGAGCGAGCCAGCCACCGTCCCGTTGTTGGACGACTCCGACGCGATCACGCCGACCTCGTTGCCCGAGCCGAACGAGTCCGGATCCTTCGACGATCGGACCGCCTCGGAGTAGGCGACGAAGTTCGATACCGTCGCACCCGCACCGGGAATCGCACCGACGATCATGCCGATATTCCCCGATTTGAAGACTGTGATCGGGTGTTTGAGCGTCGAGACGACCCCCTCTTTGATACCGAGTCTGTCGATCACGACGTCGCCTTTCGCGATGCCTCCTTTCTGTCCGGCGAGTTTCATCATTTCCGCGATCGCGAACAGGCCAATCAACACGGCGACGAAGTCGATCCCGTCGTACAGGTAGAGCGTTTCGGCGTACCGACGGTCGAGAGACATCGGCGCGACGCCGACGGTCGTGACCAGCAATCCGGCTGCCCCGGCGAGGATCCCCTTCGCGAACGACCCTCGAGTGACGACGGTAATCATCGCCAGTCCGAGGATCGCCACGAGGAACCGTTCGGGCGTCCCGACAGCGAGCACCATCTGAATCAGTCCGGGCGAGAACAGGATCAGGGCCGTAATGGTAAACACGCCGGCAAGCGCGGACGCGGTAGCAGAGATCGCCAGCGCAGTCGCTGCCCGACCCTGTTTCGACATCGGATAGCCGTCGAACATCGTCGCCGCCGACGACGACACCCCCGGCGTGTTGATCAGGATTGCGGCGATCGATCCGCCGTACATCGACCCGCTGTAGACGCCGACGAGCAAGATGATGGCGCTAGCGGGATCGAGTGGGAGTGTCAACGGCAGGATGATCGCCATTCCCAGCGGCGGACCGAGTCCGGGAAGCCCCCCGACGACGATTCCGATCAGGACGCCGGCGAGCAACCAGAGCATCGTGTCGACCGTTAGTAACGCATCGACGGCGCCGAAGAACGCGCCCATCGTCATCCGAGCAGAACACCCCACTGGAGAGCGTCAACGGCGTGTATCGAGAGCCCGAGGAGGTCGTCCGGCGGCGGCAGTTCCCACCCTGTCAGCCACCCCTGTGCGATGTCGTCCTGAATGAGATCGTAAAACAGATACGCCGTAGCGAAGCTGAGGACGGTCAGTGCGATCGCTTTATACCGGTCCATTCGCACCCAGAGCACCCAGGCGGCGACGAAGATTGGTGTGGCGTACAGCATCCCGATCACGAACGTCAACAACATATAGCCGGTACAGAGCAGGCCAGTCACGACCGGGCCCCGCGGATCGTCGATTTCGTAGACGTACATAGCGGACGAATCGTTCTCCGATTCCGTTTCTGGATCGGCCGCCTCGTCAACTTCTGGTCCCGTTTCTGGATCGGCCGCGTCGTCGACTTCTGATTGGGTTTCGTCCGCGATCGGAACCGGTTCGCTATCGTCTCCCATTACCTGGACGGGCTCCGCAACGAAAGACTCGACTGCGTCACCGAACCGGGTACGGAACACGACGATCGTAACCAAGAGCCCAACACCCACAAAGAGTTGAAACAGGCCCTGTCCGTCTTGGACGACCGTGATTGCGCTGTCATAAACGAGGTACGCACCCAGGGCGGCACCGAAAACTGGAGCGACGACTTGCAAATAGTTCCGAGCGAGCAGGAGAAGCGAGAGGATAGCCGTTCCACCGGCCATGAGCCGCGGGAACGTCTGTGCAGCCGGCGAGAACTCCGATGCACCCTGGTACATGTAGATGCCAACGACGAGGAACAACAGGAGCAACGCGTGCTCCATCGTCGGTCGCTCGCGTAATACGGTTTCACCGGCGTCCAGTACGACGGCGGACGCGGCACGAGCACGGCTCCTGACCGTCTCTATCGCAGTGTGTCTTTCGTCCATAGTGGCATCCGTTCGACGATCTCGGCTTCGGTGACGGCTCGATCAGCGACCACGGTACCAGTTCGTGATGCGGTTCGACTCGACGATGGGCTATCGGTATCCTCGCGTTCTGCGCAAATCATTTTATTCTACCATGTTAGAGTTCGCGATAACTGACTCCCCGGTAGGGGGTCCGATTATTCCGCTTCGTCTACCATCCGCTGGAACTCGTCGAAGCCGCCGATCGCCTCGTCGACCCGCTCCTCGATCGTATCGACGCTGCCGACGTACTGCTCCGCAGCCGCCTCCATGTCCCCGTACTCGACGATGTTTCCGGTTTCTTCCTCCCACTCCAGCGTGTCTTCGTGTTCGCACGCTTCCTGAATCGCGTCGGAGATGACTTGGCGCTGCTCTTCGGGGGTATCCGGTGGTGCGACCTGTACCTGGTAGAACTCCGTCATCCAGGCCAGGCTGTCACCGTAGTCCGTAATCGGATCGATGCCGGGGAAGACGTGATCGAGATCGATATCCATGAGGTTGACGACGGCGCTCGCCTCGCCGGACTCCTCCGCCGCAACGGCGGAAGTGTTCGTCGCGAAGCCGGCCGCCACTTCGTCGGAGATGACCGCTTCCATCGTCGGCCCACCGCCGTCGTACGGCACCGCGGTGTCGTACTCGAGATCGTACTCCTCTCTGAGCAACAGCGTCGTCATGTGACTGTCGCTGCCGGCACCCTGATAGCCGAAGCCGCTAATGTCGCCGTCGGCGTAGGCGTCCCGGAGTTCCCCGAAGCTCTCGATCCCGTACTCGTCGTTCACGATGAGCGTGTAGCCGAAGATACCGGAGTGTGCGATCGGCTCTAGGTCGTCGGGGACCCATCCGTCGACCTCCTGGGCTCGCCAGGTAAAACTCCATCCCGGCGGATTGACGGTCCCGAACGTGTATCCGTCGGGATCCTGCCCGATGAGCCACTCGCTGCCGAGCATACTCCCGGCACCCTCTCGGTTGTCAATCTCGACCGATTGCCCGAGTGGATCCTCCATGAGCGGTTGCATCTGCCGGGCGTATGTGTCGGTCCCGCCGCCTTCTCCCCACGGAATCATCCAGGTGAGCGAATCGGACGGGAACTCGCCGTCACCTTCATCATCGTCGTCACCGAGACACCCGGCTAAGCCGGTGAGTCCTACTGTACCCGCTGCACCTGCAGATTTCACGAACGTACGTCGATCCATGTTACAGTTTATCAAAGAAGTAATTAGTTATAACGGTTTCGAGAATCATATATAACATGTTTCTATCAATATTCCTGTTGGTTCCAATACCACAGCATCAGTATTATTCACTATTAGGGTAGTAAACAGATTCAGCCAACGACGATCGTGCAGTGCTGATCGAATTCGTATACGTATATCACACTGTCACTCGATTCCCCTGTATGAGTACCCAGGACGCAAAGACGGTCGTCGAAGAGCGGATCGCGGATCGAGCGGACGACTTGCTGTCAATCCTCGATAGGCTCGTGTCAGCGAAATCTATCACCGGAAACGAACCTCGCGGTCAGGCGGTAATGATGGGAGAGTTCGATCGACTGGGGCTCGCGGTCGACACGTGGGAGCCAGACGCAGAGGCCCTCGCCAATCATCCTGGCTTCTTCCGAACATCCTCCTACGAGGAACACGGGTACGAGGGTCGTGAAAATGCGGTTGCGACGGTTCCCGGTGACGGGGACGGGCCGACACTTGCGCTCTCGGGGCACATCGACGTCGTTCCGGCGGATCCGGAACCCGCGTGGTCTTCGGACCCGTGGACGCTTCGACGCGACGGCGATCGGCTCTATGGCCGTGGCGTCTCCGATATGAAAGGTGGACTCGCAGCGATACTGCTCGCCGTCGAAACGCTCGCTGACGAGGGCATCGACCTCGCGGGCGATCTCTACGTTCAGAGTACGATCGAGGAGGAAGCGGGCGGTGTCGGCGGCGTTCTTTCGGCTCTCGAGCGGGGCTACGTCCCGGACGCGGCGATCATCCCGGAACCGTTCGGGCTGCCGAACGTCGGCATCGCCAGCGCCGGCGTGATGTTCTTTGACGTGACAGTGCCGGGAAAGAAGGCCCACGCGGCGTGGGGACACCAGGGCGTCAGCGCTTTCGAGAAGGCGAGTCACGTCGCTGCGGCGTTAGGCGAACTGAACGAGGAGCGACAGGCCAGTATCGACTTCGCGCCGGCCTACGGGGCGGATCCCTCGCTTGAGGGCCACGTAACGAACATCAACATCGGTGTTGTCGAGGGTGGCGACTGGCCCGCCTCGGTTCCCGCCGAAATGCTGATGAAGGGACGCGTCGGTTGGCCACCAGGCGAGAGCCGGGCCGACGTTCGCGAAGCGATCGGACGCACGATTCGGGAGGCCGCAACCGAGGACGAGTGGCTCACCGAGAACCCGCCAACCGTCGAGTGGACCGGCTGGAACGCCGCCCCTCACGAAGTGTCTCGAGACGCTGACATCGTCGAAATCGTCAAGAGAAACGCCGAGTCGATCATCGGCGAGGAAGGCACGTTCGTCGGCGGAAACGCCGCCCTCGACGAACGGTTCTACCAGCGCTACTACGACGTTCCCGTCGTCACGGCAGGCCCCTACGGACCGAATCTTCATGCTGTTGATGAGTACACGACAGTTACGTCGTTGCTTGAGACCAGCCAGACGCTGGCCACCGCCGCGATCGACTACTGCGGCGTCGCCGAGTAGCGCGCCGGGCCACAGCGATCGCTGGCGTGTCGAGTCGAACCGATCGCCGTAAGGTGTCGAATGCGACATATCGAGAGCGTGGAACCGACGCGCCTACGCGTTCAAAACGTTTCGCAACACGGCGGGCGCATCGTCGAGCGCGTCGTCGAGGTCCTCGACGTTCGGGCCGCCGCCCTGTGCGAAGTCCGGCGGACCGCCACCGCCGCCACCGACTTTCGCGGCGAGTTCACCGACTACCTCGCCGGCGTTGACGCCAACGTCGTCGGGAACTGCCACGACGAACTGAGCGCCGTTCTCACCGCTACCGAGGACGGCGATCGATCCGTCCTCGACCAGTGCGTTCGCCGTCGCGCGGAGTTCACCCATGTCGGCGTCGATCCGATCGATAACGGCCGTCGTGTCGCCGACCTCGACTTCCTCGCCGCTGCCACCGCCGCCAGCGCGAGCGGCCGCGAGCTGTTCTTTCAGGTCCTCGATCTGTTTCCCACGCCCCTTCCACTCCTCGAAGAACCGTTCGGCAGTCTCGGGCACTTCGTCGGGGGCGACGTCGAGGATCGCTGCAGCCTCGTAGAGGGCGTCTTCTTTCTGCTGGGTCGCCTCGATGGCCGCTTCACCGGCAGCGAAGGTGAGTCGCTCGACGCCGTCCTGAACGCGCTCGGCGTTCAACAGTTTGATTGCGCCGATATCACCCGTCCGGGCTACGTGGGTCCCACCACATGCCTGGACGTCATCGTCGACGTGGATGAGCCGGATCTGTTCGCCCGGCGGAATGCCGCCCTGGTAGAGATCGAACCCGTACTCAGACTCGGCGTCGTGGCGATCGGGCCACTCCTGGGTGACGGACGTGTTGTCCATGACGATCTCGTTTGCCACGTGTTCGATTCGCTTGACGTCCTCGCGATCGATTCGCTCGTAGTGGCGCATATCGATCCGCGAGGAGTCGATGCCTTTCTGTGCACCGGCCTGGCGGATGTGGTCGCCGAGGACTTCTCGGGCGGCGTGGATCACGATGTGTGTCGCCGTGTGGTGGCGCATGAGCTGGCGACGCCGGGTGGCGTCGACCTGGCCGTTGACAAACTCGCCTTTCCCCGGGTCCTCATCGGTTCGGTGACAGACAACGCCGTCTTCGATCTGGACGTCTTCGACTTCGACCGTCGTGTCGTCGGTTGAGAGCGTTCCCGTATCCGCGGGCTGGCCACCGCCTTCGGGATAGAACATGGTCTGATCCAGCACGACATCGTAGCCGTCCTCGCGCTCGAAGACGTCGAGCACCATCGCCTCGAACTGGGTGCGTTGCTGGTCGTCGTAGTAGAGTTTCTCGGTTTCTGGAAGGTCAGCGAAGCGTTCGTCTTCCTCCTGGTCGATCGTGTCGGCAGTTTCGGGCGTCTCCTGGCGCTGTGCGACGAGGCTATAGAAGTCGTCGGGGATGTCGACCTCGGCCCCAGCGTCGTCAGCGATCTCTGCGACCATATCCGGCTGGATGCCGTGGGAGTCATAGAGCTCGATCAGCTCGTCAGTCGGGATCGGCTCGTCTTTGTCAGCGTACTCCTCGGCAATGCTTTCGACGCGACGGCCGCCGCGTTCGAGCGTCTCGCGATACTTCTCGACTTCTGTCCGGACGATATCACGAATGGTGTCGCGGTTTTCGTACTCCAGTCGCTCAGCCTGCATGTCGACGAGTTCATCCAACGGTGCATCGACGCCGACGTTGTCACAGAGTCGCTTCGTGCGCCGGAGGACCATCCGCGCGAGATAGCCCGTCCCGACGTTCGAGGGGACGATACCGTCGCCCAACATGTACGCGAGGGTCCGGCAGTGGTCTGCGATCGCGTAGATGTCTTCTAGGGGCTCGACTAGCTCACGGAGCTCGTTGGTCGAAACGCCGAGCTGGTCAGCGAGGTCATCGCGGGCAGCCTCGACATCATCGACGTCGTCGATATCGAGTTGGCCCGACAGTCGAGCGGCGCGGTTGACGAGCGCGTCCTGTTCGTCGGTGTACTCGATTCCGGCGTTGTCCTTCAGGAAGGCGATCATTTCGGGGTAGATCGCCTCGTAGACCGTCGGCGTCCCCTGGCTCATCCAGGTCCATCGTTCGAGCCCATAGCCCGTGTCGACGACGTAGGTGTCCATGTAGGAGTAGCGGTTCCCGTCTTTGAGTTCGTACTCGCCGTCGGGATCTTGCTCCATACACATGAAGACGAGCGTCGCGAGTTCGAGGCCCTTGTAGATAACCTCGATCGCCGGTCCGGCGTTGCCACCGCCGACCCACGGATCCTCGATGTACGTGACCTCCGTGATGTCGGCGCCCAGCTCGTCTAACAGTTCGTCGCAGAGTTCGACGGTTCGGTCCTTCCAGTAGACCTCGCCCTCGTAGGCGTACTCCTCGTCTGCGTCCTCACGGACGTTGAACGCGTGATGGGCCATCATCTCGAACGCCATCGTGTGACGCCCCGTCTTGCCGACATTGTCGATGTCTTGCATCCGGATGCAAGGCTGGGAGATGGTAAGCGGGTTCGCCGGCGGCGGCGTTTCGCCGCTCGTAACCAGCGGCTGGAAGTCGTAGATCGACGCCTGGGTGAGCAACACGTCGTCGCGCCAGCGGTTCGCTGCAACCGGGTAGGGATCGATCCGTTCGTGGCCCTGTTCCTCGAAGAACGAGAGGAACGCCTCCCGCATCTCCGATAGACTGTACTCCGCCGTGAATCCGGGCTCACCGATGAAGTCGTACTCCGCACACGGTGGCTCACCACAGGTCTCACGGTCGTGGTCGCGGGTCCAGAAGTGAGCCCCGCAGTCGGCACACTCCTTCCGTTCGAATCCTTCCTCCTCGAAGTACTCGAGGCGGTACTCGTCCGCCAGTTCGCTCATTGTTCCTGTTTGGCTAGCCAGCGGGTAAAACAGTACTGGTTGTGGGGTTCCCAAGAGCCGTCCAGCACGTCCGACACTGTCGATGTCGATATTACCTGTCTGGTGTAGACCCCTTCCGACAGTATCAGTGGGCACGGAAGCTGGTGATAGCGAGAGCAGACACCCTCGAACCGATCGGTCACGACGACCGACCTGCTCGGACGACGGAGGGAGTCGAAGACGTGTTTTATCCTCGACAAAACCACGGTGATCACCATGTGATTTGTTCGATTCGTACCACGTATCAACAGCCCAGCGTGCGTATCAGACAACACATATTTATTCCTGTTGGCAAGGTATCTGTGACGAGGAAAACCCTCTCGACAGATCGTATCAGATGGCCAACATAGTCCTCTACGTCGCTGCAACCGAGTCCGACGCCAACTCGGGTGCTGCCGACCTCGAACGGGCCGGTACCCGGCTCTCAGTAGTGTCCGCTGTTTCGATGGAGACGATCCGGAAGCGAGCGCCGGCGGCGGACTGCGTCGTCTTCGCCGAGACGCCGACGACGGCCGAGGGCGCACACCTGCTCGACGTCATCGACGCCTGCGGACCGACACCGCTGGTGCTCTACACCGGGTCGGAGTATGGGCCGACGACCGCACGGGCGACCGACGGAATCGCAGGATACGTCCGGCATGGCGAGGGAGACATGGTCCACCTCGCCGACGAGATCCACTGGGTGTGCCACGAACCGGAACGCGGGACGGCACAGGCGCCGATCCCGATCGAGCCGAGCGAACCGGAGACGGAGCCATCCGACGCCACTGGCTCACCCGAGACGGCGCTCGCAAACCGACAACTCGCTGCCCAGCGGGATCGCCTCGACGCGATCGAACGGCTCGTCGACCACGACCTGCAAAACCAGCTCAATCTGGCCAAAGGGTACCTGACGATCGCAACGGAGACAGACAGCGCCGCCCACATCGCGGAGGTCGAGGCTGCCCACGACCAGCTTACCGAGTCGGTCGAGACCCTGTTGGATCTGGCAGCACAGCGAGAGCTGATCGCGACGATCGAACCGGTCGGCTTGCAGGACATCGCTCGGCGTGCCTGGGCACGGCTGGACGGGGGCACCACGGTCGATCGAACCCTCGAATTCGAGGACGATCGGGTGTTACGAGCGGACAAGGAGCGACTGACGGAGGCGCTCGAACACCTGTTCCGTCGAGCCGAACAGGCAGCGACCGGAACGAACGACGCCGGCGACACAGACACCACCGGATCGATCACGATCCATGTCGGTGCCTGTCCGGACGGCTTTTTTGTCGCCGACAATGCCACGGTTCCGGCGGAAACGCGAAAAAACCTACAGGAGACGGAATCTGAGACCTCGAGCGAAGCTCCTAGCGGACTCGAAGTGCTGTCCCGAATCGCCGAGGCTCACGGCTGGTCGGTGTCGATCGCAGAGAGCAACTGGGGTGGAACCCGCATCGAGGTTACCGGGGCAGCAGCTGATCGAATGGATGTGCGTTCGGGTCCAGTAGCCGACGTGACGGGCGTTCGTTCGGGCCCGGTAGCCGGCGTGACGGACGTGCGTTCGGGTCCGACGACCGATCTCGCGGACGTGCTCTCGAGGCCGGAGACCGACGTCGCTGACGTCCGGTTTGGCACACCGTTTGACTCCGATTCCGACGAATGACCGTCAGTTGTCGATCGCAAGCGACGCCAGCAACGCTTCGAGCTGGAGCCGTTCGTTTGCACCCTCGGTAATCCGGTAGTCCACTTCGCCGAGCCGTTCGAGCAACCGGACCGTCGCCTGTTCCGGAACGTCGAACTCCCAGGCTGATCGGTGTAGCTGGTCGATTACGTCGCCGCCGGCGAGCCCGCGATCGGTCAACAGGTCCTCCAGGGCGGCGCGGGCAGCAGTAAAGTCGCCATCGATCGCGTACTGAACCATCGCTTCGACTTCTTCGGGTCGGGCCGTCGAGGTGAGCGCAAAGACGGTCTCCTCGTCGACTGCCTCACCCATCACCGCAGCGGCCTGCAAGGCGTTGATCGCCTTTCGCATGTCGCCATCGGCGGCAAAAACGAGTGCGTCGACGCCGTCGTCGGTGACCGTGATCCCCTCGATCTCGGCAATCTCTCGTACCTGTGCCTCGACTGCGTCTTCGGAGAGTTCGGTAAACCGGAAGACAGCACAGCGAGACTGGATCGGGTCGATGATCTGGCTCGAGTAGTTACACGAGAGAATAAACCGCGTGTTGTTCGAGAACTGCTCCATCGTCCGGCGCAGGGCCGACTGGGCGTCGCTCGTGAGGGCGTCGGCCTCATCGAGGAAGATGATTCGGTGATCGTAGCCGCCAAACGACGATCGGGCGAAGTCTTTGATTCGATCGCGAACGACGTCGATCCCGCGCTGATCGGAGGCGTTGAGTTCGAGGAAGTTCTCGCGCCAGTCGTCGTCGTAGACTTCTCGGGCGATCGCCTGTGCGGCTGTCGTGTTGTGCATGACTGTTGGCACGTCACCCGCGACGTAATTTCGCGTTCCAGGCACTGTGAGATCGTAGACTCGCTGTTCGTCCTGTACCCGATCGACCTCCGTCACGCGATCGAAATAGAGCGTGTTACGCGAAAGCCGATCGAGCGCTACCAGCTGTTCGATCGTTTCCATCGAACACATTTCCGAGGCAATGTCGATGATCCGATGTGTGACAGTCTCGAAGCGTGGTAGCGACGACAGATCATGATCGTCAGTTTCGACAAGATTTCGGACAGCTCTGCCACGTAGTTCCGTCCCCTCTGCGATTCGGTTGTCCGAGACCCCGAGTGCATCGATCGCGTTCCGTAGCGACTCCTGGACGGAGCTGATGTCCGGAGCGTCGGTGCGCGACTCGAGTGTGGCCAGCAACGCACTCGCGCGGCTCGCAGTAGGCGATCGTCGTCCGTCTGAATATTCGAGGAGCCGATCCGTTCGAATTCCAGTCGTCGTTTCGATCTCTTTTCGTGTCTCGAGTGGTTCCAGTGCGTCCCGTTGACTAATCCATGCCGTCGGAACGGCACTCACTGCTCGCATATCGGATCGGAGCTGCTCGAAATCTCGCTTGAGTTGCTGTGCTGTCTCGAGACGATCGGACGCTGCCTCGAGAATCGAATCGATGTCTTCGAGATAGGATTTACGCCCCGGGGTTTCGGGATTCAGCGTTTCGGTCACCAGCGGCTCTTTTTTTAATGCAAGCGTTCGACACAGATCATCAACAGCTGTCTGCGCTGGAATCGTGTCGTAATTCGGGTTGCCAGACCTCTCTGTAGCGGTAGCGAGCCGCTCGTGCTTGTAACCGATTGTAAATCCGATCGAGTTCTCGAAGCGAGAGAGCGCTGAGACTCCCGAAATATACAGCGTGTGATACTCTCGTGGGGTTTCCGAACCGTTTGTCGCCGCTTTTTCGACTCGTTTCCGTCGTGTCGGAATTCCGAACGAAGCAAGTAGATACGAACAGAGCGTGATTAGCGACTCGTCTTTTTGAGTTAGTTCGATCGTTCCCTGTTCTGCGACGTACGCTTCTGAATCGAAGACTGCCTGCAGGAACGCCGCTCGAACGTCTTCAGGGGCGTGAACGAGCGTTGAACCGATAGCAGCTGTCGACGACCCCCCGAAGACATCGAAACAGGACTCGAGGAAGTGATGGAGCGACTTGGTTCGGAGTTCGATGTACGGAACGTCTTTCTGTATCCCACGGGTCGTTTCGACGTCGAACAGCTGTTGTGCGATTCGCTCGAAAGAGTCACACAGCCCATCGTCGGTATTATAGAATTTGATGCGACCGTTGTCGATCCGTGCTTCGCTAACCGCGAGACCAACGAAACGCGTCAGTTCTGGTGTGAGTTCCCAGGGTGGCGTGATCGGACTGGACCGTTTGTTGTACGACGTCACGTACTGTACGGATTCGATGTGAGACCGGAGTTCCGATTCCTCGACATCGAGCGATCGAAGATACGCGAGTGAACAGGTCGTCGAAGGCTCCTCCAGATCGATCGACACCGCCGCTGCATAGGTGCGTGCAGTTTTGCGAGAAATATCGTACTCGGCGGTGATTTCGTCGATCGTATAGCCACGGCGAAGACAGCCGATCACCGTCTTTTTTTGTCTCACGTAGTTCTCTTCTGCCGGGATTTCGTGGCGTCTGGCAAACGATTCCGAGACGGTAACGAACGTTCGATCGCCATCCATCGAAGAGAGCCAGTCGAGTGATCGGGATGTGTCGGGGGAAACGGGTGTTTCCAGTGGCCGAACGATACGTTCGTCAGGAGCGATCGATGCCGCTCGTCGCCACTCGAGGCCCCCCTCGTCTGCGACGAGGAGTTTGTGTTCCGGCGTGACAGTAAACTCGTTTCCATCACGAGTTTCGATGGAAACGAGGTCGGTTACGTCCTTGGAGAATACGTGAGACGGCGAGACGTATTCGAAGGAGCCATCGTCGGTATAGGTGAGTATCTCCAAGTCGTCATCCGGAGTGTCGAATCCATCGACAGCACCGACGACATCGGAAATCGGGCTGACCCCATCGTTCGTCAGAACCGGCGTCTCACCGGTAACACACTTGCCAGTCCCCGCTGGCCCCCCAAACATGAGGTGGGGGAGGTCGTCTTGCTCGACGTACCGTTTGAGTCGCGGGACGATGTTCTCGTGGCCCTTGATATCGTCGAGCCGTTCTGGCCGGTACTTTTCGATCCAGACCTCGGTCTTGCCGGGAGTCGGCTCCGCTGCCTCGGCGTCGGCCTCGCTCATATCGCTCGCAAGGAGCGGCCCGCAGATAAATCGCCCGAAGGATCGGCTTGCCGATCGCCAACCCAACCTGCGATATCATCGGTTCCGGACTCTCATGGCCGCCAACGGGAGCAGGAGCAATTTTTGTCGATCCGCCTTGTAGTCAACGGTATGACACTCACAGTGCGACTCCGGAGGGGGCTGTTACTCGCACTCGTGCTCGCAGTCGTCGCTGGGACGCTCGCGGTTCCAGTGTCGGTCGCCGCAGCAGACGAATCGGGGACCGGTGGCACGATCGTCGTCGAAGAAGGTGAGACGGTCGACGATCTCGAGGCGGTTGCAGGGAACGTGATCGTCGATGGGACCGTCACCGGTGACGTGAACGCGGTGGCGGGGAACGTCCAGATTACCGGCGAGGTAGAGGGAGACGTGGAAGCCGCGGCCGGGAACGTCGAGATTACGGGAACCGTCGGCGGCGACGTGAGCAGCGCTGGCGGGAACGTCATCCTCGCCGAGGGGGCGACGATCGGTGGCGACCTCGAGGCGGGTGCCGGAACCGTCGCAATCGATGGGACGATCGACGGCGACGCCACGATCGGTGCGGAGACGATCGAACTCGGTTCAAACGCAGCCATCGCGGGTGATCTCCGCTACAGCGGCACGCTCGAGGGGAACACCGACGCAGTCGCCGGCGAAATCACGGACGAAGGCTGGTTCGACGTCGGATTCGAGGCGCCAGCACAACCGATCGCCGAGTGGGCGTTCGCCGTCTACGCGTTCGTTTTGAACCTGCTGCTCGGTGCGGTCTTGCTCGCCCTGTTTCCCAGGTTCTCCGGCAACGTAGCTCGTCGCGTCGCCGGCTCGCCGGTCAGAAGCGGTCTCGTCGGGGTGGGGGTGCTTATCGGTATCCCGATCCTGCTCATCGCGATCGCGATCACGATCGTTGGGCTCCCAGTCACCGTCGTCGGGGCGTTCCTGTTTGCGCTCCTGGTCTGGATCGCCGTTATCTACGGCCGGTTCGCCGTCGCTGCGTGGCTGCTGTCGTACGTGGGGGTCGGCAACCGCTGGGTCGCCCTCGTCGTCGGCCTGCTCGGGGGAGCCCTCCTCGGGGCGATCCCCTACATCGGCGGGCTACTCAACTTCCTGATCTTCTTGCTCGGGCTCGGCGCACTGACGATCGGGCTCTACGCCAGCCGCCGGGAGAGCGGAGCGAGTCCGACCACGGACGCACGCGGTCCGGCGGCTGACTAGGATCGAACCGGCCGATCGGCTGGCCCGGCGAGCGACGCGCTCAAGAGCCCGCACCCGAAACGACGGGTATGCACGTCACCGTCGATGTCAAGGGCGAAGAAACCCACGAGTTCGACCTCGAAACGGTGGCGACCGATACCGATCGCGAGCCGACGTACGCCGATCTCCTCGGCGAAGTCGGGCTCAGTCCTCACGAGGTGAGCGTCATCGTCGACGGTCGCCCCGTTCCGGAGGACCAGCCTGTCACAGCCGATCACGTGACTGTGTTGCGGCTGATCAAGGGCGGATAATCACGTTTCGAGCGTTTCCTCGACGATCTCGTCAACGGCGTCGTCGATCGTCTCCCCGATCTTCGTCATTTCGTAGTGGGCGGCGAGTCGGTGGACGACGACGTAACTGATCGCGGTCGCGATCGCCGCCAGGATCAGGTTGCCGACCAGCAGTCGGATGACGATTTCCGGACCCGCACGCATCGAGACGTCCGCCATCGTGATCCCGTCGATCGGCCCCAGCAGGAGGACGCCGAGCGTGAAACTCGAGACGTAAACACCCCACTTCACGATGGGATTGAACACGAGTACCGACGCGAACAGCGCGATCTTGCTAACCGAGTCGAACAGATACACGATCCCGAGAAAGACGAGCAGCCCGACGCCGAGCGTCGGCAACATTGTAATAAACGCTCCCGCTGCGAAGCTTCGCGCAATCTCTCGTGGCGTGTGGTCTTCGTCGAACGCGCGCCGCAGTTCCGCACGGATCTGTGTCGCATAGCCACCGATCCGAGTGCGTATCATTCACACTACCATACTTTCGCACAGATGATTAGTATGTCGGAACCTCACTTACAGGAGCTATCCCGAACAACTACCCAGAGGAAACCACCCGTATCAGGCGCTGCTCGGAGGTGCAAGCGAGGTCAGGGAAATGAAAGCCAGCCCGTTTTCGGTGTGGCTGCTGGATGTGATAGTATGAACCGTCTCAACGAACTCCTGGGGCAGCTCCCGAATCTGGGGCCGGGTCCCGATCCGCTCACACTCACCGGGCTGACCGACCCTGTCCTGCCAGCGGATCCGACGACGACCGAGGAGGCCGATCCAGCCTACGAATCGATCGTCGTCCTGCTCCATCGGGACCACCACGCTGGCAACTGCCGCCGACAGGTCCGTGCCGTCGCCGATCGGTACGACGAATTCCGCGAGCGAGGGTGCCAGGTCGTCTCCGTCGTCCCCGAACCGCGCGAGCGCGTTCGTGAATGGCAACAGCAGTACGAACTGCCGTACCCCATCTGTGCCGATCCGGAGACCGATGCTGGGGAGACGTTCGACCAGCCCGTCCGCCACGGACGGGTGGGAGACGCGTTCGACCTCGTGGGGCGAATGCCGACGGCGATCGTCCTCGACGTCCGCGATCCCGACACCATCGCCATCGTCGCCAGCTACCACGGCGACTCGATCTGGGACCGGCCCGAAATCGACGCGTTGTTGAGCGATGTCGACCGACGAACCTGATACGGCGATGTACGTCCGTCCTGCAACCCCCGACGATATCCTCGAGATCAGACGCATCCTCGATGCGGCGATGCTCGAACCGGGTGACGTCGAAACGCGGACCGAATCAGGAGACGTACTAGTCGCTGGCGATCGACGTGGAGTCACGAACGGCGACGCTGGTGAGGGTGGCGAACGCATCCTCGGCACGCTCGTCCTCGAGCCACGCGACCGAGGGAGCCACGTCGCTGCGATCGGGGTCCGGCGTCGCCACCGGAATCGCGGCATCGGTCGCCTTCTGATCGAGCGCGCACTCGAACGGGAGAGGCGGCTGACGGCGCGGTTCGACGACGGCGTCCGGCCGTTCTACGAATCGCTTGGCTTCGCGATCGAGTCGATCGACGACCAGCGCCACCGCGGCGTCGCAGAGACGAACGAGTGCGTGTAGTACGCTTCCGTTACCGGCAGCTCCGCCGTCGACATTTATGAATGGGAACGTGGTACGTCGGTTCGTATGGCGCTACAACGGATACTCAGCGGCGACGCCTCACGAAGCTCGAAACTCTACCTCGCGATCGGCGTCCTCTCGCTCGTCAAGGCGATCGCGGTCCGGAACGACTCGGAACGGTTCCGACGGGAACTGGTCGACGCCGGTCTCTACCTCGGGATCGGGCTCGTCTTGCGACAGTACAGTCAGATCAAAGCGGAAAAACAGGCCGAACTGGAGTCCCAGCTTCCGGACTGGGTCGCCGGCGGCGGGACCGAGGACGCGGCGGGTCTTCGCTCTCTCGCTAAAGCACGGCTCGGTAGCGAGCCAGAACCGGAGCCGTCCCTGGCCGATCGGGCGCGAAGCGTTATCGCGAGTCGGTAAGGGATCGATCGGGACGAAAATGAGTCGTCGTAGTTGTCGGCGAGGTCGCTGATTAGTTGTCGTAGTTGTCGACGTAGTCGCTGACGTCGTCGTAGTCCATGGCGTCGGCGTGGTCCATGACGTCCTCATGGTCCATCGGAAGGTCGGTCCAGTCGAATTGTTTGATTCGACCGGCGAGCTCTCCATCGGGGTTTGCTTCGGTGTGAGTGTTGACGAACGCCTCACCGGCCTCGATCTTCTCGACCAGATCGTGGACGGTCTCGGACTTGGCTTCTTCGACGCGTCCCGTTGCGATGACGTCGTCCGTGATCGTTCCGGCGTCGAGCAGCCCCGTAAACCGCCCCTCAACGAGTTCCTCGTCCTGTTTCTGGAAGTTATGGAGCCAGACCGCGATCGGACCGAGCACCTCGTCCTCGTGGATATGCGTCATGAACGTATCCTCGATATTCGCGAGGACGAGCGCGAACGTCAGTTTGCCTTTCCGGAGTTGGAACGCGACGAAGCCACGCGCCTTGGTCTTGACGTTCTTTTGTGGCGTGAGTTCCGCGACGTAGATCCGTCGGCGATCGTCTGTGTCGTCTTTTTTTCGATCGGCAGCGTGATCGTCGTCGTACTGATCCCCGCCGGCTACGATTCCGGTACCGGCTGTCGCCGCAGCACCGACACCGAGGAGTTTGAGCGCCGTTCGTCGAGTGGATTCGATATCGTCCATCTGTCTGATACCCGATTTGTGCCAGGGACAACACAGACATTGTTGTATACTGTCTAAATCAAAATATTGTACTATTGTTCGATACTGTAACGAACGCTGATCAGTATGAGCGAGTGCGCTACAGCGTGTACGGGTGGACTACAGCGTATACGAGTGGCATACACAAACTGTACGGGTCCGTTGTGGAACGTACGGGCTGCCAACAACTCGGAGTCAACTCCGACGACGACGCGACAATAACGGTCCCTATCAGCCCCGACAGTGACTGGGTTCCGTTGCAGTCGCTGTATTCAGCACGCACTATTATGATAATTGGTGAGGAAAGACGACTGGATCAATGGCAGGATACGACCAGACACTGCAACCGTTCCTCTGGCGGGCCGAGCGACTCCATCCCGAGACGGAGATCGTCTCACGAACCCACCAGGGACTCGTCCGGAACACCTACGAGGAGTACAGTAGTCGAATTCGCCAACTCGCGAGCGCTCTCGACGCCGCTGGAATCGATGACGGCGATCGGGTCGGCACGTTCTGCTGGAACCACCATCGACACGCAGAAGTGTACTTTGCGGCGCCGAACAGTGGTAGTCAGTTGCACACGATCAATCCACTGCTCCCACCCGAACATCTCCAGTACATCGTCGAGAACGCCGAGGACAAGATCCTCTTCGTCGATCGGTCACTGCTCGAACCGCTCGAGGCAGCGTACGACGAGGACGCGTTCGAAAGCGTCGAACAGTACGTCATCATGGGCTCGGAGATACCCGAAACCAGCCTGGAACCGGTCACCGACTACGAGTCGTTCGTCGGCGACCACGACGACGCCTACGACTGGCCCGCCCTCGACGAAGAGGCCCCCGCAGGTATGTGTTACACCTCCGGAACGACGGGCAAACCAAAAGGCGTCGAGTACACCCAGCAGATGCTCTGGTCGCACACGATGGTGACCCTCACCCCGCAGGGACTCGGTATCGAATCGGACGATGTGGTGATGCCTGTCGTCCCAATGTTCCACGTCAACGCGTGGGGGCTGCCGTTCTCGACGACCGCCGCCGGAGCGAAACACGTCTACCCCGGCCCGTCACCGGACCCTGCCGACCTGGTCCAGCTGATCGAGGAGGAAGGCGTCACGATAACCGCCGGGGTCCCGACGGTCTGGCTGGGTGTCCTCGAGTATCTGGAGACGAACGAGGCCGACCTCTCGACGCTCGATCGTATCGTGATCGGCGGTGCCGCCGCCCCGGAGAGCCTGATCCAACAGTACGACGAGCTCGGTGTCGAAGTCGTCCACGCCTGGGGAATGACCGAGATGTCCCCGATCGGCACAGTTGCCCACCTCAAAAGCGACCTCGAAGACCTCCCGGCCGAAGACCAGTATGCAAAACAGGCGAAACAGGGGCTGATTGTACCCGGTTTGGAGTTCAAAGTCGTCGACGACGATGGCAACGAAGTCCCCTGGAACGGTGAGGACTTCGGCGAACTCTACGTCCGTGGGCCGTGGGTCACGGACTCGTATTTCAAACGTCCCGAAGCCAACGAAGCGGAGTTCGAGGGCTCGTGGCTCAAAACGGGTGACATCGTCACCGTCGACGAAGACGGCTACATCAATATCGTCGATCGCGCCAAAGACGTCATCAAAAGCGGTGGTGAGTGGATCTCCTCCCAGGAGATCGAAAACGCGATCATGGCCCACGACGACGTCAGCGAGGCGAGCGTCATCGGTGCGCCACACGAGAAGTGGCAGGAACGACCGGTCGCGTTCGTCGTTCCGACCGACGAGACGATCGACGAGGACGCGTTCCAGGACGAGCTGACCGACTTCCTCACCGAGGACTACCCGGGTTGGTGGACACCGGACGCCGTCGTCGAAATCGACGAAGTCCCTCGTACTGCAACGGGCAAGTTCGATAAAAAGACGCTTCGGGAGCAACACGAGGTCGAGTCGCTGCTCGACGACGCGCCGGAACCCGACGCCGGGTAGAGCGAGCACTCGGTATTTTTTGCTCCAGATTTTTGATCGGGTTCGAGCACGTCCTTCAGACGCGCGAGAACCCGATTAAAAAGGCAGGTGTTAGAACAGGTCCTGAGTCAGTTCCAGCGTCTCCTCCCGATCGACCCAGTCGACGAAGATGGCGACGCTTGTCGCACTGGTGATGATGTCCTGGACGTTAATCCGAGCGTCGGAGAGTGGGTTGACGATATCGCTGATGACGCCGGGCTGGTTTGGCAACTCGCCGCCGGTAACCCGGACGACGGCCATCGGTTCGTCGACGGTAACACTCGAGAGGGCATCGCTCGCGATGACCTCTCGGTGGAGGATATTCTCGGCGCGTTCGGCTTCCTCCTCGTCGATGTAGAACGTGATGGTGTCGAGTCCGCTCGCCACGGCGTCGATATTGACGTCACTCTCGCTCAGCGCCTCCGAAAGCTGGTGGAAGACACCGGGCTGGTTGCGGATCGCCCGGCCGGCGACGGTGAGGCAGGCGAGGGGGCGCTCGCGAAGGTCCACGAGGCTCTGGAACTCGCCTTCGATGCTGGTTCCACCCGAGAGGAGGTCGCCGTGTTGATAGTGGACGACCCGAACATCTAGATTCCCGTCCTTGTAGGACAGCGCGGACGGTGCGACGACCTCGGCACCGCGAAACGAGAGATTACGGAGTTCATCGACCGAGATCTCACCGACGTTTCGCGCTCCTTCGACGACGTTCGGGTCCCCGGTCATGACACCCTCGACGTCAGTGATGATGACGACCTCGTCGGCGTTCATGTATTTGCCCATCATGACCGCGGTCGTATCGCTGCCACCGCGGCCGAGCGTCGTGATCGAGCCGTCCGGCCCTTCTGCGAGGAAGCCGGTGATGACCGGCACTGTCCCGTTGAGTTGGGCGGCGACTTCTCGGGCGCGCTGTTGAGTCTCCTTGACGTTTACCTCGCCGTACTCGTCTGTGACGATGGGCCAGTCGTCGCTCCCGGGTTCGAGGAACGTCGCGTCGATGCCCCGGGACGACAGCGCTGCTTTGAGCATCCGGACCGATGTCCGCTCGCCCATACTGACGATCTGTGCGCGATCGGCAGGGTCCGTCTCGAAGGTGATCTCATCGAGCAGTTCGTCAGTGGTCGCCCCCATTGCACTTGCGACGACGGCAATCTCGTGGCCGTCCTCGACGGCAGCCGCGATCGAATCCGCCGCTCGATTGATGCGATCGCCGCTTCCAAGACTTGTACCGCCGAATTTCGCTACAACGCGCATGCTGATACCTCGTGATGACAGCGTGATTTCATACTGGTGGTGTGGCTCATATGCCAGTGCGTTACCAGAGCGAGCAAATAACTGTGTCCCATCGTTCGCACTGATATCGAAGCAGCGACAGGAAGCGTCGGACAGTCAACCGCATTGAACTGTCTCGAATCCTTGATGAAACAACAGTAAGACGCGATCGGCAACCGTGGTCAGCGGGCGAGATTTATATTTGTGGGTCACATTACCACACGCAAATGAACGTACGGGACGCACTCGAAGCCGATGCCGACGCGCTGGCGTCGATCGCAGACTCCCCGACAGACGTGATGCGAAATCTGGTGCACGATCGGACGGTGCGTGTCGCCGAAGATGGGCCACGCGACCCGAACGAGGACATCGACACGTCCCAGTACGATGGCTCGGATCCGGACGACCTCCTCGGGTTCATCAGTTTCGACGCACGCGAAGAGACCGTTCACGTCACCCAGGTAGACGGAACGCCGGAGGCCTGCGAACGGCTGCTCGCTGAACCGGTTCGGTTCGCCGAACGGGAGTCGATGTCGGTGGAGGTACTGGTCACACCGGGTACCGAGCAGGTCGAGACGGCTGCCGAGGAGCTCGGCTTCGAACGACGTGGGACCGGCCCGCGATTCGACGGAGCACGGACAGTTCGGTTTCGACTCGAGCCCTGAAACGAACCACTCCCCATCTGAATCAGTCAGCGACCCAAACACGGTAGGGAAAACCTCGATTGCTATCGGTTCGCGACTACCGGTATGTTCGGAATACATCCAGCGCTACTGCTGGCTGGCGGGGTCGGTGGCGGGGTTCTTGCAACCCTTACGATGGACCGTGTGATGGAGCGACTCCCGGAGGGGACGACGCCGCCGACGATCGCGTCGGGTGTGCTGACGAACACGAACCCGGACGATGCACCAGCTCGGCTCGCGACGGGAGTACACTACCTCGCTGGTGTCGGGACCGGTGTCCTCTTCGTCTGGTTTCTCCTGGTGGCAGATCTCCTCACCAGCCTATGGCTCGGTATCGAATCAGCAGTCGCGATCGTTCTCGGCGTTAGTCTGGTGTTGTTCGTCCTGATGGTCGGCTTTTTTGCCGGAATCGTTCTCCCCCGGGCACGCGGCGTCACAGCAGCGCGCAGACGCCAAATACGACGCGACTGGGCGATCGCTGCCGGTATCTATCTGCTCGTGCTTTCGGCGCTCGCTGCACTGCTGGTCTGAAACGTTCTCGAGTCGATAGTTGCGCGGCCGAGTCGCTAGAGTCGATACCCGAGCAGCTGAGCCGCTGACGTCGGCAGCTGAACGGTTGGCGGCTGGATCTCCAGGTCAACTGAACTTCTGGACCGTTACGTCGAGCGTGTCGAGATCGACGATCGGCGCGTATCCCGCGTCGGGATCGATGTTGACGCTCTTCTGGAAATCGGTCTGAGATTGCCAGCAGCCGGAGTTGATCGCGAGGACGTTGTGGTACTTCCCGAAGCCGAGTTTGTGGACGTGTCCCGTGTGGAAGATGTCGGGCACCTCGTCGATAATGAGGTAGTCCTGTTCTTCGGGTGCAAGTCGGGTGTGCCCACCGAACTGCGGGGCGACGTGGCGTTTCTTCAGCAGCTGATACATCGCCTTGTGTGGCTCGTCGTAACTGGCTTTCTCCTCGGGTAGTTCCGCGATCACCTCGTCGAGGCTGACACCGTGGTACATCAGGACCGAGACGCCTTCGATCGTCACCGTCGACGGGTTGCTCACGATACGAGAGTCGTGGGCAGACATGATCTCCCGGAGCTCCTCGTCGAACCCGGGCTGGGGCTCGGCGAGGCGAACTGCGTCGTGGTTACCCGGGATCATCACGATCTCGATGTCGCCGGGCACCTGCTTGAGATACTCGTTGAACACCTCGTACTGCTCGTAGATGTCGACGACGTCTAATTCCTCGTCCTGATCGGGGTAGACGCCGACCCCCTCGACCATGTCGCCGGCGATGAGTAGATACTCCACGCCTTCGCCCGCCTCGGTGTGAAGCCAGTCGGTAAAGCCGTTCCAGGCGTCGTGCATGAACTCCTGGCTCCCGACGTGGACGTCGCTGATAAGCGCCGCCTGGACGTGACGATCGGCGGTCGACGGCTCATGGGTTCGGGGGATATCTGGGAAGTACATCGAATCGACGAAGGCGATGCCAGAGTCGTCCGCGAGCGTCCCCTCCATCGCCAGTACCTCATCGCACAGCAACTCGTTCACGAGGTCGGCGTACTCCCGGTCTTTCATTACGAGCCACGGGAACGTCCCGGTCGCGTCCTCGAGTTCGATCAGCCAGTGGCCGCTGGCCGTCGAACGAATATCGTTGACCAGCCCGACCATCCCAGCCTCACTCCCACCAGGCATCGATTGGATCGCCGTTGCTGGCCGGTGGTTGATCCGACTGCGAAGCGTGGAGCCGAGCCGATCGAGCCGATCGCGAAAGACTGAGACGAAATCCTTGTACTCGCCAGTGCCCGTACTCTGGCCAGTCATATCGTTGCTGATTTCGAGCGATCGCAACGCAGGGTCAACCGATCGGTCGGCCGCCGGGGGAGACCCCTCTATTTCAACTGGAGATGGCGAACCCCCGTCTTGCGAAGATGGCGATTGGGTTCCAGTCGAAACGGAGGGGTCTTCCGAAGCGGAAGATGGGCTGGTATCGGCTGTGTCGGCTGGACGCTCCGGCGAAGCGTCGATAGCCGAGTCAGCTCGGGTTGCAGTCGTCGGCTGGGTGGCGTCGGCTCCCTGGGTGGCACTGAGTGCGGCGTCGACGTGGTCGGTCGTGACGACGAGAGCGTCCGCCGGGAGCGTCTCTATCACGCGGGTGAGGACGGCTCGAGGATCGTCTGCGGACGCAATACGCGTCACCGCTTCGCGCTCGGCATTGTATCCACGGCTAGTGAGCTCGCTGACGATTCGGGCCGGCCCTTCGAGTGGCACACGCCTCGCATTCGTGAGCGCGGCCAAAAACGTAGCGAATCCTCGAGCGCCCGCAGTCACTGTCCAAGAGATCGGAGACCGACATCGAAGCTCCGGGAAATCGGAGACTGACATCGAAGCTCCGGTCGGTCGGAGACCCATGTCAAATCCGGGAAATTGAAGCGCTGCGTCGAGTCCAAAGCGTCTCGAACAGAAAGTTGATTGCCGGCCCCAGCAAAACACGGGACGATGAGCGGTCCCGATCCCGGAGACTCCGCCGACGACGGCCCCGGTGACGACGCCCAAGGTCATCGCGACGAGCCGCCCTCGGATGGGACCGACACTCCGGACGAGACGCGGACAGACGAACCATCCACACGGCCGGCCGACGGCTCGCCACACACAGACACCGACGCTTCGACGGACGAAAACGACGTCACCATCGAAGACGACGGTTTGGTCCGCTGGTTTCTGGACACTGACGACGGAACGGTCGTGTTCGCCCGTGACGTGTTGAGTAGCGTCGCGATCGTCGCCGTGATCGGGCTCTTGCTGTTCGGTCTCAGCGGTGTCTGGCCACCGCTCGTTGCCGTCGAGAGCGGGAGTATGGAGCCGAACATGGAACGGGGCGACCTCATTTTTGTCGTCGACGACGATCGATTCGTCGGCGACGACCCCGCCGATGGAACGGGAGTTGTCACACTCGAAAGCGGACAGGAAACTGGTCACGAGAAGTTCGACAAAGCCGGTGACGTGATCGTCTTCAGACCCGACGGGAGCGAACGACAGACCCCAGTTATCCATCGAGCTCATTTCTGGGTTGACGAGGGCGAAAACTGGGTCGATACCAAGGCAAACGAAGCGTACGTCGGCGGCGCGAGCTGTACTGAGGTCCAAACCTGTCCGGCAGCCCACGACGGATTCGTCACGAAGGGTGATGCCAACGACGGATACGATCAACACCAGGGTGGTGCCAGAACCGACATCGTCAGACCCGAATGGGTCTCCGGGAAGGCGATGATTCGCATCCCGTATCTCGGACACATCCGGCTAACGTTCGATTCGATTCTCGGCGGGATGGTCGCACCATCGCCATCGGTTCCCGGACCGGAACCCGCTGCGATCGGGACAGCCGCCACAGCAGGGGTTGCAGCGAGCGGTGTCGCCGCTGCTGTCGCCGTCAGGCGACGACGGTTCTAAGAGGGCGGGTAGCGGTCTTTTCTCGGTCGCTCGTCGACGATCGTGGGATAGTACCGACCGCTCGTCGACAGTCCTGAGATAGTACCGACCGCTTGTCAACGATCGTGGGATAGCCCCGACGATCGATCGGTTGATGATTTTGAAAACAGTTTTTTGACGACACCGAACTCGATCGGGGGCGGACGCCAGCCCGAGGTCCCACAGACGAGCCGACGCGGTCAGTTCTCGAATCGGGCCTGAACGAACGGCTGCACGTCGTCGATATCGCTCAGCCGCGAATCGGAGAGGAGGACGGCTTCCGTCTCGTCGAGTGGGACTGAGAGGCTGATCTCTTTTGTCCGACCGTATCGCCCTTTCGAGACGACGACTGCGTTGACGATCCCGAGCATGTCGAGTTCGCTGATGAGGTCGGTGACGCGACGCTGAGTGAGGATGTCGGCGTCGATCTCCTCACATAGTCGTTTGTAAATGTTGAACACTTCGCCCGTGTTGATGCTGTGGACGCCGTTCTTTTCGAGCAGGATAATCGCAAAGAGGACCAGTTTGCTCTGTGTCGGCAGCGTCCGGACGACCTCGACGACACGATCGAGTTCGATCTTGTCCTGGGCCTTGCGAACGTGTTCCTCGACGATCGTTTCGCTCTGGGCCCGTTCGGCGAGCTCGCCTGCCGTCCGGAGCAAGTCGAGCGCCCGCCGAGCGTCCCCGTGTTCCTGTGCGGCGAAGGCTGCACAGAGCGGGATCACGTCGTCGGAAAGTGCATCCCCTTTGAACGCAACGTCCGATCGGTGCTGTAAGATGTCTCGCAGTTGGTTTGCGTCGTACGGCGGAAACACGATCTCCTCTTCGCCCAGCGAGGATTTGACCCGAGGGTCAAGAAAATCGGTGAATTTCAGATCGTTGCTGATTCCGATGATAGAGACACGCGAGTTCTCGAGTTCGGAGTTCATCCGAGAGAGGTTATACAGCGTGTCGTCGCCGCTTTTTTCGACGAGTTTGTCGATCTCGTCGAGCATGATCACGACGACCCGTTCGTCGTAGTCGACGGCGTCAAAGAAGACGCTGTAGACCCGATCGGTCGGCCAGCCGGTCATCGGGACCTCCTCGAAGGAGTCTCGATCGGCTTCGAGCGATTCGATTCGGGTTTCGACCTCGGCGCGAGTCGTAAACGGAGTCGATTCGAGCGGATGATCCGGCTGACGATCGTGCTTGTCCGATTCGCCACCGCCGAACGACCCCCCTGTTTCGGCTGGAGATCCATCGCGTTCGACACCGGTTCCGTCACCAGTAGCCGTTGGATCCGATTTCTCCGAGTCGACGTCGGTGAAGAGCTCGGGCTGTCCGCCTCCCGATCGATCGGGAGCCGATTCATCGTACTCCTCGAGTGCGAGAAGGAGTGAATCCAGTGTGTCGAGTCGATCGTCGATGCGCTGTTTGTTCTTTTCGATGAATTTGTTGGCCAGTTGTGCGAGGACGCGATACTGAGTGTCGGTTACCTCGCAGTTAATGTACTCGACGTCACACGGGACGCTGTATTTTTGAGAGGTGCTCTCGAGTTCCTTGCTCACGAACTTGGCACTCGCCGTTTTTCCGGTCCCGGTTTTGCCGTAGATGAGAATGTTCGACGGGGTCTCTCCCCGGAGTGCAGCGACCAGAATCGTTGCCATCTTGTTGATTTGATCGCTCCGATGGGGGAGCTCGTGTGGCGTATAAGATGGACGCAACACCTCTTTGTTCTCAAAAATCGGCTCACCGCTGAGGAGATCGTCGAACAACCCTTGGTTCGAATCCTCGTCAGCGATGTCGGGACTCTCGAAATTCGTCGAGAAGCCGGCAGTCCGCGTCCCCTCGACATCTCCGTCGTTCCTCGTGGTTTCTGGGTCGTCGTCTGACATCCGTCGTACACTTACCCCCTCATTTCGAGTGGAACACGGGCCTTGCAGACAGGAATATTACCACGTAGATGGCCGTCGCAGCACAACCTACTATTCCAGGCATTCGGTCCGATTCCAGTTGATGCAAACGAAACAGTGGAAGACCGTCGTATTAAATTCTTCCATTCAATTCAGTCCAACAACCATAACGAAAATCCTTATCTGGCGAAATCGAAGGATACCGACCCCAAAGACGATGTCATCGGCCGTTGGCAGCGCTGGGTATGGTGTCTGATAGGAGTCAAATCGGGAGAAACGACCGTTTCGGGTCGAAACCGTGCGACCCGTGGTAGAAGTATCTGCAAGCTGTCGGTTCGTGTTTCCGACTGCCGATTGCTGATGTTCTGTTCGGGACCGAGTGGATTCCGAATTGAGACAGTGTCCTGAGCTGACCCCAGAGTTGCAAGTCGGCTGAGGTGTATATTCGATCGAGGAGTACAGAGCTACGAGTATAGGTCTGCGATTTAACAAAAGAGTATACGTATGTAGTCTGACGGAGGATCCCGATCGGCGGCAGCACCCAGTCACACTGGCAGGGTTTCCCTGCCAAGAGCCATGTGGCACAATACTGTGCGCCATAATACCGTGTGTCGTGTGTCGCGAGGATGTATGATCGATGGATGTAATCAATGAGTGTAACCGATGGGCGTATTTGATGGAAGTAACTGAATGAGTGGTCGTGATGAGTCGTGAGACAATAGGTATCAACCCACAGGCCCCACCCCCCACCCCTTCGTTTCGGGTGGAGAGTCTCAACAAGAGGGGGTGGGGGGAGGGGTCTCTTTAGGATGGAAGGTTTTATGTTAGTAGTAGAGAAACAGTATCCGCACTCCTAGCAAAACAAATCATTTACTAGAGAGGTTGGATTTAGTTACTAGAGACTACTAGAAACTCTCTCTATAGCGGACTCGATTGCTAGATCGCTTCGTTCGCCTCAGTTCTCGCGAATTCTTCCGGTAGCGACGTCACTGAGACAGTTCCTGTCGAAACAGAGGGTCTGATTTTCACCGTTCTCTCCAGCACGGGGGGACTCCATCATCGATCTCCACTCGAAATGAAGGGGTGGGGGTGGTACAACTGTCGGTGACCAATCAGTTCTCCCGTTCGTTGATGGTTTGTCCCAGTAGAGGTGCCACTCTTCCGATAGTAACTCTGACATTTATACGGCGCCAGAATAGGACGGCAGAGCTGGAGCCGATCGTGACTACGGTGTGACAACATACTCTGTGATGACTGTCACTACTGTTATACAATCTACATGTCTGACGTAGGCTTAAGTGAATTCAGTTTGTAGTACGCGCAGATGCACCGCGCGGTGCTGGAGGTCCCCAAGGATGGGATTGTTCACAGAACTCAAAGATAGTATCTCTCGGGCGACGGATCGACTGTTTTCCGAACAGGAACCGAAACGGATTGGAATCTACGGGCCGCCGAACGCCGGCAAAACGACACTCGCGAACCGTATTGCGCGTGATTGGACTGGTGACGCGATCGGGACGGAGAGTCACGTTCCACACGAAACGCGCCGCGCGCGAAGAAAAGAAGGCGTCGAGATCGAACGCAACGGCAAGTCAGTGACGATCGACATCGTTGACACACCCGGTGTCACGACGAAAGTCGATTACGAGGAGTTTACTGACGAGATGGACGAAGACGACGCCATTCGGCGATCGCGAGAGGCGACCGAGGGGGTCGCCGAAGCGATGCACTGGCTGCGGGAGGACGTCGACGGCGTCATCTACGTCTTGGATAGTGCGGAGGACCCGATCACGCAGGTCAACACCATGCTGATCGGGATCATCGAATCTCGAGATCTCCCAGTTCTCATTTTCGCGAACAAGATCGATCTCAACGAGTCGAGCGTCAAGCGGATTGAAGACGCCTTCCCACAGCACAAAACGGTTCCGCTGTCGGCGAAGGAGGGTGAGAATATGGACGAAGTGTACGAAAACATCGCGGAGTACTTTGGGTGATTACGGATGCCAAAAGCAACGAATGACGATCCGGACGCGCCCGATCCCGGTGGTGTTCAGATCGATCTCATCAGCGGTGCACGGATGGACGGAATGGCGACGATGGAGAAAATCAGGATGATCTTAGACGGCGTCCACGACGGCAACATCGTCATTCTGGAGGAAGGACTGACGCCCGACGAGGAGAGTCGGCTTATCGAGGTGACGATGGCTGAAATCAGCCCTGACGAATTCAACGGGATCGAGATCGAGACCTATCCCAAATCGGAAACCCGTGATTCGTCCTTGCTCGGTCGAATCATGGGTTCCGAGGACAAATCGGCGAAGAAACTGACAGTGATCGGTCCCGCCAACCAGATCGAAACGCTCCACAAGGACGAAACGCTCATCAGCGCGCTCGTGTCTCGAAACTAATGCCACACGAATGCACGAACTGTGGCCGCACCTTCCCCGACGGCTCGAAGGAGATGCTCTCGGGCTGTCCCGACTGCGGAGGGAACAAGTTCCAGTTCGCACCGAAGGCGACAGCCACACAGTCTGAACGGGCCGGTGGCTCGACTGTAGACAGCACGTCAGCTGATCAGGGCGCAGTAGACTCGGACTCTCCGGGCGAAAACGGCGTCGCAACCAGGGCAGCGGAGACGGTTCGTGACTGGGTGTCGTCTGACTCGGCCGAGGACCGATCGGAAACGGGCCACGGCGACCACGCTCCCGATGTTGACGGCACACCAGCAACGCCGGAAACCGATCGATCGACGGATATGGACGAGTTTGCCGAGTGGCCCGATACGGCACGGCGACCCGAAGATCGATCGACTGCGGCTACCGACACTGCTGAGACTGCTCGCTCTCCGTCAGGTTCCGGTCAGCCCAGTCCGGACTCGACCACTGAGACCGTCTCGGACGCCGATCTGTCGATCGGTTCGGACGAGGAAAACACGGCACAAGCCGATGCCAGAAGCGGCGTTGTCAGCCGTGACGATCTCCCGTCGGAGCCGGTCGGGGCTGGCGACGGCACCGAACCTGGTGGCGATCCGTCTCGGTCTGTCGGAGAGACGAACGCACAGCCGCCGGATCACGGCCGTGTCGTCAGTGAACCGTCGGCCGAGCAGCCGTCGATCGAAGATCTCCGTGCGGAGCTCAACGAACAGTTCGAGAGTATCAAGATCGTCAGCCCTGGCCAGTACGAGCTCAACCTGATGGAACTCTACAACCGCGAGGAGTACATCATCTCGCTCCAGGAAGACGGCCGCTACGTCATTGACGTTCCGGATTCCTGGCGCGGCAACGACGCTGAGTGATGGCCACTTCCAGCACTGTTTCAGCTCTCGAATGCTGCTTTCTGGTTCGCCGACGCCCAACGCCGTCGTCTCTCGGTCGGTGCTGACGCCGGTGTTACTCGACGGGATGGACGCTGTTTCGAGTCCCAGTCGCACCGCTTCGTTTCCACTGCAGGTATCGACTCCGATGCTGCCACAGTCTATAATGATCAATAATTACTTCTACCCGAAATGGTGGCCTCTTTTCGTCGAGTGACCACGGCATGAATCGGGCTCTATCGGATAGCGTGGACACCGCCAACGAGGTGCAGCCGTATCGAGGCGCGTTTTGATGTTGCTGTGTCAACCAGAGACAGATGGATTTAAGCGATGTGACCGATAGCCACCCAGTATGAGCACTCCAACCAAGGTCGTTCTCGGTACGGTGGCTGTCTCAGCACTGTTGGCGGTCCTGATCATCTTCCAGACCGTTTTCGTCTAATGTTCGAGCGCCGGCCGCTTTCGAGCGAGCTCGAGGCAGTCCGCGACCAGTACGCCCCCGACACACAGGTCCTCGACTGTTCGAGTGACTTCGAGACGCTCCCTCCCGAACAGGCCGAGGATCTCGGCTTGCTCGTGGATGCACTCGACCCCGATAGCTATCCCACCGAGTGGCTACCGGACGATGCACCCACGTTGCTCGCTCGCTACGCGAGTTCGGATTTCACGATCGGCATGCCGGGCGACGGGAGCGTCGTCTGGACACGCCAGACCGAGCCCCCGATGGTCCTGATCAAACCGCGGGTCGAGGGTTCGCCCGAGTCGTTCGTCGAGTTCCTGATTGCAGAAGCGTTTGTCGAACTCCACCTCGACGTTCCCGAGCATTTCCTCGGGTTCTTCGAGGATGGGTACCACGATCTCGACAGCGCTGTCACACTCGACCCCGGCGGGACCTACCAGATCGCCGCGGCGCTGTACGACGGGTGGGTTGGTCTCCAGAGTCGTGACGTCTTTGCTGCGTGGCACGACGAGCATCCGGCACTCGCCGACGCGTGGCAAGACGCCGGCACTCGTCTCGAAGATCGTGTCGCCGACCTTCCACGGGCGGTCGCCCGGGGCGATACCGACTTCGCGGACGCCACCGAACTCGCCTGTGCAGCACTCAAACACGCGATCGAGCTGCCACCGCCGTTCGCCGCGCTCGATACGAGTGCCTACGAGGATCACGGTCCCGAGTATGCGATCCAGTGGGCAGCAAAAACGTTCGACTCGCTGTCGGAGTAGAGTGGTTCGACTCGCCGTCGGAGTAGAGCGGTTCGACTCGCTATTGGAGCGATCAGTCCGATCGATCGCTCACAGACCGTCGATCAAACCACTCTCGCGGTGTCGTGCTCGAACCCGAACCGTGCTGCCGTAGTCGATACTGCTCGGAGCGATCGACTATTCGAACGTTGCGTCGACGTTCCCGTCCTCGTCGAGATCGATGACGCCATCGAACAGCTCACGGAACCGATCGACGAGCGACTCGTCGTGTGGCTCTTCAGAGACGTGGAAGATGCCGACCGCGTCGTACTCGTCGAGTAACTGGAGAATCCGTTCGACAGCGTCCACCGCCTGCTCGTCGCCGGCGTAGTAGGCGAGTTCGGTGACGGAATCGAAGCTGATGCGGAGTTTGCCGTCGTGTTCGTCGAGGAAGCCGTCGATGTGTTCGACGATTCCATCGACGTCGTCGGGCGCAGCGACGTAATGAACCGTATCGCTCGTTCGCCGGGAGTAGCCGCGTTCGATACTCAGCGTATCCAGAATTTCGGCGCGTTCTTCGTCGACATCGTAGTATTCGAGTTTCTGTTCGACTTCTCTGGCAGTGGTTCGCGTGGAAATAACGAGAAAATTGTCCGTATCCGTCTTGAGGAAGTCAGTGTCGATTCGATCGGTTTCACCGGTGCTGGGATGAAGGAGGAGGAGACCAGTCCCACCTGGTACTGTATCGGGAGTGTCGTCGATTTCGAGCGTATACTCCATATTGGAGAGAACAACTTTCGGCATTGACTTAATACTGCGGATGTGTGTTCTGTCGGTCTGCCGCTACACGTCTCGTTTCGAGTACTGGTCTGGCAGGTCTCACGCCAGCGAGCTGGCACAACGATCGATCCATCGTTCGTTTTGACGACTTCTGGTCTTTTTGACGAGTTCTGGTTGTGTACTCTGCTTAGCCGAGTTTGCCACCTTCCTGGCGGAGCAAGACGAGCATCGAGAGTCCGGAGATGAGAATAAGAATGAGCGCGGGGATGGCAGCGTACCGGTATGCGAGTGTGGTCTGGGCGTTCCAGATGATCGATACGAGGGTCTCCATACCGATCGGTCGGAGCAACAGTGTGACTGGCAGTTCTTTCATCGTCGTCAGGAACACGAGCGCGCTTCCGGCGATCACACCGGGCATGATCAGTGGCAGCGTGACGCGGCGGAACGCTTCAAACCGGCCGGCGTTGAGCGTGCGTGCAGCTTCGATCGTCTTGTCGTCGACCTGCAGGACGGACGACCGGATCGTGCCGACCGCCTGCGGAAGGAAGCGAATCACGTACGCGAACACGAGCAGCCAGACCCCCTGTCTGTACAGCGAGGGAAGAGTTCTCGTTCCCAGGAAGACGAGTGCGAGTCCGATGACGATCCCGGGGACGGCGAACCCGATGTAGGTCGCTCGTTCGAACAGCCGCGCGACCAGTGAGTTCGATCGGCCGGCGTAGTAGGCGACTGGAAGCGCGAACGCACAGGCGACGAGCGCAGCCAGCAGTGCAAGATAGACGGAATTGAACGCGAACATCCACTGGAACTCGAACGATGCGATACGGTCGCCTTCACTCCGGAACAACCAGGTTGTAAAGATCGCGACTGGGACGACGAGCGTGAGGATCCCGAGGATCGAAACGAAGCCCATCGCCGGCCACTTCCAGCCGCCGAGTTCGATCGTCGTCCCTTCGCCGGGCCCACCGGTGGCGTCCTCGTCGCGCCCGATGCCGGCTTCGATGACGAGAACAACTGCGACGAGCGCGATCAACTGCAGCGCCAGCAACGCGGCGTACTCGCGACCGAAATCGGTAAACTCCCAGTAGATCCTGCTGGTAAAGACGTTGACGTTCATAAACGCCGGCGTTCCGAAGTCAGAAATTGCGTACAGTGCCGCGAGCAATGCGCCGGCGGCGATGCCAGGTCTAATCTGTGGGAACGTGACGCGACGGAAGGCTTCTAGCGGACCCGCGTTGAGCGTTCGGGCGGCGTCGACGATCGAGTTGTCCATCGACAACAGTGCGGCCCGAGTCGTCAGAAACACGTAGGGATACGTATAAAGCGTGATGATGAAGACAGCACCGGGCAAGCCATCGACGTTGGGAATCGTCGTCCCGAACAACGTATCGACCTCTCCGCCAGACCGAAACATCCCGCTGAACGTTATTGCGCCGATGTAGCTCGGAATAACGAGTGGCAACGCGGCGAGGACGGTCCAGAACCGTGGATGCGGCAGATCAGTTCGGGTCGTCAACAGCGCAAGCGGGACGCCGAGTCCGATCGAGAACACCGTAACGAAAATCATCAGCGCGATGCTGTTGATCGTCACTCGCGCAGTCTGAGAGGAAAATACGAGATCGTACGCACGCGAGGGCTCGACGGTCACCGCTCGCCAGACCAGCCAGAACATCGGGGTCACGACGAGAAACGCGACAATACCACTCAGTATCGCCACGATGAGTGCCGACCGATCGGCCTCGCCGAGGCGGTCAGTGAGCGCGTCGAACCGCCGTGAAGCGTTGAGATAGTTCGTAATTGATTTCATTGTGGTCGCGTGATTCGCTCGCTACCGCTGCGTGTATGCTGGGTCGCTTGCACCTAGGTGCACCTAAATCCCCCGAAGCGTTCCCACACGATCGGAAAAGAGGGGACTCACCCGAACGCGATCCGAACTCGATCGACTGCTCGCGTCGTTAGACGCTCATTCCGTTGTCGTTGATCAGGTCTGCAGCGTCTTGCAGTTCCATGTCGAAGTCGCTCAGGTCGAACTCCGGCGGGTTGATTTCGTTGAGGTTGGGCAGGTCGCCGACGTAGTCGACGCTTTCGACGACGGGGTACTCGCCGTTTGCGTCCATCATGAACTCCTGTCCCTCTTCGGCGAGGAGGTGGCGGACGAACTCGGCGACGAGTTCGGGGTCTCTGACGTTGTTCAGGACGCCGACGCCGGCGACGCTGAACAGACAACCAGCGTCGTTTTCGGTAAAGTCCACGCTGATCGGCGAGTCTGGGTCCTCGTTGATCAGGCGAGCAGCGTAGTAGCTGTTTCCGAGGGCGACAATCGGGTCGTCGTCACCGCCACGCTCGACGGCTGCAGCCTGGTCGGAGCCACCCGAGAACAGCTGTACATCCTGGGTTTCCACCATGTCACGAACCCACTCGGCGGTTTCTTCTTCGCCTTCGAATTCGACCATCGCCTGGATGAATCCGCGGAACGTCCCGGAGTTTGGTCGGGTCGAGATGATGTCCTCGAACCGTTCGTCGGTCGCGAACTCCATGATGTCCGTCGGGAACTCGTCGTCGTAGCCGTTGTCGTCGGTGTACTGCTCCCAGCGATCGGTGTGGTACTGGATCGCGCGAACGCGGCCGGTGACGCCGGTCCAGTAGCCGTCGGGCTCGCGGTAGCTGTCCGGAACGGCGTCGATGACGTCATCCGGAAGCGGCTGCAGGACGTCGTTTCGCTCGAGTTCTCCGAGTGCACCGGGGTCCTGCGAGTACAGCAGGTCCGCCGGGGCGGCCTCACCCTCCTCGAGAATCTGGTTGACCTGGACGTCGTTCTCGTCGTAGTCCACGTTAAGCGTTAGATCGTCGTACCTGTCGTCGATCGCTTCGAACACCGGGTCGATCTGGTCGGGGGTTCGCCCGGAGTAGATCGTGAGTTCGCCTTCGAGATCACCGAGGTCCTCCCACCTGACGCCCGACGAATCGACGGGGTTCTCGATTGGTTCACCTTCCGCGATCGGTTCCGAGTCGCTTCCGAATCCACCGAGACAACCCGCAAGTCCGGAGAGACCGGCTACAGAAATGCCCGTCGCGGCGAGGAATGGCCGGCGCCCGATCGTCGAGTCGCGCGTTTGATCGCTGTTGCGTTGTCCCATGTCTAGTTTTAGGCCGGCCTAAAACATTAATAGCTTCCGATTCATCCCAGTAGAAGGGAGTGAGAGGGCGAGACAGCGATCGCTGTCTATCCGGCCACGAACCCGATGCCAACGGATTTTGGCTGGCCAAAACCTCTCCAATCACTCTTTTTTAGGTAGTCCTAAAAAACGCATCGGTGAAGCAGATGCAGTTTGCCAGTTCGATCGACAAACGGGCCGTTGCGCGACTCGCGATCGAAACCGATTCGAACCGACTTTGCCGTGTGAGATCGATGCGTTTCGTATGAGTGTCCGCGAGGAGTTCGACGACTGGGCCGCGAGCGGCCGCGATAGAGGGATGGAAGATCGACACTGGCACACCGCCAAACACGCACTGGCACGGATGCCCGTCGAGCCCGGGGAGACAGTCCTTGATCTGGGCTGTGGGAGCGGCTACGCCGGTCGGGCGATTCGCGATACCAACGATGCTGGTCGGGTGTACGGTCTCGACGGTGCTCCCGAGATGACGCGAAACGCCGCCGGCTACACCGACGACGAGCAGGTCGGCTACATCGTCGGCGACTTCGGCGCGCTGCCCTTCGCCGACGACTCGATCGATCACGTCTGGTCGATGGAGGCCTTCTACTACGCGGCTGATCCGCATCACGCTCTCGAAGAGATTGCCCGAGTTCTCCGACCCGGTGGCACGTTCTACTGTGCCGTCAACTACTACGAGGAGAACGTCCACTCTCACGAGTGGCAGGAGTTCATTTCGATCGAGATGACCCGCTGGGATCGCCAGCAGTACCGGGATGCCTTCCGTGCGGCCGGTCTCTTCGTCGCCGAACAGGACAACATTCCCGATCGGGAGATCGAGATCCCGACCGAAGACGAGTTCCCGACCGACGACTGGGAGACACGCCAGGCGATGGTCGAACGATACCGCGAGTTCGGGACGTTGCTCACGGTCGGCGTCGCACCGTAATCGCGTCGTTCGGACTTTCGGATGGA
>LFCJ01000040.1_pt1 | contig 62468 bp, 62 predicted proteins | sample 643141 | NCBI WGS metagenome assembly LFCJ01 (sample SAMN03766243, study PRJNA286221) | soda lake metagenome | biome: soda lake; feature: Kulunda steppe; material: water; isolation source: sample B1-Br-g2 brine of Lake Bitter-1 | place: Russia: Kulunda steppe | collected 2010-07
ACCTTCATGACCTCTCCCGAGGATTCCAACCTCGGGCAGAGGTGGTAGACTGCAAACCCTAATATCCCAACTCAGCGGTGCGGTGCCGTGGGATTCCCGCGTCTTCAGGCGCGGGAGGATGTCAATACTGAGGACGCACTAAACACGATCCTCGAGAGCGATGAGCCATACGAGGCGTTCGTCGACGCCTACGACGACGGTGATGCCGATGTCGAAGGGGTTGGCCTCTCGAATAGCGTCCGAGTCGAACTAACGAAAGCCGGGGTCTGGATCGGCAACGCGATCGGACTTCTCTAACTCGGCTGTCGGCCGTCAAACTGTCTGCTCTGGTGGCGACTCAGTTAGTTTGGTTTTGATAAACGTTCGTTCTTCGGCAGTGAGCGATCGCTCGAGAAACTGTCTGATCCCCTCATGGTATCGGTTTTCGGTCGCTGAATCGGTGTCGACCGCGGAGCCGGGATACTCGAGCACGAGTTCGGCCAGCCCGGTCTTCTCGCCGGTGTAGCCAAAGCCTGCCCTAACGAGTGCCTGATACGAAAATGGGTTGTTAACGCCGATTTTGAGGCGCTCGTACCCTCGCTCTATCGCCCGCTCGCGGACAAACGCAACGAGTTCGGGCCCGAGTCCCTCGCCCTGACGATCCGTTCTCACCGTCAGGTACCGAAGCCAGAGGGTGTCGGAATCGGTTCGGTCCTCGTTGAACGCGAGGGCGGCGATGATCGATCGATCGTATTCGGGCTCATTGTCAGCGTTCTCGTCGCTCTTTGGTCCGCTACTTCGCTCGCCTCCCCTCTCACCTTTGTGTACATCTCTCTCACGCTCGCCGTTGTGCACACCCGTGCGCTCACCTCGGACAACCGCTTTTCCCGTCCCAGTCATCACGAACTTTCCAGCGTAGCTGAACTGGCGGTAATCGAGCCGAAGTTTGGGCCCATCTGGCGGCCAGCCGAGCAGTTCACACGTATCCTCCACGGACGGACTACCGGCTCCCGGATGGCGAAGCTTTCGGTTGTCGGCCACTGCCCCGAGTGGAGACACCCTACTACGTTTATGCCTGCTGACCGATCACACACGGCGACTGTCCAGAATAGTCACCCCACAAACATCTTTTGGACTGGTGGTCGGAGTGGCGTGTATGAGTACTGAGTACCCAACCGAAACCGAACGCGGTGTAGCCGTTGGCTGGCCGGTCGCAAGCGCCCTTGGTGGAATCGCCGGTGCAGCCGCCTTTGGCCTCTTTCTCTGGCTCGTCCAACCCGGAATTATCGGCTCGACGATCCCAGCAGCCTACGGCCTCGAGACGGTCGGCCCCGTTGGCTGGCTGATTCACCTTGTCCATGGCGCACTCCTCGGATTGCTCTTTGGGACGATCATCTCCCGACCGTTTGTTAGAGCGGTGTTACAAACGCCGGTCGAGACAGACAGCTGGCCCGAACGCAGCCAGTTTCCCCGGTTTGTCGTCGCCGGCGGCGCGTTCGGTCTCGCACTGTGGACCATCCTACCCGTGCTCTTGCTTCCTGCACTGGCTGGCGTGATCGGCAGCGAAACCGTCGATATCTTCCCCCGAATCGCCGTCGAAAGCCTCCTGGGGCACGTCCTGTTCGGTCTCGTCTTGGGGGCCGTTTTTAGCCTGACGACCGACTGGGATGGAGCCCCGGACGAAGAGCCCCTCGAGGAGTAAGCGGCTTCGTTGGAAGGGGCCGATGAACTGACACTCGAGATGGCTTCTTGTGTTTTTATCTTTCGCATCGCCATACAACTAATGCTCTTTATGGCAGATCAAATCTTAATTTTATTTGCTACGTATTTATTATATTTGGATGAGAACGTCTGCACAGCAGCAAATGAAAAAAAGGGGAGCGACTACTTTGAAGGGTTGCGAGCGGAGCGGGAACGGATTTCGATTTCAGCTGAATATTGCCGCTCTAGCCGTCATGATGGTGATGCTGGTTGTCGGTGCGGTGGTTCTTGTTGGACCGGTTGCTGGTGAAGCAGGTATTAACAATCTCAGTGGAAACGACGAACTGACGACGGACGTTTCGAATATCGAAGGCGAAAGTCAGACCGTTGCGTTCGATATTGACGAATTTGACGCCAGTAGTGACGAGCGCGCAGACAGGGTTGTTCTCGAGTGGGACGTGGATGTTGCCTTCGATGTCGAAGATGACGACGTGAGTTTCGTTGACGGTGACCCGGACCTGGAACTCGTCGTTGAGGAAGCGAACGACGATGACGACCGGCTGGTTCTCGAGATTGAGGGCGATAACACGCTCGAGGAGGATGGCGGGCTTACAGAGGGTGATACCGTCGAAATCGTCATTGATGGGCTGGATTTCAGTGATGCTGAACCAGGTGAGACCACCGTCGACGTAGGCTTGTTTGACTCGAGTGATGGTGAGGAAGAACGAACAGTTGCAAATTCATATGCCGACACAACATCGGCGTTTAGCATTAACGCGGTAACGGCAATCACCGCTACCGCAGACGATGTGCCAACACTTGCTGACTCCAGTCAAACAGTTAGTTTCACCTACGACAGTATTGCTGAGGACGAACTCACCGATCAAATCGTCCTCGAGTGGGACAGCGAGTTGGATGCGACACTCGAGGCTGATGAAGAGCAGGTGACGCTAGGGCAGGTTCGAACCGAACAGGACTTCGGAGGGAATCCGATAGAGGTAGTTGATGAACTAGATGTTGACTTTGAGGTTTCAGTCGATGACGAAAATAATCGAATCGTACTTGACATTCTCGATGGACCGCTGGAGGAGAGTGCAGACGTAGAAAAAGAAGATATTGTTGCCATCGAATTTGACCGGTCGTTTGATTTTAACGATACTGTTCCCGGAGAGGAGGCCGTCACCATCGAACTTTTCGAGAATATGGAGACAATCGCCCACACCAGTGATACGGGATCCTTCGAGGTTGTTGAGCCTGAGAGTATAACTGAACAAGAGACTATTGAGGAGTCAGGTTTCTATGTCGTTGAACAGGACATTGAGGTTGAAGACGATAACGACGACCCGGCGATCACAATTGTGTCGGACGATGTCAGGATTGTCGGCGAAGACGGTGTCGAAATTAGCGGTGGTGGTGATGGTGCAGCAATAAGTGCCGCAGATCAATCTAATATTGTAATAGAAGGGCTGGATATTAGATGGGAAGGTACCAATGCAATAAGTCTCGAACCTATCAGTAATAGCGAAATTTCCAATATCAATATCTTAGGGGGCGGAAATGAAGATAACCCTGGAGGTGCTATTTATGTTTTTGGTGGCGGAATTGAAGGAGAATTTGGAGAGGTAAACATCCGTGATGTAGAGATTAATAATTGGTATGGTCAAGGTATCTACCATGAGAGAATAAGTGGAGGCGGAACTATCGCTGATGTTCGGGTCTCTAATTTGGAGGTTGACACGTTCGCTGGTACTGGGGCAGGGATCAACGTTGATACTGTTGACCCAGTCACCATTGAAAACTCCCAATTGGACGCAGTTACTCAGGGCTCAGAAGAAGAAGCCCGTAATATACTCGTCACAGGAGACGGCGGAAGTGATCTATACAATACTGAAATAAGCGCGAGCAGTGTCGATGGCATCGACCTACGAGATGGAACAGATTACGAAGTTATTGGTCTCGATGCGGAGTTCGAAGACGATGAAACGACGGGAATACTCACTGACGCAACATTGGACGGCGATGTCACGATAACTGACGCCTCAATTCGCTCGAGTGCGGTAGGTATCGAAGCCTCTGGCGACTCAGAGTTTTCCCTTGGCGTCCCAGCAGAGAATGAAAATGGCGACGAAGTCAGCGGTCTCACCATCGAAGACACCGCAGAGTGGGCGCTGATTGGTGGCACAACTGATCCAATCACCGTCGAGAATCTCGAGTTACGAGACAGCGATACGAACAGCGTGAACCTAGCGTTCGATATCGAAACCGACGCTGACGGTCAGCTTGGAATCAACAGCGCCGACGAACCCACCGAATCAATCGATGGCCTCGAGAACGCCAACCTCCTGTTCGAAGCCGACGCAATCGAGGCTGATGGCTCACTCGAGAACGTCGAACTCGCCTACAGCGAGGACGATATCGATGGTCTCGAGGAGGATACCCTCGAGTTGTGGAAAATCGGTGCGGATGACGACGAGTGGACACCGGTCAGTGAGTTAGGTGACGAGTTCGAGTTGGATACCGACGAGAACGTCTTGCGTGGGGACATCACATCCTTCTCGACGTTCGAGGTGTTCGGCGAGCCGACGCCGCAAGACGACGATGATGGCGGACAGGGCGGAGGCGGCGGCTCCTCGAGCACCCCAACGACCGACGATGATGACGATGATGAGGAGGTCGAAGAAGAAGACGAAACGGACGATGAGACCGACGACACGACAGAGACGATTGACGATACAGAGAGTGAACCCGAAACGGAACCCGAAGAGGCTGGCGTCCTCTCGAGTATCGCCTCGAGTGTCTCACCGACGGGAGCCGCTGCCGCCGGGGCCGCCGGCGTTGGGCTGGCGCTCCTTGCCGCCTCCCGCTACGAACTGCTCTCTGTGCCGCAAGTGAGCGGGGCCGTCGGGAGCGCCGGTCGCTCGATCGGCCACATTCTAGCCGAACCCGAGCAGGCGGCGTTCGTCGTCGACGGCGTCGAAATCAACACCGATGACGGCGTCATCGAAGCCGGCGAGACGATTGTCTTCGACGTGTCGATCAAAAACGAAGGTGACGTGAGCGGAACCCGAACGGTGACGCTCACACTCGAGGAGACCGAGGGAAGTGGGATACTCGAGATTGATCCCCACACGGCAGTCACCGAGACCTTCGAATATGATACGTCGGCTGGGGATGCTGGAAAGACGCTGCTGTTTACCGTCGACTGTGAGACTGACTCGACCGATGTTGGGGTCGAAATCGCTGGAGACGGCGACGCTGAGGCGAATACGACCACGGAGACACCAATGACTGACGAACAAGAAACACCACCGAAACGAACGGATGAGGAATCGAAAGACGAAGAGACAGTCGAAGCGGACGATGACAGTAAGGCAGGCGGGGACGGCGAAATCGACCCAGAAGCCGACGGCGAGTTGTCAGAGGGGGAGGTCGAAGACCCGGAGGAGACTGGCATCGACGAAGACGAAATAGACGACGAGGAGATCGATGAAGGCTCGACGACCGGCTTTTTCAGCGGCATCTGGGAACAGAAAGGAAAAATACTCGCCTACGTCGCCGGTGGCCTCCTCCTGCTCGTGGGGGCGTCGAATCTCGAGGCGAATCCGGTCGGTGGCGCGCTGACGATATTCCTTGGGGTGTTTGCCTTCCCGATTGTGCGAGCCCAGTTGCCCACGTCGGTGCGGGTAGCGATTAGTCGCTATGCGAAAGTGCTCGCGGTTATCGTGGCAGCAATCGCAAGCGGTGTCGCCTTCGACGTGATTCCAGTTGACCTCATTACGGGACTGCTCCCCTAGTCGCTGAGTTTTTGCCCGCAGTGTGGACAGTAGTCATACGGCGGTAACTCTCCGTCTGATTCTGCGGACGCCTCGGTATACTGCAACTGGTGATCGTGGCTCCCATCGCAATTCATCTCGGACGCTTCTGGTTGGTCACCGGCGACGTCCCCATCTGCATCTGCGAGAGATTCCGCGGGCCTTTCTGCAGCGCTTCGCTCAGTTTCCTTTTTTTCTTCCTCCCGTTCGGTCGCTACTTCAACAAACCCGGCGGTGAGGATCGATGCTGGAAGCGCAAACAGAGCGATGCCGATGAACCCAAACAGCCCACCGAGAAACTGTCCGAGTGGCGTCACCGGTACGATATCGCCGTACCCGACGGTCGTGAGGGTTGCAAAGCCCCACCAGAACGTCGCTGGAATACTCGAGAACGCCTCCGGTTGAGCGGGGTTTTCGACGTAATAGAGCGTACTCGAAGTTGCTGTGAGCGAGATGGCACTGATGAGGAGAGTGATCATGAGTTGCTCTCGTTTGCGGTGAAAGACTAGAGCCATCGACTGGATTGCTCTCGAGTAGCGAACGATCTTGAGGAGTCGGAAAATCCGAAACACTCGAAGGATGCGAAGATACCGGAGGTCGACGAACCCGCCGAGATAGAATGGGAGGATGGCAAGCAGGTCAATGATCAAATACGGCGTCATCGCATATCGAAAGCGCCCAGTGACTGGGTTTCGGTACGTTTCTTCGGCAGTGATCGACCAGATCCGAAGCAGGTATTCGACAGTGAAAACCGCGACACAAAACACCTCGAAATACCAAAAGAACGCCCCGTACCGGTCTGCAATCGGGTCAACGGTTTCAAGGATGAGCGAAATTGATGAGAGCAGGATTAAGAAGAGAATCGCCCCGTCGACGATACGCCCCGCTGGGCCCCCTCGAAACGGGTTGAGTAAGATATAGGTCTCATTTTTCACCCGTGTGTATCTCTCCACTGATTCCACAGACCCCATGAATACCCAGAGTGTCGCTTCCACGATAATGAATCTATCCGAACAAGTCACGTCTATTTGGTGTTGACTCCTAAGGTCTCGCCCAACGCTCAACGTTCAATGCTCACGGGCGCGGCCAGCGATACCTACGATGATTGGCACTTCCACCACCGCTTATTTGTCCCGACCGAGAGTGTGGTGTATGAAGCTTCGTGGCTCCCTCTCAGAGTCCGCCGTCGAGCACTTTCTACAGGAGACAACGGTCCCGCTTCGACTCGGCTGTCGAACGCCGTCTGACGCTCCGTGGATGCTCTCGCTGTGGTATCGCTATCGTGATGGCCGCCTCGAATGTGCCACCGAGCGGTCGGCCGATGTAATCTCGTATCTCGAGTACGATCCGGTCGTTTCCTTTGAGATTTCGACGAACGAGCCGCCGTACAAGGGCGTTCGTGGCAACGGAACGGCGACGGTCGAGCCGGATCCAGAGAAGACGCTGCTCCGGTCGTTACTCGAGCGGTATCTGGGGACGACCGAGAACGGACTGGCAAAACAGTTGCTCGCTGACGACCGCGAGGAGGTCACGATCACGATCGAGCCGCGGGTGTGTTACGGCTGGGACTTCAGCAAGCGAATGGGCGAAACCCATGAATAAGCTCCCCTGCAGGCTATTTTCATTTCGAAGCCGCCGAGTGTAGGCCGTGCTTTCAAACGTGGTCGGCCCCGAAATAGATATGAGGAATTTTCACTGATGACGACACCACTGCCCGCCTTCGAGGACGCACTCAGGGACACGCAGACGGAGCCAACCACCGCGGACGAACAGCTGTCGGTACCGGTTTTGATTATCGGTGCCGGTGCAGCCGGGGCGCGAACCGCCATCGAACTGGCCGAGCGTGGCGTCGATTCGCTCGTCCTCGGGAAGACAGACCATGGTGAAGCACACACCACGTGGGCTGCCGGTGGAATTAACGCCTCCCTCGGGAGTCTCGACCCCGAGGATTCCTGGGAGATCCACGCCGCCGATACGATCAAAGAGGGCCACTTCATCAACGACCCCGAAGCCGTCGAACTGGTCACGAAGACGATGCCCGATCGAATCCGTGAACTCGAGGCTTGGGGGATGCCCTTTGCCCGCACCGAGGATGGCACAATCGATCAACGCTACTTCGGTGCCCAATCGTTCCGCCGCACCTGCTTCGTCGGCGACCGAACCGGGGAAGCGATGCTTACGGCACTCATCGACCGCGCACAGGCACTCGAAATTCCCTACCGGGAGAACCTGCTGATCACGAAGATTCTCTCCGATGGTGAGCGCGCCTACGGCGCAGTCGGCTACGACATGGAGGAGGGCCACTTCGTCCGGATCGATGCCGAACACGTCGTTCTCGCCGCCGCCGGCTATGCGGCCATCTACAACCGTCACTCCTCGAGAGACGACGAAAACACCGGTGACGGCCCAGCGCTCGCACTGGATGCCGGCGCTGAACTCATGGACCTCGAGTTCGTCCAGTTCCACCCAACGGGGATGGTCGACCGCGAGGAGTGGGACGAGGAGTGGAGTGGACGCCTGGTCACCGAAGCGGTTCGGGGCGAAGGCGGTCGGTTGTACAACGCCGACGGCGAGCGGTTTATGGAACGATACTCGCCGGACCAGATGGAACTCGACGCCCGCGATGTCGTCGCTCGAGCAATCGCTAAAGAGGTCGAGGAGGGTCGTGGCACGGAACGCGGCGGTGTCTATCTCGATATCTCCCACAAGCCGCGTGCGGTAATCGAAGAACGACTCCCGAAAATGTATGGTCGGTTTGCCGACCTCGGTGTCGACATTGCCGAGGAGCCAATGGAAGTCGCGCCGACCGCTCACTACTCGATGGGTGGCGTCGCAATCGACTTCGAGACCGGCGCGACGACCGTCGACAATCTCTACGCCGTCGGTGAGGTCACTGCCGGCGTCCACGGCGCAAACCGGCTTGGTGGGAACTCACTAGCCGAAACCGTCGCCCTCGGGGCCGTCGTTGGCGAACACCTCGCCGGGATGGAGCCGAAAGCTCCGGAGCGTCGACCCGATGCGATTGAAACACTCGCTGAAACCCACTTTGGGGCGCTCGCGGCGTTGGGCCAAGCTGATGGCGAGGCGAGCCCACAGGAGCTACTCGCTCGTATCCGCGAGATCTGTTGGGAGCATGCCGGGATTCTCCGAGATGAGCAACGGGTCGAAGCCGGCCTCGAGGCCCTCACAGACGTTCGCCACGCACTTCCAGACTTGGCGGTCGAAGGCGATCGAACGAGCCGAGAGTTCGAGTTTGCCATCGACCTCCTGTTCATGCTCACCGTCGCCGAAGGCGTTCTCGAGAACACCCGCCGTCGGACCGAGTCCCGCGGGGCCCACTACCGAACGGACTACCCCGATCTCGAGGAGTCGTGGCAACAAAACGGCTATCTGGCCCTGATCGACGGAGACCTCGAGACGTGGACCCGGTCGGTCGGCACTCCAAGCGAGCCGATCCTGCAGGCGATCGAGGCCGATTACGAACTCGAGTACTCACACCTCGAGTAGACTACTTACGCCGGTTTTTGGCCGAGACCCTCGAGAAAGTCCGCAATGACGGTGTTGAACGCCGCCGGTTGGTCCTGATTGACGAGATGTCCAGCGGCTTCGATTTCCTCGAGACGACCGTTCACCACCGTTTCGGCGATCTGTTGTCCTTGGCGTTTGACCTGTGGGGCTTCGTGATCGCCGTAGACAACGAGTGTCGGCGTCTGAACCGCTGAGAGCGTCGGTGGGTCAAACGTATACAGTGCGCTAAACACCTTCCGGAACTCGCGTTTGGATACATCCTCGGCAGCCGCCATCGCACTCGACCGGACCGATGGCTCGAGAGCCAGCCACCGACCGCCGGTCAAGAACCGAACGGACTCGAGGAGCGTCCGAAACGTCGTTGCCGAGCCGACCACCATGAGCGAGGTGGCCAGTGCCGGAACCGGGGTGGCAAACGCCTTTGTGCCCGGTGGTAGGTCGACCGGCGGCATCGATCGGAGCGGACCGGCGATAATCGCCCCCGCTGCCCGGTCTGGATACCGGTCGAGGAACGCTTGGACGACCATTGAGCCGAGTGAAAGCCCACAGAGGATCGGTTGCTCAATCTCGAGTGTCGAAAGCAGGGTCTCTAAGTCGTCGGCAAACAACTCGACTGAGTAACGCCGCCGGTCAGTTGCGCCCGTCTCACCGTGGCCTCGCACGTCGAACGTGATGATTCGATACTCGTCGGCGAAGTGTTCGATCTGGCCCTCCCAGGTCTCGCCGTTTTGCCAGCCGCCATGTAAACAGACCAACGGTTGGCCCGCAGGGTTGCCATATGTGTCGTACCAAAGCGTGCCGTCATCAACCTCGAGTGTTGGCATCCTCACCGCTCCGCTGTCGGCGCGGATAAATTGCCGGCCGGAAGCTGAAAGTGAAAGCGGATCCCTGCGGACAAACAGCTTCCACCCGTTCTTACAGCCCCACCAATCCTAACTCGTAGAGATGCCAGACGAATCCGATTCCAAGGAGTGTGAGGGCAGTAAAATGGAGTCGAACTCGCCGTGAGTAGTATCCTTTCTGCCACGCGAGGACCGTCCCGACGGCGGTTCCAAGCGCGAGCATGGCGATCAGCCACGGCAGGGCGAGTGCGAGGGCAAACGGCGCTGGCATCGTGACGAACGCAAGCTGGCCATCGATCGCAAATCCGGCGAGAAACAGCCCGACAAACGCAAGCGAGAGCACGGCCAGTGATCTGCCGACGACTCGGATAAGCCACGTCGGATCGGCGACCCGTCGCCTGAGTGCCTCAAGGGGCGTCCGCTCATCACCGCCGGAGGGCCCGGCAGCTGTGGCTTGGGCTGGAGCTTTGGTATCCGACTGAAATCGTCGTACTCGCCGCCACACCGCGAGGCCGCTCCAACCCAGAACCGAGAAGGCAAAGCCGCCGATTGCCACTCCGAGTGTTCCAGCAACGACGAGCGTCCGTTCGTGGGATGCAACGGGCGTGTAGGTCACTTGGGGTTGACCGTTTAGATGGAGGGCCCGGAGTTCGCCCTGATCAACCTCGGCGGCAAGCACGTCGGTACCGTCGACCTCCCGATACACATGAGGGTCGGTTTCAACCCACTCGCGCTCGCTCGCTCCAAGCTGGTCGGTCACGAGTCGACCGTCATCCTCGTTGCTCGCCTCGACGGACAGCCGAATCAGGTGCGTCATGAACTGGGCTGGACCGGTCTCGGGAGCCAACGTGGCATCGTACTCACCAGCAACTTGCTGGGCGTGGTCGGCTGCCTCCGGTGGTGATGCTGGTGCTGACCTCGACGCCGGCTCTGCCCCCTCCTCGGGCCCGTCGTCCTCCGAGAGCAGACCATACGCCTCGAGAACCTCGTCGGCGACTTCCGATGGAAGTGACGCCTCGTTGCGGACGTTATAGGCAACAAAAACACCGACGTCGTCCTCCGGTGCAAGCACGAGTTTCGAGGTATAGTGGAGTTTGGCACCCGAATGGGCGATGAGGTCATTTTCTGGTGGGCCATACTCGTAGAAGCCAAACCGCCAGTTGTTGACCGCCTCGTGGCGCTCATACTGGTGTGCCTGCATCGCCGATGCCGTCTCGCCCTCGACTAGGTGGCCTGATTCTGCATCTGCCTCGAGATGGGCCTGCATGAACGCCGCCATATCGGGTGCGCTCGAGTGCATCGCACCCGCCGGTTCCCAACTGACGTATCCCGGTTCGGACACATCGAACTCGCCGTTTGCACCCGTGTGGGCTGTGGCGAGCGTCCCTGGCTGGTCCTCGGGAACCGGTTGGGCGAACGTGCTCTGGTTCATCTCGAGGGGGTCGAACACCGTCGATTGAACGTGTGCCTCGAACGTGGTGTTGTACGCCTCCGCGACTATATGGCCTGCGAGTCCCGTCCCGTAATTCGAGTAGGCGACCCGCTCACCTGGCGGGGCGACACGATCCGGTTTGGTCTCAACGAGCGTCTCCTCTAAGGGTTCGAGTTCGGCTTCGTCGGCAACAAACGCCGATTCGTGGACCGGATCAAACCCTGCCGTGTGGGTCCCAAGATAGCGCAGCGTCACCGGCTCTTCATACGTCTCGGGAACTGACACGGCCGAGTCCTCGAGATACGTGTTGACATCTTCATCGAGATCGAGCGTCCCATCTTCGACTCCCTGCATCACCGCAGTCCAGGTAATGAGCTTACTGACTGAGGCGATATTGAACGTCGTTTCGTTCGCCTCGACCGGCGTGCCAGCCGCCACGTCGGCCTCGCCATACCCTTTCTCTAGGACCACCGAATCACCCTCAACGACGACAATGGTCGCCCCCGGGACGTCCGTTCCAATTCGTTCAGCCAGTGCCTCATCGACGACCGCCTCGAGTTCTTCGGGGTCGTCGATTGTCGGCTCCGACTCCTCGCTAGTGGGCGCGCCAACAGGGTCGCCAGTGGCTGCCAATCCCACGCCGGAAGCCGCCAAAACGAGACACAGACAGATAACTATCGTGAGGCTCAGTGTCGTCATCAGTCGCAGCCACCGACCCATTGAACCGTAATGAAACGGGCCACCGCCGGTGGTCGTCGCCGACCGGACGGATGCTGTGATACGCATGTCCACCGAATCGCAGCCGTTACACATAGCCACCGAAGTACGACTTCACTGGCTGAAGTCGTCGGTACAGTTATATTTCTCGTCCAGCCACAGTGAAATTGTGAGTGAGGCGTGTCCACCCGAGGAGCTGGCGGCGCTCATCGAAGACGATGTCGCCCGGCGCATTCTCACTTTGATTCACCACGAACCCATGTCTGCGAACACCTTGAGCAAGCGCTGTAACACATCGAAACCGACAGTCTACCGTCGCCTCGAGGACCTTCGGCGCTGTAATTTACTTGGCGAACAGACCGAACCGGACCCAAAACGAGGGCACCATCGGACGCTTTATACGACAACGTTAGAACGCGTCGTGATCGAACTTGACGATGACGGGTTTTCTGCTCGGGTTGACCGCCAAGAACGGATGGCTGACCGATTTAGCCGACTCATAGAGGAGATGTAGATGCCTGATCCACTGCTCCCGTTACAGATTGCCGACGCGCTCGACCCCACCCAGTTTGAGGCGGTGCTGCTCGGCGCTCAACTGCTCAAGTTCGCGGCTGGGGCTGCTATTGCAGCGATTGCCTATCAGGGCTACCGACGCAACGAGAGTCGCCCAATGTTGTTCGTTGCCACTGGCTTTGTGCTCTTACTCGTCGTTCCGTTCTTCCTGTACGTGGTCGCTGTGGCTCTTGTCTTTCTCGTCGGATTGCCATCGTTTGCAGAGACCGCCGCCATCATCAGCGTGGAACTCAGTCAAGTGCTCGGATTGCTTGTGATTCTGTATGGGCTTCGGGTATAACAGCACGACATCGAAATGCGTGCCTCCAAACGCCGTAGCCCGCAGTCGATTCCGTTCGTAGCGACATACCCCCGTTCTCAGGCCTCGTCTCGAGATTGGTTCGGTACTATACTACTTGATCAGTTTAGATACTGGATGAGACGTCCGGCGGAGAACGGTTGGCTTACTTATGATTGAAGTGCACTCACATCCCAACTCCACTTCCAGAATCGAGACTCCCCAAAGTACTCGCGCGTGCATTTCTTCCCCCAGAAGGCGAATTTCAATCGGCCCAGGCCAGAAGCCAGTTCTGTGTCGAACGACCCTGCCGGCTTGTACGTGTACGCTGAATTATCCCGCCGAAGCGTTCCACGGATAACCTGCTGACCCAACTGTTCCAGCGTATCGGCATACCAGTGTAGTAAGAGGCACGCCGGGCCGTCCGGGTGCTCTCCGCCAGCAGTGGTGAGGGTGAATTCGCCGTCAGATTCCTCGAGAGAGTCAACAGGGTAGCACAGTGGATACCCAGCATCATCGACCGAACTGATCACGACCCGTTCGTGACGCGCTGCTTCAGCTTCGTCCATATCAATCGCCTCACACGGCGGGACTGCAGGCATCTCGACTTCGGGGAGTTCAATACTCTCTTCAGGTTCAAAAATTGCAATTCGACGGAGAATGTACCAGTCCATTACGAACGCAGCCACTCGTGAGTTTGGCAGTTCGGTGAAGCTCTTGCCCTTTCGTTCGGGGTCAGATGATTGATTAATCACATCGATTATATATTGGCCACCCTCCCACGGGTCGACATCCTTCATCCGAATGCGTCCTTTGAGCAAGAGCGGGGTGCCGTGGGTAAAGAGGAGCATCGTCGCTTCTGGTGTCTCCTCTACGCTATCAAATTTCTTTGAGAGGCCCGGCGAAGAAGTCACGAATATCACATCGTCCACAGCATCGTAAAACGGGGTCAGCGGGTAGGTGAGTGGTCTCCCGTTTTTCACCACCGAAAACTCACACATTATCGACTTATTTACCATCTCACACACCCGGTCCCACTCATCGCTCGCCAACTGATTGGTTATATCCCTCTCAGACATCGTATCCCACTCGTTCGCGTGTTGTCGATATGAGTATTTGTGCGACAGTATCGACTATCTTACTTATAGCCATTGTGGGCGTGTGACACGTCAGACTATGTGTCGAACAGGCATCGACCTGACTCGACAGCGATATAGTGGGGCCACTCCCACTCGAGTACCCCTCTCCTGGCTCACGAGTTTGCTTGACAGACCAGTGCGCCGGCGGCTTTAGCGTTGAGTGAGATGGGAGACATATTCGTTGACAGTAATCTTCGGCTCCTCGAGTAGTCGTTGCCCACTCACTGGCGTTGCTGACGTTCGGTTAGGGCAACAGCGTAGCGTTGTTTGGGTCGGCGTAGTTCGGAAACATCTCGAGTAGTTTGTACTGTTCAGTGGCTTCGAATCGGCCGTGACCGAGGACGCGGAATTCTTCCGGCGGCTGGAGTCCCATTCGGATGTAGCAATCGCGAATTTGGCAGCGAAGATTGAACGCGACGTAGGAGTGGAATGTCTCGAGGCTTTCGGGGTCGATGACGGGTAACTCGAGGAGAGCGTCTCGAGGTCGGTTTTTCGACCCCTCGAGGGTAGATTCGGGGATGTGTTCTTCGCCCGTCGAATCGATGTAGGCAGCGTAAAGTTCCGAAACTGCACCAATCGAGGTGGCTTCTGTCACGTCGAACTCCCTGTCCTCGATTGCGGTGGCAACAGCATCGGAAAACTGCTCCCATGCACGCAATTCGATTTTGGACAACGACTCGAGTGGGGTCTCGAGCGCTTGCGAATCGTCGATGTCGATGCCGTACTCCGCTGCCAGGGTTCGGACGGTGTCTTCACCCGCTGCTTCGAATGGGTCTATCTCGAGGTAGATATCCTTGCGGTAGAGGACTGAATCTGGACTCGAAGCATCCTGTGGAATCGGAATTTCGCGGTCGGTAGAATCGTCGTAATGGCTCCGAAGTTGTCGGTAGAGATCACCGAAGCGGGCTTCGAACGTTTCGGTGCTCATCGACTCGAGGGCGAGTCGGATAGCGTTCAGTCGCTCGGGGTGTATTTCGGGTCGAACCGTGTCGTAGCCGCGCTCGCGGTAGACATAGTACTGGGCGAAGCGCCGAGCTTGTTCAACGTGTTCGTTTTCCTCTGGGGTGCGATTGGCTGCTTTGTCAGCGTATGCTTCGCACTCATGAAACTTGATTTCACCATCCTTTTTCATTTCAATCAAGTGTTCCGCATCATTGCTATCGATAATACTGAGACCTATTCTTTCGGATTCTCCTGTAATTAATGCGTCCATGCTTATTACCTCCGGCTCTTCGCATCGCCGGTCGATTTTCCACCGTAATCTACACCCTGAAGCCGCTGTCGGATCTTTTCATCGATAATTGCATCGAGTTTGTCGAACGCTGAAGACGACAGATCAGTCAGTTTGGAGGCACCGGCATCGAAGTGGTTGTCGTAGGCTTTTTCAGCCATTTTGGACATTGCATTACCGGCGAGGTGGCCTGCCACTGGATGCATTGTCGCCATTGTGACCAGTCCTGCAGTTGTTGATCCGATGAGACCCTTGCCGGCTTCTCTCCCGTAGGACTCGAGTGTACTCGAGTCGCCTCCTTCGAGTGTTTGGATAATCTCGCGTTGATTTTCGACTAGAGCTCCAATTGTCTCACCAAGATCGCCATCCCCGAACTCTCTAAACGTCGAATCGTCGGTTTCAGGAGCCAGAGTTGGTGAGGCAGCGGCCTGTGGCCCGCCGTCATTGTACATCCCATCCGTCGAGGGCGTGTGATCACCGAATGATGACCGCTGGATGTGAACTTCGGACCCCATCCGATTGAGGTGGACGGAGTCGAGGCCGTAGCGCTGTTCTTTACGCTTGAGCATCACGAGCTGTCGTCGACTCTCGATGTCGGTTTCGTAGTGCGACTCAGCGTGGGCGATACTATAGAACTCGGATAAACTCGAGCCCGACTGTTTTGTGTTGGCGCTCAACTTCGTGCCCAGTCAATTTCGCTGTCAGGGTCGTGGTAGGCCTGATACACGTCGAGGTTGTCGTACCAGGTCGCGTAGTTGTGTTTGCCATACCCGCGAATCTGGAAGGGTTCCGGCGGTGTGAGGCCCATTCCAACATAGCAATCCCTGACTTGACAGAAGATATTCTGAAGGCACTGGTCTCGGAACGCGCTTTCAGACGGTGGGTCGTATGGCAACATCTCGAGGCGAACATCGGGCTCCCGATCAATCGGCGGTTCGGTTGTGGTGACCGTTCGGTACTCGCCGACGGTTCGGTCATCCCAGTAGATTCGGAGGCCCGAGACGGCTTCGATTGGGAGTTCCGACGCTTTCGACGGATCCAACTCATCTGAACCCGGTGGCTGTGTCGGGTCGGAACTTGCGGTGGGGGACCGTTCGGTCTCGAAGGCTGTAGAGTTCGTGGCAATTCCTCGAGTCACTTCGTGGTCGGCATCAAGATACACGTCCTGTTGATACACGACGTTCGAGCGGGTGGCTCCCTCGGGTAGTTCGACCGGCGGCTCACGCTCAGTATAGTGGCTTTTCAACTGCTCGTAAAACTCACCGAAATGCGTCATAAACGCCTCGAGTGAGAGGTCTGAGAGTGCCAGAGCTACTGCCGCAACCCGATCAGGATTCTCGCGTGGCTCGAGGGTGTCGTAGCCGCGCTCGCAGTAGACGTGGTATTTAGCGAACTGGCGAGCGTGTTTGACGGCGACGCGTTCTTCGTACGTTCGCTCGATGTCTTTGTCTGGGTAGGCGTCCTGCTCGTGGGCGTATATTTTCCCGTTTTCTTTATGCATCTCGATTTGATGTTTAGATCCATTATTATCGGTCATTTCTGTGCCGATATCAATACCATCCTCTCCAATAATATTTGCTTTCATGTGGATGTTTTAGAACTTTGTATTATTTCCACCGGTGTTATCAACACTCATCTGACCCATGGTGTATTCAGCGATGCTCTGTTTCCAGTTGTCTGGCGGTGAAATACTCTCGAGTTTGTTTGTGAGTTCGGCTAGTTCGTCCGTCTGTTGGGTGTTGAGTTCGGCTTTAGCGGCTTCATAGCCTGCCATGAACTCGTTTGGGATAAACCGCTTTGTGAACTCTTTCCCCATCGCTTTCCCTGCCTCTTTGACTACCTTTGCATCCTGTTTCATCCCAGTTGTATCAGTCACCTGGCCGGCTGAACTGCCACTCATCTGGCGTTGAATGTGCATCTCGGTTCCCATCCGATTGATCGTCACCGGGCCATCGGCCAGAGCCTGCTTCGCGGTTTCATCAGCCTCGCGCTCGAGTTGCGGATCAGGGTCAATCTCGAGTTCGACGCCCTCTTGTGGCATCATGGAAATTGCGGCTCCACCAGTCTGTTGCTTCACGTGCGCAAGTTCGTGGGCGAGAAGATGCTGCCCCTCTGGAGAGGTGGGATCGTACTCGCCTGAGTTGAACGCGATTTTGTTGCCGCAGGTAAACGCCCGCGCGCCGATGGCATCTACACGCGTCGGCGGCTTTCGGTCCGCGCTGAATCCGAACATCCGAAAAGTCGGCGTCCATCCGGCTCTCGAGTGAGCGTTGAATCGTGTCGGGAAGCGGCTCTCCCTCGTCGCCGACTACCTCGAGGACCGTCTCTGGTATGTCTTCGCGACTCGTGCCGGTCCCTTCGACGGCAGGCTGAATCCGGTGGTCGGCCATCTCATCGTGGTATCCCATTGATTGGAGTGGGATACCCTCGCTCTGCCATTGGTGGACGGAGTCGAGGCCGTAGCGCTGTTCTTTGCGTTTGAGCATCACGAGCTGTCGTCGACTCTCGATGTCGGTCTCGTAGTGCGACTCAGCGTGGGCGATACTATAGAACTCGGATAAACTCGAGTTCGATGTTTTCTGTTAACACTCGAGTTGAGTGCTGTTGATCGACCCTTTTTCTGGGCCGAATCGAGTTGGATCGGCGTGATCGAAATCCCATGCGTTCTCTTGGCCCAATATTCTAACGCCGCTGTCTTAATATTTATTCACACTAGCAAGAATGCAGTGGCAGGCAACTGGAGAGCGACAGAAAACCGACGACCCGCTCATCGATGAATTCAAACTCGGTTACCTTCTGGGAACTCGACATCCCAACCCAACAGCAGATTTGGGAGAAAATCTCTCCTGCGGACTGCCTAACCGCAGTATGCTTCAAATCACCGTGTGAGGGATCTACTCGTCATAGTATTCCTCGCAGAATGCGTCGGCCGGGATTTGAACCCGGGCCATGAGCTTGGAAGGCTCAGGTCCTGCCACTAGACCACCGACGCGAGCAGGACTCATTCGGCCACCGAGTGGTGGGATCGAACGAGTGTACCTGAGCGTTGCATACGGTTACTTAAGGGCGTTTCTGTTTCAGGCCGACCGGACCACGGCATAACAATTCCCACTCGAGAGCTCCCAACTGACCGTCTCGAGGGCACTCGCCTCGAGGTCGGCTTCGAAGTCTTCGGGCGCATAGATGTGATAGAATCGGTCGACGAGTTCGCCGTCGGGGAGCGTCCACTCCACAATCGTATCGAAGCTTTCAGTTTCCGCAAACTGGCTGTGTGTGGTGCTCCATACGCTGACCAACGCGCAGCCACTCGGGGTGAGCACGCGGGCGAGTTCCGCGAGGCTTTCGAGTCGTGCTTCTCGGGTCGGGAGATGATGGAGCGTCGCCACGTAGACGGCGAGGTCGACACTCGAGGTCGCAATCGGCAGCCGAGTCGCCTCACCTTGCACCAACTCGACGGGAAAGCCTCGTTCGGTGGCCCACTTCCGGCCAGTCTCGAGGAGGCCACGACTCACGTCGAGTCCGATGACGCGGTCGGTTCGGGCGGCGAGCAGTTCGGCGTGTCGGCAGTTGCCACAGCCTAAATCGAGACCCAGATTTCCCTCACGTTCATCGAGAAACGCCTCGACTTCAGGCCAGGTGTACTCCCGTGTCGAGGCGAAGTGGGTCGCAATCCGGTCGTAGGTGTCACGAACCGTGCGAGCCGTGTGGCGACTCGAGTCCATAGGAGTGGTCGACCCGGTTGGTGTAAAAGCGTTCTTGTCTAGAGGACGAACGCAAACAGGAGGAAGGTCAGTGCGAGCATGGCCGTCGCGTGTTTCGCTCCGGCCCGAACGTCACCGGTGCTCAACTGGCCGGCAATAAAGCCCGAAAGGACGCCCTGGACGAGCGTCGCGTGATAGAATAACTGGGTGTACGCTTCGGCCTCGAGTTCGCCGGTGCCACCCAATGAGTCAACGGGTGAGCCGGCAGCGGCCTCGCCAGCGTCGATTCCCTCCGTAGGGAGGTTCGGCAACAGGTAGGCTGAGAGGACGGCAATAATGAACAAAAAGACCAGAAACGAGACGTAGACGACGACGGTGTACTCGAGCATGGACTGTCGTCGCTCGCGTTTGAGTCGGCGTTTGGCAATCGATTGGCGGGCGGCGATTCGCAACACCGTCGAGAGGTTGCCACTTGCGTTCATCGCCTCGGTCAGGAGCGTGACGACACGGGAGGCCGTCCGGGTGCGAACGCGGTCCTCGAACCGCTTGAGTGCCATCTCGAGATCGGCCCCCCATTGGATGTCTGTCCAGATGTGGTCTAACTCATCATCGAGCGCCCCGAGGTCCGAGTTACGGACGTGGTCAAGTGCCGTAATCATCGGCATGCCGGCTTCGTTGACGCTTGCGAGGCGGTCCAGAAGGTCAGGGATCGCTCGCTCGATGGCGTTGATTCGCATCCGGTGGATTTCGTAGACGAGTGAGAATGTGGCGATGACAAACAACGCCGAGAGGACGAGTATGTGGTCGATTGCGCCGATATCGAATCCGGTCGGGGTAACCGCTCTTGGCAAGTTCCAGGCGATGACCGCCGCCGAAAGGGGGAGTGTGAGCCAGAGGACGAGCGCCGGGCGCTCGATTGCCGTTCGAACCGGATTCCCAAACTGTCTGCGAAACGTCCGCAGTCGGCGATAGAGCGTGATCCGCTCGATGTTGTGTTGAATTTTGATATGCCCGCCGTCAGTTCGGGCCGTTCCGGTTTTCGGAACGTCTGCAATCGGATCACGGCTGTTCGAGGGCTCCGTCGAGCGGTCGGGCGTGATCTTATCGGTGACCATACTCAGGTAGATAATAAAAGCAATATTGCCGAATGGAAGGATCACGTAAACCAAAACTGCAAGCGGTTCCAGGGTATCACCGACCGAGAAGCCAATCACGACGAGGATCGTAATCAGAAACAGCGGCCCGGCGACGAGGACGGTGACATACGCTTCGGCGAGCGTCCCAAGCAACTCGAGCATGCTCTCCTGTTGGGACTGGGCTTCTTCGCGGTAGTCTTGATACTGCCGGTCGAGGAATTCCGAGAGGCTGTGGCCACTTTGGAGCACACTCACTAAGTTTTCGGCGAACTCTTGGTACTGTGTGCTTGGAGTTTGGCGCCCCATCTGTTGGATTGCGGTTATGAGGTCCATGCCGAAGGTGTCCATATTACGGACGATGACGCCGAACTCGGCGGCAGCTTCACCGTAGGTGTCCTGATTGTTCGCAACGATTCGGGTGACGGTTGGAAACTCCATCCCGCTTCGGGAGAGTGCATAAATGAACGCCACCGTCTCCGGGAGTGAGGCTTCGATCTGTCGACCGCGTCGCTCTGCAACGTAGCCCGGATACCACCAGCGAAGCCAGTAGGTGCCACCGCCTGCTGCGACGCCAAGAGTCAAACAGGAAGCGAGCATGAGCCCGAACAGCTCCCCGAGGGTAATCGAGGAGATGCCACCGAAGTTTGCGAGGAAGGTGAGTGCATCGGGTAAGGCTTCGGCCATCGTGTCGGGGTCGACTGAGAGCAATAATAAGAGCCCCCAAATAACGTACATGCCGATGATTGCGCCGGCGATGGCGAACATCGCTGCATACAGTACCGTCTTCGCACCGTACTCCCGGTAGGTTGTCGGAACGTGAGCGGCCCGGAGCGCGGCCGTCCGTTTCGGGTGTTCGTCTTTGAACTGCTCGACATAGCTTCCAAACAGTTGGACGGCAAGCCGAGTGAGTATGCGGTCGGTACGGATGCTCCGGCGGGCGAGAAGGATCGGTCCAATGACTAGGACGACAAATACGAGCGGAAAAAAGTTGATAAGATTCATTGTGTCGACACCGTCTCCTCGCCGTTTGCTCCAATCCGATCGAGGACGCCCTGTTTATCAGTATAGTATTCATTGACGAGTGCAGTAAACCGGCGGTAGTCGTCAATATCGTTCTCCTGGACATACGTCAGAAACGCCTGCCGGTTGTTGAGTTCAGTCAACAACTCCCGTTGGCTCCACCCACGCTCCTCACGAATCTGTTCCATAATGATGCTGTTGCTCGATTCGAAGGTATCGGTCTTTGAATCCCAGGAGTACGCCGTCGAGTAATCGAGTTCACCGGTTCGCTGGTCAATGCCTTTAATTTCTGCCAGTGTCTGATTCCGGCGGACCCGTTCGCCACCGAGTCGGGTTAGCGTCTGGATCGAAAGAATGTCCAAGCTTTGGACCATCGCCCGCGGAACGTTAATCGGCTCGTTTTCCAGCCGGTTGATCACCGTCTGGACGGAGTCAGCGTGCATCGTCGAGTAGGTGGTGTGACCGGTGTTCATCGCCTGAAAGAGCGTAATCGCCTCCTCACCACGCACCTCACCGACGACGATGTACTCCGGCCGGTGGCGCAGCGCCGAGCGGAGAAGATCATACATTGTCACATCGTTCCCCTCGTGAATCCGCTCGCGGGTGACCGACGAAAGCCAGTTGTCGTGATACAGTTGGAGTTCGCGGGTATCTTCGATCGTGAGCACCTTTGCCCGCGGCGGGATGAACATCGAAATCGCGTTCATACTCGTGGTTTTTCCACTCGCGGTACCACCGGCGAAAATGAGGCTCTTGTTGTGTTCGATTGCTAGCCAAAGATAGGCCATCTGGTCGGTGCTGAACGTGCCGTAGTTGAGCAGGTCAACCGGAGTAAACGGCTCATCAGCGTATTTCCGAATCGTAAACGCAGAGCCTCGAGGCGTCACCTCCTCGCCGAGGGCGAGCTCCGCCCGGGAGCCATCGGGTAACGTCGTCTCGACCATCGGATCACCGATCGAGATGTGACGCCCGGAGTGTTGGGCCAGCCGCGTGACGAACTGGTCCAAATCTTGTTTTTTAAATGATATGTTTGTTTCGATGTCAGTGTATGTGTCATGATAGACGAAGATTGCCAACCCATACCCGTCACAGGAGATATCCTCGACGTGCGGGTCGTGCATCACCGAATCCAGACGTCCGTAGCCGCGAAAATCCCGGTAAATATAGTAAAATAGCCGGTAAAAAGACTCCATATCGAGTTGGACGCCATACCGCTCGAGTTGCTCGTGGATGGTCTCTTTGAGTAACGATTCGATATCCTGTTGGGCGTTTTTGCGATACAAAAGCGGTTCTCTGACGTCTTCAAAGAGTGTCTCGAGAATCACCTGTTCGTCGGGTGTAAGCGTCGGCTCGACCGTATGGTACTGGTGGGTTTTGGTCGCTGGATTGTACTGGATGGTAACGAACGCAAATGGGGCGTTTACCCAGTAGCGCTCGACCTCCTCATGCCCTGTGATGCCATCAAACGAGACGAGTGGACCGGTTACACTCGGCTCATAATTGCACAAATCGATCTGAGAGCCCTGGAGGAGTTCGATTGCGCGCCGAAACAGCCCACGGCTGGTCGACTTTGCGGTGTCGCTGCCAGCGAGGTCCTCTCCCGACAAACTGGTATTGTTTGACATTTGTACAGTAGTGACAGTCTACGATGACGTGTGCGTGTTCGATACAAATCGGTACGCCGGAGACTTAAGTGAGGCGGCCAATCGTGTCAGGCAATACCGCGGTCGGTCCAACCGGAAATACCGTCAGACACGAGCGTTACGTTCATACCGTGGGAGTTCGTATCCTAATTTAGGGAATGAGGCGCGAGCACTTCACGCTGGATGTCAGCAACGTCGACTGGGTCGAAACCGACGCTGAACCAAAGAAGCCCTCGGTATCGATTAATTTCACCGGCCCGTCGACACAGCTACGCGAGCGCCTGACGGGACCGGATGGAGCGACATTGACAGCCGAGGAAACCGACGCCACACTCAGGCTCCAAGGGCCACTCGGTGAGGAAACTGACGGTGTCGTGAGCGTGACAAACCGGGTGACCGGCGATTTTATTCTCGAGCTAAACGAGAAAGCGCCAAATGTTCTTAGCTTTATTCGTGCCGCTCGTGGCTACGGCGAGTCAGCCGCTGATGAGGGTCGGTTCGCTGTCACTCTCAGGCTCGATGGCGAGGAATTTGTCACATACGAGAAACGGATGTTTCTCGTCTATGACGAAAACGGCAATCTCCTGCGCCAACACAGTTTAATCCCAGGCGGTGTCGAACTCTAAGGGAAGCCGATAACGTTTAAATCGCAACCGTTCCTAGGGAGTTGTATGCACAAAGACGAACTTCTAGAACTCCACGAGGAGTTAGTCATTATTATGGAGTACTTCTCACAGCGTGAAGAGGTCGATGCGTCGCTATTCGATGCGTATCACGACCTCGATGTCGACCCATCGCATATCCACAAATCCAAAAGCGAGCACAAACACGCCGTCTTCGTCCTTGGAAATGCACTGGCAAACGCTATGAGCGAAGACGAATTCTCGAGTGCTGGCCGGATCGGCAAGCGCATGGAGGAACTTGCAGACGACGCCGAATCGAAAATATAGACGAAACGTATTTGTTGCGGTTTGCGTTTGTGTTGGTATGCACTCGCGCACCAGAGAGCGCGTCGAACAGTGGGACTCCCGGTCGTTCACCGGTGGGTTCGACGAGCTAGGACGGCTCGCTGTTGATGGCTTTTCGGGGGCGATATCCGCCAACAACGCGTGGCTCTTTTCGCTCAACGGCCGGGTTGTCGGTATCGTTGATGGCGACCTCGATGATTTTGCTGAGGCGTCTGGAACCTGTTATACTGCACCCGATCCGGCCTTGCCACTGCTATGGTCAATGCTAGAGCAAGAGGGTGAGACACGGGCGACCTACTACACCAAAGAGACACCGCTTTCGGAGGTTGATGCCACGCTCAGAGAGGGATCGTTTACCGGTTACGTGGAACTCTGTGAGAACGTTTTAACTGGAGATTATTATCTGGTCTACTACGGCGGCAAACGAATGGCAGTCGGCTTTGTTGGCAACGATGGACGTCTGTTGACAGATGAGGAGGCGTTCGAGCGCGCAGTCGGTGAGGTCGGCATCTATAACGTAATCAATGTGACTGTCAATGTCGTGGATGTACCGACAGCGCCGGACCAATCTGTCGACGCCACTGACTCAGCACCAGCGCCAACGGAGACCACAGAGAACGCTGGTGAAACCGACGATTCTGAACCGCCGACGGTCAACATCGCTGATCCGACAGCAACTGAGGCTACGGCCGAACCGACAACGCCTGAAGCCACAGACGAGCCACCACGACCGGTCACCGATCTTACGTCGGTCGATCTGTTGGATTCGGAGGGTGATGAATACCCAACGAGCGAGCAAGAGACCGAACCTGCAGCGCTCGAGGAGGAGCCGTCAACTAATGAGGAAGACTCAGTTGCAGACGACCCCGCTCCCCCATCTGTCTCAATTGACGGACTTGATTTGACCGACGGGACCGTGAGCGACTCAAAAGTAGCTGACAGCGATGAGAGTCCAGGTGATGGGGAACCGACTCAAAACGATGAGTCGGCGGGGCAAGACAGTGACGTGACAGAGACTGATGAGGATGAAGATCGTCACACTCCCTCGGACGATGTATCACCGGCCGAGGCGCCCTCACTGTCGACTCAGAGCGTTGACCAGTCACCGTCAGTCGATAGTGCCGATAGGTCTCCGGACACCTCAGACGAAGACACGAGCGAAGACGCAAGCGAGACACCATGGGTCGTTCCTTCAGTCGATCCAGCAAATTCAGAGCCAGCCGTTGATCTTTCACCCGAAGAAAAATCGCTCAAAGAGCGGGCACAGCCCTCACCGACCGAGCGTCAGGACACCGCGAAAGGGGGCGAAGAAGTGGCACTCAACGCCGAGACCGCCGCCGAGCTTCGGCAGCTGTACGACCAGGTTGAGCGTCTCGAGGCTGAACGTGACCAACTTGAGACCGAAAACGAGGCCCTCGAGGCGAAACTTTCGAAGCTCGAAGCGACGATTAGGGAACTCGAGACGGCAGAACCCGCAAGCGAGCAATCGATGGCGCAAACACAGGCACTGGCCGAATCCCATCTATTCGTTCGCTACCGGAGCCAGAGCAAGCCAAAGCTGCGGGCGGCACTCGACGATGGGGCCAACCGAAGTGATGTCGTCGCGAATCTGCAACTCGAACATCACACTGAGTTCGAGAAAACGGCAGTCACTGTTGCCGGCCAGCCCTATCGGGAGTTTTTACACGACAGTCTCGAGTACCAGGTTATCGACTGGCTGGTCTCGACGCTCGTCTATGACATTCGCGATACGGGGAACACAGACAAATTGGCCGATTTCTACTCGATTCTGCCGTTGATCGACCGAATCGATTTTCAGTCAACGGTTCGACTCGCCGATGGCGACGACGCTGAAGAGGTCACGTTTGACGTTCTCGCGGTTAACAAACGGGGGAAGCCGCTCCTTGCCATTGCGCTGAGTGACGGTCGTGAACCGGTCGCTGGGCACGTCCTCGAGGATCTCGAGTCAGCAGCATCCGCCGTTGCCGCACAGTATCCGACCTTCGGTGGGGCGCTGGCGGTCACCGCGAGCTATTTCGAGCCAAGTGCCATCGAGGTTGTCGAAGCGGCCACAAAAAACGGCTTCCTCAGCCGGAGCTCAAAACTGAGTTACGTCAGCGTCTCGCGAAAACAGGGTTACCATTTATGTCTGGTTGAAGCTCGTGAGGGCAGCTTTCATCTCACCGTGCCGGAACTTTAGCCTTCAATCTCGGCGACGTCGTCGATTTTCATCTGCTCGAGTTTGTCGATGATATCGTCGACTTTGTTATCTAAGTCGTCGACGAAATCGTGGGTGCGCTCGGTCTTGATTGCGCCTTGGCTCGAGGGTTCGATGAGGTTTTCCTCTTCGAGGACGCGAAGTGAGTAGCGAACTTTGTGGTGGGGGTAGCCGGTCTCGTTGGACATTTTGACGATGCCAATTGGCTCGTTCTCAATAACCATCCGCAGAACCTGCAGATGTCGTTCCAGCATATCGACTTCCTTCTCCAGTCGGTCTATCATGGCATTTGTTAACTTGTCTTTGCACCTTTTAAAAGTTCCCCTCCCAAAACCTTTGACGACGGTATCATAAACGTTTGACATGGGAGTAGTTAACGCTTCGGATTCTGGTGGGTGTTGACACACTGTCATGATGTGAGCACGTTTAGGTGCTGCTTTGGCCGGATTTGAGCGTTCTGCGTGGTGTTTAGCGACTTTAAAACCGATCGTCGATGGCAAGCGGACCGTAATCGGTTTATCGACCGGGGAATAACCCGCCGCTGTTATGACCGTCACTATCGTCGGGTCGCAACTCGGCGACGAAGGGAAAGGTGGCGTCGTCGATCTATACGGCGACGCCGTCGACGTTGTTGCGCGTTATCAGGGCGGCGACAACGCTGGGCACACCGTCGTCTACGGCGACGAGAAGTACAAACTCTCACTGATCCCCTCCGGTGCCGTCCGGGGAAAGATTGGCGTCCTCGGCAACGGCTGTGTCGTCAACCCCGAAACGCTCTTCGAGGAACTCGACACGCTCTATGAACGCGACCTCGAGCCCGAGATTCGAGTTGCTGAACGCGCACACGTTATTCTGCCGTACCACCGCGTACTCGATGGCATCGAGGAAGCCGAAAAGGCGGAACTCGCCGCCGGAACTACCAAACGCGGCATCGGTCCAACCTACGAGGACAAAATGGGCCGTCGCGGAATTCGCATCGGCGATCTCCTCGACCCGGACGTACTGCGCGAGCGCCTCGAATACGTCGTGCCACAGAAGCGCGCGCTCCTCGAAGAGGTGTTCGGCGTTGAGCCCGGCGATGCCTTCGATATCGACCTGCTCTATGACCAGTATCTCGGATATGGTGAGCGGTTACTTGAGGAAGGGATGCCCGTCGATTGTGGCACCTACCTACAAGAACGGATCGACGCCGGTGAGAACGTGATGCTCGAGGGGGCACAGGGAACCTCACTCGATATCGACCACGGTGTCTATCCGTACGTGACCTCCTCAAACCCAACCGCCGGCGGAGCGTGTGTCGGCACCGGGCTCGGGCCGACGACCGTCGGCGCTGGAGAGGTTATCGGCATCGTCAAAGGCTACCTCTCGCGGGTCGGAACCGGTCCGCTCCCAACGGAGTTAGGGGGTGTCGAGGGACAGACACCAGCGTACACCGGCGGCAAAGAGAACGAGGAAGAGGAGCTTGCCACCTACATCCGCGACGAAGGTGGCGAGTACGGAACCGTCACTGGTCGCCCACGCCGTGTCGGCTGGCTTGACATCCCAATGTTGCGCCACGCGGCTCGCGCCAACGGCTTTACCGGATTGGCGGTGAACCACATCGATGTCCTTGCCGGCCTCAAGACGGTTAAGGTCGGTCACGCCTACGAGTTCGACGGCGAAGAGATCCTCACCGTTCCCCCAACAACTGAGAAGTGGGGGCGCTGTGAGGCGATTTATCGGGAGTTCGAGGGTTGGCCAGAGGTTGACTGGGCGGCCGTCGCCGACGACGGCTACGAGGCGATTCCCGAAAACGCCCGCACCTATCTCGCCTACATCGCCGAAGAAGTCGGCGCACCAATCTACGCTGTCGGTGTCGGTCCTGGCCGTGAGGAGACGATTATCGTCGAGGATCCCTTCGACCAGTAGCGTTCCCGAAACCTTTTGCCAGATGCGCGCCCCTATGTGGGTATGAAAGAGTCGCTGCTTGCAATTCTCTGCTGTCCGCTTGACAAACACGACCTCGAACTTGAGGATGCGGAGTATGACGGTGAGGAGATTATTTCCGGGACCCTTGTCTGCAGTGAGTGTGGAGAACGCTACCCGATCGAAGACGGCATTCCAAACCTCCTCCCACCAGATATGCGCGGGCAAACACCCGCCTGATCAGCCGTGTCTGGGGCCGAAGTCGTCGTGGATGTCGGGCGTGAGGGGCGCGGATCGATTAGCGCAGCTACCACGGCAATCGAGCGCACCGGTCCCTTTTCGGTCGTCGTCACCAATCACGACACGCCAATCCACGTTCACTGTCGGCTCTCCGGCCAACTCGAGGCGGTCGCAACTGTCGACTCCTCGAATCAGTATGTCGAACCCGGCGGGCAGATTCTGATTCCCGTCAATACACCCGAAACAGCGGCTCTCAGTAATCTCGAGGGGCCAATTCGTGGACAGCTCGAGGTCATCACGGAGTATGGAGCAGCAACCGTCACAATCGATGTAACGCTTGCCCCGCCAACTGAGCCGACCGTCGATGAGTCACTCGCAAAACCGACTCGACCCGAGCCAAAGCCGGGTGTCATAGAGATGGTCCGAAACGCACTCCCCGCTCGAATCGATGCCGGGACGGTCGCCGTTGGTCTCCTCGGTCTGCTCGCAATCGGTGTCGCCGTTGGGACGGCCGCCGTTATTGAAGGGCCGGCAGCGATGGTTGGAGCTGGAATCGTTGTGATCGGCGTTCTCGTTGCGTTTGCGCTCCTATTTGGCTAGTCCTGCGTGGCAGTCTGATCGTCGGCCTCATGACCGTGGTCATGATCTACCTCCCGAATCGGCAACCCCTCCTCTTCGTCAGCGTACTTCGACCGCAAATATCGCGTTCGGTAGCGGTTTGCTCCCTTGTAGACATCGGCCTCGCGAATCTCGTCGATTCGGCCATCGGCAACCGCATCGATGAGTTCCATGAGCTGGTTTTTCTCACTCGTGGTCACCTCGAGTTCCCACGCCTTAGGCTCCTCAGACTCGAGAACGGTCCATTTTCGGGCGGCAGCGACCACGAGCGAGCAGGGTTCTCGACAGGGGAAGACGCCGCCGCCGCCGTCGGCGTCTATTTCGTGGTCCTCATCGTACTCCCACTCACGGCGGCGCAGGCACTGTGAGTCAGCACAGCAGGCTTCGACCATCCAGTCGACAGCTTCTGGTGGGAGTTCGTCGATCACATCGTAGATGCCTGTCTGGCGTTCGGCGGTGTCGATCCAGTGGTCGACATCGAGTTCGCCCTGGCGCTCCCGATGCCAGTTAGCGATCGTTGCCGGATAGATGAACTCAACAGTCTCGACAAGCTCACTGCCAGTCAGGTCGGGGAACTGCCAGCCACCGACGAGCGTGGGTGCCGTTTTCAGCGGTCGGTAGCGCTCGAGGTCATCAAATGTGACGATCTCCCGTGCCTCACGCGGATCGGTGTGGGCCTCGAGCTGACTGTCTGCCGTTCCGGCATCATCGACATGGCGGAGTCCGTACCGTCGACTACCGGTGTCGCGGTCGGCGAGGTGGACCGTAATCTGTACCTGTCCCCACTCGCGGCTGATGCCCTCTGTGAGTGCGTTGTAACGGTTGAGGACTGGGTGGGTCTGATCGTGGCCGTGGCCACCACTCGCCTGCCCCTCAATAGGCGCATGCTCACACCAGCGCAAAAACGCCCGTCGAGCGGTTCCGTCGCCACCAACCTCCTTCCAGTAGCGGTAGTTGCTCACATACTCCGGATACTGGTTGAGCGTCCGCCGAAGCTCGCTTGCTGAGAGCCCGGTTCGCTCGAGGGTTGCAATCGAGAACCGGTAGCCATCGGCTTCCCGGGTAATCTCGAGGTCGTCGATTGAGAGGCCATCAGACCCAGCCGACAGCAGTGATTCGAGACCGGCAGTTGCCATCGAGTTAGTCACCCGCAACCGGCGTCGATCGCGTTTTGTTGCGTACCTGCGCTAAGGCGTCGTCGACGTCAGCTCCGGCGTCGACTGCACGCTCTAAGACGACATCGGCCATCAGCGGCTCCGTGCCGACGGCACCGGAATACCAGATATGGTGGCCGTCGACGGTCGCGGGGATGTCGTATCCGTTTCGGTAATCGTCTGTGAGCCCCATATCCTCGGGAATGTCCTCTTGAGTGTGAAAGCCATCGGCAATAAAGAGCGGGACAACGACAATGTCTTGGCTCTCGAAGAAATCGGTGACGTCGTCGACTTCGGGCTCTTCGTCCATGAACACCGATTTTACTTCATCAAACCGACCGCGCTCGCGGATGCGGTCGGCGTGGTAGTAAATCGCCTTCGCACTGTTCTCGTTGCGCTCGGTACCGTGCCCGACGACGGCCAAGCCAAAGCCCTCCCCGACATCGGGGTCGTCGGTGACGCTCTGGGCCCGCTGAACAATGACATCGGTCATCGCATCGTGGGTTCCAGCGGGGCCACAGTAGTGGATCGTTTTGTCGACATCCGTCGCTTTGAGCGTTGCCTGTGAGGCGTTGACACCGTCTGAATCCCACCGATCGGGGTCCCACTCTTCGAGGCGGAGTTCTCGAGGGATGACCTGTTCGGTGAAATAGCCCTCGCTGATAAACAGTGGGACGACATACACCTCATCGGACTCAAGCGTCCGGATGACCTCCCGGAAGTGAGGCTCTTCTTTCCAGAACGCTTCGCGGACTTCGTCGAACGCACCTGTTTCGCGGATTCGGTCGGCGTGGTCGTAGGTCGGTTGGGCCGAACCGGCACTCAGATGCGAGCCGTGGGCCGCAATGACTAGCGCTTTCATTATCGGCGCTTAGGATGGAAGTGATTTATAGACGGCGGTGGCGGACACTGTAGCTGATTGCCGTCGGCGACAACCGCGTGCCTCGAGTTCCGGCCAAAGAGATAAGCCAGTCGATAGAAAAGTGCAGGCAGGCGACCAGATGGTTTTGGATTTCCTGACACCGATTGTGGGTACCCCCTCACTCGAGACACCGTTTGAAAGCCCGGTGTTGATCTTCGGGCTCGCAATGGTCGTCTTTCTTGTCGCTCCCTTACTTCTCAGACGGTATCGGCTCCCCGGGATTATCGGCATTATCCTCGTTGGCGCAGCGATTGGACCAAACGCAATCGGGCTCCTCGAGCGGGACGCCTCTATCCAACTGCTGGGGGAGGTCGGCATCATCTATCTCATGTTTCTGGCCGGACTCGAGATCAACCTCAACCAGTTTATTGAATACAAAGACCGAAGCATCGTGTTCGGGTTGATCTCATTTATTATCCCGCAGGTAGTCGGAACGGCCGTCGGCGTCTATCTGTTGGATCTGACACTGGCAGCGGCGTCGCTGTTTGCCGCCATTTTTTCCTCACATACGCTGTTGGCCTATCCCGTTGTTAACCGGCTTGGCATTATCAAAAACGAGGCGATGACGGCGACCGTCGGCGGGACGATTCTGACGGACACGCTTGCGCTGCTCGTCCTCGCGGTCGTGATCGCCGCAACCGATGGCGCACTGACGACGGCCTTCTGGGTGCAACTGATTGTCGGCCTCTCCGTGTTTTTCGTCGGCTCGTGGATCGTCGTCCCGCGAGTCGGGCGATGGTTTTTCCGGACCCACAGCGATGAGAGTTATTTCGAGTTTCTGTTCGTGATGGCCGTCTTATTTACGCTGGCCTTTCTCGCTGAACTGGTCGGCGTCGAACACATCATCGGGGCCTTTCTTGCCGGGCTGGCACTCAACCGGCTGATTCCCGAAAGTGGACCGCTGATGAACCGTATCGAGTTCGTCGGCAACGCGCTGTTTATTCCCTTTTTCCTGCTCTCTGTTGGGATGTTAGTCAACGTCCGGGTGCTCTTTGAGGGCGCAGCGACGTTCGTCATCGCCGCCTCGCTGCTCGTGATGGTGTTTCTGACCAAATTCGCCGCTGCCTGGGTGACTGGCCAACTATACAACTATACACCTGCGGAGGTGGGCGGCATGTTTGGTCTCTCAGTCGGTCAGGCCGCTGCCGCCCTCGCAATCGTTCAAATCGGGTTTGACGCCGGCGTTCCCGGCTTCGACCAGAACATGATCAACGGTGTCGTCCTCATGATCCTCGTGGTGAGTCTGCTCAGTCCAGCGATTGTCGCCCGCGCCGGCAGCCGAATTGTCGAAGCCGAACAACGGACAGTGTACGATCCGACGGCGACACCACGGCGAATTCTGGTACCGATCTCACACGAGTCGAAACACACCGAATCGTTGCTCGATCTAGCGCTTGCAATCCGTGACTCGACGGAGCCACTCCACATCCTTACCGTCGTCCAACCGGAGTTAGATCGGTCCACAGAAGCAACAGTTGCCACCGCTGAAGCCACCCACGAGGAGATACAGACCTATGTCTCGGGGGCAGAGGTCGACGTCGTCGGCCATACGCGAATCAACAACAACATCGCCTCGGGAATCGCCAACTCGGCGACCGAAAACCGAATTTCGACGATCAGTATCGGTTGGGATGGGGCTCGCTCTCGCGTTCAGAGTACCTTCGGCCACACGATCGATCAGGTACTCGTCAGAACCGCCCAACTCACCGTGGTCTCACATCTCCGTCAGCCACTCAACACGGCCGACCGGCTCGTCGTTATTCTCCCACCTCGAAGCGACCATAGCGCCGGTTTTTATGAAGCCGTTCATACAATAAAACAGCTCGCCGAACAGACTGGTGCCCCAATTTACGGTCTCGCCGTCAACGGCAGTCCCGACCAATTTCGCCGTCTGTTCGAACTGGTTGAACCCGACGCTCCAACCTCGTTCGACGCCACCAGTGACTGGGACGGACTTCTCGAGTGGCTTCGTGATGAGAGTCAGCCGACCGATCTGGTTGTCTGCCTGAGCGCCCGCCGTGATGGTGTCAGCTGGCACGACGAGCTACAGACACTGCCCAAACGTATCTCGACGCTCACCCACGGCAACTTCGTCGTCGTCTATCCCGCAAAAGCTGAACGCGCTGATGACCGGCGGTTTCTTCGCTTTAGCTAATCTCAGGCCTCTTCAGTCGTCCGCACAAGATAGAGATCGTACCCACCACGCTTGTTGGCGACCGAGCCACCGACACTCGAGAGCGGGACGGTCACCGCTCCTGCGTTTTCGGTCCCAATAAAAACGACCGAAGCTTCAACCTCGGCGGCGATCCGACGAATCGAGCGGACGACGTTCATTGTTGCCGTTGCCGTCGGTTCGTCTGAGGCGGTCAGCTCCCATTTGAACTCGGCTTCAGGGGCGATTTGCTTGATTTCATCTTCGAGGTTTCCAGCGATGAGCTCCGAATGGAACGGTTCGCCTGGCTCAATCCAGCCATGCTCGCGGGCATACTCGACATCTTCATCGGGAATAATTGTGAGTACAAGAAGATCATTGCCAGTCAGTTCGCCAAACTCCGAGGCTTTTTCTAAGGCGGCTTTCGAGAGGACGGACCCATCGTAGGGAACAAGGACAGTCATATGCGCTATTCCTCCCGCCAGGTCCTAAAAGTTCGGTCTCGAGGGCTCACCGACGACGAGCACGGGCACATCCGAGAGACGGACAACCGCATCGACAGTGCTCCCAAGGAGGATCTCTTTGAACGACGACCGGCCACTCGAGCCCATAACGATCAACGAGATATCGTGCTCGTCAGCATAGGTGCAAATTTCTTGGTGTGGGATGCCTTCGCGCACCTCGAGCACGACCGAACAGTCTGTGCCCCTAGTTGCCTCCGTTACCTGGCTGAGTGCGTCCTCAGCCTGTGAGCGGAGGCGTGCCCGAACCGCTTCGGGGTCGACAATTGCGGTATCGTAGGCTGTCCGCGTTTCGACGACTGAGAGGCCATGAACTGGGATCTCAAACTGCGTCGCGATGGCGATGGCGTGGTCGATAGCAAGAGTCGCATCGTCGCTTCCGTCGGTCCCAACGAGTACTGCGTCATACATACCTGACTGCACGCCGGCCGACAAAAAAGAGTCCCAGGGTGGGCCTCACTCCGGCATCGTCGAATACCGACTCCGACCGGAAACCGTCGACAACCGCGCACTCGAGCCCATATCCGCACGATCGCTCGAGGGCATCGTCGAATACATGGTTGATCGCTTTGGCCGGTCCTCGTCTTCGTCCCCGCTGTCGATGAGACTACCCGCATCGTCAAGGAGGCCCCCGTCTTCGTCGTCTTCCCCGTTCTCGTCGTCGGCTCCGTCGGATTCGGGCGACCCGTCTTCGGCTTCCGAGACATCCGCTTGCTCAGCATCCGAACCCACTGACGCAAGCTGGGTTTGTACTGCGGTCAACTCGTCAGTAAACGACTCGAGTGTGTCCGTCATCGCCGACTGAAGTGCTGTTCCAACCGCCCCTGACTCGCTTTCAGCGTCGGCTTCCGCGCCGCTCTCATCTGTGCCACCGGCCTCAACTCCAGCCACGTGGAGACTCTCTCGGATAGCCGTGACCGACGCTGCATCGCGATCCGACCGCTCAGGAAGCCGTGCTAACTGTATGACCGCTCGCAACCGAGCGACAGCCGCCGGCTCACCGGTCGCAATCGCTGCCGGGACCGTCTGCGCTGAGAGCCCAGCCGCGTGAGTCAACTCCTGACTCTCGGTTGTGTTGATGATTTCGTTCGCCGTCGCTGAAAGCGATTCCAGCGCCGATTCGTCTGCTGACGGGGGCGTGTCTTCGCGTTCGGCCCCGGAATCGCCATGCGTCTCGAGCACCGTGGCTGCTTCCTCGAGCAGGTCATCTATTCGCTCAGTAGGGTCACTCACTGGTCTGTGTCTGTCGTTGTTTCTTCGTCGTCCGTTACCTCTCTCACAATCCGAGACGTCATCTCTTCGCGACTCAGATTCGCCTTCACACCAACCTCTTTTGCAACTGACTGCAGATCGCGGTAGGACAGCACCTCGAGGAACTCTTCGAGTGTCTCCGTCTGTAACGCCTCGAGATCCTCCGGGGTTGCCTCGAGTTCGTCAGTGTCTGGCGCTGCATCCGCCACATCGACTGTCGTCTCTTCCTCCGTTGCCGACGCCGCTGCTGGCTCCTCGAGTGTCGACTCCGTCGTATCGGTGCTTTCGTCGCGTTCTTCGGTTGTGGACGCATCCGCCTCGGTTTCATCGTCGGTGTCTGCTTCCAGTTGGTCTGCTTCGGTTTCGGATTCGCTATCGGCTTCTGACTCCTCCCCTGAGGGAACCGCCTCGCTGACTCCTCCTCCTAGCAGTGACTGAAGCGCCGACCCATCGATATCCGCCTCTTGAAGCGCAGCGACAATCCCTGTCTGGACTGCCCCGCCGATATCGGCGACAATCTCTCTCGGTTGTTTCTCTGCTGCACGTCCGGCCGTAATCGTCTCGTTGATCTCCCGACCAATCGACTCACCGACTGTTGCCCCGACACGCGCACCAAACTCCCGCCCGACAGCGGCTCCAAGCTCCTCCCCGTCGAGTTGGTCTTTGATCGTCGCGTCACCCAACAGCTCCTGGACGTCGATCTGGTCCTGTATCTCCTCGACGACGATATCGCTAAAGCCGCTTTCAGCACTCATGATGCCACCTCGAGACGTTTCGCGTCGGGGGTGCTCTGCCTCCCGACAGATCTGCTTCGGTCAGTCTGAGAGAGAGAGGGTACACGTGCCTATGCCTCTTGATCTGCCGGTTGTTGGTCGCTCTCAGCCTCCGATTCAGTGGCTTTCTCATCGGACGCTTCGGCTTGCTCGGTTGATTCAGACTGGCTTTCTCCGCCCTCTTCAGCTTCTTCCTCTGCTTCGGATTCACTAGCTTCCTCAGCCTCTTCTCCGCTCTCTTCAGCTTCTTCTTCGACTTCGGATTCACTAGCTTCCTCAGCCTCTTCTCCGCTCTCTTCAGCCTCCTCTTCCACTTCGGATTCACTGGCCTCCGCAGCCTCGCCTTCATCCTCGGACAACAACTCATCGACAATCAATTGCCCCAACTGCTGGCCCAGCGCCTCACCGATTCGCCGTCCGAGGGCCTCCCCAACAATTCGGCCAACTGCTGCACCGGCGTTCTCGCCCTCGCTCAACTCTCCCTCCCACTTTGTCCCTTCAAGTAACTCCTCAACCTCGATATTTTCCACAAGCGACTCGTAATCAATCCGGTCGATAACTGAACTCTCGCTCATGCTTCCACCCCCGTTGGCGACGGCAGGTCGACATCCTCCTCATCAGCCCCCTCGAGTCGTTCTAACAACGCCCGAATCACCATCGTCGCAACCTTTGAGAGCGCCTCCTCGAGTGGCAGTGCATCGATCACTGCCGAAATTGCCTCCCGAATCTTCCCCGAGAGCCACGACAGAATGCCTCCCTCCGATTCTTCGGCCTCAGCCTCCTCGCCTTCAGCTTCGGCCTCACCCTCAGCTTCATCCGATTCAGAAACAAGCGGAAGCGTTTCCATTGACGGCGATGGTATCGACGGCATCGATGGCAGACTTGGCCGCCCATCAGCCAACCCCGTCAACGCCGACAGCAGATTCCCCACAAGTCGCTTTGGCCCCGGTGCGGCTGAGATATCAAGTTGCACCGTATCAAGATCTACCTCAAGTCCGAGCACATTGAGGAACAGCCCCTCGAGGTCAAGACTGATTATTTCGGCTTCCTCGTCGCTTTCTTGCTCTTCCGTCTCTGCCTCTTCGGCTTCTTCTTCCTCCTCCGTTTCCGCTTCCTGTTCTTCGGCTTCTTCCTCCTCCGTTTCCGCTTCCTGTTCTTCGGCTTCTTCCTCGTCCTCCGTTTCCGCTTCCTGTTCTTCGGCTTCTTCCTCGTCCTCCGTTTCCGCTTCCTGTTCTTCAGCTTCTTCCGTCTCCGCCTGCTGTTCTTCAGCCTCCTCTGCCTCTTGCCCACCCTCTTCACTTTCCTCCTCGACTTCCTCTGGCTGCTCCTGTTGGACCTGTTCACCACCATCGGCCATCACGACCGGCTCACCGCTCGTCTCTGTATGGGTTGCTGTCGTTTTATCAACGTGAGGTATATCGGTTCCATTGGCTTTCCGGTTGCTCATACTGGAACAACTGACGGTAACAAGGGGTGTGTTGCTTGGCCTTGCAACTGCCAAAGGTGTGAGTTACGTGCCTTCCCGTGGGTGAGTGCGTGCCCGCCGGTACGGTAGATGACATGCCCGCTGGCACAGTAAATAACGTACCCGCCGGCACCTTGGACACAACTAAAAACACAGTTGCACCCCGAGAGCCAACCGCTTTAGCCCCCCATCGACAACTGGCGAGCAAGACCTATGCGCGACGCACATCCCACCGAAGCACTCGTCGGAATGCGCTACTACGTCAGCGATACCGACGGCGTCGGTGGCACACTCCGCGAGCAAAATGACCACTTTCGAGTTCGCGAACTCGAGCGGTTTTCGACCGAACCCGTTGAGGCGAGCGCTGACGCCTATCCACATCTCGTTATCCGGGCGACCCTTCGAGGGTGGGACACGAACGATTTTGCTGCACGCCTCTCGGATGCCCTTGGCGTCTCCCGTGAGCGCATCCATTGGGCTGGCACGAAAGACAAGTACGCCGTCACCACCCAGCTGTTTTCGATCTATGGGGCAGAACCAGATGCACTACCCGAAATCAATGGCGTCGAGTACGAGGTTCTTGGCCGAGCTGGCCGGTCTCTGGAGTTTGGTGACTTAGCTGGTAATGCATTCGAACTCGTCGTTAGCGACCCTGAGCGACCGGAAAATGCGACGGCGATCACTGAAGAGTTGCATGCCTTTGGTGGAGCCGAGAGCGACACCGATCCACTCATCGGCGTGCCAAACTTCTTCGGGCAACAGCGCTTTGGAAGCCGTCGCCCGATCACCCACAAAGTCGGCCTCGCAATCGCCCGCGGTAACTGGAAAGGGGCGGTGATGGCGTATCTCGGCAACCCATTTCCTGCTGAACCCGAAAGTACGAAAACAGCACGAGAACTTCTCGAGGAAACGGGGGATTTTCAGGACGCACTCGAGCGGTTTCCTACCCGGCTGCGATACGAACGCTCGATGTTGCATGCGCTGGTCGAAGCCGACGGCGAACCGACAGCCGAAATCTATCGGGAGGCCATAGAACGCGTCCCGACGAACCTCCAGCGATTGTTCGTTCACGCCGCGCAATCGATGCTCTTCAACCGGATTCTAAGCGAGCGCCTCGAGCGCGGTCTCCCGTTTGATCGCCCAGTGGTGGGCGATGTGGTCTGTTTTTCGGACCGGAACGCTCCGGAGGGGCTTGCCTTGCCGGATGTCGACCGACAACAGTCGGTCACCGAGAGCCGCCTTCGCTCGGTGACCCGCCACTGTGAGCGCGGGCGAGCGTTTGTCACTGCCCCGCTGATCGGAACCGAAACCGAGCTTTCAGCGGGCGAACCGGGCGAGATCGAACGCGCGGTTCTCGAGGAGTATGGCCTCGAGCGAGCGGACTTCGACCTCCCTGGCGAGTTTTACTCGACGGGAACGCGGCGAGCGATTGCCGTTCGGACGACACTCGACCTCGAGTTCGATCCGTTATCAGTTGCGTTTTCCTTGCCTAAGGGCTCGTATGCGACTGTTGTGATGAGAGAGTATCTCAAAACGGATCCGGTGACACTGGGTTGAGCAGATGAGTCTGTACCTGCTGGGAAAACACCGCTGTTTTAGCAGTACAGGACGAACGTCGGCTATGGGTATAGAGTGTCGTCACTGCGCTTCGAGCCTCGAGAAGCCGGGCGACTTCTGTCTGGTTTGTCGGGACGCAAACACCGAGGTTGTCGTCGTCGAGGCAGCCCGCGACCGAACGACAGTGACGATGCTCTACGAGCAGGCGGTCGTCGGTGAGACAACGATCACCACGGTTCCCGAAACGGGAGAAAACGCTGTCGTCGAGCGGCGAAACTACACCGAGTTGATCGCCGGTGACATTCGACGCAAACGACCGACGGAGGTGTATGCCACCGGCGACCGCGCAATCATCCGCGAGATTCGGAGCCATCTACAATATCCGTTCTACCGAGTCGATGGCGATCCGGTTCAGTCAGTCATCGAGCGCCGTGGGGAGCGTTCACTTGAGGTGATTGATCTCCCCCCTGCGGAAAAAATAAGCGGGAGTCACTCGACGCTCATCGGTGGACGCACGGGGCTGCAGGCGATACAGACCGTAGCCAGCTATCCACACGTAAAAAAGGTGATCCCGGGACCGATCGATGCCGGTGGGAAAGGCTCTCAGTCGGGACTTCGGGCGAAAGTGACTCGCGCGGATGACGGTGGAAACCTCCGAATGTTGTTGCGGGATGGCTCGAGTGTCCAAGAGAACCGGATTGTGACGACAGCGGCCGACCGAGAGACTGGCGAGCGGATTCGAGCGGATCTCAACGAGGGGTTGGCTGACGACGCATTTCAGTAGCCGATTGCAAGCATGGCGCTTTTCCGGCAGGATAATAATATCTAATTAGCCGATGGTAACCCACTATGACGCCGTGCTCGCGTTGATCCCCGCACTCGCCGTCAGTGGCTTCGCGCTCCGAACAGCCGTCGTCGTGAGTGGTATCGGAACCGGCTTATTGGCGGTGCCTCTCGGGCCAGCTGGACCGGTTGCTGCCGCCGGGGTAATTCTCCGAGAGCTGTTTTTCGGACCGGTCTCTGATACCTCGGGCTAACTCAACAGTCTTATTAGGCCACTCACGATAGTACCCGATACTATGGCCAAGAAAGGAATTGTCGGGAGTGCAGGCCGGTTTGGTGCCCGCTACGGGCGCGTCTCTCGGCGACGTGTCAGCGAGATTGAAGCAGGGATGCAAGACGCAACCGTTGACGGTGACGATGTCACCCGTGTCGGCACCGGTATCTGGCGAAACGAAGAGACAGGCGAACTGTTCACCGGCGGCACCTACCGCCCGGAGACGCCAGCTGGCCAGACCGTCCGTCGTTCGATTCGCACCGCACTCGCCGAAGACGAGTAACTCACATGAGCTACAAGTGTTCCCGCTGTAAACGCGACGTCGAACTCGATGAGTACGGCGGCGTCCGCTGTCCGTACTGTGGACACCGCGTGCTGCTCAAAGAGCGCAGCCGCACAATCAAAGAAGTTTCCGTCGATTAAGCGGTGCCCGCCGAAACGACCCTCGAGTTTACGTATCCGGACGCTTCCTCCGCACAGATTGTCGCCGAGAGCATCGCCCGCGAAGTCGGCGATATCGATGATGAGCGCTCGTCAACGACGCTTTCGTATGCTTCAGGCGACCGCCAGCTTATCGTACGGATTATAGCCCACGACCTCATCGCCTTGCGCGCCGCAATCAACACGTGGTTTTCGCTAGTGACGGTTGCCGAACGAACTGTCGAGGTTGGGCGACGGCGCACAGCTCTCAGCTGACGAGTGACAAAGCTTGGGTTTATCAGTCCGGGAATCCTCCCGGCGAGTATGCAGGGCAATCTACCACCGGAAGCACAGGAGAAAATCGAAGAGCTACAGGGACTGCAGGAAACGGCCCAGACCGTCGCCGTCCAGAAACAGGAAGCCGAAGCAGGCCTCAACGACGCCCAGAGCGCACTCGAAGAACTCGAGAACATCGACGAGTCGACGCCGATGTACCGACAGGTTGGCGAACTGTTCGTCGAGACCGAGTACGACGATGCCAAAGACACCCTTGAGGAGAAAGTCGACTCTCTGGAAATCCGCCTCGAGACGCTGAAGAAACAAGAAGAGCGCGTCCAACAGCAGTTCGAAGGGCTCCAAGAGGAACTGCAGAACCTCCTCGGTGGTGCAATGGGTGGCGGTCCTGGCGGCCCAAGCGCCGGCGGCGCGTAAGCGAGCGATGTCGACCCCGTCAGACGAAACGGTCGTCCAAACTGCTGCAGACGCTGCAGAACAAGTTATTTTCACACAGTACAAACAGTCACGCGTCAAAGATTTCGATGTCACTGTCACGTTCGAGGAGGGTGTCCTCGAGGTCGATGTCTACCTGAACGCACCCACAGATGGTCCGGATCCGGATGCGGTTGCCGACGAGGCCGCCCTCGCCGGTCAACAGGCCGTCGACGAACTGTTCAATTAGCGCCGACAGATCTCGAGGAAGTTCTCGAACACTTCCTCGCCCTCTTCGGTGTGGGCGACTTCTGGATGCCACTGAACACCGTAGAGGTCCCGGTCGGTATCGCTCATTGCTTCCACGCCACAGACATCGCTTTTGGCGGTGAGTGTAAATCCGGAGGGGAGCGTTTTAACCTCGTCGGCGTGACTTGCCCAGACGCGGGTTTCGGGGGCAAGTGAGCCCGTGAGTGGGTCATCTTCTTCGAGAATTTCAACGGTGACGTCGGCGTAGCCGCCATATTCGCCGCTGCCGACGGTGCCGTCGAGTTCGGCAGCCATGATCTGCATGCCTAGACAGATGCCAAGGACCGGCCGGCCGTCCTCGAGGTAGGCCGGGCTGTTGCCGATATCGTCCATATCCGGGCCACCGGAGAGAACGATGCCGTCGGCATCGACCTCGTCGGGGGGTGTTTCGTTGTCGATCAACTCGACGTCAACGCCGAGATCACGAAGGGCTCGCTGCTCGAGATGGGTAAACTGTCCGTGGTTGTCAACCACGACGATCGTTGTCATTGGAGAGGGGTAGCGACTCGGTGGCTAAAAACGGTCCGGAGTGTAGTTGTCTGTGCAGGTGTTCTGGAGTGTAGTTGCCAGTGCAGGTGCTCGGCAGCGGTGAGAGTGAAGTGAAAAACACTGTTGACGACGGAGCCGAGTTAGGCGAAGGTCTTCGAGACTTCGGGGTTTTCGTCGGTCTCGGCTTTGACTTTTTCCCACGCTTGGCGGAAGTCTTCCATCCAGATTTCGGTGCGGTCGTCGCGGATGGCGAACATCCCGGCTTCGGTACAGACGGCTTTGATGTCGGCACCAGAGGCCTCCTCAGCTTCGGCAGCTAGTTCGGCGAAATCGACATCGTCAGCCACGTTCATGTTGCGTGTGTGGATCTGGAAGATGAGTTCTCGCCCTTCCTCGTCGGGTTTTGGCACTTCGATGAGGCGGTCAAACCGACCCGGGCGCAAGATTGCGCGGTCGAGCATATCAAACCGGTTTGTGGCGGCGATAATCCGAATCTCGCCACGGTCTTCGAAGCCATCCATCTCGCTTAGCAGTTGCATCATCGTCCGCTGGACCTCTGCATCGCCTGAGGTCTTTGACTCCGTTCGCTTGGAGGCGATGGCGTCGATCTCGTCGATAAAGAGGACGGCTGGTTCGTGCTCGCGGGCAACTTCGAAGAGGTCGCGTACGAGTTTTGCCCCCTCGCCAATGAATTTGTGGACCAGTTCCGAGCCAGCCATCTTGATGAAGGTGGCGTCGGTCTGGTTGGCGACGGCTTTTGCGAGCATCGTCTTGCCGGTCCCCGGTGGTCCATAGAGGAGGACGCCCGATGGTGGGTCGATTCCCACATCTTCGAACATCTCGGGCTTTTTCAACGGCATCTCGACCGTTTCTCTAACTTCCTGAAGTTGCTCTTTGAGCCCACCGATATCTTCGTAGCTCACCGACGGACTTTCAGTGACCTCCATGACCCGTGCGCGGACATCGGTCTCGTTCGAGAGCGTTTTGACGATAGAGAGGGAGTTGTTGACCGCCACTCGCGCATCAGGATCGAGGTCAGCACGCATCTCTTCGGTAACCTCCGTCAGTGCCTCCTGATTGTTCCCGTGTTGTTTGATAATGACGCCTTCGTCGGTCATTTCCTGGACGGTGGCGACAAACAGCGGGGACTGCTTGAGTTTCTTGTTCTCGTGAGTGAGTCGTTCGAGTTTCTGCTGATACTTGTTGTTCTCGGCGTTCGCATCGAGGAGTTTGTCTCGCATCTCCTCGTTTTGCGACTCGAGGACTTCTAACCGTTCCTCGAGTGCCAGTATTTTCTCCTGTTGGGACGTCTCGTCCTCGTCGTATGGGAGGTCGACGTCGTCCACAGTGTCGCTCATCACCCTCCCGTAGGGTGTTGCTTCATAAGAGGCTTCGGGTCGATTCTAGCGCCGTAAAATTACTACGGAGCATTAAATGAAACAGAAAATATTATCACGTTGTATGCTAAAAAGGTGGATAATGAGCGGCTTAATCGAGCAGGAGGCGGAGCCAAACGGAACGTGGGAGGATATTAGAGAGTTGCCACCGAGTGCAAAACTGGTTGCGAAAGTCCTTGAGTACAACGAGACAATGACCCAACAGGAAATCGCCGAGGAGACGCTGCTTCCAACCCGGACAGTGCGCTATGCACTCACGCGCCTCGAGGAGACACACGCGGTTGACTCTCGATTTTCGTTTACTGACGCCCGCAAGCGGTTGTACACACTCTCCCTCAAGTAGGGCACTGGGAACCAGATCGGAACTGGTGCCCACGAGTTGCTTATTATCACACCGGCCTGTCTGTACGGTGGTTCTTTTGCTCGGCTAACCGTAGTCTGTGCCGATGGGAGAGATCCTCCTCGCAATCGGGATTGTTGCCGCTATCTTCGTCGGCTTCAATATCGGTGGTTCCTCGACTGGGATTGCATGGGGACCACCCGTCGGTGCTGGTATCGTTAAAAAGACGACCGCAGCCACGCTCATGACTATCTTTGTCTTTCTTGGCGGGTGGACTGTCGGACGAAATGTGATGGACACGTTGAGCGAGGGAATTATCACGATTGATCTCACGCTCGAAGCCGGTATCGCCATTCTCTTTTTTATTGGACTGAGCGTCCTCGTCGCCAACCTGTTCAGCGTCCCAGTTCCGACATCGATGACGACCGTCGGGGCGATTGCCGGTCTCGGACTGGCGACGAACACGCTCAACTAGGTGACGATTGCTGAAATTATCTCGTGGTGGATCGTCACGCCGATTATCGGCTTCTGGATTGGCGGCGTTATCGGCCGATACATCTACCCGAAAATGAACCGGCGGGTGGATATTAGAAAATCGCCGGGGCCGCCCTTGACCCTCAAGCGGACCGGATTGATTCCAACGCCAACGTTCGGTCCAAACACGACATGGTCAGAACTCGGTAGCACAGCCGTCGTGCTCGTTATTGGCTGTTACATGGCCTTTAGTGCCGGCGCGAGCAACGTGCCAAACGCCACTGCACCGCTCATTGGCGAGGCAGGGTTGGAACCGGATATCGCGATCGTCATCGCGACGCTTGCAATCGGACTTGGGGGATTCACCATCGCCAACCGGACGATGGAATCTGTCACAAGCGAACTGAGTGATATCCCGCTGCTTGCCGCGCTGTTCGTCATGATCACCGCCTCGACGATCACCACGCTGCTCTCTTGGATCGGCATCCCAATCAGCCTCGTGATGGCGACAGTGATGACGATCGTCGGCATCGGGTGGGGCCCGGCAACTCGTCCGATCACATTCCGCGAGGCTGTTACCCGCGATACGGAAGACAGCGAAATCGTCACCGGCGCGATCACCCAAGAAGAGATAACGGCCGCACCGATTGGTGACGCAGAACCAACGGCAGTACTTGAGGCGGGCGATCTCTTCAATCCCGGTGTCGTCATAAATACGTCTCGATGTGGATTATCGGCCCTGCTGTCTCAACTGGGCTGGCCTACGGATTTTCCGTCTCGTTCCTGGTGTCGTCTGAGGATGGCAGTTAGGCAGCTGGAACCCATTTTTAGGCTATGCTCTCACGAATCCTTGTTCCGATGGATCATTCGGACCACGCCCGCCAGGCACTCGAGTATGCACTCGACAACTATCCTGAGGCTGAAGTCACCGTGCTACATGTTGTTGGTGTCCCCTCAATGATGATGGGTGAGGCCACAGGCCTCGTACTCGAGGATGACCTGCAAACGGCCGCAAGTGAACGGTCTGCACCTGTTTTTGACGGGGCTCGCGAAATTGCCGACGAGCGAGGTCGCACGATTAACGCGGTCGTTGGGATCGGTCACCCCGCTCGTGAGATTCTCGAGCGAGCAACTGAGTACGAAACGGTTGTCCTCGGGGCCCACGGCAAAGACCGTCCTCGCGCAACCCGCCAGTTTCTTATTGGGAATGTCACCGATACGGTGTTCAAACGGGCTTCCGTTCCCGTTATTATTGTTCGCTAACCGACGTTTTATGCGGTCGAAACGAAGCCGTCGCCACACCGCGTACGACCGTCCCCGCCTACGTCGACTTCTCGGCTTTCTTTTTGTACTTCTCGTATTGTTGCTGGTGGGCCTTGGCCTTCTTTTCGTAGTACTTTTTGGTTCGTTTTTCTTTCGGTGGCTTCGGCGGCTTCGGTGGTTTTGGCGGTTTCGGTGGGACCTCCGCACACGGCCCGTCTTCCGCTTGAACGTTTTGTTCGAACAAAATCTCTTCATCGAAGACAATTTGGAGGCTCGAGGGATCGAGATCACCAGGCAGTGGAACAGTTGCGATACCGTCAGCGTCGACGATGACGTCATACGTCTCGACGATGTCGCCGACAAACGAAACGGTCACAAACAGTGTTTCACCGGCATCAATATCATCTGTCGTGATCGTAATCAGTTCACAAGTAACGTCAATCGCTTCGATGCGTGGGTCCTCCGGATCAATCGTATGCGGTGGCTCTGGCGTACACGGTGCGTCCTCGGCGATCACATCTTGATCATCGAGAACGACATCGTCAAGCAACAAAACGAAATTCGTCGGGTTCAGATCACCGGGCAGCTCGAACGTTGCTTGGTTGTTCTGGACCGCTGCGGTGAACGTCTCTCCGGATTCGACGTTGTCTTCATCAAGGAAGGTGACGACTGCGGTGAGCGTCGTCCCGTCAGCAATGTTTTGGGTGGTTACAGTGAGCACATCACACGTAATTTTGAACTTGAGCAGCGCCGGTGTCGGTTCGCCGCCACAACGGTAGAACGTCGCATTGCTGATATCCGGCGAGCCAGGCGGGAGACAGAACGTTGCATTGTCATTAACTTCTGTGACGTAACAGTTTAACCCCGCTTTGAGTGTCACAAAATCTGCCCCGTCTGGAATCTCATTGGGGGTAAAACACTGGCCGGACAGTCCGGTAAACAGTGGTGTGAGTGGATTGACCTCCTCTTCACAGAGCGCTTCAACGCAGGCGACACACTGTTGAACCTGTGGTCCTGGCGAGAACGTGCCACAGAATGGGGCAACGACGGAGTTCTGATTCTCCGGTGCTTGCTGAGCGTCGGCTTCGGTCGAGAGCATCGTCACACCGCCGAGTCCGGCTGTGCCGCCGGCAACGGCCACACCTTGGAGATACGTCCGCCGGTCAAACTGCCAATTGTCATCGGTCATGATACGACAACGGAGACTGTCCCGACCGCAATTGTTATCCGTTAGCTATACGATCGCGCTCAGTGGTGTTTGATCGCTACCGAACAGTACGTTCAGGAAAATAAGATGGTTGTGACTCTCGAGAGCTAGACAAATCATTGTCTGATGGGAACGTAGAACACCTGTTGCAAAACATCAGATTCGACGCTCGGTATCGATCCATCAACACAACATCTTCCAATCTGCAAGCTCTCGGTAGTGCGATGAAACAGTATCCACCTTGTCTATGCCGGGATTCGGACTCGCGCCCAACCACTCAAGCAGATTACACACTCCCGTGCTTTTCAGACACAGGGTCGTTTATAACCCATGACTGAGACGCTCTCTGTCTACACATTGATTGCCGACACGTCGCTTCACATCAGCAGATAATACACTCCTGAGTGAAATACTAAATCAGGATATGATTGATTGCTTCTCGAGTCGCTATCTCGACGGGTGGGTTGCTATTGGTCGCTCCAGTTCCAACCCGACCTTTTGACGACCGAACGGACACTCTATGATCGATTTTAGTTTCACCGCGGTCACGATATCCCTTTAATCACGCATCCACAAAGAGCGAGCAATGACACGGGTGATACACACCGGCGACACCCACATCGGGTATCAACAGTACAACACGCCCGAGCGCCGGCGGGACTTTCTTTCTGCGTTCAGACAGGTTGCTGATGATGCCATCGCCGAGGATGTCGACGCCGTGATCCACGCCGGCGACCTCTTTCACGACCGACGCCCGGGTCTGATCGACTTACAGGGCACAGTCGGCGTCTTACGTACCCTCGCGGACGCAGCGATCCCGTTTCTCGCCGTCGTCGGCAATCACGAAGGCAAACGCGACGCCCAGTGGCTCGACCTCTTTGCCGACCTCGGGCTCGCCACCCGTCTCGAGGCGGCCCCCTATCTGCTCGAGGATGTCGCCATCTACGGGCTCGATTTCGTGCCGCCATCTCGCCGAGGGGACCTTGCCTACGAGTTCGATCCTGTTCCCGAGGCCGCAGACCACGCCGTCCTCGTCAGCCACGGCCTGTTCGAACCCTTCGCCCACGCCGATTGGGACACTGAGTCGCTCCTCGAGGCGGCCTCCATCGACTTCGATGCGCTGTTGGTTGGGGACAATCACAAACCCGGAACCGCCGAAGTGGGAGAGACGTGGGTTACCTACTGTGGCTCGACCGAGCGCGCGAGCGCTAGCGAGCGCGAAGACCGAGGCTACAATATCATCACCTTCGATGCGGAGACGGCAATAACCCGCCGAAGCCTCCCCGACACCCGTGCGTTCGTTTTCGTCGACGTGACACTCGAGGGGTCCGAGGGGGTTAACCGCGTCCGCGACCGCGTCGGCGAATACGACTGTGAGGATGCCGTCGTCATCGTCACGATCGAAGGCGAGGGCGTGCCGGTGACGCCGGCGGCCGTCGAGGAGTACGCTACTGAACGCGGGGCGTTAGTCGCTCGAGTCAACGACCGTCGAGATGTCGAAGAAGAGAGCGTCTCAGTGAGTTTTGCCAACCCCGACGATGCCGTTCGGAGCCGACTTCACGAGTTAGGCCTGAGCGAAGCGGCCGGCGATATCGACCGCACCGTTCGCGATGGCGATATCGCCGATACCAACGTTCGTGAGACCGTCGAACGACGAATTCGGGAGCGACTCGAGGACGACCGGGCAGCATTTCGGCCAGCAGTCGATGAGCCAACGGATGCCGAAAACAGACAGACGGTCGCGGAGGCGATAGCCGATCGGAACTCAGATGATGGCGAGTCCACCTCAGAAACGACTGCACGTACGGCAGATGGGGCTGCAGCGGATGAGCAAGCAGCAGACGAGTCTGAGACGGATGAGCCTTCGGCCGAAAAGCCAGCAGCGGTTGCGGACCCTACCCCACCAGATGATGCCAACTCGGACTCGAGCGAGGAGGAGCAATCGAAATCCGCCTCGCTGGGTGATTTTGCATGAACGTCACCCAGGTTGCCCTCGAGAATTTCAAATGTTATGACGACGCCACGCTTGAACTCGACCGCGGCGTCACGGTCGTCCATGGGGTAAATGGCAGCGGGAAATCGACGCTGCTCGAGGCGGTTTTCTTTGCACTATATGGCTCGAAATCGCTCGACGGACGAACGCTCGCAGAGGTCATCACAACCGGTGAGGAGGAAGGTGGCGTCGAACTCTGGTTTACCCATGATGGCGGGGCCTACCATCTCGAACGGCGGCTGAAACGCCGCGGTGACAGGGCTTCAACGACGACCTGCATCCTCGAGACGCCTGAGGGACCAATCGAGGGCGCTCGAGATGTTCGGGCGGCGGTAACTGAGCTGTTGCGGATGGATGCCGATGCGTTCGTCAACTGCGCATATGTGCGCCAGGGAGAAGTAAACAAGCTCATTCACGCCTCCCCGAGTGACCGTCAGGACATGATCGACGACCTCCTCCAACTGGGGGCCTTAGAGGAGTATCGTGAGCGGGCCAGTGACGCCCGACTCGGCGTCAAAGACGTCCTCGATGAGGTTCGCGGACAGACGAGTGAGATTGCAGACCAGATCGAACAGAAAGAACAAAAGGACCTCCACGAACGGCGCAACGGGCTCAAATCCGAACGGGTGTCGGTGACGGAGAAACTCGAGCATTATCAGGCCCAACAGCAAAACGCCGAGGAAACACTCGAGGCTGCAACCGACGTCTTAGCCCGTCACGAGGAAACTCGCGAGGAGATCACACAGCTTACGAAGACGATTACAGACCTCCGAGAGGCGGTGACCGAAACCGAACGCGAACGCGAGGCGCTCAAATCCGAGCGCCGGGAGTTACAGGAAACACAGAAGACTGCCACCGACGAGCGGGTGGAGCTACTCTCTGGGTTCAACGTTGACGTTGGTGGCGTCGAAGACAGACTCGCAGAACTCGAGGCCGAAGACGAGGAGTTACGCGAGCAACTCGAGGAACACAAGCTTTCGATTCAGGAGCAAACGGGCGAGGTCGAACGGTTGCGCGAGCGGGCCGAGGAACTCGAAGCCGAGGGGGCACAAAAGCGCGAGCGGGCCGAGACCCTTGCCACGAAAATCGATGACGATCTCGAGGCGATCGACGACCGCGAGGAGAAGCTGGCGACGCTCGATGAGCGGATCGAAGCCGCTCGAGAACAGTTTGAGGCGGTGCCGTTCGTCTTCGGCGAGGCCGAAGCCCACGCGGAGTCAGTGAAAAGAGAGCGCGAACAGTTGCAGACTGAGCGGACCGATATCACCGCGGACATTCGAACGGCAAAGGAGGCGATCGACGCCGGCGAGGACCTACTTGCGGAGGGGAAATGCCCCGAATGTGGCCAACCTGTCGAGGACTCCCCACACGTTGACGTCCTCGATGATCGGCGAGTAGAACTGGCCGAACTCGAAGCTGAGTGCGAACAACTCGAGGCGGAGTTAGAAACGGTGGGTGAACGGCTCGAGCGAGCCCTCACGCTTCGGGAGGCCGAGCGAGAGGTCAGCCAACTCGAGACCAATCGCGAGAACGTGAGTCAGTTGTTGTCGGATAAACGTGAGACACTAACTGAGCGACGCGAAACGTGTGAGACGCTCCAGAACCGAGCCGAGGAACTCACCGAGGCCGCTGAGACAAACCGGGAGCGGGCCAACGAGATTGATACGGCAATCGAGAAAACACGAGCGAAACTTGGGTCGGTTAACGCCGAGCGGGCGGCGCTGACCAGCGAGCGCCAGGCCCTCGAACGGGCGAGTGAACTCACGGTCACCGTTGCGGATGTCGAGCGAGACCTCGAGCGCATTACCGAACAGCGAGCGAGTAAGGCAAAACTCAACGGAGAACGTCGGGAGCGTCTCGCAGAAAAACGTGACCGAAAGCGTGAACTCGAATCGGCGTTTGATGACGAGCGGATCGAACAGGCCCGCACAGAGAAAGAAAACGCGACAACCTATCTTGAGCAGGTTGGCAAGCAACTCACTGCGCTTCGTGAGCGCCGAGACAATTTACAGAACGCAATCGGCGCAGTCGAGAACGAACTCGAGGAACTCGAGACGCTTCGTGAGCGGCTGTCGGCTGCAACCGACCGCCAGGACGATCTCGAGTCGGTGTATGAGGAGGCGTTGACACTCCAACAGACCTACAGCGAATTGCGAGCGGAGTTGCGAAAGCAGAACGTCGAAACCTTAGAACGGCTGTTGAACGAGACGTTCGACCTTATCTATCAGAACGATTCCTACGCCGGTATCGACCTCGATGGAGACTATCGGCTGACCGTTTATCAGAAAGATGGGCAGGCACTTGAGCCCGAGCAGCTATCTGGTGGCGAGCGAGCCCTGTTCAATCTTAGCCTGCGATGTGCGATCTATCGCCTGCTTGCAGAAGGTGTCGAGGGTGCTGCCCCGATGCCGCCGCTGATTCTCGACGAGCCAACGGTGTTTCTGGATTCGGGTCACGTCACCCAGCTCGTGGCGCTGGTCGAGTCGATGCGGACGCTAGGTGTCGAACAAATCGTTCTCGTTAGTCACGACGAGGAGTTAGTTGGAGCGGCCGACGACCTCGTTCGCGTCGAAAAGGATTCGACATCCAATCGGGCACGACTCGAGGCCGGGAGCGGGGTGTCACTTGAGGATCTCGAGCTGCTCGCGTCGGACTAGTATTCAGGAGGCTGTATTGGTCACTCGGTTTTGCTGGGTTGACCTGACGCAACGTCCGTTGTTACCCATCGGTTGTTTGTCGATTCGTGTGTGACCGGAGAAACAGCTAACTATGAGTACAGCTATACTCAGTAATATGACCGCCTCTGAATCGAGCGGAGATCATGAAAAGGAGGTGGTTTCCGTTTCGAAGCACGGCCAGGCGACGATTCCAAAGCGGTTCCGAGAGAAACTTGGCATCGACGCCCCAGGAAAAGTGCTTTTTCGTGAGACCGAAGCGGGAACTATCATTGTTGAACAGGTCCGTTCTGCGAGTGCAATGCAGGGGTTCGCCGCCAGTCACGTAGATGGCGAACAGAGCGGGACACAACTCCTTCGGAGAAAACGGGCTCAAGACCGATCCGAGCGAGACACTCGAGTCGCTGACAACGATGGATCCTGACCACCTGGTCTTTGATGCTGAACCGTTGGTTGCCCATGCACTCGATGAACGCGGCGCGACCACCGTTTCGACGTATCTGGATGCAGTTGGCCTCGAGGATGTAGCGGGCTACGTCAACTGGGTGAACGTCTGTGAGGTCCGGTATATTGTTGCACGCCTTACCGACCGGTCCGTCGCTGACGAGTATATCGAATGGCTATTCGAGCTTGGGCTCAAACCGGTCGATACCGAATCGGTGTGGATGAGTGCTGCCGATCACGTTTTAGCATACAATCCTGCCCTTGGCGATTCCTTCGCGCTTGCGACCGCCGCTTCCGTCGATGGGACATTACTTGTCGGCGGTGACGACGATTACAACGAGGTTGTGGATATCGAAATCGAACGGTTTCGGGATGGTCCCGCTTGAAACCCCGCTTTAGATTCTACCTGTACTACTTGTCTACTTATTTCTGACTGAGTACCTCGAGTGCCTGCCGACACGTCTCGGTAGCCTCGTAGCCGGGTTCGCCGTAGACGGTCGTCTCCGCGAGCAGTCCGGCCGCCCGAAAGGTCGTGAGTCGTCCAACGAGGTCACTTTCACAGAAGTCCGTCCGATCGATTATTGTCCGAGCCGTCAGCGGTCCTTCGGTTGCCACCTCGAGTAACAGTCCAAGCGATTGGTCGTCATGCACGGCGGTGAGAAGCTGTCGAACGTCCGAATCGACTTGACGGGCCACCGTCTCGAGCGGTGATTCGCCGTCGGCTGGCTCGAGGGCGTCACTCTCGAGGTATCGTTCTTCGCCAGTTTCCGGATCGCGAACGAGCGCGCTCTTTTTTGAGCGCTTGAGCAGTAGGTAGTGACGCCCGTCTTTGTCGCGGACGTTTTTCATTGGGTGCCTCCGCTGTCGTCGGACGCTGACCGGTCGGGTGTTGGGCTATCGGTTTTCGACGTTTGGTCCGTTCGATCTGGCCGTTCGCTGTCGGACTCCGCGTCTGTTTTTGCACGAAAAGCACGGTACCGGCGAACGGCAAGTCCGAAAAGCACGATGCCCCCAAGAAGGAGCCCACCACCACGGCGTAAATCTCCCCAGAACACGAGGAGCATGAGACCGAGAGCGACAAAGAAGACAGCAACGTTGACCACAAGCGTCGTCGTCCAAAACGCCGTGGCAATCTCGGCGGACACGTCCGATTCGTCGGTTTCGACCTGTGGAATCGTCACCGAATCCGTATCCGGGTCTCGAAGCTCCGCTTCCGGGTCGTACTCCTCGGGTTCGTGCTCCGTTCGCTCAAAGACCACAGTGACACCACGACCGGCGGGAAAAAAAGCGTTGGCTTATGCCTGTTCTGCAAGCGAGAGTGTCCGTGTTGTCTCTACCCATGCAAGCGGATTCTCTGCGTCATAAAAGACCACGCCGTTGTCGATCTCATATGACTCGACTGTGGCGGTTCCCGCCGGCTCAGCGGCCGGTTCGTTTGCTGCCGTCACACCGTCGTCGTTCACACGGATGGACACTTCAGTCACCTCGGAATATGCTATGTGTTACCATGTTAAAGCTCTTTCTGCCAGCGCAATAGTTGGTTGGGAAGTGGTAACTACCTATTTATTGGCCCGTGGCGGGGGATTTCTGAGGGTTTATAGCCCACGGCTGCCAACCGCCAGAGCATGACTGACGCGGGCCAAACCGGCCTCGGAGAGTTTGCGCCAGAGCCCGAGGAACGGCCACCAGGAGAGGCGGCGGCCGTCGCGGGCAACGGTGGGACGAACACAACCGACGTGGTCGATCCGACCCTCGAGAGCCTCCCCGAGGCGGACGGCGAACTCGAACTCGCCGTGATGCAGGTCGATTACACGATTACCGGCCGCGGTGATAGTGAACGACCCATCGTCCACGTCTTTGGGCGAACGCCCGAGGGTACACTCGAGCACGTCCGCGTGGTTGGCTTTCGGCCGTATTTTTACGCGCCGACGGACTCGCTTTCGGATGGCGACCTCGAGGATGACCGGATCACCGGCTTTGAGGAGGAAGATGCGGATGGTGAGCCCTATGAGAGCATTCGGGGTGAGTGCCTGACGAAGATTTTCGGGCAGACGCCGCGAGACGTGGGTGCCATCCGTGACGAGTTCGATCATTACGAGGCGGATATTCTGTTCCCTAACCGGCTCCTCATCGATAAGGACATCCGCAGTGGGGTTCGCGTGACCGAACGGCGCGCTGACGATGGAACTCTGATCGTGCCTCACGAGGAAGTACAAGCCGCGCCCGTCGATGCCGACCCGCGTGTGCTCACCTTCGATATCGAGGTCAACGACCGGGCTGGGTTTCCCGAAGAGGGCGAAGAGCCAATCGTCTGTCTGACCAGCCATGATTCGGTCGATGACGAGTACATTATGTGGCTCTATGAAGCGCCCGTTGGCGACGCTGTGGCCCCCGACGAAATCACCGATTACGACCCAATCGAGGGCGATATCGACCACGAAATTCGAAGCTTTAGCGAGGAGGAGGCGATGCTCGAGGCGTTTCTCGCCTACATCGATGGAACCGATCCGGACATCCTCACCGGTTGGAACTTCGAGGATTTCGACTGCCCGTACTTTTTAGACCGCCTCGAGGTTCTCGATGGGCCACACCACGACTACGACCTCGACCCGGAACAACTGTCACGACTCGGTGAGGTCTGGCGAAGCGGGTGGGGTGGCCCCGATGTGAAAGGCCGTGTGGTGTTCGACCTCCTGTATGCCTACCAGCGGATGGTCTTCTCGGAACTCGACTCCTACCGGCTCGATGCGGTGGGCGAAGCCGAGTTGGGCGTCGGCAAAGAACGCTATCCGGGCAAGATTGGGGACCTCTGGGAGGAAGACCCCACCCGACTGCTCGAGTACAACCTTCGGGATGTCGAACTCTGTGTCGAACTCGACCGCCAACAGGAGATCATCACTTTCTGGGATGAGGTGCGCTCGTTTGTCGGCTGCAAACTCGAGGATGCGCCGACGCCGGGAGATACAGTGGACATGTATGTGTTGCATGAGGCCCACGGTCGGTTCGGGTTGCCTTCGAAGGGCCAGCAAGAAGCCGGTGAGGAGTACGAGGGCGGGGCGGTTTTCGATCCGATTACGGGTGTGCGGGAGAACGTGACCGTGCTCGATCTGAAGTCGCTGTATCCAATGTGCATGACAACGATTAACGCCTCACCGGAGACGCAGGTTGACCCCGAAACGTACGAGGGTGAGACCTACACCGCTCCGACTGGCACTCACTTCCGCAAGGAGCCAGACGGCGTCATGCGCGAGATGATTACCGAACTGCTCGCTGAGCGTGAAGAGAAGAAGTCGTTGCGAAACGAGCACGAACCCGGCTCGCTGGAATACGAGCAGTATGACCGACAGCAGGGGGCTGTCAAGGTAATTATGAACTGTTTTACCCCTGACACCGAAGTGCTTACGCCAACCGGTGTGCAGTCGATTACCGATCTCGAGGTCGGTGACGAGGTGTATTCACTTGACCCCGAGACGATGGCAATGGAACGCAAACCGGTCGTCGAAACCCACGCCTACCCGGACTATCGGGATGAGCTGATCGATATTCGAACGGACAAGGTCGACTTCCGAGTGACCCCAAATCACCGGATGCTCGTTCGGAAGAACGAAACGAACGGGATCACCGAAGACGAGTACCGGTTCGTTGAAGCGGGCGAGTTGGACCGGGCGACGAACTACGAATTACCCCACGACTGGGACGGGCCCGATGGCGACGAACTTGAGCGTATTGATCTAACCCAATATATCGACGGAGAGTACGAAGTCTGGGTTCGCCCATCCGTCCACGGCCACACCTTCACGACGGAGTTGGGCTGGACACCGCGACGGGTTCCGAAAGCGGATGTCGGACAGGTCGGCTACGTGTTTACCGCCGAGGAGTTCGAAACCCACCGGGCATACTTAGAGGAGGTTTCGGAACTGAGCTTTATCCACCGCGAGTCTGGCCGGAAGTGGATTCCACGGACGTACGACGGCGATGACTTCCTCGACTTACTCGCTTGGTTTGTCACCGAGGGGAACGTCTACACATCAACCGAAAAAACGTTTGGCGAAAATCATCGTGGCTCTGCAACGAGTATCAAGATTGCCCAAAACAAAGCCCCAATCCCTGACGGTGGCGTCGACCACCACGAATCAATCGGGTCGCTCCTTGATTCGATGGGGTTCGATTATTACGTCGACGACCGCTCATACACGGTTACCTCAAAACTGTTGGGTGAGCTTTTTAGACAGCTCTGTGGGGCAAACAGTTTCAAAAAGCAAATTCCGGGATTCATTTTCGAGTGCAGTAAGCGTCAAAAACATCGTTTCCTCGATGTGCTTCTCGACGGTGACGGCGATCGAACGGGGAATTCATGGCGGTATACCACCTCGAGTGACCGGCTTCGCGATGATGTCCTTCGGTTGTGTGCACATCTCGGCTTGACGGCGAACTACAACCAAGATAGTGGCTCCTGGCGTATCTATGTCTCTGAAAACTCAAAAAACACGCTCCGTATGCATCGGAGTGCCACAGAGAGTACCGCAGATGATGGCGTCTACTGTGTCACCGTCAAAGACAATCATACGCTCTTGGCAGGTCGAAACGGACGATTCCAGTTTGTCGGTCAGTCATTGTATGGTGTCTCAGGATGGGACCGGTTCCGCCTCTATGACAAGGAGGCTGCATCGGCAATAACCGCAACCGGGCGCGAGGTTATTGAGTTTACCGAAACGGCTGCAAACGAGTTGGACTACACCGTTGCCTACGGTGATACCGATTCTGTCATGTTGGAACTCGGCGGGGAAGTCTCGAGGGAGACGGCCTTGGAGCAGTCCTTTGAGATCGAGGAGTACGTCAACGGTCGGTACGATGATTTTGCGCGGGACGCGCTCAATGCAGAGTTTCACCGCTTTCAGATCGAATTCGAGAAACTCTACCGGCGATTTTTCCAGGCGGGAAAAAAGAAACGCTACGCCGGCCACATCGTCTGGAAGGAGGGCAAAGACGTCGACGACATCGACATCACCGGCTTCGAGTACAAACGGTCGGATATTGCGCCGATCACAAAGGAGGTTCAACATCGGGTGATCGAAATGATCGTTCGCGACGGTGATCTCGACGCCGTCACCGACTACGTTCACGAGGTGATCGAGCAGTTCGACAACGGTGAGGTCTCCTTAGAAGAGATTGCGATTCCGGGTGGAATCGGCAAGCGACTTGACGATTATGATACCGACACCGCCCACGTGCGTGGCGCGAAGTATGCGAATCTGTTGTTGGGAACGAACTTCCAGCGTGGGAGCAAGCCAAAACGCCTCTACTTGAAGCGTGTCGATCCGACCTTCTTCCGCGAAATTGAGGAGTCTGCGGGACTTGACCCCCGTACTGATCCGTTGTATGGAGCGTTCAAACGCGACCCTGATGTCATCTGTATGGAGTACGACGACCAGATTCCCGACGCGTTCGAGATCGATTACGAAATCATGCTCGAGAAGACACTCAAGGGCCCAATCGAGCGGATTCTCGAGGCGATTGATGTCTCTTGGGACGAATTGCGGTCGGGCCAAGAGCAGACGGGGCTGGACTCGTTTATGTAACCCGCTTGGAAACGAGCCTTTTCGTTTCCAAAAATTTTCTTCACAAATCGACATTGATTGACCTCGAATACGAAACCATTATGGGGACGACGACCCATCGTTTAGATGACAGAGTCAAATCCAACTATGGCACGCCTAGAACTCAAAAACCTGCATGCAGAAGTGGCAGAGGGCGACGAAATTATTCTCCGTGGTGTCGACCTCGAGGTCGAGTCGGGCGAAATCCACGCCCTGATGGGGCCGAACGGGAGTGGGAAGTCCACGACCGCAAAGGTCATCGCTGGTCACCCGGCCTACGAAGTAACAGACGGCGAGGTCCTGATTCACCTCGGTGAGAACGAATTTGGCGAGGACTTCGAGATCCCAGAAGACAAACGAACCTGGAACCTGCTTGACCTCGAGCCGAACGAGCGAGCGGCTCTTGGCGTCTTCCTTGGCTTCCAGTATCCAGCCGAGATTGAAGGCGTCACCATGACGAACTTCCTGCGGACGGCCCTCAACGCGAAACTCGAAGAGCGAGAAGAGCTGTTCGAGGACGAAGACGAGGCTGACGACGAGGAAGCCGAAGAAGAAGCCGTTCCCTCGCCGATGGAAGGCCCAGCTGACGACGGCGAAGTCGATGTCGGAACCTTCCAAGAGATTCTCTCAGAGAAGATGGAGTCGCTCGACATGGACGAGAAGTTCGCTCTGCGCTACCTCAACGCCGGTTTCTCCGGTGGGGAGAAAAAGCAGAACGAAGTGCTGCAGGCAGCCATCTTGGAGCCGTCGGTTGCTGTCCTCGACGAAATCGACTCCGGACTGGACATCGACCGTCTGCAGGATGTCTCGAAGGGGATCAACGCCCTCCGTGACGACCAGGGCACCGGCATCCTCCAGATCACTCACTACCAGCGGATTCTCGACTACGTCGAACCCGACCATGTCCACATCATGCTCGACGGCCGCGTCGTCAAAAGCGGTGACGCAAGCCTCGCAGCCAAACTCGAGGACAAGGGGTACGACTGGATCCGCGAGGAAGTGTACGAAGCGGCGTAACCGGATTCGACTAGAAGAACGGTAATGGTGCCAGAGCCGTAACCAACGATAGATACCAATCATGAGTTCCGAACAAGAACACCTCAAAGAGACCGACACTGAAGCCCGATTCGAGTTCAAGAAAGAAGAACGATCCGCCGTCAAATCGGGGAAAGGCTTGACCGAGGAGGTCATCAACCTCATCTCCGACGACAAAGACGAGCCGGACTGGATGCGCCAGCGCCGACTGCGTGCGCTCAAGCAGTACAAGGCGATGCCGCTGCCAACCGACTGGCCCGGCCAGCCGGATCTGACCGAACTGGATATCGAAGAGATCGTCCCGTATATCCGCCCGGATGTCGACAAACGCGAAGGCGTCGACGACTGGACCGAACTGCCTGACGACATCAAAGACACCTTCGACAAACTCGGCATTCCGGAGGCCGAAAAGAACGCCCTATCGGGCGTCGGTGCCCAGTACGAGTCGGAAGTCGTCTACCAGAACATGCAGACTCAGTGGGAAGAGAAAGGCGTCATCTTCTGTAACATGGATGAAGCCGTCCGAGAGCACCCAGAGCTCGTCAAGGAGTATTTCATGACGACCTGTGTGCCCCCAAGCGACAACAAGTTCGCCGCCCTCCACGGGGCCGTCTGGTCCGGTGGGAGCTTCGTATACGTCCCAGAGGACGTAACTGTCGAGATGCCAGTCCAGGCGTACTTCCGGATGAACTCGGAAGGAATGGGCCAGTTCGAACACACCCTCATCATTGCCGAGGAAGGCTCGGAAGTCCACTACATCGAGGGCTGTTCCGCACCGAAATACGGCAAACACAACCTCCACGCCGGTGGCGTCGAGGTCTTCGTCAAAGAGAACGCCCACGTTCAGTACTCGACCGTCCAGAACTGGTCGAAAAACACGTTCAACCTCAACACCAAACGCGCAATCGTTGAGGAGAACGGCAAGATGGAGTGGGTCTCGGGCTCGATGGGCTCGAAAGCGACCATGCTCTACCCATGTACAATCCTCAAGGGTCGTGGCGCCGTCGACACCCACATCACCATCGCTTTCGCCGGCGAAGGCCAGAACATCGACACCGGTGCAAAGGTCTACCACAACGCCCCCGACACCAAATCGACGATCGAATCGAAATCGATCTCGAAAGACGGCGGGCGCACCAACTACCGTGGACTCGTCCACATCGCCGACGGAGCCGAAAACTCGAGTACGGCCGTCGAATGTGACGCGCTGATGTTCGACAACGAGTCGACCTCCGACACCATGCCGTACATGGAGATTGAGGAGTCGAAAGTCAACGTCGCCCACGAAGCCACGGTTGGCAAAATCGGCGACGAGGACATCTTCTACCTCCAGAGCCGCGGCCTAGATGACGACGACGCAAAGAAGATGATCGTCGCTGGTTTCATCGAACCGATCACGGAGGAACTCCCGATCGAGTACGCTGTTGAACTGAACCGCCTGATTGAACTCGAGATGGAGGGCAGTCTGGGATAACCTCCCGGAGTATACATGAGCACGCAGGTACACGCCAACCTTACGGAAGCACAGGTGCGAGAAATTAGCGGCACCCTCGATGAGCCGGAGTGGCTCTTAGAAACCCGTCTTGAGGCACTCGAGGCACTGGGTGAACTCGACATGCCGAAGGTCATCCGGACGCCCGGACGCGACTGGACGAACCTTCACGGACTCGATTTCGAGACGCTCGTCGATCCGTTGAACTGGGCCGAGGACAAAGACCAGGTCGGTCCAGAAGCGGTCGAGGTTCTGCCATGGGCAGAGGCCGTTGCCGAGCACGAAGAACTCATCAAAGAGTACTTTGGCTCGACGGTCGACCCACAGGAGAACTATCTGACGGCGCTGTCGACGGCGCTCTTTAGCACTGGCACCGTCATCTACGTCCCCGAAGGTGTCGAAGCCGAGGACGTCAAAATCCGGACGGAGATGAACTCCCGGTCGCTGTTCAACTACACGCTCATCGTTGCCGAAAAGAATTCGTCGGTGACGATCCTAGAACGTCAGTCAACGGGCGACGACGTTGAAGGCGAGCGCTACTACAGCGGTATCGTCGAACTCAACGCCGGCGAAAACAGCAACGTCCAGTACGGTTCGCTACAGAACCTCTCGGAGGAAACCTACAACTTCACGCTCAAGCGCGCAGTTGCAGATACGTACGCGACCGTCGACTACATTGAAGGCAACATCGGCTCCCGACTCACGAAGACCGAAACGTCGACCGAACTCGCCGGTGACGGATCCGAATCCCAGATCGTTGGGGCGTTCTACGGCCACAAGGACCAGCACTTTGATCTCGACGTAAAAGTCTGGCACCGAGCCGAACACACCACCGCCGACCTCGTCACCCGTGGCGTCACCGACGACGTCGCCCGCTCGGTGTACGAGGGCGTGCAGGACGTTGGCCGCGACGCGTGGGATACCAGTTCCTACCAGCGGGAGAACACGCTCATGCTGAGCGATGAATCCGAGGCCGACGCCTCCCCGAAACTCATCATCAACAACCACGACACCGAAGCCAGCCACAGCGCAACGGTTGGCCAGATTGACGAGGAGGATCTGTTCTACATGACCTCCCGCGGTGTCTCCCCACGACTGGCCCGCAACATGCTCGTTGAGGGGTTCTTCGTGCCCGTCTTAGAGGAGGTCGCCGTCGATGAGTTCCGCGAGGATCTCTCTGCGCTCGTCGAAGAACGTCTGCAGGCGTCCGAATAGCAGTAACGGCGGTTTCGATTTCGCTAGGCCGCTGGCCATTTTCTCACTGCAGCGACGACACACAGTACTCGAGTCGCTACGTGGTCCCCCTGTGTCTGACACCCCATCGACAACCGTTTTATCTCTCACATTGTATCACGGACAAATGGCTGTCCTCTCCGTCACCATAGATGTCGAGACGGTCGAGGCTTTAGAGGTAGAACGCGAGCTGCTGGGCTTTGAGAGCAGAGGTGCGTACGTACAGTGGATCGTTGACAACCGCGCCGCCCTCGAGCCGGAATCCGGCGATGTTGCCATCTTAGCACGCTGTCACCAGCGGCTTCGAGAACTCGAGGCTGCAGTTGCAGATACCAATACCTCTGAGCCACCGGATACTGAACCCGCCGTTGAGCCCGAACCGTGGGACGCCGGCCCGAACGATCCGGCAATGCACGTAGAGACGGTCGAGCGGGCCGAAACTGACGGTCCTGACCGTACCCGAAGGCCGACCACGCGGGTGGACACTGGGAGCAACTCTGTCGGAAACACGGCAGCCGGTGAGCATGGTGGTCGAAGGGAGACCAAATCCGACGAGGCTGCTGGGAAACAGGGCGCTCGATCCACCACAAAGGCTGCCGGACTCACCGCTGTCAACCTCGCCCCCGAACGAGTCACCCGTATCCGGGAGGATACACTCTCAGAAGACGCCGGCAGCCTCGAGACTGTCGCCGCCGAACGCCTCGATGAACTCTCGAGGCGTGCCGTTGCAAAAACGCGAAAACGGCTCAACCGCGAGGTCGAAACCGGCCTGGAGTACACTTCTCACACCTCGATATCCGCTTCTGACTCGAGCGTTCGGCCTGGTGAAGATGTCGTCGATCTCGACTCCTTGTCGGTGCCTGGCCGGTCGGCGGACCTCATCGAGCGCCGACAGGCGGTTGCCGGCCGAGCCGTAGCCCTGCTTCGAGACCGCGGGAGCGCAAAGCGGAGTGATTTCGTCGACGCACTCTTTGAACAGTGGCCGGCCGGATACGAAACTCCACAGGGATGGTGGCGCTGCATCAAGCGGGCTCTCGATCAAATCGACGGGGTAACTGGTGGCTCAGGCAGTCGGGTGTGGCGGTACGATCGCTCTCAAACGGGGGAAGTTAAATAGATTCGTCACCCATCTGTACTCATGAGTCTGGGCCAGCGCGTCTCAAATGACCAACAACTCACACGGCTCCTCCAGATCGGTGTCGTGTTAGAGGAGGTCGTCGAGTCCCGCGCTGCCCACCACCTCGAGTCGCTTCCTGCAGACCAGCGAAACACGATCGATGGGGAGGTTCAAGAGCTACTTGAGGAAGCCGCGACCGAGTCGGCAGTCCACCGTGATCGACTCGAAGCGTTGATCGCCGAACTCGATGCCGAGACCGTCTCCTATGAGGATATTAACGCACTCGTTGATGCCCGATACGGGCCACCGGAAGATACCGACGGCGTCCTCTACGATCAACTGTGCAACGAAGAAACGGCCTACAAGTTCTATGACGATCTGATCGAGGCAATTGAGGCCTCCGACGCCGAGTTCGGTATCGACCGGGATCGACTCCTCGAAACACTCACAGACATACGCGAAGAGGAACGAGAAGGGGTCGAAGACGTGACCGACATTATGGAGCGCCGAGAATGAGCTGGCGACTGCCGGCAAATACGGGGTCGCCCTCGGAGATGATACCACGATTCGGCGCCACCCAATCTACCGACTCGAAACCGAACCGCCACCACAGCACACATTCCCAATGAACACGGCAGACCAATATCTCAAGGCAGTCTACCTCGTCCAGCGGATCGAAGACGGGCCGGCATCGACCGGCACCTTAGCCGACATGCTCGAGGTCAGCCCCGCAAGCGTCAACG
>LFCJ01000041.1_pt1 | contig 62055 bp, 74 predicted proteins | sample 643141 | NCBI WGS metagenome assembly LFCJ01 (sample SAMN03766243, study PRJNA286221) | soda lake metagenome | biome: soda lake; feature: Kulunda steppe; material: water; isolation source: sample B1-Br-g2 brine of Lake Bitter-1 | place: Russia: Kulunda steppe | collected 2010-07
CATACCTAGTAAACCTAGGAACACCTAAAGACGACCTGTTCAAAAAATCCTTGAACTGTCTACAGAAAGAGCTTGATGCAGCAGAACAGCTCGGAGTAGAATACGTAGTATTCCATCCAGGAGCACATACAGGCTCAGGAAGAAAAAACGGTATAGAAAGGATAGCAGAAGGAATCGATGAACTGGACATACCTGAAAACGTTACACTCCTACTCGAAAACACAGCAGGTAAAGGAACAACATTAGGCAAAAGCTTCGGAGAGCTCCGACAGATGATAGAACAAGCTGAAACCTCTGAAGACAAAGTCGGTGTATGTATCGATACCTGTCACGCACACGCAGCAGGCTACGAACTAAGAGAGGAAGAAGGCTTCCAAGACTTCCTACAAGAAATAAAAGAAGATCTAGGACTTGAAAAAGTAAAAGTCTTCCACTTAAACGATTCAAAAGATGAGAGAGGAAGCGAAAAAGACAACCACGAACATATAGGAGAAGGCAATATCGGAGAGAAAGGCTTCAGCAACATCGTGAACTGCGAACTGTTTGAAGAGCTGCCTATGGTTTTGGAAACACCGAACACAGATGAAAAAGGGTACAAAGAAAATATAGAGAAGATAAGAGAGCTGAAAAACTAGTAAAAACCTGGAGAGCACTCTTCTAAAACTTTTTTCAGTCTTTCAGCCTCTTTTTACTTCTTTTTTACACAGGTACACCTTACTGACAGACCAAGATAATCTACCAAATTAATAAACCAGCCTACATCAACGTTTAATATGCCTTCTCACGGCCTCAAAGCAGACTTAGAGCTTTTAACACTTGTTATCACGGCAGGTATAGCTGCGTACTTATTTACAGATCAAGTAGTTTCAAACGCGCTTTTCACAGGACTGATATCTATACTGTTTTTCCTTACAGGCCTACAGATAAACTCTAAACTAATGAGAAAAACCGTTCTAAAGAAGAATCAGATACTTCTAGGTCTTGCAACAGTCTTCATATTTACTCCGGCACTTGCCATAGTTTTCGGAAATATCTTCCCAGGCTTCAAAGAAGTAATACTTGCTATAGGGTTTTCTGCAGCCGCAGTAGGCTCCACGAAAATATGGTCGAACATGACTAACTCGGATGGAGAGCTAGCTGCAAAGATAGGTATAATCTCAATTTTCGCGTCAGCAATCTTTGTACCTATATTAATACTGGTATCTGGACTAGATATAGATCTTGAATTACTATTCAAAAACGCATTGATACCTTTAACAGCACTGTTTTTAGGTGTGGCCACGAGAGGTGTAGGAAACAGTTTTGTAGAAGATTTGAGACTTCATTTCTCTAAACTTTCGTTCTGGCTTATTGTACTTATCACAGGTATACAGACCCAGATACTTTTAGAGGCAGAAGGCTTCAGCATACTCTACACGTTTGGTTATGCTGCCCTGATTTTCACAGCTTTCAGTTTCGCCTGTTTCGGTTTAGGCTACTTCACAGGAAGACTCTCTGATCTATACGAGAAAGAAGCAAGAGCCCTAGGATTTGCCTCAGGATCTAAAAACATTGCAGTAGCCTTTCTGATAGCGCTGCATATAGATGGTTTAGCTGTAGCCTTAGTAGGACTTTACTACTTTGTAAGACAGATTTCCGGCGTTGTTATAGTAGATTTGATGGTGCACGGCGAGTTTAGAACTTTAAAACGGATACTGTTAAAAGGCTCATCGCCACTTAGTAAATTTAGAGTAAATACATAACTAACTTCTAAACAGAGGTTCTAATTTTAATGTCAGAAATACACGATAATCAAAGAGTAGGCGTCTATGTAGACGTCCAAAATATGTACTATAGTGCAAAAAACCTATACAGTTCTAAAATAGACTTTGACAAGCTTTTAGACGCAGCTGTAATGAACAGAGATCTTATAAGAGCATCAGCATACGTAATAAAAGCCGATACGCCAGATGAAGAAAACTTCTTCGAAGCATTAAGACGCATGGGCTATGAAGTCAAGACAAAAGAACTAAAAGAATTCTATGGAGGACAGAAGAAAGGTGACTGGGATCTAGGAATGACTGTAGATATGATACAGCAAGCCAAAAAACTAGATACTATAATCCTTGTAACTGGAGACGGAGACTTCGCAGTACTTGTAGACCATCTCAAATCAATGGGATGTAGAGTAGAAGTCATGAGCTTCGGAAAGTCATCTGCCAAAGAGATCAGAGAAGCATGTGACAACTTTATCGACATGGACGAAAACCCTAACAAGTTCCTAGTTGATAGGTAAAAAAAATGAGCTCTCTAAACGAGATATCCGCGACCTCAATCATAAACGAAGATCCTGAAACCGTTACAGAAGATCACAGCCTAACACAGATCAAAAACGTGATGGAGGACAATAATCTGAGAACAGTTCCTGTACTGGATAACGAAGAAAACCTTGTAGGAGCAGTAAGCTACAGAGATCTTATCAGATTTATCCAGTTCAATCCTGAACAGACAAAGATAAAGAAGGTAATGCATCAGCCACCAAAGTTCAAAGAAGATGCTAGTATAGTTGAACTTGCCGAGCTTAGAATCAACTCAGGTAAGAAAATGCTTGTGAACACTGCAGGAAAAAAGCTTAAAGGCGTAGTAACTGATCAAGAGTTCCTACAAGCGTTCCAAGAAGCAGATGAACTAGAAAAGATAAATACTGATGATTTAGATATAGAGAATCTTGTAACAGTCTTCGAACAAGACTCGTTAGAAGAAGCAAGACATAAGATGCTTGACGAAAACATTTCACGGCTCCCTGTACTTGATAAAAACGGGAAGCTGACAGGAATACTCCGAAGTACAGAGATTCTGGGTACTATGGTCAAACGTGAAAGAATTAATACCGGAGGTAGAAGCGGAGACCGTACCGGAAACGAAATAAAAGTTGCTGGCGGTGTTGAAAAAGAAAAGATGTCAGAGATCCCGGTAGAAGAACTTATGGAAAGAAACTTTTTGACATCACAAGAACATTTCACAGCTAAAAAAGCCTCTAAAAAGATGATAGAGAACGAGAAAGACGAGATGGTCTTTGTCGAAAACAAGTATCCGAAGTCGATTATCGCTGTAAAAGACATTATCGACTACGTCTCAGGTTTCGCACCAGGACAGACAATCTTGGTCAGTCTCACCGGGATAGAGGTTGACGAAGAGAAAGCTGCAGTTCATAACAAGATAAGAACTCAGTTACAAGGATCTATTGGAAGAAAGATTAAGAGACCTAGAGAGCTACGTATGAGATTCAAGAAGAAAGATCAGGACGGTAAAAAACACCGTTATGAATTAGATACAAGACTTGACTGCGAGTACGGGCTTATCAGTATAAACGAGGAAGGCTGGGATATGCTAGACACAGTTGATAGATCGCTTGATCAGCTGAACAAGGTCTTGAGAAAGAAAAAAGAAAAGAAATCTGAACACAGGGCTTAACCGCCCAACTCTTCATTCTCCATTTTCTCCAACTTTTTATCTTGTGATACGCCGTAAGACGATGCTATACTTTCGAACGCCATCGCTGCATAGATCAGATAGATGAACACGAAAGCCAGTATTATGTACATAGGGAATCTGGCGATTGATGAACCAGCTAGCATTGTGTTGTACAGCATCAAGTAGGATACGTAGAGTAAGAGCACTGCTATAGCCATTAAGAACCTTCTTGAGAATTCGTGTATCTTCTCGTCTTGAATATCTTTCAACGTTGTGTATACGATGAAGAACGTTATTGTTCCAATGGCTAATGTTCCTGCCGTGTTTACGGCTAGGACGAGTTCTTCAACACTCATAGACCCAATTTAATAAACCTTTTTTAAATAGATTATTTACTGGTCTCAAGACTTATAATCTCGACTTCAAACTCTCCATCCACTTTATTTTCAAACTCTGTAGAGTTAACGTCTTCAGAAACATATATAACTGCTTTATTGTCTTCAAAATTAGTTTCAACCAATTTTAAACCGAAATATTCTTCTGCTTCCGACACCAGATCTTCTTCACTATACCGGTCTATATCGTATGCTGTGAAGAGAATAAGTAGACAGAAAACATTAAGAACCACTGGCACAAGATACCTTATTTTGTGAGCCTGTCTCTGTTTATAGTATGTTGAAAGTTCAAAATTGAGAGCCCAGAATGTTGCAAAACTTGCCAAAATTACTGCCGACATGTTCATAAACGCAACAGTCAAAGAATTGAGAACTATAACAAAATCTAAGAGCCTTAAACCTATACCTACAGAGGCTAAAGGAGGTATTAATGCAATTGCTACTGCAACTCCTGCAATCTGGTCTCTTAATCCTGTAACAAATGTCAGTGCTGCCGCCACTCCTACGAATAGTGACAGAAGAATGCTGTACATGGTTGCGGAAGTGATTAAGTATATCAGTTCGTTCGGCTGGATACTGAAAGGTAAAAGCGCTACTGTTGCTGCAGAAACCGATATTAATGCGCTTAGTAAACCAGTTTTTAACGCTTTCATCATCAAACTTTTATCTCCTACATTCAATGATAATGCGCCTGAAACAAAAGGCGCTAGTATAGGCGAGAGCATCATTGCGCCGATAACAACTATTATATTATTTGAAACAAGACCATAAGCTGCTATAACTGCAGATATACCTATTAAAGCCCATTCCGCAATATTGAATGTTGCAGACTCTTTAGCCTTACTATAAACTTCTTCATGGGATAGCATCGTACCTGAACCTTCGGTAGCCCTACCTTTCTTTATGAGTGATTCTTGCTTCAGAACACTTATAGACAAATCTCCGGACTCTATATCCTTTAAACTCTTTAACTGGTCAGTAAGCTCGTCTATCTGTTCAGATTTAACTGTTAAAGTAAACTGTGCTATATTTTTATCGTTTTTCTCAGCATCAGATACCGAGATTTCTGAAGAATAATCTTCTAGAATCTCTTGAACAGTCTCTTTTGTTTCTAGAGGTACAGATATCTGTAACTGTTTCACAAGAATACTTTTCGCTGTCTTTGGTTAAAAAGTTAGATTCTGATATCTAGTTTTCCAGACTGGCAGGATCCTAGTATCTGTCCTGCAAGATCTGATTCTTTAGTTAGAGCTATTTCTCCGTTTTTGCCTACAGTGGCTGTGAAAAGAAAGTTGTCACCGTTGTATACGTCTACTTCGTCTCCTGCGTTTTCTGAGCCGACATCTATTACTAAGGAGTTTCCTCTTTCTTCTATCTGGTACTGTATACCGCTTTTCATCGTTCTTTTCCGTGGTTCTACAGTTATATCGAGTCCGAGCTCTTCTTCTAGACGGTCTATGTTTTCTCCGCCTTGGCCTATTATATGGGAGATATCGTCTTCGTCTACCATCAGTCTGATATGGTCGTTGGAGATAAACTCTATCTCAGGGTTGCTGACCTTGCCGCTTAGCTCGTGTTCAAGTTGTTTTCTTGCGTATTTCTCGGCACCTGATTCTTCTGTGTTGCCGTCCACCGGTATTACTACTGTTTCCTCTCCGTAGGTATAGATCTCGTAGACTGGTTTATCGTTTTCCAGTTCAGATATCTGTACAACTGGTCTTGCTAGGTCTTCTTCAGTCATTCCGTGAGGTACTTTAACAGTTAACTCAAGCTTGTAGACGTCTGCTACATCTGCGTTCCTGATATGGATAACTGTGTCAACGATCTGCGGTATCATTCCTAGCTCTACTCTACCGATTAAACGTTGTACGGCGTCAACTGCTTCGGATGCGTGTACAACTCCTACCATTCCTACTCCGGCCATACGCATATCAGAGTAGACTTTGAAGTCAGAAGTCTTTCTAACCTCGTCGTAAACCGTGTAGTCCGGTCTTACAAGTAGTAGGAAGTCTCCGGTACTCTCCATCTCTCCATCAAGCTCAGAGTACTGTGTTATATCGGAGCCTACATCAAGATCTCTTGGTTTTTCCATCGTCTTCATTATCTTGCCTTGTTTCTCGTAATGTTCGGCTAAAGCCTGGGCAAAAGTGGATTTTCCGTGGCCTGGTGCTCCTGCAATCAGGATTCCTTCAGCCTTCTGGTTAAGTCTTTCCAGAAGCTTTTCTGACAGGTTGTAGTCTTCTAAACTTACTTTGGAGACAGGTCTTACTGCTGTTATCTCTGGTGCTTCTGAGAAAGGTGGTCGGGCCATAGCAATTCTGTAAGGACCGATCTGTACTACTGTGGCGCCTTCACCTTCCATCTCTACTAATCCTTCGTCCGACATCTCAGCTGTTTCAATAGTTTCGTGTATTAACTGGTTTATTTCGTCTTTAGTAAGTGGTACGTCTCCTATATCTTCGAGTTCGAACTGGCCGGGCATACCTCTCTTGGCTTTTGGTACCGAGCCTTGTTTGAGGTGTATGCTCATGGTTTCATCGTCAAAGTATTTTTCAAGTGAGAACTTTTCTACACGTTCTTTTTCGAACAGGTTGACGTCTATTCCTTTGGCTTCAGCTATCTTTGCCTGTACTATGTCTCCGGTGTACAGTGTTCCTTCCTCTTCCTCAGCTATATCACGGATTAATGCGTCGATTCTTCCGCTTGAAGCCATTTTGATCTCTTCATCTGTTGGTCTGCGTCCTGTGAACTTTACTTTGAAACCTTTCTCTTCTCCTAGTTCACGTATATTTTTGATCTCTTCTATTCCGGCGTATCCTATTTCTAGGCCTTTGTTTGCCTGATTTTCAACTTCATCCACGACGAACTCTGGTATTATGATGTCTCCGTCTATTTCACCTTCCTCTGCTAGTTCTGAAAGCTTTCCGTCTATAAGGATCGAAGTGTCAGGAATGATTTTCTTTGTCATATAATATTTAGTTTTAACGCCAATTTTCATAAGCGGTTGGTCTCAGATTTTATAGGCCTAGCTCATCAAGTTTTACCCTGCGGTAGAGTGCTTCCCCATCGTAGTTTAATTCATCTCCTTCTAACAAGCCGTTTAAACCTTGTTCGTATGTTTCTTGGTTCTCCTCCAGAACTCCTTCCCCTTGTTGGAGCTGGTAAAGCTGTTCGACCGACTGGCCTATAGGAGCCTCTTCACTGTATAAAACCGAGGTGATTTCGTAGAACTCGTCCTCTGCATTGTATCCTCTGACCCAGTTTCTTTCCGCTCTGTCTCTATCTCTCAGAAAATGGTGTATGCTGGTATCGGTGTCGGTGGTTGTGTTTATGAATTTGGCTACTTCCGGATCCCTTAGGTCTTCTGTTATTTTTTTGTACCGTTCTTCGTTTGAGAGGTAATCTTGGAATCCTTTCCAGTTCTGGTAAATGTTTTTTCCGGTATCTGACAGTTTTATAACGCCTTTCTGCGACTCTACAAGGTTGTGGTTTTCTGCTAGAGATGTGAGTGCGGGCAAATGTGTTTTGTAGTCGTCTTCGTTTATTGCACCGTAATTTTCTATATGATCTATTAGTTCGAATCCTCCAAAGTTGAAAAGAACGTCATAACGTGATTCTAGTATCTGTGCGTTTACAGGGTCGATAGGTTTTCCAGTTTCAACTGTTTTTTCGGTTTCTTCAGGCTCAAAAGTTATATTATCGGGTATGTTGGAGGTTGTCTCGGTTCCGTTTTCTCTTTTTATGTTTTCTGTTGACTCTAAAGTGTTTTCAACCTGATTTAGTTGTTTTCTCTGTCTTAATTTTTCAGCGTCTGTAGCTCTACCAACCATATAATCAAGTAGTTATAACATGAGATATATTAACTTTCGGGTGTTTTGTTACTGTTTAATGAATATTCTTCTATTTCCAACACGGCAGAGTTTATAATAAGTCGGTGTCTATATTGAGGTAAAGCCAAACACTACATGTTGTGGGGGAGGGGGATTGGTTCTCCACAACATCTAGTATTATTGACTAGAGGTAGCTATAGCTATGCAATGTCCATACTGCAGCAACAACAAAACAAAAGTAATCGACAGCCGGGAAACAGACAAGAAAGTCCGGAGAAGAAGAGAATGCTCAAGCTGCGAAAAACGGTTCACCACATACGAAACCGTAGAACGTTTCGACGTCAAAGTAAAGAAAAGAGACGGCGAAACACAGGACTTCAACAAAGAAAAAATACGTGAAGGCATAGCTAAAGCAGTAAAAAAGACTTCGGTATCAGACCAAGTAGAAGAAATTGTAGAAGAAGTAAAGACCAGTATACTTGGAAAAGATGAAGTAAAAGCCGAAGAAATAGGTGAAGCAGTTAAAAACTCGTTGAAAAAACGGGACGAAGTAGCCTACATGAGATTTGCCTCAGTCTACGACTCTTTCGAAGACGCAGAAAGTTTCAAACAAGAAGCAGAATCTCTTCGAGACTCAAAATAATACTTTCCAATCTATACTTCGAACGAAAAAACACAAGGTGCAACCAATTAATGTCTAACACTGTTACGAAAAACGAGTTCCGACTACCTGTAAAAAGGGTAACCGGAGAAACTGTTCAAGAAAGACTAACCGAAAACGCATACGAAAGAATCCTACCGGCACGTTACCTCCTCAAAGACGAGGAAGGAAACGTTGTCGAAACAGTCGAGGAGATGTTCGAACGTGTCGCAAAGAACGTGGCACAGCCGGACAAAGAGTACGACGATGTGGACTACGAGGAGTCATGGAAAGAGTTCTACGACATGATGACCAACCTCGAGTTCATGCCTAACTCTCCAACACTGATGAACGCAGGAGCAGAGCTACAACAGCTCTCAGCCTGTTTCGTAGTTCATCCGGAGGACGATATGGACTCTATTTTCAACAAGGTCCACCACGCTGCGAAGATCTTCCAAAGCGGAGGAGGAATGGGATATCCGTTCCATTTATTAAGACCTAAAGGGGATACAGTCAAATCAACCGGAGGAATCGCATCAGGACCATTAAGCTTCCAACAAGTATTCGACACAATGTGTGGGACAATCAAACAGGGAGGTAAGAGACGTGGTGCACAGATGGGAATCATGCGTGTCGACCATCCTGACGTCCTAAGATTCATAACTTCAAAGAGAAAAGAAGGAAACCTATCCAACTTCAACATCTCCGTAGGAATAACCGACAACTTCATGGAAGCCGTCAAAAACGATGAAGAATACACACTGATCAACCCTAGAACTGGAGAGCCTTTCACAGTCTCACAACAGACCGCAGAGTTCTACAACAGTGACGAAGACTGGTATCCACAAGCACAAGGAAGCGATTCAGGTAAAGACGACAACTTCTGGAGAGACTTCGCACACACATTCTCCGACGAGGTTAAAGAGTTCGATATAGAGCTAGAGCCTGGAGAAGATATGAAGCTTCCAGCAAGATTCATCTGGGAGACACTTATCGACGGTGCATGGAGAAACGGAGAGCCAGGACTGTTCATGTATGACGAAGCCAACAAACAGCACAGCTTCGACATCGAAAAACATCCGGAACACCGAATCGAAGCCACAAACCCTTGTGGAGAACAGCCATTAGAGAACTATGAGGCCTGTAACCTTGGACACATCAACTTAAGTCTTCTAGCAGAGGACCACGGAGACGGAAAAGGACTCAACTGGCAGGAATGGAAGAAAGAAAACAACGAATATGACTACTCCACACAAGAAGGTCTAGAACAGGCGATGAACGCTTTCATGCAGGAAGCACTTCGAATGGACAAGTTCGAAGAAGTAGCAAAGACAGGGACACGTTTCCTTGACAACGTTGTAACCATGTCCGACTTCCCGCTTGAAGAGATCGAAGAAAAAGTAACAAGCCTAAGAAAAGTCGGTCTAGGACTTATGGGATTCGCACAGCTAATGATGCAGCTAGGAATCCGTTACGGAAGCGACGAATCAATCGTAGCAGCAAAAGAAATCCAAAGACTGATCACACTATTCTCAATCGAAGAAAGCAACCGGTTAGCAGAAGTAAGAGGAACGTTCACAGAATGGGAAGACAGCAAATGGGCTAACCCAACAGAACACGAAGAATGGTTCAGCCAGTACACCGGAGGACTTGACGCCTCAGACTTCGAAGAAGGACTAGAGATGAGAAACCACAACACGGTTACAATCGCACCAACAGGAACCACCTCCATGATAGGAAACACTTCAGGAGGATGTGAACCAGTCTACTCCCTAGCCTACTTCAAAAACGTAGCGAAAGATATCCAGGGAGAAGACATGCTTGTAGAGTTCGACGACTACTTCATCCGTGCATTAGAAGCAAACGGAATCGATGTCGAACAAGTAAAAGAAGAAGCAGAAGAACTGATGCGGAACAACGAATGGGAAGGAGTAGAAAGTATTTCAGACGAAGTACTTCCTCCACAGATCAAAAAACTGTTCGTAACAACCAACGACATCAAAGCAGAAGAGCACGTCAGAATCCAAGCAGCATTCCAGAAACACAACCACTCAGCAATCTCCAAAACATGTAACTTCCCTAACGAAGCCACAAGAGAAGACGTTAGAGAAGCCTACAGGCTAGCATACGATCTAGGAATCAAGGGGATGACCGTATACAGAGACGGAACACGAGACGTCCAAGTCCTACAGACCAACCAAGAAAACACTTTAACCGACATGGACAAAGTCGACGTAATCTCCGAACTCATAGAAGAAGAAGGAGGCCTAGAAGAACTAGTCTCCTCACAAGAGTTCGCTGAAGCAGCAGGATTCGAAGAAGAAACCGGACTAGTAATCAAGACAGAAGACGAACTAGAAGAAGAAAAAGAAGAGCTTGAAAAAGAAGTAACACAAGAAAACGTCGAAGCAGATCCAGAAGGAAACGGCAAAAACACCTCGATAAACGAAGCACGGAAAAGACCGAAAGTAATCACAGGAACCACACAAGAAATCGAGACAGCCTACGGAGACCTCTACGTCACAATCAACGACGACCAGACAGGACCGTTCGAAGTCTTCGCACAGGTAGGAAAATCCGGAGGATACACACAAAGCTTCACAGAAGCATTAGGACGAACAATCAGTCTAGCACTAAGAACAGGCGCAGACTCAGAAGACGTCATCAACCAATTAGACGACATCCGGAGCCCTCAGATCAGCTGGGACCAAGGAACACAGATCCACTCAGTTCCTGACGCAATCGCAGAAGCAATGAAACGACACGTCAAAGGAGGACAAACACCTCAACAGACAGTCGACAACTTCTCAGAACAACAAAAAGGCATGACACAGCCAAAAACAGAGCAAGAAGAACAAGCAGACACCGCAGCAATCATCAATGACGGCGACAACCCAGAATGTCAAGAATGTGGAGGAATGCTCGAACTCCAAGAAGGATGCAAGAAATGCCCTCAGTGTGGATGGTCAAAATGTTAGGAGGAAACTCCTAACTTCTTATTTATTTTTATAGAGATTCGAAACTAGCTGCCAGTGCTGAAAGAGTTCATCTTCGAACCACATCTACCGCAACGATACTTCTCTATGTTTTTAACAGTCTTACTTTTTCTGTATCTACCAAATCTGAAACTGCAGTCGCTATTAACACATTCAACAATATACTTATAATCTGTAAGCTGAATTTGATGACATCTAGAAGGATTTTTTACACCTAGCTCGTTCATAGCGGCTTTCCATTCTGGTCCATGAGGCTTTACCTTTCGTCTATATCTTCGGTCTACTACAGCATGACCTAGTTCATGTTTTACTGTCTCCAACAGTTTTTCGGGATGGTTTTCAAACAGGTATCTAGAAATCCTTATTTTCTGGTCAGAATGATGGTATTGGCCTGCACAACGTTTAAGATCAGCTATCTCAATAGATATATCTAAATCTAAACAATGTTTTTCTATAAGCTCATCTACTATTTTCTCCGCATTCTGTTGGAAAGATGTCATATCAAGAATTGGTTAAACCCGTTAATCCGTATCTAGTTCTAGTACGGATCTATTTTGGATACTCCAGTTTACTTTGTCTCCTTCTTCTAGTTGCATCATTGCTGCCAGTGTTTCTGGTATCTGTACACTTAAGAAACCATTTTTCTCCGAGCTTTCAACCTCTGCTTCTCCTCGGTTAGCTGTCTTTGGTTTTGCTAGGCTGTATGCTTCTAGTTTGTTGGAGTTCATTTTTTCTGTGATTCCTTGGTTTGAGTCGGTGAACCAGATTTCGGATTTAACTCTTTGAAAATCTTTGAACCATTTAAGTTGGCTGTGTCTTAAGCCGTCGCCTTCGCCTTTGACTTCGATGAATCTGTAGTCTCCGTTGTCGTCGAATGCTAGGAAGTCGGGTACTCCTGGCCTGAAGATGTTGCTTAGATCTTTGATTCCTTCTTGCTGTACTTTCTGGTTTACTAGTTGGCATAACTGGGGATACTGTTTTTCGAACTGTTCTATTGCTTTGGGCGTGGTTCTTATGTGGTTGTCCCAGTTGGCTTCGATCTTGTCTAAAGCTATTTTTTCGGTGTCAGTGATTTTGTCTCTTAGAGTCATACAAGAGTTTTTTCAGGTTTTAATGTTCTTGACTCTTACCCTTAGGCGGAAACTGGTTTAAGCTTCAGACATACTAACCTCTTATTATTGTGACAGAGTTCAATGATGACTTGCTTTACGAGTTTCAAACCTTGAGAAGTGTGGACAACCAGTTAGAGGACAACGATTATATCACCGGTACTTTTGGTTATAACGGGTGTAAAGCTGTTGTTCATTCTGAGAGAGGAGGTTTCAGTATATATTCTTCGACAGATAGGTGTCCTGAAGAGGTTATGAAGCTTTTTGAAAGTAGGTACAGTATACCTGAGATTTATGTTACAGATGGTGATGTAAGAGATTTTGAGAAAGTGTTTCCTAACCATTACAACGATGATTGGGATGTAGAGGCGGTTAAAGGTCTTGCAAATGATTTTGGTTTCTGTGCTTCAGAGCGTTCTCGACCAGAGTTCAAAGGAAGTACTTGTTTCTGGATTTTTAGTGACGACAGTTTTGATTATACTGCGGAGTCGGTTAGACCTGTATATGAGGAGTTTGCAGAGCTTATAGAGGCAGGTGAAGAAGAAAGAGTCTTACTCGAACAAATCACAAGCTTTGCTTTAGATAGTCACAGTAGTCTTTGAAGAACTGCGGTAGATCTCCATAAAAACAAACCTGTTTATATACTTCGAGTTGTATAAACGTAATTATTATGAACCGTCTCGTATTCCTAGGGCTTTCATTAATGTTTCTGACAGGTCTATCTGTAGCGTTCTCAAGTTCTACAGAATTTGTGCAGGAAGAGCCTGGCTGTAACGGTGTAGATGTGAATAACTATGAAACAAATGTTTCAGTCAATGATACAATAGATTTTACAGGTACTTACTGTGCTAATACCGGAGGATACACTGTCGTTGAGGAGTCTGTGGAACGAGAAAACGGCGAAGTAGAAGTAATTGTAAGTATTGAAGGACCGAGTGAAGGAGATATGGTTACCCAGGTTATAACTCCTGTTGACTTCAATGTTTCTGAAGAGGTTCAGTCCGGAGATGAGGAGCTGAACTATGAGTTAGAGCTTTATAATGATACTCTTGAATCTGGGGAAGAGGTTATTCAGGCTACAGATTCTGAGGAAACCGGTTTTGTGGTACGTTTCAGAGAATGGTTTACAGGTTTTTTCTAGAAAGCTTCTAAACTGTATATTTGGAGCCTTTAACCGTCTATATAGCTATCCAAAACATCTATAACATAATATGTTATATAGTATATTGTGGTACCGTGGATAACTATGAGACCTTAGAACATCTAAACAGATCACCAAACATCGAACAAGGCGTATTCTCCTCAGGAGACCAGGAAATATTCGTACAAAACTGGGAAGATGCCTACGAAACAGTCTGGTACTCGGATACAGACCCTTTAGACTTTCTAGATGCTTCAAACCTTGCATACCCCATCAAAAAAGGAGTAGACTGTACTATAGAAAGCTCAGACTACCAAGCCTTTCCACGTGCCAGAGATCTAAAAGAATATATACAAGACCATGGGCTCGAAGACTGCGAGAAGATAATCCTTGAATACTCAGAAGAATTTAACCTAGCCTGGGAAAATGAAGGAGAAGTAAGAACAGAAAGAGACGGAGGCAAAGTACACGAAATATCTGTCTACAGTGAACAGCCAGACCCCAGACCTTTCCAAAATATTTACAGCCAGATACCTTACTCAGAACTAGAAGAGAGAAGACAGGATATACTACTCTCTGAGGTAACCAACTATCTAAGCCAAGATAATCTACCGGACACCTACAGAGAAACCATCTAGTCAAGCTTCTCATAGTTCTGTGTGAAGACCTCCGTAATAGTCTTAGTTAGTCCGAATATTACAGGACCTATAAACAGTCCTATAGCTCCAAACAGGTATACTCCTCCTATAACTCCTATCAGTATTACTGCTGGCTGAAGCTCTGCCTTCTTATCTACCAAATAAGGTCTTAAAAGGTTGTCTGCAAGTGAGATCACGATAAGTCCGTAAAGCGCTAGGAAGATACCTGCTGTTACCTCGTTCATCAACAATAAGTAGATGCTTGCCGGAGCCCAGATAAGGAACGCTCCTACTACAGGAATGAAACAGAGAATTATCATTATGAAGGTCCAGAATGCTGCGTTCGGAATACCTGTAAGGTATAGTGCTAGTCCTCCAATCAATCCTTCAGCTATAGCCACCAATACATGACCTTTAAGCACAGCATTAGTCATTATGCCGGCTCTATTATACATTTGGTTCTGTATATTTTCTTTTACAGGTGTTACAGATCTTATCCATCCGTAAAGTCTGTCACCATCTTTCAACAGATAGAAAAGCGAGAAAGACATAATCAAAAGTCCTATAAGTAATGAAGTGAGTACTCCTAGTATCTGTGATACCCCTCCAACTGCTATCGCTGTAAAGCTTTCAAGAACATCCTGTAACTCCTGTTCTATATCAACTTCTTGACCAGTAAGTTCGAAAATCTGATCTTGAAGTGCTTCAAAGTCCACGAACTCAACTTCTCCGACATTGTCCACGAGCTCAAGCGCATCGGTAGCTACAGTGCCTACAGCTAAAGCAAAAGGTAATGCAATTAAAACGGTGAAACCAGTGATTATTAGAATAGCGGAAAGATTCTTACCGATCTTAGGCTGCAGTCTCACTTGAACAGGTCTCAAAACAAAAGCAAGTATTATCGCAGTTATTATGTAAGTTAAGAACGGTGCAAGCATTAGAAGTGAGAGAAGCAGAAAAAATAGTACTGTTCCGCCTAGAAAAGTTTTCTGTATATCCATAGAAAGCTCTTAGTATTAAAATAAATAAAATACTTGGGATATTCAAGCATACCGTTCACCACTTTTGGTTGTTCTGAACCAATACAAACCTGTTTTTAAAGACCGGTAGAAACTTCTAGAGCATATGTCCGACTTCGTCTATCTACCTATCGATATGGAGGAGTATATCGAAGGTGCTTTATCATACAGGAAAGGAAAAGATCTTGACTGGAAAATACTGGATCAGAACTGCTCATGGAAAGAGTTAAAGGATCTAACCAAAAACAAGGAAGGCAAAGTAAAGTACTGTGAGATAGATAAAAACGGGCGTCAAAACAACTGGAACAAGTTTAAGATAGATAATGTTAAGCAGTACTTAGAGTGGAGATATCTTGAAGATGAGTTGGACTCAGTCATGAGTCTAGAAGGAAGGTATGGAGACGAGAAAGACTGTTTCCACGCAGTTTTTGGTTATGACACCGATGATATTGAAGAAGTTGAAGAACTAGGTTTTGATAGTCCTAGAGTAGTTGTAACACTTCTTAAACACTCTAATAACTCTATCTCAGAGTTGTTCACCGGAAGCGAGCACCCTTCATCACATCTGAAAGACTTGAAGTAGACGTAAAATGTTTAATGTTATACACTTTATTTGTATAATCTTGGTGACTGAACTGAACACCTTAACTCGGCAAGAAAAAGATAAAGAAACTATCACTGCAGAGTTCAGTAGAGACTACTCGCACATAACTTTGAAAGCAACAGAACAAACCTACAGATTCGAATGGTTGACTAGCCAAGACTTCTATGATGTTGCAGAGACAATTGACAAAGAGTACCCAATCAGAAATAAGGTACAGCTACAGAGAACCGGGCCTGAATGGAGAAACATAGTGCGCTACAGAGAAAAACCTTTGAGAGAGATAGAGTCACCTGAAAAATACGACAGACTCGACATCATTTTCGAGGACTTTCTAGTATCCTGGGAGGAAAACTACTCTGAAAGAAGAATTGATGAACCTAACCAGGTAAGATTATACTCGTCAGGAGCCGGTATATGGCCGTTTGAACATCTTTACGCAGAAACAGCTGAACGTGACGAAAAAGATGTTTTAGAGCTTTTAAGAGATGTGGAAAGCTTTTTAGGAGTTAACTAGAGATTTTGCTCCAGCTCTTGCTGGTGGTAAGGATTTATACCAAAGTCTACAGGGTCTTCATAACCTTTTGAGCTGAGATACTCTATAAGCATATCTTGTTCGCTCTGCGGCAGCTCTTTAGGATCAAAAGTTTCTCCTCTATCTATATAAGCAAAAATTTGTGTAGAAGAGTTTTCATATTCTATAAATACAACTCCTGTATCTTGGTTTAGTAGTTCGTAGTCCGATTCAGGTTCAAGATAGCTTCCTAGACTCTCGTCGTAAACCGGTTTATCTAGCTCTAAACTTTCAGATATAGTCTTCCCTAGTTTTTCAGTCTCTGTAAACATACAGTAGAAAGCATAAACGAACTGAAAGAAAAGGATTATTTTACAGTAGAACCTATATCAGTCCGTATAGGTTAGACGGGTGATCTCCGGCTTTTCTATACCTAGCTCCTCATGAACATACTCAAGTGTGTCAGCGGAAGAGGTTTCAGCATGGTAGAAACTGGCTTTACCTCCAATATATGTTACCTCTGTCTCCTCAACTAGATCGTCTACTAAAGGCTCTACACACCCATCAAAATCAAGGTCCAGTCCTTTAACATATATTTCAGAGGTTGCATCGGTAGACTCATCGTCGATACTGTTTACCGGCATACTAAGCAACGCGTTAACTGTCTCTTTCGGCTTGTCGGCTTCAACACCTATAGACTCTAATACTTCTTTACAAGACTTTTCTTCCAGGTCTTGGAGAGACTTGTCTTCTCTGTAGCTCCAAGGCTTAACCATAGAGCCGTTTACAACGTTGTCGAAAGGAAGTTCATGAGTTTTCTCAGGATCTGTAAGACCTAGTTTCTTTGAATGCTCTTCGGTCGAGTAAGTTAGAATATCTCCGTTACTGGCTTGGTAGCCTGAAAGTGTTAGGTAGCCTTTCAAGCTGTTTTCTCCTCTTGCACCGAACTCTACAGCTTCACGTTGTCTCTGCCAAGGCTTGACACGGTAGCCTTCTACTACGCCTCTCTCATCTTTTTTGACTTCTTCGTAGGTATCAGAGTCGAAACGGTGCTCTTCCAGTATCATACAAAACGGTTTTCAGTTGAAGCTACTACTTATTGATTATTCGGCTACACTACAGGTATTTTGTGTATAGGAATCTTCCTAAGCCGTATATCATAAGCGGTACAGGTATTACTGAAGCCGCTAAAAACAGTCCGGCAAACCTTATTCCTTCAAAAGTTCTAGCATACTCAGACCTCATCACCGCTATCAGGCCTCCTATAGGCATGACAACTAGAGGAACCAGTAGCTCAAGATTAGGATGAGGACTTCCTTGTAGAATAATGTAAAGATTTCCTATAACTATCCCGACTACCAGTTGTATGAGGAATGAGACTCCGCCTATTCTAGCGAACTCTAAACCGTTTTGAGAACTCATGTAGAAACTAAGGTTTAACCAGTGTTAAAAGTGTTGTCGAGTCTTGAAAAACAGTTTTTCTGAACTAATAGAAGTTATGGGGGCACAGGGATTTGAACCCTGATCTTCGGATATCTCCGATAAATAGCCAGTTAAACGGCTCATATCTGTTTCAAATCATCGGAAAACAGTTGTTTTCCTCATAACTCCAGTTCCATTTTTGGAGTCCGATATGATGCCAGGTTACACCATGCCCCCTAGCAAAAAATACGTGGTGGTCTAAGTTTTAATAAGGGTCAACATGCGCACACTACGGAAAGTAGTGCGGCCATGTATGCTGCAGCGAGCACGGAACCCAGTAATGTTACTACAGATATTAACTGCATAAAGTTGTTCCAGTCTTCTGATAATGCGTCAGATATTCCTGCGGAGATAAAGCTGACTGCTGCCATAACAGCTATACCAGACATTGTGCCTGCGTAGTTAGGTAGGAACGCTACCATCACACCGGCTAAAAACGTGTAGCCGTAGAACAAGGGTTTTGCGATATTTATCAAGACTTCTTCATCTACAGAAAGTGCTTTTTCATCTATCATAAGGATACAGGTATAAAGTATTGAAGACTTCTAATTAAAACCAACGGCAGAAATGATAAGGAAAAAAGACGGAATCCATGTATACCAAGATGTAAAACATGTTTTGGACAGCCGTAACAGTATAGGAGACACTAACTTTGTCTCACATGCTCACTCTGACCACGCATTCAAGAAAAACGGAGAAATCATATGCTCAAAGCTTACAGAGAAGCTTCTACAGAAACGTTTCAACGCAGATGTAAAACGTGTAGAACACGACTCCATACAGCTTATAGACTCCGGGCACATCCTAGGATCGTCAGCAGCACTTATAGACGGCAAAATTCTTTATACAGGCGATGTTTCAACCCGGGACAGAGCCTATATCGAAGGATTCCAGCCTGTTGAAGCTGAAGAACTTATTATAGAAGCAACTTATGGTATACCGGCTTACAGATTTCCAGACCAAGAAGAGATAGAGAGAAGTATACAGGACTGGGTAGAGGAAAACAGTAATCCCTTGTTTCTTTTTGCTTACGCCTTAGGCAAGGCTCAGAAGATACAGTACCTAGTCCAGGAAGTAACTGAAAGACCTATAATCGCACACGGCTCCGTACTCAAAATGAACAACGTCCTAGAAAAACATACCGACCTAGAGTTCAACACCTTACCTTACAAGGAAAACAAAGATCTGTTAAAGGAGGACGGAATCTATATAGGGCCTACAAGCACCAGCAAAAAACAGTATATAAACAAGCTTGTAAGCCAAAACAACGGTTTGAAAGCCGGTTTCTCAGGCTGGGCTTTACACAACTCGATGGGTTACAGCCGTTACGACAAAGCATTTCCTTTCTCTGACCACTGCGACTTCAACGAACTTGTTGAGCTAGTGGAACAGGTTGAACCTGAAAAAGTCTATACACACCACGGCTTTGACGAACAGTTCGCATCATACTTGCGAAGAGAGAAAGGATTCAATGCACGAGCACTGAAAAACAACCAAAGCTCTCTAACCGATTTCTAAACAATTTATTTGTTGAGGAACAGTCCATCTAACGCTGCGTCTACAAACTTGTCGAACTTTGACCGGAACAAGGGTTCAGCGTCTTCTATCGCCATTCTCCCTGTTGATGTGAACTGGGCTCCAAACTGTTTACGGGAGCTGTTTATTACATCGATATCTCTTTCTTGAAGCGCCTGGTTTATCTTCTTGTTTTCGTCTTTACCGTGTTGATCGAAATCGGTCAGTATTACTGTTCTAAGACTTCCTCTCTCTAAGTCTTCTGCTAAGTCTTCCAGTGTTTTTTCGGCTGAGAGAAAGATTTTGCCGTCAAAACCAAGTTTTCTGAGAACTCTTTTGTCATCTACTCCTTCAACTACCGCAGAGTCTACATCCTGGTTCAGTTTCTCCACCTCTTTCTCTAAAAGCTTTCTCTCTTTAAAGTTCTCGGGACTGGGATCCATAACCGGGTTATAGTTTCAAAACTTAATATCCGTTATGAACTCCAACACCGAACTCATAAACTATCTAAAGACCGGCGGCTACATCACATCTAAACGTGTAGAGGAGGCTTTCAGACAGGTTGATAGATCAAAGTTCGTACCGGAAAAACATAAGGAGAGTCCTTACAAGGACTTACCTCTTTCTATAGCTGAAAACGCTACGATCTCTGCACCTCATATGGTCGCAGTAAATACAGAACTACTAGAAGTTAAACCTGGAAACACGGTTCTGGAGATAGGTTCAGGCTCAGGCTACCAGGCAGCAGTGCTTGGAGAGCTTGCTGAAAAAGTAGTCGGTATTGAAGTAAATCCGGAGCTTGTTGAAGAGTCAAGAAAACGCTTACAAGAAACAGAAAATGTTGAAATCATTGAAGGCTCAGATCTAAAACCTGTAAAAACAGTTTTTGAACGTATACTTTACTCTGTTGCAACAGAGTCTATAGAAAAATCTAAACAGTATTTGAAAGAAGATGGAGTCATAGTTGCTCCTATAAAACAGAACGGCTACCAAACATTAACTAGTTATAGAGACGGTGAAACCTCCGAACATGGAAGAGTAAGATTTGTTGAGATGGTTTAAACTTCTACTTTCTTACTTAGTTCAGGATTAACTGACTTACGGTAAAGGCTTTTCACAGAGTCTTTGTAGGCGTCATACGATTCAGTTATACCGTTATACTCTACTTTGAATCCTTGTTTAACTTTTACTTTGTGTTGGAAAATGTTCCCGTTTATTGTTCCTAGCTCTTTCCGGGAGTTGATCATCGCATCTTTCATCTTGGAGGCAGCTTTCTCAGGCATAACCACTTTAACAGCATGATCTATATCGTTTGAGCTTCTTACCTCCATCCTGTATCCGAAGCCGTGTTTGTCCCGTATCTTTATCCCGTTGTCAGTATACTCTTTCTCTGTCTTTACCTTGGGTAGGAAGAGATCAGCTATCCTGTCAGGAGATATTATACCGGCTGTCTCCATTATCTCTTTCTCTACTTCTTCCGGCTGTAAGACATACCTTGATTCATGGTTTTGGAACGTGTTTATCGCGGCATAGTAGACCTGTTTATCCATTTTATCCAGTCTTTTCTTCACTTCCTCTACCTTGTTGTCCACGTTCTTTACAGCCTCCCAGGAGTAAGGTATATCGAACAGAAATGCTTTGTCTCGGTCTTTGTGAGTTACTACAGCGTCAACCGGTAGTTTGAAGTCATAACTGCTTAAAGGAGGTTTCTTGACTTGTAGGCCGATGTAGTCTGTCTCTATTTTTTCCAGTATATCTAATGCTTGGTTGAGTCTCTGTTCGAACGGTTTTACTGATCTGAACAGTAGTCTTGCCTGGCTCTGTGTCAGCTGTTTTCTTTCAATCATCTTTGATAGATCGCGGACTACTTTATCTGTATCTGTGTATATTAGTTCTTTCTGTAGGAACTGGTGGAAGCTGTTGAACTTTACTGTTTCATAGTTTTCCAGTCTTTCGTTGCCGTTTGAGGTTACGAATATTCCTCGGAACCTGTAGTCTGAGAGCTCTCCTATCTCTAGTCCTATATCTATTGGATTGGATTTAAGCATGTCAATGTATTTCAGCATTCTTTCTCTGTCTTCTGAGTCCACTTCGGATTTGTTTTTTGCGTCTATTATCCAGATCTCTTTCTTGTTTTCTCGTGTGATTCGTGCGAAGCAGTCAGGTCTTGAGTCGTCGCTGAGGCTGCCTACTCTTTCAAAGAAGCTGAAGTATCCTTCGTACTGTCTCAGTACGTCTAGTACATCTCTTTGGAATACTTCCCAGTCGCTCATTTAACTCCCTCTTTCTCTAGAACTTCGTAGCTGTCGATTTCTCCGTCACCATCTATGTCCTGTCCTTTAACTATGATGTAGGCCTCTTGGTTCATGTATTGTTCTATAAGGTTTTCCAGGTTTTTGAATGCTATAACAGCTGCTTTCGTACCTTCGTTTCTTACACCGGCTACAAGGAAGAGTGAGCAGCTACTTTTTTCGGGGTGAACGGTTTTTGCGATTATACCTACTTTTTCTCCGGTGAAGCTTGATCTAGGTGTTTTTATCTCTCTGTAGGGGAACTCTTCTCCTTCGAAGCTTGCGGAGAACTCGTGGTTAAACTTTTTTGAAACAGTATTTGTCAGGACTCCGCCTAAGAGCAGCATGTTCTGGCTGTAGTTAGAGGACTTTACAAGCTCCGTATCTTTCACTACCACCTCATTTTTGGTTGTGGCGTAGCTTCCTAGTTTGAAACCTATTTCTCCTGCTAGATATCCGTCTCGTGCTCTTACTTGGTCTGGTCCGTGTCTGTCAGGTGATCCTACTACTATCTTACCGTTCAGCTCTCCGTTTTTTATCAACGGGTTAAGGAATTTTTTGACCTCCTCGCTTCTTTCTTTGAAGTCTGTCTTCTCTCCTTTTCCTCCGAAGTCGAGTATGAATCCTCCTGAAACCGGTCTGTAGTACGTGGCTAGCCCTCCTGAATGTTTTTCTTCACGGACTTTCTCTATTATCTCTGCCTGTTTCAGTATTTTGAAATGGTAGTGTGCTTTCTGTTTGCTTATACCAAGTTTTTCAGCTATGTTAGAAGGGTAGTCAGGTTTTTTGGCGAGGTTTTCCAGTATTTTTCTCCGTGTACCGTCTTTTACGGCTTTGAGTTTTTCTTGGTCTAGCTCTTTAGTGTCTACTAGTTCTCCGTTCTCTCTCAGAAACCCAGCCATTAAAACATGTTTAATACCGGTATTATAAGTGTTTTACTGTTGGTGTTGAAACATTAATAAACAAGGCCTGAACCGGTAAAAACAGTTTGTTAGACGTATTTTATAATATCTCAGCATCAAAAAGAAAGGTATAATGTGCGGGATAGTCTGTTACACCGGCGAAAAAAACGCTTCTAAAGTAATAAAGAAAGGTCTGGAGAAACTGGAGTACAGAGGCTACGACTCCGCAGGCATAGCCACCGTAGGAAACCCTTCCCTCAAAGTAAGTAAAGGTGAAGGCACAATAAACCAGGTTCTCAACAAAGAACTTGACGGAAACACAGGAATAGGACATACAAGATGGGCGACACACGGAAAAGTAAACAAAACCAACGCACACCCGCATACCTGCAGTAAAGAAAAGATAGCTGTCGTACACAACGGGATAATAGACAACCACGAAGAACTTAGAAAAGAGCTAGGTGAGGAACGTTTCAAGTCCGAAACAGATACAGAAGTAATACCTCACCTCATAGAAGAACAACTAAAAAAGACAGACGACCTGGAAAAACTCTGTAGAAACGTTATAAATAAGTTAGAAGGATCTTATGCAGCAGTAGCAGTTCTAGATACGGGAGAAAAAATAGCTTTCAGAAAAGGATCGCCGTTAGTACTAGGCGTGGGAGAAGACGAATACTTCCTAACATCTGACGTAACACCTTTCCTTGAACATACACGGAAAGCAGTCTTCCTAGAGGAAGAAGACTACGTAATAATAAAAGACGACTACCAGATCTACAACTCCGGAGAAAAAATAGATAGAGAAGTAAAACAGGTTGACTGGAACGCTGAACAAGCCTCCAAAAAAGGCTACGACCACTACATGCATAAAGAGATAGAAGAACAGACAGAAACCGTTAAACGCGCAGCATTCCAAGACAGGAAAGACCTTCAGAAAGCTGTAAAACTTATTGAAGAAGCTGAAAAAGTCTACATAACAGGCTGCGGAACATCAAGCTTCGCAGCTGAACTCGGAGCATCCTATCTAAGAGAAACCGGTACCGATGTGGAGGTAGAGCAAGCTCACGAACTAGAGTACAGAAAAGACGAGATCAGTGAAGACGATTTAGTTATAAGTATGAGTCAGAGCGGTGAGACCGCTGACCTACTGTCACTTCTAAACAAGGTTGATGCGGAAACACTCGCCATAGTAAACGTTGTAGGCTCGACACTTGACAGAAACTCCAGACAGTCTCTCTACATAAATGCAGGCCCAGAGATCGGAGTAGCCTCCACAAAAGCATTTACCGGACAGTTAACAGTGCTGAAACTTTTACAGTATGCATTAGAAGATAAGACAGAAGAGGGAAGGAAAGAACTAGTACAAACATCTGAAAAGATAAGTGAAACACTTGAAAACAGTAGAGAAACCGTAAGAGAAGCTAGTAAATACCTCAGCGACAAAGAAGACGTATACTTTATAGGACGTCATAGATCTCGTTTCGTAAGTAAAGAAGCCTCTCTAAAACTGAAGGAAATATCCTACATCCATTCAGAGGCTTTCCCTGGCGGCGAGTTCAAACACGGAACCTTGGCCTTAGTAGAACAAGGAACTCCTGTAATCGGTATCCTCACAGGTAAAGGAGAGAACGACACCCTTTCCAACCTAGTTGAAGCTAAAAGCCGTGGAGCCGACATAATAGGTATAGGAACCGAAGAAAAAACCGGTTTCAAACATTTCATAGAGATTCCTGAAGATTCCAACACCGAGATACTTGAAACAGTTGTCTTCCAGCTTCTAGCATACCGTACAGCTTTGAACCGTGATAAAGATATCAACCCGGACAGACCTCGAAACCTGGCTAAAAGCGTAACAGTAAAATAAGAGCGTCTACAAAGACTTGGTTAATGAAAGGAAAAAAGAAACTTTCCGTACTTCTAATCGTTTCAGCAATGTTTACTTTAACGGTTTCAGCTGAAACAGTGGACTGGACGGAGTCTGACTTCGAATATATCCATGATAATCTTGAGGTAACTGAGCTACAGGAAGAGATAAACAGTAACCAAGATGATATACCAAGTTTTGCTGCCCGTATCATAGGAGACCAGAGAATGAATATCTACTTCCAAGAGACAGGAGCTGTCTACTCAGCAGTTATGGATGGGACAGAAGTTGAACAGCTTCAACGGGAAGCGGTTGAAGACCCTACCTTAGAGGTAGAGGTTGATGAGTCGAGTGTTGACGCGATTATTTCCTCTGAAAGCTCTATAGAAGAGCTTAAAAACCAGTTAGATGACGGAGGAATAAGTTACGAAGCTAAAACACGGACCAACCAAGTTAAAATGTTTATAACTGAAAGAGTTGTAGATATTCTTTCAAGGTTCAGCGTCCTGTAAAACCAGTACCTCTTTCTCTACATTTTCTTTAAACTTTTCAGGATCTGCCTCTGTACCGTCAACCACGCCGTAATGCATAGGAACAACTCTTTCAGGTTCAATCATGTCTACAGCTTCCAAAGCCTCTTCTTGGTTCATTGTATACTTTCCTCCTATAGGCAGAAAAGCTAAACCAATATCTTCATCTTTAAGCTGCTCCATCTCCGGCACCGAATCAGTATCTGAAGCATAGTATATCTTCAAACCGTCTAGCTCAAAGACTAGTCCTACACAGAAGCCTTTAGGATGGAAAGGCATGTTCTCTTCTCTAAACTTGTCTATATTGTATGCTTCAACGCCTCTGAAAACTACGCCTCCAGCTTCTACACTGGATCCTGTCTCAATAATTTTATGCTCTAAATCTTCCGGAACACTGTCTTCAGACTGTTTAGTACACAACAAGAGAGTATCTTCTTTTCTAAGCTTCTCTATAGCCTCTAAATCGAAATGGTCAAAATGGTCGTGTGTAGATACAATAATATCCGCTTTCTCAAACTCGTCTATTACTTCCAACCACGGATCGATATAAACTGTTTTACTCGGAGTTTGAAGCTTTATACTGGCATGGCCTAGAAGCTCTACTTCAACACCGTTGACTTCTGTCTTCATCTACTCATACCTCTAACAAAGTTTTAGTTCCGAGTTAATTTCAATCCCTTATGTATGAGACCTCAAGAGTTTACATCCAATACTTCTATCCTCTAGCTCGGCTTTCAAAACGTTTACATCAACTTTTTCACTGAAGAACGGCTCGCCGTAATGATACGGCACTACTACACGGGGTTTGATTCTAACTGCGGCGTTTACAGCACCGTCCAAATCCATGGTGTTTACACCGTCTACAGGCAAGAAACAGATATCTACACGTCCTTCTAAATCATGCATACTTTCTGTAGAACGTATATCTCCTGAGACGTAGAAGCTTGTACCTCTCATTACGAAACGGTAGCCTATACCTTGAGACTCCTGGTTTTCAAGCGGTACTGCTTCGATTTCGATACCGAAGATATCTATAACCTCGTTCTCCTCTATATACTCAACATCGTTACAAGGAACACTGTAAGACTCCATAGACTTCGGGGCTACAACACAGGTTCTGTCTGTACAAAGTTTTTCAACAAGGTCCCGGTCGTAATGTTTCTCATCAGGCTGAGTGATCAAGACTAGATCTGCTTCCTCAACATCGGAAACCTTTGAATGCGGATCTACAACAACAGTAAATCCTTCATCAACTATCTTTACCGATCCATGTCCCTCCCAGTAGACTTCAAAACCTTTGTACTCGAACAAGAACTGTTTTACCCCTCCTACTCGAAGTTTTTTGTCCGGATTTTAAATCCGTTGCCCGAAAAACCTCTTTCTAAAAAATCGAGCAAGGGATGTGATTAAAAACCTTTACTGTAAAATACTGTTTTACACACAGCACGCGGGGGTAACCAAGTGGCCAAAGGTGCAGGATTTAGGCTCCTGTCCGTTAGCGGTTCGCAGGTTCGAATCCTGTCCCCCGCACTCTAAGTATTTTGTAATTGTTAACTAGTCTGAAGTTAGACATAGTTTTTTCAACCGTTTTAACTATCACCTACTACTGAGTTATTAGTTGATTATGGAGTCAGAGTCAGTTATTTTCGGTAAATGGGATAACCACGGCAACAGTATGAATCTAAGGTTATCAGCACAGAACAGTCAGAAAGTCGGTGAGGACGTACAGCTTGTTTTCAAACACGGCAACAAACAGGTAAAAAGTGTGGAGAAAGCAAAAAATATCCGTTATATCATAAAGTTTACTTTACTCCGTTCAGTAGATGAGTTCGATATGGATAAGTCTGTTGAAGCAGTTGAACTTTTCAACAAGCACCATAATTTTGAGATAGATCCTATGAAAGCTATCAAAGACTGGGGACTTGAAGAAGAGATTCGTAACAACCCGGAATAACTAGCAACTCTATCCTACATCCGGCTAAAACATACTAGTTTTCATCTCAAGCAGTTACGTTTCTACAGTTCCATAGTCCTTTTTCTTGTTCTTGGGCTTTCTGCTCTGCTTCTTCAAAACTTTCTTTTCCATCAAACTCTACAGGAAACACGTTCGCATAACCTTTCTCAACCAGTTTATAATTCAGAGTGTTGTTCGTGTCTTGTAAGTGTATATGTGCTCTTAGTCGTCCGTACTGGTCTCTTCTGTCACCTTCAAACTCTAGTTCTATTTTGTCTCCCGGACTTACTTCTTGTTTGACGTAGCTTGTTGATTTTTCTGCCCATATGTAGAGACACTGTTCTGTTTCCGGCGTATCTTCTAGTCCGAAATGTAAGGGGTTGTTTCCGCCGTGTATCTCCGGTGTGTCCATACCTATAAACCGTACTGACTCGTTTCTGTCATGTATATTTACTTTTATGGTGTCTCCGTCGATCACTCTTACTAGTTCTGCCTCAGTTTTATCTTCTGGAGAGTAGTTCTGGTCGAGAAGAAAAACAGAAACTGTTATGATTAGAGCTAGTATTACTGCTTTCTTCATTCTTTTTCAGTCCTTAGGTTCCCGGTACTCCTACTGAGCCTTGTACTGGTAGTCCTATGGCTTGTAGAATGAACAGTACGACAAGAGTTGCTATCCAGGCTGTGAAACCTATTAGTGCTGCGTCTATCCATCCTCCAGGGTAACGCCAGTTGATAACAGCAATCCATGCTATCAGTGTTGCTAAAGGACCTATTAACGGTATCCAGCCTATAGTTATGCCTACAATCGCTCCTACTAAAGCTCCTATCAACGCGGTTCCTACGGCGTAGAAGTAGTCTTTTTTGTCTGTTATAATGCTAGCTGCTATATAGATACCTACTGCGCCTATAAGCAGGCTTACAAGAAAAACTGTGAAAGCTGCTACTAGTACCATAAACATTTTTGGATACTACTTGTTTATACAGTTTATTGAACTCTATTGCATGGTTTGGACAGTTTGTTTCGGTTAAATACATATCTGTTTAATTTAACTGGCTTTCAACTCATTTTCTATGGTTCTCGGCACTTTTGAAACCGCTTTCCAACAGTTTATCCAGAACATAGTAAACATACTACCCAACCTTTTATCCGGAACAATATTTCTTCTAACCGCTTACCTAGGCATAAAACTAGTTCTGAAAGCAGTTAGCCTATCTCTCAACAAGCTGTATGAAGAAGAAATAATTGTAAGCCTTGGAAAGACTGTTGTAGCAATATTTCTATGGTTCGGTGCCGCACTCGTATTCCTAAGTATTATGGGTCTAGGAGAGATTGCAGCAAGCCTAGGAACCGCAACAGGATTCATAGCGTTAGGTGTTGCTTTCGCTGTCTCCGACATGCTTGCAGACGTAGTAGCAGGATTCTACCTCTTAAGAGACCCCGATTTCAAAAAAGGCTATATAATCCAAGTAGAAGACACGGAAGGAGAAATACAGGAAGTAGGACTTAGAAAAAGCCGTTTAAAACTTGAAAACAACGATATTTCTGTACTGTCTAACAGTCAGATAGAACAAGGCTGGACACATAAAACATGATCTTTACAGACTTGTCTTGCATTTATTAAGATTGGAAGTTTCTAATACTAATTAGAGCATCAGTTATGAGGAAGACAGTAGATCTCGGTGACAAGAAAGTAACCGTGCTCGGTACCGCACACGTCTCTGAAGAAAGCCGGAGAGACGTTATAGATCTTGTAGACGAGATAGAGCCTGACCTCATAGGCGTCGAACTCGACCATAAACGTTTCGACTCAATGAGAAACGAGTCCGGCTGGAAAGATCTCGATGTTGTTGAAGCCATAAGAGATGGAAACGGATATCTACTACTTTTCAATCTTATACTAAGCATCTACCAGAGAAAGATCGGTTTAGAAGAAGGAGTTAAACCTGGTGCAGAGATGCTTGAAGCGGTTAAACAGGCTGAGGAAAGAGATATAGAGTACAGCCTAGTCGACCGTGATATAACAGAGACCTTCGAACGGTTAAGAGAAGAGCTAACTCTCTGGGAAAAACTCAGAATAGTTAACATTTTCCAGGCCGACCAGGTAGACGTTTCGATCGAAGAACTCAAACAGGAAGACATGATCGGAAGCATAGTAAAAGACTTGGAAAGAGATTTCCCGACAGTTAAGCAGGTCTTCTTAGATGAAAGAAATGCTTACATGGTAGACAAACTACAGGAAAAAGAGTTTGACCATGCTTTACTTGTAGTTGGAGCAGCACACGTTGAAGGAATAGTTGAAGAGCTTAAACAGACAGCTCCAAAAATTCCGGAGCCTAGAGAGAAGTTTATTCCATGGCTGAAAATTCTGAACTACGGTATCCCATTCGTTATAATCTCAATGATTGCATATACCTTCCTCTACATAGGTTTTGATACCGGTGTAGAAGCCACGTTATTCTGGGTAGCTGCCAACGGACTTGCAGCGCTTACAGGCGCTATAATTGCCCGTGCACACGTACTTACATGGGTTGTTGCATTCCTTAGCTCGCCTCTAACATCTTTAACGCCTATAGTCGGGGCAGGAATGGTTGCCGCATATGTAGAAGGCAGGTTCTATCCTCCGAAGGTGAGTGAGTTAGAGGATATTGTGTATATCCAGAGCTACAAAGAGCTGTGGCACAACCAGGTAGGTAGAATACTGCTTACATTCGCATTGGTATCCACATTAGGAGCTACGGCAACATTCGTAGGCGCAGGATATATAGCGTCTTTGATAGCAACAGTATAACAAAGAGGTTTTAAACCGTCGACAGCCTTACTAGTAGTTATGAACGAAAAAGTTGGAAGACATAAAGGCGCAGTTGAGACACTTCTACACGAACAGAAAGAGCTATCACGGCTTCTACAGATAGTACAACAACAGTTACAACGCCACCTCTCAGAACTGGAAAAAGAAGGTATAGACGCAGACCAGTTTATAGAAGATTTCCAGCATAGAGAACAACAGAAACAACAAGATATGCAGAGACAGCAGAACCCTCAGCAGCAACAGCCACAGCAAAGACAAGGAAACCAACAGCAGAGAACTAACCAAGGCCAGAGAGATAACAGTCAAAGCCGGCAGAGAAGAGATACTTCTCAAACAGATAGAAGACAGGGTAACGACAGAGGCTCTCAAAATAATCAAGAGGAAGAAAGCTCAGATAAAAGAGACTTCAACCCCCTATAAACTCTTTTTTTATTTCATCATCCATTTTTCTTCCCATTCACGTATCTTTTTCTCCCAGTCATCAAACTCTTCAGAGGTCTCCTCAACTTCTTTACCGTCTCTAAGATTATAGCCTACGAATCCTCCTGCCAGTATACCAAGTAGATGTGCTTCGTTTGCAACATTGTTTGCGGCTGTCAAACCAGCAAAATCAATTAGTATATAGATTACAAGAGCTGCCCACATAGGTACAGGTACACCCATTGCTAGTCCGACGTTGTTAGGTTTGTAAACCGCTAACGCTGCCATTATACCCATTCCTCCGCCTGAAGCACCGATAATGTATGATGTTGGGAAGAATATGAATGCGGAGAAGTTGGCGAACAGAGCTGAGCCTAGGAAAATTTTCAGAAATGTTTTTCCTGACGTATATCTTTCAAGCAGAGATCCGAACAGCGCTATAAAGAAGATATTGTTCAGTAAGTGTTGAAGGCTGCCGTGTCCTAGAATTGATGTGAAGAACTTCCAGAAAGGAGATTCTGAAGCGTTAAAACCTGGGTTGAAGCCTGTTGCAAGCTGCAAACCATATATTAAGGCGAGTAGTCCACAAAGCTTCAACGCAACGTAGTTGTATTTTTCGGTCTCCACAGTAATTATTTTTAGAGAAAGAAAGTATTTTTTAACACCGGGTTTAATGTTAGCCGATAAAATAACTGTTTTTAAATACTTTGAGGTGAAAATGAGATTTAAATGCTTTCAGAAGCTCTAGAGTATCCGATAAAAGGTAAAGAAGTAGCTAGAACCTATACTATTGCAGGTTTCCTATGGTTAATCAATGCACTGATTATACCGTCTATATTCTTCTCAGGATACCTAGTGAAAGTATCTAAAAGTACTCTGGAAGGCGAAACCGAGCTTCCAAGATTTTCAGATCTAAGAACGCTCTTCGTAGACGGACTGGTCTACAAAATAATCTTAGTAGCCTACCTACTTCCTTCAATAGCATTACTTTTATCATTAGAGTTTGTATACAACCAGTCGGATCTTGCAGGACATCTAGTATTTTTCACAGGTTTCTTACTGTTTTCAATACTGCTTTCTCTATTCCCTATGGCTATAGCTGCTTTTGCAGATAAAAACAATGTTGCAGCAGCATTCCGATTAAAGAACCTTGAATACCTAACCAGAAAACCTTACTGGATCGCAGCCATATCCGCATTAGGAGTCTCTATCTTAAGTCTTGCAGCCTTAGGCACAATCGTAATGACACTACTATTTACAGTAATAGGAATACTTCTAATACCGGTTGTTATCCTGGTATGGCCGGTTTACATGTACGTATTTATCTTCAGAATCTTCACCGAAGCCTACAGAGAGATAGAAGAAGTTTAGAAAAAGAAGGAGAAGAAGTTTCGGAATAACTATCTCCTACTTAATCTGTTGAAGTATCTCCACTGTTTCTTCCTGCCCTATTGAAAGTATTAGACGAGAAAGTCTAGGACCTTGTTCTCTTGAAAGCAGTATCGTGTATGCTGTATTGAAGAACTCTCCTGTTCCTAGCTCTGATTCTTTCTTAGCGTCGAAAATCTTTTTGTCGAGAGTATCTGTCTCTTCAAACTCTTGTTCCTCAAGCTTTTCAATAAGTAGGCTGATTGCGTCTACTTGTTCTGTTGAAAGCTCTTCAGCTAGGTCTTCAGGAACTTCGAAGTTGATTGAGTACTTGTAGTCTTCTGGTGCGTGTTCTTGACCCCAGTTCTTTGCTCTTTCCAGCCTGTTGAGAACTCTTTGAATGTTCTGTTCAGATACGTCTTCTGGTACGTGTCCTGTTCTTTGGAGAGATTTTATTCCTTTGGTTTTCCAGTCTTCTTCTGGTACGGTCTGTGCTACGAATGCTGCATGCTGGAAAGGAACTCTTACAGGCTGCTCCCCGGGGATATCTACCATTGCTAGTTCGTAGACTCTTTTCCAGTGTTCTCTTTTCCTGTCGTTATCCATTTTATCCGGGTTGAAGTATGCGTCTTCGATCTTGTCAAACTTCTCGTACCGTTGGAAGATATCTTCGTCGAAAGGTATGGAGAACTCTTTGTTAGGCTTGGTTTCTGAGAACAGGAACCGGACTATCTCTGGCGAGTAAACTTTTTTCAGATCTGTAAGTGTTAACGTGTTTTCTCCGGCGCTGGAAGAGATCTTCTTGTCTCCTCCTTTCGGTGTTATAAAGTCATACATCTGGTATACCGGAGGTTCATCGTTGTAGACCTGTTCTACTATTTCTGCACCTGTATCCCGTGAGCTTCCCGCCGCGGAGTGATCTTTTCCTCCTGGTTCGAAGCTGACTTGTTCGTAGTGCCATCTCATCGGCCAGTCTACTCTCCAAGGTGGTTTCACTAGTCCTTCCTCGCTGAAATCTACTTTCCCTGTTTCTTCGCATTCTTCACAGTAATATTCTACAGTGTACTCTCCGTCGTAACTCTTTATTTCTGTGAAGTCTTTTTCGCATTCTTTACAGTATACTCTTAGAGGATACCAGTCTTGAGCAAGCGGTTCTCTGCGATACTGGTTAAGTATTTCACGGATATTCTCCCTGCTGTTCATCGCTTCTTTGATTAAGTCAGCGTATTCACAGTTTTCGAACATCTCTGTCTGTCGGATGAACTCTATATCCATATGCATATCTTCAAGCTCTTCTTCTAGACGGGACTCGAAGTAGTCTGCGTAAGAGTCATAGCCTTCTTCAGGGCTTGGAACCTTGCTCAACGGAAGACCGATATACTGTTCGAACTCGTCCGGAACGTTTTCAGGTACTTTTCTGAAACGGTCGTAGTCGTCCCAGGAGTAGATAAAGCGAACATCCTCTCCCCTGTTTTTCAAGGATTTTACTACGAAGTCTGTTGTTATTATCTCTCTAAAGTTTCCGGCGTGTACTATTCCTGATGGAGAGATACCTGAAGCACATACATAGGTGTCTCTATCAGAAAACTTTCTTGTGACTCCGAAGGCCAGCTGATCTGACCAGAAGATTGGTTGTTCGCTCATAATGTTTGACTGTTAAGTAATGATTTTTAATAGAGTTTACTAGGAACTGTAGACGTGATTTTTAAACCTGAACATTCCTGTAAATAAACATATATGTTTGAACTAACTCCAAGACTAGTTTTCGCAATAATTTTCGTAACAGGTCTCGCAGCACTGATGTACTGGGACCGTAAAAACGTTGAAAGACACTTCATACTTTTCTATAGAAGAACAGATAAAGGCCTAGAGTTTATAGACCGTGTAGCAAACAGGTTTCCCCGTTTCTGGAAAGTATACGGTGCAGCCGGAGTAGTTGTCGGTCTGTTAAGCCTAGTACTGATCACAGGTCTAACCGGATATATCTTCATGGATATGTTTACTAACCAGGCTATAGACGATGGATTCGCAGTAGTACTTCCTGGTTTAGAGACACCTGAGACAGGTACCGGTATGAGCGAGCCAACTTCCGGAGCTATATTCGTGCCGATAGAGTACTGGGTTATCGCAATCGGACTACTAATGTTTGTACATGAGATGAGTCACGCCGTTGTTGCACGTACTGAAGGCTTTGAGATTAACTCGGTAGGCTGGATCGTACTCGGAATTCTTCCCGGAGCCTTCGTAGAGCCTAAAGGAGAAAACATGCTTCCCGGAGGAGAAGCTCAAGACACCGAGTCACATACTATCTGGGAGGGCGGAGACTGGAAATCCCGGCTAAAAGTTTTATGTGCTGGAAGCTGGGCTAACTACCTGACAGCAGGAATTCTCTTGGTGGCTTTAATGGGTGTGACTACAGCTATCTCAGATATTGCTACAGAACAGACCGAGTTCATTAACTATGAAGCAGAAGAAGGCTATCCTGCTTATGAAGCAGGTATGACTGAAGGAGAGCTCTATAGTATAAACGGTGAGAACATCAGTACAGAACAGGAGCTTAGAGACGTTCTCAGCATCGAACCAGGCGACCAAGTAACTTTGGAGACTTCTGAAGGAACATTTACTTTGGAAGCTGTTGAAAGAGAAGGCTTTGAAGGCGGTTACATCGGTATAAGATTTACTGATACGGTTTGGAAAGAAAGCTACGAGCCTTACCAGGGTGCAGCACAGTGGTTTACATCACTGCTGTTTGTAGTAGCTATGTTGAATCTGTTTATAGGAATGTTCAACATGCTGCCGATAAAGCCTTTAGATGGAGGACTCTCGGTAGAGACCTTTATAGTAGAGTTTTTAGGTGAAGATAAGGTTACCTACCTGAACAAGTTCTCGTTGGCGGGCTGGGCTTTAATCCTAGGTACAATCATTCTATCACTTCTAGGATTCTAAGACCTCTCTTTTTTTCTTAACTTATTTTATTTTTACCTTGTCAAAAGATTACTATGGCTCATACAATTGAAATCATTGATAGAGATCAAGAGGTCGAAGCAGAAGATGGCCAAGATATTCTAAACGCTTTGTTGGAAGGTGGTGTAGAGTGGTTGCATGCCTGTGGAGGTTTCTGTAACTGTACAACTTGCCGGGTAAAGGTAGAGGAAGGTATGGACAATCTTTCGGAACGGCAGAAGGATGAAGAAAATACGTTGAAACGTTTCCAAGGCGAGGAAGTACTTGACGGACCTTTCCGTTTGAGCTGTCAAGCCAAGGTCTACGGCGATGTCAAGATTTCTGAGCCTGAATGGATATAGGATTCGGAAGGATTAATTAAAAAAGGATTTTTAGATATCTGTCATATTATAATGCATCTAGGTATTATTCCTGATGGAAACAGAAGATATGCTTCAGATAAAGAGTTGAGTAAACGAGAAGCATATGAACAGTCTAAAGAAGTTTTAAAAAATATTTTTGAAGATCTAGATGATTATCCTGTAGAAATAGAGGAAGTAACACTATATCTACTTTCTGAAGAGAACCTAGATAGGAGTAAGACCGAACTAAGGATGCTGTTCAAACTTTTAGACAGCCATATTGAGCCGGTAGTTGAAGAGTTTGGTGAATCCGATTTCAGTTTCAATCTGGCTACTACTAAGCCTTCTGCTCTTCCGTCCAATATAGTTGAAAGACTTGAAAGCTTGGAAAACAGGTTTAGTGAAGGAGAGAAGACTCTTAACCTACTGATTTCCTACTCAGGTAAAAAGGATATTGTTAAAGCCGCCAACAGTGTCGACTCAAAAAGTGTTGATATTGAGAGTCTGGAGGACGAACTACAAGTTAAAAACGATATAGATTTCGTTATTAGAACAGGCAGGAATCCTAGTAGAGAATGTATATCAGGTTTTGCGCTCTGGAATGCTTCCTATGCAGAATACTATCATTTAAAAAAGAATTTTCCTGAAGTAGAGAAAGATGATATTGATGGAGCTTTAGAGCACTTCAAAGATTTACGGAGGAATAAAGGAGAGTGACTTCGTACACTTGTTGGAACTGTGGCTATGAAATGGAAGATTATGTTGACTGTGAGATTAAGTGCTTTAACTGTGGTTTTATTAGAGACTGTAGTGATCCTTAAAAATTTTTGTTTACTCTTTGAGAAGTACATTTGTTGCATAGACCTAACATAGTTACTCTATCGCAGTTTTGGTTTGCACATTTTCTCCAAATCAAAGATGAACTCCTCAGACGTATAAAGGGAAATTTAAATTATTTAAAACAGTCTTATATACTCGACAACCACTCTTCTATATGCTTGACACCACTATAGTTCTTTAAAAAAGCCTAAATATGTTTTAACAGTTTTTAAAGACCTGAAAAATAATATAGACTGTTTAAATCACTGATAGATGCTCGGAAATACGTCACAAACCTTTATAAACCGTTTATTATGTCTAAAAAGCCGTCTAAAACTTACTACAGATTTAAAAGACTAGTTAATAACATTTCTTACATATGTCAGAGAAGGATTACAAAGATATCCTGGATCAGAACGTTGACGAAGCTAAGAAATCTATTGAAGAGCTTGAAGATCCGAACTACAAGGAACTACTAGAAGCAGAGAAAGATGGAAGAAACAGAAAAACCATCAAAGAGTTCCTACAACCTAAAGTAGACAGTTCTAACCAAACAGAAGAAACTGAAGAAGACACAGAAACTTTCACAGAACAGTCTAACTCCTTCCTAGAAGGTTACAGCCGTAACCAGATTCTATCCGGAGGTCTTGTAGGAGGACTACTTCTAGGACTTATCCTAGGATTCGGTTTCACAATGACCGACTCTCCACAAGTAACACCTGACCAAGTAGAAGACTCTCTAATGAGTCTATTCGAAGCGACAGGTGAAGAAGATATGATAGAGATTACAGATGTCACAGAGACAAACGGAATGTACTATGCATCAATGGAAGTAACAGCAGAAGTAGAGAACGAGACACAGACACAAGAAGAAAACTTCTATGTCTCACCTGACGGACAGCTTCTGTTCCCAGAAATTCAAGACATGATGATGCAGAACCCTATCAATATCGAAGAAACTATCCAGCAGATGGAACAGATGCCGGAAGAAGATATGATGGAAGAACCAGGTGACCAAGAACTAGAACTTGATGAAGAAGACATTCAAATGGAAGAACCTGAAGGAGAAGAACTAGAGCTAGAGGAAGAAGATCTGCAGCTTGAGTAAACAGGTTTAACCTGTTCAACGTTCAAAAAAATCCATATTCACTCTTTTTTTCTTTCTATCGCTAAATAAGAAGCAAACAACTTTATTCTCTGAACCCACAGTACCTTACTGTGATAAAATGACAGAACAAGAACTAATCGAACTACCTTACAACCATGAAGATTTAGAGCCCGGAATCTCCGCACAAGTAGTTGAATGGCATCACAAAACACACCACCAAAGCTACGTCAACGGCTGGAACACTGCTGAAGAAAAGCTTGAAAAACAGAGAGAAACTGGAGACTTCTCAAGTACAGGAAGCCTACTAAGATCTTTTACCCACAACTTCTGTGGAAACATTTTACACGATGTTTTCTGGAGCAATATGAGTCCTAACGGCGGCGGAGAACCAGAAGGCGCTTTACGTGAAAGAATAGAAGAGGAGTTCGGAAGCTACGAAAACTGGAAAAAAGAGTTTGAAGAGGCAGCAAAAGCGGCTGGAGGCTGGGCATTACTAGTCTACATACCTTACAGCAATGAACTTCACAACGTAGCTGTCGACAAACATGACCAAGGCGCTGTCTGGGGAGCACATCCTGTACTAGCTTTAGACGTCTGGGAACACTCTTACTACCACGACTACGGACCTAAAAGAGGAGGATTTATTGAAAGCTTCTTTGATCTAGTAGACTGGGAAGACGTACAGAACAGGTACGAAGACGTTGTTGGAAAGTTTGAATAACTCTTCCAAAAACACTTCTTTCCTGTTTTTTCCTATCTTTTTCTCAGAACATAAGCTCTACTGCATATATCAATTTATTTATAGAAATCAAATTTCCGGCTGTATATGGCTTGGAACCAGTTAAACCCTTTCTTCACTAGAACATATACCTCAGAACAGGTCTTAGAAGAAAAAGAGGGAACAGAGTTCGAAAACCAGGAAGAACATAGAGAAGAGTTACAAAAATACTTACTGTTTCTGTCATCATCAAGAGTTGATAGAAATATAGAGATTCTGAAGAGATCAGGCGACAAAAAAGGTTCAGGAATAGCCCATGAAATAGACTATGATATAACCTCTAACCATGTAGGTGTCCTGAGAAACAAGTACATGCGCAAAGGTTTGCTAGATGAAGAAAAAATTATGACTCCATTAACGGAAGAGATACTAGATGTTTTCGAAGAATATAGATAGGAATATAACGAGATAGAACATGAACATTCTTTTGGAAATCTTTTGGAAGCCTCCCGTCATGGAAGTGCTCTAGAAATCTACAACCTATATGATGAAAATGAAACCGTAACTGCTTCCGAGATACCGAAGAATGTAACACACCACAGAGTCACACTGTATCAAAACACTTTACCTAACCTGTCAAACGTTGATCTCGTAGAATGGTCGGGTTCAATGTCTTCAGAAGTCACAATGAAACAGCCTTATGGTTTTGTAGAAGAGTTTCTAGCAGAAATAGAGAGTGCTATAGAGAAATAAACTGTTAATGAGATATCAAACATGTCTACAGCCTTCTTTACATATAGATGTCTTGTTGTACCAGGACAGGATACGAAATAAGCCATAACTGGTTGTATATTAGTCGAGATAGATATAGATCACTCAACAAATAAGACTGTTCGAATAAAAACAACTCGGCTTAGAAAGGTATTGGATCGATAATAAAGCGCGGAGCGCGGGATTTGAACCCGCGTCATCACCGTGACAGGGTGATATGATGGGCCGGACTACACCAGCTCCGCTGTATAGAGAGTGTTAACCGTTAAGACTTTTAAACACTATCTATGTCTAGATTTCTGAAATTAGACTGGAACGGTTTAAAGTTTAAGAAAGCTATCCTTTACCTGTAATGTCTGAAAAATATTTGATTATAGGTGACGGTATTGCTGGAGCGACTGCGGCTAAAACTATTAGAGACAAGGATGAAGATGCAGATATTAAAGTCTTTACGGATGATTCAGAGCCACTTTACAACCGTATAATGCTTAAAACGTATATGAAAGGCCGTCTACCTAAACAGTATACTCGGATGCATGATAAGTCTTGGTATGAGAAAAGAAACATAGATCTACATCTAGATACTAAAGTAGAAAGTGTTGATACAGAATCTAAAGTTGTTGAAACATGTGAGGGATTTAGTTACAGATTTGATAAAGTATTAGTTGCTACTGGCGGAAGCCCACGTAAGCTTCCTGAGGATGAAGGCTTTGAAAACATTCATTACATGTGGACAATAGATGATGCGGAACGGATAAAGAACGATGCTGAAGAAGTTGATAAAGCCGTTGTTGTAGGAGGCGGTCTTTTAGGCATAGATCTAGCGGTTGCTTACGCGGAAAACGATGTTGAGACATACTATCTTATTAGAGGTGAGAACTGGTGGAGTCGTGGGCTCGATACAGAAGGTGCTTCTATAATACATGATAGGCTTGAAGAGAAAGGCTGTAATGTTTTAACCGAAACTAGTGTTTCGGAGCTTGAAGCTTCTGATGGAGAAGTAGAAACGGTTTTGACTGATAGCGGAGACCGGATTGAGTGTGACTCTGTTGCTGTTGCTATAGGACAGACTCCTAACTCTGGTCTGGTGGATGTCACTAAGAACGATAAAGAGATGGTTATAACCGATGAGTATCTTCAGACTTCTAACAGTTCTGTTTATGCTGCCGGTAATATGGTGGAGTATAGGCACCGGATCTTCGGTGATAAGACCGTGAACGGTTCATGGGATCACTCTGAGAGAATGGGAGAGTGTGCCGCAGAGAACATGCTCGGGGAAAACAACGAGTTCGACTACATTAATACATACGGTGTAGGACATTTCGATGCACAGTTCTTAGCCATAGGAGACTGGACCGGTGAACCTGTGTCCAGAAAGTACAATGATAGTCATTACCGTAGACTTTTCTTCAATGAAGACAGAGTTGTCGGTGCTGTGCTTGTAGGTTTTACAAAAGGTCAAGAGAGGATTAAAGAGATGATTAGGACGCAGGAGAAGATTGAGGATAAAGAGGAGTTGTTGGATAAGGAGTACTGGAAGTAAAAACCCCCCCCTGCAATAGTTTTTCACTTACTGATCACAACAGTTTAAATTAGTTTGGCGTTAAAACCTAAACATGACTGAAAAAATCCTTGGAATCGGAGACCCGCATCTACGAGAATACTCAGATCTAGGTCCTGACTTCGAAAACAAGATAAGAAGAATAACCGAACAAAAAGGTATAGATGCCATAATAACTGTAGGCGACATACTAGACAAGCTACCCGAAGACAGAACCGAATCAGATATAGAGGTAGGAAGAAAATTCTTCGAAGCACTAAACACAACAGAAATACCTGTTCTGACAGTTGGTGGCAATCACGACTACGACGCACATACAGAGATAGTCGAAGACTTCGAAAACGTAATAGACCTAGACCACAATACAGCTACATACGATTTAAACGGGACAGAGTACTCTTTCATAGGTAGAGGTGCAACAAAGTTCGATCAAGGACCGGAAATACCTTTAGACATACTCAACAAGTACTCTGAAGAAACCGAAGACTATACTGAAAATACTTGGGAAGAGCTTGAAGAAGACCTAGAACATATACAAGAAGATGTTTGGTACAGCGATCTAGAAGAATATTTCGAAGTTGAAAATGACGACCGTAAAGAGTTCAGAAACAGCATAGATTTTTTCCTAGAAGAGTACAATCAAACAGCAGACATGTTTGATCTTGCTACAGGCGATAAAACAGTTTATGTTAATCATTCACCGCCATTCAATACAGAAGTAGATATAAACCTATCCGGAAACAACAACGGATCTTTGGTTGATAAAAGGATAATAAGAAACTACAAGCCAGACTTAGCAGTATCAGGCCACTTACACGACGGTGGAGAATTTTATTTAGAACAAGATGATACTACAACTACTATAGCCAATCTGGGTAAAAGACATCTAGTAGAACTGGAGTCTTCTGAAGGACAAGCTGTAACCTACCGTCCACTAAACAGACCTGACATATAAGCTGTTTGAATATAATTCGTTTGAATTAACTCCAAGGCATCTCTGTATCGTCATAATACTGTGAAAGCTCCTCTTTTTTAAGAGATGATAAACTGTTGTCTATAAATCTACGGAAGTAAGAGTCTTCCTCTAGTTCTTGAGAAAATCTACGAGGGTTAGAACGTCTATAGTCTTCTACCATAACGTCCGGATCAACTAAGTTTACACGATCATACGGAAACGCAGAAGGCGTATAATCCGAATGTAGAAGGTATAACTCTTGATCGCCTTCAGGCAGGTCCCATCCTTCATTACGTAGTAATTCATCTAAGCAGCCCTCATTTTTGCTTGGGACATCGAGGTATGCCATTAAACCTTCTTGTTGTCTTATATCTCTCTTAGCTGTAATATGTTCTACTGCAGATGCACCAGTAAATCTAAGTCTATCAAGATAATCTGGTGATATTCTTTCAATACTGGTTCCAACTACTTCGTAATCCATCTAACTATCGACACCTTTTCTTTACGTAACAATCTTTAAAACTTGATAATGTACCGGAGTGATCTAAAAATCTATGTAGTCTTCGGAAGGTGCGTAGTTCCCTGAAGCTTTTCTAAAAGGTATATCCTCCTCTATCTGGTCTAAGGCTTCTAAGTACTCGTCTCCCAGACCTTCTTCTTCACAAATTTCGTATAAATCTTTAGAGTCTAGATCTGTTTCCTCTCTTCTGTTTCTCTGTTCTTGAACGTAGAGTAGGCTGGCCATATCGCCTTTATCTTTTTCTCTACCGCTATCAAAGTAGGTTGTTAACTTGGATACAAACAAGTCCTCTAGCTTAGGTACTTCTATAGAAGTATCTGCGACAGCTAACTCTTCCGTGTTGTGATAGTCGAACTCTTCATCTTCTTGAGAATGAGGTCTCATTAAGTCAAGCTCTACTTGTTCTCCAGGCCTAGTTGAAAGTCTGACAGTGTATTTCTCTCCTTCATGGCGTGAGTTTCCGGTATGGGTGACTGTCCTTCCTTTTTCATTTCTAGGTCCGTATGTTTCTTCGATTATTCTTTCTATATCTCTATATCCGCCTTCTGTTCCTTCTGCAGCTATTCTTTTATCTGAGTCTCCTGTTCCTCTCCACTGTTCAAATGCTTCTGGACCTTCTTCATCCAGTAAGTAGTTTAGAACTGCGCCACCACCTATTTCTAAAGGGCGTAGGTTTTGTTCTTTTAGAACTTCGTTTACGGCTAGCGATGCGGTATATATCTGGAACTGTTCTTCGACAGTTTCTTGGTTGCTGGAATCTGTTTCTTCTAGTATTTCTTTCCAAAAACTGTTGAGTCCTAGTTGTTCTGCTTGGTTTCTTAGCTGGTAACCTTGAACTTCGGCTCTTTGACGAGATTCCGATACCCTCATATTGTTACTATGTGGTCGTAACTATATAATAGTTTGGTTTTTGAAGGTATTTCCCGCATTATTCCAAACTATTCTACAAGCTCCTATAAAAAACTAGGTCTTCTAAAGTCCTCCGTTATTCTAAAAATGATGAAAGACAAACTTAATCTTCCATATCCAACTCATCCAGAACTTGGAGCGCTCTCGGCGATACAAAAGCCATATCTCTCCAGTCTTTTGTCATCCTCGGACACGCACAGTTAACATAGATATCGATACCATAACCCTTGTAGTCCGATTCAAAGATACGGTCTTCCACAAAGATATATACCTCTTTATCATACTTCTCCAGCTTCTCTTTCGCTATCTCTACAGCCCTCATATAGTTCTGGCCTTTTTTACTTGAGGTTACGATACCCCATTTCTTCTTGTCTTTATGTTTGATAACTCGGGCATGTTCTGCTCTCATCTCATCGTCTAGAGAGTTTGCTGGCTCTATCCAGATATGTTCTTGGTAAGGATCTACTACATACACTTTTTTACCTGCTTCAGATACTTGTGAGGGATGGAAATGTCCTGAACCTAGGAATACGAAGGCATCTACTTTATGAGATATATTGTGTGCTGCTCCGGCGTCACATCCTAGTACTTGTCCGGCCTCAGAAGTTCGTAGTCCTGTTGTTCCTTCAACAACATCATATCCTTTACTTTCTAGGAACTCACGTGCTTCTTCAGCTCTGTCCATATACTGTGTGACGCCTACAAGCCCAAGAGTTTCATCTTCATCTATCTCGTTGTAATGTTCTTCTAGAACCGTCATTATCTCTCTATCTTCTCTGTAAGGAAGGTAGTAGACATCATAGTCTTTCATATCGGCTTTCTCAGGATGTAAGAATCTCGTATGCCCGATATGGATTAATGCGTCAGCACCCATCCTCTCTACTTTTTCATCTGCTATACCACAGGCTCCAAAGGTTGATGCTCCTACAATAACTGTTTCAAAACCTTTCTCTCTAAGCTTGTCTGCATACTCTATAACTTTAGGCTTGATTCCGTCAGGTCCTTGCAGACCTATACAGTCGTAGTCTTTGTCTTCAAGCTCTTCTACTACTTCTTCAAAGCTTTCGTAGTTCCATTTACTTCTCTCGTCTTGTGTTTCGGACTGAGTCATAAAGTTTAGATTGAAGCTTAAGCTTTTTTAGTTAGAGCTCTTGAAGCTTATCCAACATAAACTTTTTCTCGGCTTTCAGTACTTTTTCCTCAAGACCTTCTAGATCTTCTCTAGATGCAAAAACATCGAAACCGTTCTCTACAGCATTTAAAACATCTTCCTGAGTTGCTTTATCAGCCACAAGTATCTTTTTTTCAGCGCTGAGATACTTCATTACTTTCTCTCTAACATCTTCCTCAATCCTTTCTAGATCTAGAACGGCCGTATCCCCTTCAAAACGGAAAACATCAGCGCAGGTCTCCAAGTAGTTTTCTTGAGGTATACCATCTCTGTCTCTTGAGATTCTGTAGCCTTCTCCGAACGGTGGAGCTGTGAAAACACCTTTACCTCTGGAAGGGTTTAACGGAAGAACTTCCGAACCTGTTAAACTGTTAGATACTTCTTCTGTTTCTTCTCTCTGGAAAGGATTTCTATCACGAGATGTTTCTGTAACCGAACCTTGTGCTAAATTGATTCTTTCGCCGGAGCTCAGACTTTCAGAGTAGCTGAACAGAGCCGTCTTATTCTTTTGGCGTGCAAGTTGAGCGTCTTTAGAAGTGTATCCTCCTTTTTCCGATATTAAGACTCTATCATATTTTTCAGGTGAAAGAGTGGTCTCCGAATAAGTTATCTCTCTCCCTACTACTCCGGAAATACTACCTTTAGAAACTTTAAGGCCTTCAAAGTCATCTAGATCAGTGACTTGGTTGTTTTTAGGCCGCCAAATATCTACTATATGGAACGTTCCTCGTTTGTAGACAAATTTGAAGTTAACATTGTTCTCTTCAGCTTTGTTATATACTTCTTCAATCTCTCTATCTGTAAATGGCTTGTTAGGATTTCTTATCTTTTTACGTTTCTTCTCTCCGTTTATAGGGTTTCTAGTTATTTTTAACTGGGTTTCAGGAGTTATTACTTTCTCCGGTTTACTGTTCCTGAAGAAGTAGAGATGTGGTTTCGTATTACCTTCTTCTAAAGAGTATCCTAGTCCTTCAACCACCTCAATAACTGTTGAGTTAGGATAGTCTCTGATAACCGCGCCTGTGTACTCAGGTTCAACCATTTTCTGGATAATTACAGGAGGAAACTCCTGGTTTCTTTTGTAGTATGTTGATACAACTTTCTTCAGTGAGTTAAACAGGTTTGACGAACCTATGTTTAGTCCGAACTCGTTTACACCGTTCTCATGTTCAGAGACTCTTACAGAGACTTTCTGTCCATTACGTTGTCCTCCGACCAGGCTTTTGGCTTTACCTGCTGCCTTACGTACTTCAGAAGTCATGCCAATATCTTTGTAAGCGTTCTCTATCTCCTCTTTTTTACCGGTCTCAAGACCAGTATTTAGAATCTCTTCACTAGTTTCAGAGCCTTTGAAAAGTCTTCTGAACTCTTTAGAAGTTATAACGAAAAAGTTTGGTACATTAAAATTGTCTACTTTGTCTAAGTTCTCTGCTTTGCTTCCTACATCTCCTTGAAGTTTACCTTTCCACTGAACCATACTACTGTATTGTAGAGTGCCGGATTAATAGATTTTCGAAAAAAAGTGTCCAAGAACTCTTGGTTATCTAAACAGTATAGGAAGTAAAAGTAAAGGAAAAATTAAGTGCGAGTAGTTTTACTCGTCGTCGATAAGTACTCGACATGAGACAGGCATCTTGTGGTTAGCTCTTTCAAGAGCTTTCTTTGCTTCCTGTACATCATCTTTATCTACTCTTACTCTGTATAGTACCTGTCCTTCATCTACGATTGATGCTCTTCCGATCGGTCGTCCGAAAGGTTTACGCATACCTTCGTAGTAACGGTCTGCCTGTGCTACACCTGCTAATGGGTGGTATCTGAGGACGTGGTGCGGGTAAGGATAGATCTTTAGGAAGTAGTCTTCTTCAGGATCTAAGACTTTGCTTAAGTATGAGTTTGCTGCGATACGTCCTGACTCTAATGCTTCGCTTCTGATCGAACAGTCTTCACCAGCTCTCAATACTACTGATGTTTCGAAGTCATGTTCTTTTTTCTGTGCTCCTTGCTCGTAACGTGTTATTCGTGGAGCTGGAGCTCCTTTTATGTAGTTATCGTTCTTTCTCTGTGACTGCCTTGTGTAAGGCTGGCCTGGTTGTTCTCTGTATATTCTTGCAGGACGATCTCCCATTTTTGAAAACCTCTATAGTTAGACGCTGTAACTTAAGTTTTAAATAGGGTAGGACTATAAGGAGATGTCTTCGTCCAGTTTTCCTTCTGTGAAGTAGTTTTCTAGGTAATCTTCTACCTCTTCAACAATCTGTTTCTCGCCTTGGTACTGTGCAAACGTCTTAAACTTCCGCATAAAACCTATGGTCCCTATCACAAAGTCCTCTTTACTGGTGTAGATACTGTCCTGTTTATGAGTCAGCATTCTGTCAACAAGAGTCAACTGTTGCTCCACATCAGACCTCCATAGTCTTTCTTCAATCTCCTCTTCGCTCCTACCTTGTTCTATATACTTCTTCTTTCTTTCATAGTCCTCATCTACCGATAGACGTCCAAACTTCTGGGCATAATAACTGGTATCTGCGAACAGATCTACAGCTTTACTTTCCGCCATAACTTCATCTTCCTCCAACAGTTCTCTCTCAATAATATTTAGTTCAGATATTCTCTGTTCAAGTGTAGGATCTACCGAGAACCCTTTAGACTCATTTGCACTGCTTAAAGCCGCAGAAACTAGCTCTCCTATATTTTCGGCGTAACCCTCATCTCTTAGTCTTCGAAGCTTGTAGATCTCGTTCTCTTCAAAACCCAAATCTATCTCTTCAAACTCGTCGCCAGACATACCGTTTAACTGCGGTCTAAGAAACTAACTATATTTATACACCTAAGCATATACATCGGTGTTTTAAAACAGCAGACATAGTTTCTATAATGTGAAGCTTGCAGTATACCAGATTGGTTTAGGAAGTTTCGGAAGATACGGTTTTGAAAAGTTCTTAGAGATGCATAACCATTTCGAAGAAGTTGATATCGAGTTCAAAGGACTCTGTGACACAGACTTCGATAAGAGAGAAAAGGCAGAAAGATTTGCTGAATCACAAGGAGTTAATATAGAAATCTACGACAAAGTCGAAAACTTGTACTCCGACGCATCCCAACTCGATCAAAATATTTTAATCTACGACGCAGGTCCTACAGACACTCACGCAAGCAATATCTACCGTTCTATGAGCCATGGCTTCTACCATCTAGCAGAGAAGCCTCCCTCAATGAAACGACAACAACATCTGAAAGAGAAACAGCTAGCAGAAAAAAACAGTGTTATGTGGAAAGTAGACTTTGTTGAAAGAGAGAACCCGGTAGTAAAAAAGACAAGAGAACTTCTAAAAGGAAAAGAACTGGAAAGAATCAAAGTATTTAGAGAAAGCTCTGTAGGCATAGAAAAACTGATTAAACCTGCCGAAAAACACGGTATAAAAGGAGGAGATATACTCGACAAAATGATACACGAAGTATACATACTTGACTTCCTTGAAAGCGCAGAGAAAGATACCAATATAGAGCTAAAGGAAGCGAACACCAAGTACTTCATGCCTTGGAAACCAAGCTCCCAGAAAATGCTTGGCTTAAACGGAGGCTACACAGAAGAAATCAGTTACAACACAGCTACAGCTCAGACCCAAGCAGTACTGGAATCAGAAGATACAGAGATAAGCCTTAATTCTAGCTGGTTAGGACTAAGCAAGGAGTGCCGTATAGAAGCTAAGAAAGCCGAAGAAGAACTAGGTGTAAAAGTTGTAGATAGCGAATACTCCGAAACAAAAGATACTGCATTTATCAACGAAGAAGCCAGATTCTTTATTATAGAAGGAGAAACCTATCTATTAGGCGATATGCTGCATAAAAAACTTTATGACCTAGATAAAGGAGAGAAGATAGAGCTAGACTACTATTTACATGATCAGCTTTACCGAGTTATACGTAAAGCAGTTTTAGATGCTTCTAAGAACAAAGATTCCAAAACATCTCTTTCTAAAGACACAGATATCTTCATGAACACAATATTCGATATCAAAGAAAACATTATAGAAGGAGACTATCTAGAAGAGCTGGATAGCTCGCTTGAAAGATTTGAAAGCTTAGTTGTTGAAGACGGAAAGGTTCTTGAAACTAAGGAGCCTGAACTAATACTAAGCTGAACACTTTTTTCCAGAGAGGCCAATCTATGAAAGCAATTATACCTTGCGCAGAGAAAGAAGAATCACTATACCCTTTCACAGAGTCTAAACCAACCGCCTTAATACCAATAGCAGGAAAACCGTTGATCAAACATATTATCTCGGACTTACAGGCCCAAGGAATAGACGACATCTATATTGTTACTAACTATATGGAAGAAAAGTTCATAGACGAGTTTGACGGATACACAAATGTAAATACAGTAACTCAAGAAGAACTAAACGGTACGGGCGGAGCTTTAGAAACCTGTGACTTCATTGAAGATGATTTCTTGGTGATCAACGGCGATGTAGTAGTTTCAGAGAACGATATCAAGAAGCTTATAGAGAAGCATGAAAGCTCTGACTCCTCAGCCACAATACTTGCAACAACAGAAGATAAACCGGAAAAATTCGGTGTTCTAAGCATAGAAAATGATAGAGTAACCAAGATCAGCGAAAAACCTGAAGAACCCGAAAACCCGTTGGTAAACACAGGAGTCTACGTTTTTAATCCTGAAATATTCGATATTTTAAACTCTATTAGCTCTGAAGAGAAAAATCTGACGGAAGCCGTCCAAAAAATTGTTGAAAAAGATAAAGCCTGCTTTGAGCTTGCAGAAGACTACTGGATAGATATTGGAACGGTTAAGAAGCTCTGGAAAGCAGATGAAACAAAGAGATATAATTTAGTAACTGAAACAGAGATAAGTGAAGATGCTGATATAGCAGAAAACGTTAACATATTAGGGAACGCTGTAGTGGAGAAAGGTGCTGAGATAAAGCCCGGGACAGTTATAGAAGGAAACGTGTTTATAGGAGAAAACTGTATAATAGGTCCTAACACCACACTTAGAGATGTAACTGTTAACAAGAGTTCTCAAGTCCGTTCATGCGGCCTAGAATCCACACTTCTGTTTGAAAAGAATATTGTAGATCATTCAACGTTTATAGAAAACTCTGTTATTGCAGAAGAATCGGACATAAAATCTAATACAACTATACGAGAATGCTTTATAGGGCCTAGAAGCTTTATAGAGATGAATAACTCGGTTTATGGAGTAAAGTTTGTTCCTGATGCAAGAACAGATCTTTCAGAGATCAGTAAATAGAACCAACCGCAGAAAACCTAATCAATACCGGTCTTCTGAAATAGATAATATAGCGGAACCATGAAAGCAGTGATCTTAGCAGCAGGTAAAGGAACACGGATGAAGCCTCTAACAGAGGACACTCCTAAACCACTTCTAAACGTAGCAGGTAAACCGATAATAGAGCATACTATAAACCGTATAGAAGACTATGTTGAAGAAATAGTTATTGTTGCAGGTTACAAGATAGAGCAGTTCGAACGGTACTCCGAAACAAGAGAAGAAGTAACTATTGTCGAACAAGAAGAGGCTTTAGGAACCGCAGATGCAGCTCTACAAGCCAAACCTTTTATCGAGGATAAAGCCTTAATTCTGAATGGAGATGATCTTTACGGAGAAGACTTAGAGGAAATACTTGAGTTAGATACAGCGGTTCTAGCTGCAGAAGTAGAAGATCCTGCCAAGTACGGCGTATTCACTGTAGAAGACGACAAGGTCACAAGTATAGAAGAGAAGCCTTCGAACCCCGACTCAAATCTAGTGAACATAGGATGTTATCTTGTGAAAGAAAGTTTTTTCGAACTGCTCGAGAACGTTGAAAAGTCAGAGAGAGGCGAGCATGAGATCACCGACGCTCTCAAAGAATACATAGAAAAAAACAGTTTAAACTACAGGAAGACTGACAACTGGACGCCATGTAGCTATCCTTGGCAACTGATAGAAGCTAATGAAAAACTGGTCAACGAAGTTGACAGAGACATAAATGGAGACGTCGCGTCCAGCGCCAAAGTTAAAGGAAGAGTAATAATTGAAGAAGACGCAAAAATCAGAGAAAACTCTGTAATAAGAGGACCTGCAATCATAAAAGAGAACGCAAAAGTAGGACCCAACGCATATATCCGGAAAGGAACCGTAATAGAAGAGAACGCACATATAGGTAGTTCAGAGATCAAAAACAGTGTTGTTGGAGAAAACTCTAAACTACCTCACTTCAACTATGTCGGTGACTCCTATATACAGGAAGACGTTAATCTAGGGGCAGGCGCTAAAACCGCCAACATGAGAAACGATAAGAAAAACGTATCTATGAAGGTAAAAGGAGATCTCCTAGACACAGGTAGAAAAAAGCTAGGCGCAGTAATAGCCTCTGGAACAAAGATAGGTGTAAACAGCTCTATTAAACCAGGAAGAAAGATAGGTAGAAACGTAGCTACCGACGTAAACGAAAAGATAACAGACAACATCTCTTCTAACAGCGTTTTCAAAGACGGTGAAGAGGTTTGAAGATAGGACTAGACTTTGATAGAGTACTTTTTGATACAGACGGATTCAAACAACACTTGTTTGAAGAGATAGAAGGATTCGACAGAACTTATTCAGAGGCTAAAGAGAAAGTCTATAGCCCTGAAAGACATGCAGAAATACTGGGAATAAGTTCCGGAAAGATCTACAGTATCTTGGAGGATGCTGAAAACTTTCTTTACCCTGATATAGAGAAGCTTGATACCTTAGAACACACCTTCATTATTGTGTCTAGAGGTGACAAAAAGTTTCAGAATATCAAGATTGAGAAGTCCCGCGCAATCGAACATGTCGACGGACTTTATATTGTACAGGATGATCCGAAAGATGTTACAGATATAGATTTCTTAGTTGATGACTCAAAGGAAGAACTTGAAAACGTGGATATACCAGGATTTCATTTCGACAGAGAAAAACACGATATAAACGATATAATAAAGAAGGCAGAGGAGCTCGATGGATGAGGAAAAAGTCTTCAAAAGATACGATATAAGAGGAGTCTACCCTGAAGAATTAGATGAAAAGTTTGCAGAGCTACTAGGTAAAAGTCTAGGAACTTTCATACAGAACAAAGAATACAGCAAGAAATTAGTTGTATGCAGAGACAACAAAAACAGTTCAAAACCGTTGAAAAGCAGCTTTATAGACGGAGTTCTAGCCACAGGAATACAGGTCATAGATATCGGTACAGGTCCAACAGATTTTGCAGCTTTCTCCGGAATGAAAAAAGACTGCGTATCCGTCCAAGTCACTGCCTCTCACCTGTCTTTAAAGTTCAACGGCTTCAAATTCATGTATCCTCAAGGAAACGGCTTTGTCAACGAAGACCTGAATAAGGTAAAAACTATTTTCCGGGAAAGAAACTTTTCACAAAGTCCTGAAGCCAAGCTGAAAAAAGATAGAGCTCTCTCAAAAAGTTACAGAGAGGATTTAAAGAGTTTTGCAGAGTCCAAAGGAGAAGAATGGGATAAAAAGATAGTTGTTGACACTATGGGAGGTGCGACAAGCTCCTTCCTACCATCTTTACTGAAAGGTCTTGGTGCAGAAGTAGTAGATCTAGGAGATTCAAAAGACAGAATGCCTTACAGAGATCCTCCTAATCCTAAACCCGGAAAACTTTCTGAACTTAAACAGGCTGTAGAAGAGAACAATGCAGATATAGGCTTAGCAACAGATATGGACGGTGATAGAGTAACGCTTTACAAAAACGGCTTTATCAGCGGGAACAGTGTTTTCACAGTGTTCACAAAGCTTTTTGACGGTGATAAGGTTGCTTCTTTAGATACTTCAAAGGCTGTAGAACAGGTAGCAGAGTCTAAAGGTGAAGAAGTTTTCTATACCCGTGTTGGAGATCCTTTTGTACTGGAAAAAGCTTTAGATGTAAAGGCTTCTCTTGCCGGAGAGCCTAACGGCCATTATGCTTTCCTCGGTTTTACAGCTTACAGTTCCGGTATACTTTCCGCTCTTATACTGTCTGGTTTAGATCTTGAAGCTTATCTGGAGGATTTACCTAGGTATTATAGTGAGAGACGGAGTATCTCTGTAAAGAATAAAGAGGAAAGAATGAGAGAGTTGGAAAAGATTATAGAGAAACAGTACACTATTACTTCGAAAACTGACGGTTTGAAGATTGAGGAAGAGAATTTTCAGGTAATGATTAGGCCTTCAGGATCGTCCTCCAAGATACGTGTTATAACCGAGTCAAAAGATCAGAACACGGCTTCTGAAGTCATTGAACGTTTCGAGAAACTGGTCCGGAATTCATAAAATATCATCAGACATAATAACTGTTTATGAGCGAACTACTTCACAAGTTTGAAGAAGGACCTTACGATGTCTTAGAGTTTACAACTCGTACTAAAGACGGTAAAGCAATAATCGAAATAAACGACGGAGATCTTGGAAGACTACCTATAGAAGATTTAGAAACTGTAGAGAACCTGAGAGAGTCTCTGAACAAGGTTGAAGAGTTTCTGAATGAAGTTGAAAGACGGCAAGAAGAGCTTTGAAATAAAAATTAGAGAAAAATGAGATCGGGGTATTCTTACCCCCAACCCCCTTTTAATTGAGTTTTTTATACGTCTCTTGACTTTACAGTCCTTCGTCCGTTAGCTTCTGCTCTTTCTACAGCTCTCTCAATCAGCTCTTTTACTGATTCATCTAGAGCGTCGTAGAAGTCAGATCCAACATTGACGCCATCTGCAGCGTCACGAACGCCAGACTTCTTTAGTACGTCTACCATGGTCAATTCACCAAGAACGTATTGTCTGGGCTCTTTTTTATAGGTATGGGCTTTTCGACCCGAAATCAGTATCCAGACGCCCTGTATAACAGGTTTTACTATTAAAGTGTTGTCAAATATAACTGTTTTTGTTCGGTATTTTTCGAACGGTTCAATTTAGAAATAAAAGCTGGGATGTCGTAAACTACTTTTTATGGAGATAGATTTCAAAACAGTAAGAGCTCTTTCATCACCTACAAGAGTTAGGATACTTCATGAACTTTTGGAGAAAGAGTCTACACCTACAGGACTAAGCAAGAAAACCGGTAAAAGCAAGTCTACTGTCTCAGCACATCTATCTACTCTCCATGAGTCAGGGCTGATAGATAAAGATTCTAAGGAAGGTAGGAAAAGAGTTGTTTACAGTCCAACAGATAAGGCTAAAGCAATAGTGAACGGTAAAGAGAGAAAAGTTAAGTTCTCAATAGCCTCGTCTATTATTTCAGCATTCACAGGTTTAACCTTGGCATATGAAGGAGTAAACCGTTTGAACTTTCTGGCAGATGATGCTATGGAGTCAGTAGACATGGAGGCAGAGATGGCTGCAGACACTGCTGCAGAAACAGGTTTTGAAACCGGATCCATGCTGTTTTCCGGAGAGATATTCCTGTTTATCGGTTTCGGACTACTTACTTTCTCGGTACTGGCATTCCTTTATGGATATACGGTTAGAAAAATATAAAGAGAAAAAAGGGTTCTCCCTTTTTTACATAGAAGAGTCTTGTCTCGAAATTTCTATATCCTGGTAGCGGGACAGCTGCTCTTTTAGCTTTCTAATATCGGTCTCTGCATTTAAATTGGTTAAGTAGAGTCTTCCAGGATCTCCGTATGTCCCGTCCATATCATAAACTGCTCCAAGCACATCTGTATCTGAATAAGGACTGTTTTCTAAAAGAAACTTTACTTGATTATCAACGTTGTACTCGACTAGTCTGTTGATTTCTTCCTGTTCTGTAAGGTCTTCACCCATTATTTCTTCGTAAGCTGTGTCTATACCGGACTCTAGTAGGAGATAGATATCTGTTGTTATACCTTCTGTTTCTGAAGTGTAATCTTCTATAGAGAACTCTCCTTGTTCTTCATGTCTTGTTAAGATATCTGTTGGTGCTTGAACAGAGTTTTCGTCTTCCAAAATCTTATTCATAGTCTTATAGGTTGCTGTAACTGCTCCACAACCGGTATGACCTATTATTACAATACCTGTAGGTGTATCACTGTGTTCTGGTATATAGTCTATGCTTCCAGAAGTCACAATCTCGCCGTTTAATGAAACAGTATTAACATGGTTTCCTATTACTTCATGAGCGAACTCTCGTCCTATACCATGATTTTCCCATATATCTCCTTGTAGAACACGGGAATCACAACATGTAACAGTTGTTAATTCCGGGTCTTGACCATCTAAATGGTTCTCTAGTTCTTTTGAAAGTTTTTCTACGTGTTTATCGTTATTTTTGTAGAGTTGGTTGAAAAATTCGAAAAGCTTCTCCGCATCATCTATATTTGAGTAAGATTTAGTCATTGAAGAAGTTAGACGTGTATCAAACTATTAAACAGTTCCTAAACTGTCGTAGAAATCTTGTTTATCAATTTTTTGTAGTATCTATGAGAGACAACATATAATTTGAGAATCTTGTGACCCTTGAAAAGAAAGGTTATTAAATGCTCTGTGTAATATCAAGGATACATACAACAAACACGCGTTCAAACAATCTATGTTTTGACAAAAAAGATTTCTATATGACCTAAAATGGCATCATGCGAACTATGCGGTAAGGAAACTGATTCAGTCAAGAAAGCTAAAATCGAAGGAGCGGTTCTAAAAGTCTGTGACTCATGCGCTAGCATGGGAGAAGAGCTTTCTCAGACCTCCTCAAGAAAGAAAAAGAAGAGAAAGAAGACTCCTAAGAAAAGGAGTAGTGATGAAGTTCTAGTACCTAAATACGGAGAGAAGCTGAAGGAAGCTAGAGAGTCTGAACAGCTATCTATAAAGGAAGTTGCCAACGACTTAAACGAGAAAGAGTCTCTTATCAGTAAGATTGAGAAACAGGATCTGAAACCGGATAAGACTCTGGCGAAGAAGCTTTCAGAGAAGTTCGGGATAACTCTTTACACCAATCCTGAGGTTTCAGATTACGGTAAGTCTGAGAGAGGTAACCAGAAGAAAGCTACTCTTGAAGATGTTGCAGATATAAATTAGAACTTGAACTCTCTATCCAGAACCAAGTGAGAAAGTATACCGAGACCTAATGCTATGCCTGGTACCGCTGTCTGAAGAAACAGTGTGGATAGGAGTATCGTGAAAGAGGTGACCAAGGTACAGAAAGTAATTGTATGAGTGAAGCCTCTATGCTTTATCTTTATCTTCGATATACCTAGGTAGACCGTTATAAAGGTGATTGCGGCAGCCATATAACGGTATAGAAAGTCTAGAGGAGCTATAATGCTTATAGCTAGTGCGGCAGTTATACTTGTGAATGCTTTAACTGCTCTATGAACATAAGAGTTCTTGTGATCTATATCAGGCATTACTGAGCCTAAGAAAATCATTATAAATCCTAGAGATATTTCCCAGGTGGTTAGGCTTACTACTTCTTTCAAGAGATACATGAAGATCATTGCGAAGAATAAGCCGAAAAGTACGTGTTCTTTGAAATCCCCCATCTATCTTTCTAAAAAATACTTATAGGGATAGAGCTTGTTAAGCTTCTCCGTTACATACCGCTCTCAAACCGTGTAGAACCGACTGTTCTTCTAGGCTTGTAGTCTCTATCTTCGGAGATCTGTTTACAGTTTTGACGTCTACCTCCTCTTCCAATCCTTCAACCACTAAGTCAGGATGGTTTAACGCTACTGCTCCACCTACAACCACTTTTTCAGGATTGTACAGGTTTACTAAGTTGGCGAAGCCTCTGGCGTTGTAATCCTTCATCTTTTCTATTGTTTTTGTTGCATCTTCGCAGCCTTCACGATACTTGTCGAAGACTTCTCGGGCATCTTCAAACCTTTTACCGGTAAGTTTCTCTGCCATCTTTGGAAGGTTGTTTCCTGAGCAGTAGGCTTCCCAGTGTCCTTCAGCTCCGCAGCCGCAGCTTACACCGTTATCTGCTATCTTCATATGGCCTACTTCTCCGAAGTTGCCGTCGGAGCCTTCTATCAGGTTTCCGTGTAGTACTACTCCCGCACCTATTCCTGAGCTTATAGTTACGTAGACTAGATCGTCACAGTTGTGTTCGCCGTAATGGTACTCTCCTAGTACTGCCGAGGTACAGTCGTTTATTATCGATACATCTCCGTATCTCTGTAACGGCTCTGTTATATTGACTTTCTCTATAGCCATATTTGGCGGGTAGAAGACGCCTTCCGACTTGTTCATAGGTCCTGCAGCTGCTACTGCAACTTTTTCAATAACCGTATCGGTTTCTTCTATAATTTGGTCTATATGTGAACTAATGTCTTTGAGGAACTGTTTGCTTGAGTATTTTTCAACGACTTTGAACTCGCCGTTTCCTACTCCTACTAATGTGTTGGTTCCTCCTATATCAATACACAGAAAACCCATAATACAAAGTATTACGTTACGGTGTTTTTGAATACTTCCTCTATAATATTCAAAAACCGGTTTAAAACATTACAGAAAAAGAAAAATATAGAGGTCTCCAAAAAACAATGACAGAAATAAACAGTCTGAAAGGATTTTACGACCGTTATCCTGAAGATTACGTCTCATTCCGAAAACTTGTAGATACCGTAGAAGAAACAGCTAAAGAGTTTGGTTTCCGAGAGATAAACACTCCCAATGTTGAGAAAACAGATCTTTACAGAGTGAAATCCGGAGATGAGCTCCTAGACCAGACATACTCCTTCAAAGACAAAGGAGACCGCGAAATAACACTTATACCTGAACAAACACCTACGAGAGCAAGACTTGTACAACAGAGAAAAGATCTGAAAACACCGATCAAATGGTATGATACATCGAAGAGATGGCGTTACGAAGATGTTCAGAAAGGACGTGACAGAGAGTTTTTCCAAGGAGACTTCGATATCTTCGGAGTAGAGTCTGTGGAAGCTGACGCAGAAGTAATAGCTGCAGCAGCAACAATATACAAGAAACTCGGAGTTGAAAAACGAGTAAACTTCCTAGTGAACGATAGGAAGTTGCTGGAATCTGTTCTTAACTCTCAAGGAGTTGAGAAAACTGAAACAGCAATGAAGATAATTGATGATAAAGAGAAGATGACCGGAGAAGAGTTCTTAGAAGAACTCGAATCAGAAGGTCTAGACACGAGAGAAGCTGAAAAAGTAGATGAGGTAACCAGTATCTCCGGTCCTATAAAAGAAACTGTTGAAGAACTCAAAGAGAAAACACCTGAAGCCGCAGAAGAATCTGTGAAGAGAATGGAAGACCTGGCAAACGCTTTAGAGGCCTACGGAGTTGAAGACTTATGTAGACTGGACCTCTCAATCGTTAGAGGATTAGCGTACTATACAGGTCTAGTGTTCGAAGCATTTGATACCGAAGGAGAGCTGAGAGCATTGTTCGGAGGCGGTAGATACGACAACTTGGTCGGTCTTTTTGGAGACCGTGAAGTTCCTGCAGTAGGGTTTGCTTTCGGTTACTCACCTACTATAGAACTACTAAAGAAAGAGGATAAATGGCCTCTAAAAGACGTTGAGACTGATGTATACGTCTTGACAGTATCTGAAGATGTAAGAGATACCGGATTAGAGTATGCTAAAAAACTTAGAGACCACGGTCTTTCTGTTGAAACAGATCTAACCGGCAGAGGTTTTGGAGGGCAGCTAGGTTATGCTGACAGTATCAACGCTGAACGTGTTTTAATAATAGGTAAGAGAGATCTTGAAAACAACGAGGTAACTATGAAACATATGGAATCTGGTGAAGAAGAGAAGCTTGACAAAAACGAAGTGATTAACCACTTGGAGTCTGAGAACTTTGTTTAGAACTCAGATATCTTCTTCTGCCTCTCCTCTTTTTCCTGTAGATAGAAGTTATGTTCTCTTACTATCCAACGTACAATAAGGTTAACAACTGACTCTATCTGGCTATCTGTCAGCTCTTTACCCGCAGGGATTTTATGTGCTCTAGAAAGATTTTTTCTTGAATCTACGTGGCATGCGTGCATAGCTTTGTATACCGGGTTTCCCGCACCAGGCGTCTGACTCCCGTCGTTTTCAGGCTGTTCTCTAAGCTTTTTCTCTGCTATCAGCCGTGCTTGTTTCTTGAGCTTCTTTATACCTAGCTCTTCTATTAGCCGGATATCTTTTTCGTTTAGTCGGGGACGTGTTTCGTCCCTTCCTGGGAGTTTTAACTTTCTCATAACACGGTTTAGAAGACGAAAGTTTTAAGAATAACATATAGAGGGTTACAGGTCTTTTATCCTTTCCAGCGATCGTCGTCGTGTTTCCGAGACTTTGCCATTTTTTCTCTTTCCTTTCTATTCATCTCTGCGATATCTTCGTCAATATAAGTCTTGATTTCATCGGAAAGACTGCTGTTTGGAGATCCATCTCTAATGTCTCCTGTGCTTAAAAACTCTTCTATACACTGGGCTAAAGCCTCTATAAAATTGATTTCGGCTCTAAGCTGTTTATCTCCACCTTTTTCATGGTAGACTTCTTTTAAGTGTCTATCAAGTTCTTTTATGTCATTATCAATAGACTGCAGATTCTTTACAACTTCTTTCTTAATTCTATTGTAGTTCTTTTTTCTCTTCTCTAAATCAACTTTGTCAGACTTAACTCCCGAAGGCATCTTCTTTTCTGCCTCCTTCATCTTCTCTATAGCTCTTCCTGCCACAAAGTATGCTGCAAGTATATGGGCAACAGACTCCTCTAACTTCTTTGAATCACGTTGAAGAAAACTCTCTACCTCTTCACGGTTACTTGGAGATTTCTCAAGGCTTTTCACCTCTTGCTTTAATATGAGACCATGTTTCTCCTAGGTCATCGAATCTTCGGGATCCTTTTCCATTTACCGCCTCTATAATATCTCTGGCTACTCCTAGTTCAAACTCTGCTTCTTCCCATAGACGATATCCTTCAACCTGTTTCATATTAACCTGTTAACTGATTTACAAAGCTTCATTAATAATACGCTCGGTGCTACATCTCTCTAACTCCGCCATAATAAAACAGTAATGCGCCTACAGCCGCAACTAACGCAACCAGTATAGTTGATTCAGGCTGCACAATAAAAGACTGATTGAACTCCACCTGAAGCACATAAATTATTGAAAGTATTATTGCTCCAAGCACTGAGACGCTGAAGCCTATCCGTCCATGATCATCTTTTGATACCATAGTTCTTGATTCAAGACTCTCGGAATTTAAACAAGTCTGTACAACACCTTAACAATACAACTACAGAAACATAATCATCTGGATTAAAAAACTTTTAGCTCGGTTAACTCTTTCATGGCTTATAAAATCGGTTTAGTAGGTAAACCTTCAGTAGGAAAATCAACATTCTTTAACGCAGCAACAATGAATGAAATAGCAGAAGGTAACTACCCCTTCACAACTATAGATCCTAGTGTTGGAGAAGCCTACGTAAGAGTAAAGGATGCAGCCCCAGACTTCGATGAAACCAGCGATCCTAGAGTAGGATTTGTTAATGAAGGTACACGATATGTGCCGGCAAAACTTGTAGACGTTGCAGGACTTATTCCGGGGGCTCACGAAGGTAAAGGATTAGGCAACCAGTTTCTAACCGATTTAAATGAAGCCGATGTGCTTATACATATAGTTGATTTCTCAGGTAAAACAGATATAGAGGGAGAGCCTACAGAAGACCACGATCCTAGAGAGGACATAGAGTTCCTTAAAGAGGAACTGAATATGTGGTACCTAGAAATTCTTAGAAAAGGTATTGAACGTTTCGAAGGAAAAGTAAGACAGCACGACGTTAAAATCGAGGAAGAATTAGCTGAACAAATGTCTGCATTCAAAACAAACAAGAATGAGATAAAACAAGTAATACTTTCTCTTGATTTGGAGCTTGATCCAAGTACTTGGACAAAGGACGATGAGAAAATGCTTGCAGCCAAAATAAGAGAAAAAACCAAGCCGATGGTAATCGCTGCTAACAAAATGGATGATGAAAAAGCTCAAGAGAATTTTGAAGAGATTACTAACGACCCAGACTACCAAGATTTAGAGATTGTTCCTTGTAGTGCGCACGCGGAAAAAGCTTTAAAAAATGCTGCAGAGCAAGACGTAGTGGAATATTATCCCGGAGATAAAGAATTTAATATAGTTGGAGACCTCTCTGAAGATAAAGAAGAAGGTCTCAAAAAAATAAGAGAGTTCATGGAAAAATACGAGGGTATAGGTGTTCAAAAAGCACTGGAATCTGCATTATTCAAGGAACTAGGCGTTATAGCCGTCTTTCCTGGAGGAGCCGATGGATTAGGAGATGAACACGGCAATATTTTACCAGACTGTTTCCTAATGCCTGAAGGTACAACCGCCGAAGATTTTGCTTATCATATCCACTCCGATATTGGTGAAGGATTTCTACACGCTATAGACTGTAGAAATAATAGGCAGATAGGTGCAGATCACAAGCTCGAGCATAGAGATGTTATAGAAATAGTTTCCGCCAATCAATAAAAAAAGAAAATGGAGGGAGGGTTTAAGAAGAGTTTATAGACTCTAAAGATTCCCCGTTATGCTTAATATGTAGTGTGAAAGGTTCTTCTGCTTCAAACTTGGCTTCATACGTTATGCCGCCTATACACTGTATACAGACTTCGCTCCCATCAGGCACAGTTACGATATCTACAGCATAATGTCCTTCATCCTCCTCTGAGACATCATAAGCTACCGTATAGCACGGTGTAGGCGTCTGTATAAGACCTGTAAAATTTACTCCTTCTACATCAGTGTCACTGTAGTTTTCAACTGAAAGTATTCCTTCTTCTTGGTCCCCAGACATACAACTGGCATCTACTAAGCCAATCTTAGAGTAGATTTCATTGTATTGACTGAATTCTGTAGAGTTACAGCTAAGCTCAGACTTATCTTGCTGAGAGTAGTTTTCGGCGACTGCCACAGCCATGCTTGTCAAGACAATAGCAGATAGTAGGTATACTACTGTTTTCATTGTAACTACTTTTTTACCTTTAGAACTAGATAAAATAGATGATGGTTGATAACATTCTATGTTCTACATTTTATACTATCTAATAGAGAAATAAAGAGGAAATAAAAAGTATTTCTTAGAATAGTCCTCTAAACCAGTTAATCACTGAACCGAGTAGCGAACCTTCTTCAGTCTCGGTTTCTTCATCCTCAGAGATTTCTATAACTTCTACAGTCTCGCCTTCGTGAACTATTTCAAGGCTGTAGGGTTTTTCTGCATCAAAGGAGGCTTCGTACTTCTGATAAGTTATTACTTGGGGACATGCCTCTTCTTCATCAGCATCATCTTCGACTGCTATATTGAACAGATAACTCTCGTCTATATCCTCTATGTCTTCAATTAGAGTGTGGCATGGTGTAGGCATCTCTAAAACTCCTCTGAACTCAATTTTACCTTCTTCTACCTCGTAATCAGTTACTCCGGTATCTGTTTCGTTCATATCTTCCTCGACTACTTCAAAGCTATACTCGTAGTTTTCTGGTTCCGCAGATGTAATCGCCATGTCACCTTCTTCCGGTTCAGGTTGGTCGACAACCGCTAATGCTACTCCCGTCATTAATAGGAGTATTGCTAATGCTACTATTTTCTTCATAACAGTTCTAAATTTTGATATTTGACTTATATAGAGGCATGAATTTGTTCGGAAAATAACGAATTAGAAGGCTTTTATCGAGATTTCTCTACCTCTTCGCTGATACCTAGCGCTTCAGCTATTTCTCTATAGTTCTTCCTTATTGTCACAGAGGTCACTCCTACAGTATCTGCAACTCTCTTCTGAGTCATCTGTTCTCCCTCAATAATTGCTGCAAGGTAAAGTACCGCCGCTACGACTGCTTTTGGACTTCTTCCCGCAAGTACTTTATTTTTTCTTGCCTCTTGAACGTATTTTTTGGCTGTTGCCTGTGTTTTTCCTGAAAGGTTTAATTCGCTGGCGTAACGTGGAATAAAGTCTTCTGGACGAGCAGGCTTGATATCCATTCCTAGTTCTCTTGCAGTATACCTGTAGGTTTTACCTAGTTTTCTTTCAGATATTGAGGCCACTTCTGCTACTTCTTCAAGTGTTCTTGGAACATCTTGTTTTCTTGCTACCAGATATGCCAGAGCTGCTACTGTTGGTTCGATTCCTCTGCCTTTTATGATTCCTTTCTCTCGTGACTTCTCTGTAAGTCTTGCTGCTTCCTCATAGACAGACTCCGGCAGTTTTAGATCGGATATAATTTTTTCTAGTTCTGATAGCGCATTTTGTAGGCTTCTGCTTTGTGAGTTGGCTGCTCTTCTATCCCATTTTCTCATTCGGAAGTATTTGCCTCTTTTTGCTCCTGAAACTTTGCTTAGTTCGCCTCCGTAACCTATCTGTGTGCTTATTCCTTTGTTTGCTTTTGTGTATGTTATAGGGCTTCCTGCACGGGATTTTGTATTTTTTTCGTCTGCGCTAAATGCTCTCCATTCTCTTGAGACGTCAATTTGGTCTTCATCTATTACGGTTCCACAGTTTCTACAGTATATCTCTCCGACGGCCTCATCTTTCCCTAGGTTTGTCGAGTTGCAGTTAGGGCATCTGTTCTCTTCAGGGTTCTGTATCTGGCTTTTTTTAACCGGTATTGTATCGTTTTTACCTATACTTATTGTTCCGTTTTCTACATTATTCATACCCCATGAATTATACAAAAAAATTTAAATACTAAATGCTGATTAAAGGCGTTGGAATAACAGCTTTAAAGCCCTATAAAGCGGTTAAACAC
>LFCJ01000042.1_pt1 | contig 61674 bp, 56 predicted proteins | sample 643141 | NCBI WGS metagenome assembly LFCJ01 (sample SAMN03766243, study PRJNA286221) | soda lake metagenome | biome: soda lake; feature: Kulunda steppe; material: water; isolation source: sample B1-Br-g2 brine of Lake Bitter-1 | place: Russia: Kulunda steppe | collected 2010-07
AGCCGCTCTCGGTCGGTGACACGGTCAAGATCGCAGAGACCCGACCACTGTCGAAGACGAAATCGCACGTGGTCGTCGAAGTAACCGAAGAAGCGACACCAGAAGACGTCGCTGAACTGACCGGCGACACCGAGCCGGACCCACAGCTGTCAGCCGACGACCTCGGCACCGAGGGTGATCAGTGATGGAGGCGATGAAAGCCGACGTCACCCAGGGTCTGAAGAAAGGCTCGCTCATCACGTGTGCCGACAACACCGGCGCACGTGAGCTCAAGGTCATCAGCGTCGCGGGCTACCACGGCACCAAGAACCGCCAGCCGAGCGCGGGACTTGGTGACAAGGTGACCGTCTCGGTCACGAAAGGGACGCCCGAGATGCGCCGACAGGTCCTCGAGGCCGTCATCGTCCGCCAGCGGAAATCGATCCGCCGGCCGGACGGGACGAGACTGAAGTTCGAGGACAACGCGGCCGTCATCATCGACGAGAACGAAGAGCCCCGCGGAACGGAGATCAAGGGGCCGATCGCCCGCGAAGTCGCAGAGCGCTTCGGAGCAATCGCGAGTACCGCAACGATGATCGTATAGATATGAGCAAGCAACCACACAAACAGCGAAACCAGACGGAGCACGCGCCGCTGCACCAGCGGGGCTCCCAGCTCCACGCGACGCTGTCCGACGAGCTCCGCGAGGAGTACGGCACCCGTCGTACCCGCGTCAACGCGGGCGACACCGTCGAGGTCATGCGCGGCGATCACGCCGGCGACGAAGGCGAGGTTCTGCGCGTTCGACTCGACGATGGCGTCGTCCACGTCGAGGACGTGACGGTCGAGACGGCCGACGGCGAGGAGGTTCCTCGACCGGTCGATCCGTCGAACGTCCGAATCACGGACCTGGACCTCTCGGACGAGCGTCGCGAGGCGCGACTCGAAGAACGAGGTGAGAGCGAATGACGAAACACCAGAAACGACTGTCGGTACCGAAGTCCTGGCCGGTCGAGCGAAAGACCGACGTCTTCACCGTCAAGGCCGGTGCTGGCCCGCACGGTGAAGCCGGCGTTCCGCTCGTCATCCTGCTGCGGGACGTCCTCGGCTACGTGGACTCGACGAAGGAAGCCCGGTATGCCCTGAGCGAGGACGCGATCCTCGTCAACGGTCAGCCGATCAACGACGAACGGCGACCGATCGGGATGTTCGACATCCTGGCGTTCCCCGCTCGAGAGGAGTACTACCGCGTCTTCCCCGACGAAGGCGGTCGGCTCTCGCTGACCGAGATCGACGAAGACGCTGCAGGCAGCCGCCTCGGCAAGATCGCGGGCAAACAGCAGGTCCCCGGCGGCGAGACGCAGCTGACGCTGCACGACGGCACGAACGTCGTCGTCGACGCCGACAACGACTACAGCGGGAACGACTCGGTCGTCGTCGACAACGACGACAAGTCGGTCGTCGCCCACTTCCCCTACGAGGAAGGCGCGCTCGTCACTGCCGTCAGCGGTAACCACGGTGGCAAGATCGGCGACGTCGAATCGATCGACGTCACGCCCGGCAGTGGCTCGAACACCGTTACCGTTTCGACGGACGACGGTGGCTTCGAGACCATCGAGGAGTACGTCGTCGTGATCGACGAGAACTTCACGGGCGACGACGAGTCGTCCGGAGAAGCGAGCGGTGACACCGCGGGCACGGAGGGTGATGACTGATGTCGGAAGCTGAATCCGAAGGCGAGTTCCACGAGATGCGCGAGCCGCGTGTCGAGAAGGTCGTCGTCCACATGGGCGTCGGTCAGGGTGGTCGCGAGCTCGGTAAAGCCGAGGACATCATCGAGGAGATCACCGGCCAACAGAGCGTCCGTACGCTGGCAAAACGAACCGAACCTGACTTCGGCATTCGCCAGGGCGACCCGATCGGCACGAAGGTCACCATCCGTGGTGACGACGCTACCGAGTTCCTCGAGACGGCGCTGCCGCTCGCGGATCTCTCGGTCAAGCAGTTCGACGACACGGGCAACTTCAGCTTCGGCGTTGAGGAACACACCGAGTTCCCGAGCCAGGAGTACGACCCGACCGTCGGGATCTACGGACTGGACGTCACCGTCAACCTGGTGCGTCCGGGCTACCGCGTCTCCAAGCGCGACAAAGCCACCCGATCGATCCCGTCGAACCACCGACTGACCCCCGAGGACGCCATCGCGTTCCTCGAGGCGACGTTCGACGTCACCGTGGAGGAGACGGACGATGAGTGAAAGTGATAACGAACAGACGGGCGAGCACGCCTCGAAGCGGACGGGCCAGCTAGAGGCCTGTCAGCGCTGTGGCCGGAAACAGGGGCTCGTCGGCAAGTACGACATCAACCTCTGTCGACAGTGCTTCCGCGAGATCGCCCGCGACATGGGATTCAAGAAGTACCGATAACATGACTGGAAACGACCCACTCAGCAACGCGCTCTCCGGCATCGACAACGCCGAGAGCGTCGGAAAACTGAGCCACGAGGTAACGCCCGCCTCGAACGAGATCGGCAGCGTACTCGAGGTCTTCTACGACCGCGGGTACATCGACGGCTTCGAGTTCGTCGACGACGGTAAAGCCGGGCAGTTCGAGGTCGAACTGAAAGGAGCGATCAACGAGTGTGGGCCCGTCAAGCCCCGATACAGCGCAGGCGCCGACGACTTCGAGAAGTGGGAGAAACGGTTCCTCCCCGCTCGAGACTTCGGTGCGCTCGTCGTCACGACGAGCAGTGGCATCATGAGCCACTACGAGGCGCGCGAGAAGGGGATTGGCGGCCAGGTGATCGCATACGTCTACTAACCATGCGAGTTGAACTGGAAATCCCCGACAACGTAACCGTCGAGACCGACCACCTCGACGTGACCGTCGACGGTCCGGAAGGCAGCGTCACCCGCCGCCTCTGGTACCCCGACGTGAACGTCGATGTTGAGGACGATCTCGTCGTGATCGAGAGCGAGAACGAGGACGCAAAGACCAACGCAACCGTCGGCACCTTCGAGAGCCACGTCGAGAACGCCTTCCACGGCGTTCTCGAGGGATGGGAGTACAAGATGGAAGTCTTCTACTCTCACTTCCCGATGCAGGTTCGCGTCGAAGGTGACGACGTCGTCATCGAGAACTTCCTCGGTGAGAAAGCACCGCGACGCACGACCGTCCACGGCGACACCGACGTCTCCGTCGACGACGAAGTCGTCGTCCTCTCCGGCCCGAACAAAGAGGACGTCGGCCAGACCGCGGCCGACATCGAGCAGCTGACGAAAGTCAGCGGCAAGGACACCCGTGTCTTCCAGGACGGGGTCTACATCACCGAGAAACCCGCCAAAGGAGGTGTCTGATAGATGGCAGACGACGACCCAACGACCGACGACGACGCACAGGACACCCCGGCAGAGGCCGACGACGGCCCATCGGAACTCGAGGAGATAAGCGGCGTCGGCGAGAGCAAAGCCGAGGCGCTTCGCGATGCCGGCTTCGAGTCCGTCCAGGACGTCAAGGAAGCAAACCAGGACGAACTGGCCGAGACCGACGGCATCGGGAACGCACTCGCGGCTCGTATCAAAGCCGACGTCGGCGACCTCGAGGTCACCGACGAGACGGACGCCGAGATCGAAGACGAAGAACCCGAGGAGACGGCGCCCGAGGCGGACGTCGAGACGGAACTGCAGGCTCGTGGACTGACCGAGAAGACCCCCGAGCTGACCGGCGACGAGGAGCGACTCCTCGCCCGGCGCCGGACGGTCGGCAAGCCGCAGTTCAAGCGACAGGACTACCACAAGAAAAAGCGGACGCCCGAATCCTGGCGTCGACCACGCGGCCAGCTGTCCAAGCAGCGCCGCGGGATCAAGGGCAAGGGCCCGAAAGTCCAGGCTGGCTACCGCACGCCCGAAGCCGTCCGGGGCAAACACCCGAGCGGCTTCGAAGAAGTGTACGTCGAGACGCCCGACGACCTCGAGGGCGTCGACGGCGACCACGAGGCGGTCCGGATCGCCTCGTCGGTCGGTGCGCGCAAGCGCGAACGCATCGAGGAACTCGCCGAGGAAAGCGAGATCCGCGTGCTGAACCCGACCTACGAAGAAGTCGAGGTGGAATCCAATGACTGATCTCTCCGCACAGAAGCGACTCGCCGCCGACGTGCTGGACGTCGGCCAGAACCGCGTCTGGCTCGACCCCGCCGCCCAGGCGGACATCGCCGAGGCGATCACACGGGACGAGATCCGCGAACTCGTCGACGAAGGCCTCATCCAGGCCGACGAGCCGAAGGGCAACTCCCGCGGTCGCGCTCGAAAGCGCAACGCCAAGCGCGCCTACGGCCACCGGAAAGGCCCGGGCAAGCGCAAAGGCAAGAAGGGCGCTCGCCAGAACTCGAAGGGCGAGTGGCAGGACAAGATTCGTGCACAGCGACGGAAGCTGCGTGAACTCCGCGATGCGGGCGAACTCACGCCCGCTCAGTACCGCGAGCTCTACAAGAAAGCTGGCGGTGGCGAGTTCCGTAGCGTCCGGTACCTGTTGAACTACATCGACGACAACTACGGTGAGCGATAATGGCGACAGGACCACGATACAAGGTGCCAATGCGACGTCGCCGTGAGGTCCGAACGGACTACCACCAGAGGTTGCGCCTGCTGAAATCGGGTAAGCCCCGCCTCGTTGCTCGCAAGAGCAACAAGCACACTACGGCGCAGCTGATCGTTCCTGGACCTCAGGGCGACGAGACGCTCGCAAGCGCACATTCGAGCGATCTCGAGGAGTACGGCTGGGACGCACCCACGAGCAACATTTCGGCGGCGTACCTGACCGGCCTGCTGGCCGGCCAGCGGGCCGTCGACGCCGGACTCGAGGAAGCGGTGCTCGACATCGGCCTCAACACGGCGACGCCCGGTAACAAGGTGTTCGCCGTACAGGAGGGCGCGATCGACGCCGGCCTCGAGATTCCGCACAACGACAGCGTACTCGCGGACTGGTCGCGCACGCGCGGCGAGCACATCGCGGAGTACGCCGAACAGCTCGACGAGCCGCTGTACAGCGGTGAGTTCGACGCAGCGGACCTACCTGAACACTTCGACGACGTACGAGAGGCGATTCTCGAATGAGCAACTACAACGACAGCGGATGGGAACCCGTCACCCGTCTCGGCCGGATGGTCCAAGAGGGCGAGATCGATTCGATGGAGGTCGCCCTCAACTCGGGACTCCCGCTGAAGGAACCCGAGATCGTCGACCAGCTCCTGCCGGGGCTCGACGACGAGGTGCTGGACATCAACATGGTCCAGCGCATGACCGACTCCGGACGGCGCGTCAAGTTCCGATGTGTCGTCGTCGTGGGCAACCGCGACGGCTACGTCGGCTACGCCGAGGGTCGTGACGACCAGGTCGGCTCTGCCATCCAGAAGGCGATCGGCATCGCGAAGCTGAACATGATCAAGGTCCCCCGCGGCTCCGGGTCGTGGGAAGACCGCTCGGACCGACCACACTCGCTGACCCGTCGGACCACCGGCAAGGCCGGCTCCGTCGAGGTCGAGGTCATTCCGGCCCCCGAGGGGCTGGGACTGGCCGCCAGCGACACCGTGCGTGCGGTGCTCGAACTGGCCGGTCTCGAGAACGCCTGGACGAAGAGCCACGGCAACACGCGAACGACGGTCAACCTCGCGAAGGCGACGTTCAACGCACTCGAGAACGCCTCGCAGTCGCGACTGCCACAATCGCATGGCAGCGACCGGGACGAAGCCGAGGTGAGTGAGTGATGCGAGCAGTCGTGCAGGTCCGTGGTGAGGTAAACCGCCAGCAGGACGTCCAGGACACGCTCGAGATGCTCAACATCCACAGCGTCAACCACTGTGCGCTGGTCCCCGAGACCGACACCTACGTCGGGATGGTCAACAAGGTCAACGACTACGTTGCCTACGGGGAACCGGACGCCGAGGTACTCGAGACGCTGCTCGAAAAGCGCGCCGAACCGCTCGAGGGTCGACAGGCCGACGTCGACGCGGAGTGGCTCGCCGAGCACACCGAGTACGACGACTTCGCCGACCTTGCCGAGGCGCTGCTCGACGAGGAGACGACGCTTCGCGAGCAGGGACTGTCGCCGACGCTCCGACTCCACCCGCCCCGTGGCGGCCACGCCGGCATCAAGAAGCCGGCGGTCGACGGCGGGCAACTCGGAAAGCATACAACGGACGAGATTAACGACCTCTTAGAATCGATGCGATAACCATGACGAGCAAAAAACGACGTCAGCGCGGTTCGCGGACGCACGGCGGTGGCACGCACAAGAATCGACGCGGTGCGGGCCATCGCGGTGGCCGCGGTCGCGCGGGACGTAGCAAACACGAGTTCCACAACTACGAACCGAAGCAGAAACACGGCTTCAAGCGACCACAGGACGCTCGTCCAACCGTCGAGGAGATCGACGTCAAGAAACTCGACGAGGACGCGATCCTCTACGTCGCAGACGGCCTCGCCGAAGAGACCGACGACGGCTACGCCATCGACGCTCGAGACGTCGTCGAGGACGGCCACGACGTCGACGTCGTCAAGGTTCTCGGCTCCGGGCAGGTCCGTAACGCCCTCTCCGTGACCGCCGACGAGTTCTCCGAGACCGCTCGCGAGAAACTCGAGGACGCAGGCGGCGACGCTGTGCTGTCGGAGCGAGCCCAGGAGGCGGCGTCCGACGCCGAAGACGACGACCCCGAACAGACTGAGGACTAACTATGGGATGGAAGGAAGCCGCCGAACCGGTCTTGACGCGGATGCCCGCAGTGCAGCGGCCACAGAAGCACGTCCCGTTCAAGCGCAAGCTCGCCTGGACGGCCGGCATCCTCGTGTTGTACTTCTTCCTGACGAACATCGCGCTGCTCGGCCTGGAGGCCGGAGAAGCGACCGACCTCTTCGGTGAGTTCCGTGCCGTCCTCGCGGGCGAACACGGCTCGCTGATGCAGGTCGGTATCGGACCGATCGTCACGGCGAGCATCGTCATGCAGCTGCTCGGCGGTGCGAACCTGCTCGGGCTCGACACGAACGATCCCCGGGACCAGATTCTCTACCAGGGGCTCCAGAAGCTGCTCGTCATCGTGATGACGGCGCTGACCGCGCTCCCGATGGTGTTCGCTGGCGGCTTCCTGCCACCGGTGCCGTCGCTGACCCTCGGCGGGTTCACCTTCGATCAGACGCAGGTCCAGGTGCTGATGTTCCTGCAGATCTTCGTCGGCGGCGTCCTCATCCTCTACATGGACGAGGTCGTCAGCAAGTGGGGGATCGGCAGCGGGATCGGCCTGTTCATCATCGCTGGTGTGAGCCAGCGGCTCGTCACCGGGTTCATCCAGCCCACCCAGGGTGGGGTGTTCTACGACTGGTATCTGATCGTCACCCAGCAAGTCGAGATCGGCTCGCTCGTCGCCGGTGACGGCTTTTACACCCTGCTGCTCGAGGAGGGCCACATCATCGCGCTGCTCACGACGGTGTTGATCTTCGCCATCGTCGTCTACGCGGAGTCGGTTCGCGTCGAGATCCCGCTCAGCCACGCCCGCGTCAAGGGTGCCCGTGGACGCTTCCCCGTGAAGCTCATCTACGCGAGCGTCCTGCCGGTTATCCTCGTCCGGGCGCTGCAGGCGAACATCCAGTTCATCGGGCAGATCCTCAACAGCCAGTGGGCCGCGATGCCCTCCTGGCTCGGCGTCTACGACGCCCAGGGCCAACCCGTGAGCGGGTTCTTCTACTACTTCGCGCCGATCTACTCACCCAACGACTGGATGTGGTGGACCGGCGAGGTGACCCAGCAAGCCTGGATGGTGATGATCCGCGTCTCCGTCGACCTGACGTTCATGGTCATCGGTGGCGCCATCTTCGCGATCTTCTGGGTCGAGACGACCAACATGGGCCCGGACGCGACGGCCCGTCAGATCCAGAACTCCGGGATGCAGATCCCCGGCTTCCGACAGAACGTCAGCGTCGTCGAGAAGGTCATGCAGCGGTACATCCCGCAGGTGACCGTCATCGGCGGTGCGCTCGTCGGACTGCTGGCCGTCTGGGCGAACATGCTCGGCACGGTCGGTGGCGTCGAGGGTACCGGGCTGCTGCTCGCTGTCTCCATTACGTACAAGCTGTACGAGGAGATCGCCGAGGAGCAGATGATGGAGATGCATCCGATGATGCGCCAGATGTTCGGCAAAGAATAAGGATATTTTTAGAACGCCACCGTGGCGTTCGATTTCTTCGCTTCTCGGAGTTCGTTAGCAGAGGCTTTTGGGTATTCTTCATCGAAGGTGGCAGGCCACTCCGTATTTGACACCCTCTCGCGTAGTTTCAAGCTAGACAGGGCGATCGGGTAGTTACGATCGTCGGTGAAGTTACTGGAAGGTATTACGTTGAATGGCCAGATGCCGAGGAGTGGATGAACCAGAATCGCACGTAAGCAAACCGATCTCGTCACTGAAACCGGGGAACCAACATCGACCGATGAGGCCGCGATCGTCACTGCCGTGCGGTCCCACGGAAGTGTCATGGGAGCCTTAGAAGTCTTCGGGACGATTGGTGAGGGTTCGATTCTACCGGAACCAAGGCATCTCCGCCGCTGCGAGCTCACGTGGCTTCTCTGGACGCATGAACCAGAACCAGCTGAAACTCCCGATCTCACGCTACCCTCAAGGAGCGAACGGCGTCAGCCGTGAGCGAGTAGGGCGGAGTAGTTCACATCGAGCAATTGAGCGTTGAAAACTTGATGTACATTGCCTGAGTCAGATACGGCAGCTTACTCGACCGTCAATCGATTTCTCACCCAGACGATCAATCTCATGGGAAATTAAATATAGCGCAAAAATCATTAACTCCATTTTGTTATTTAATGCTTTAATCTGTGTACGTTCGAAATTATGGTCCGGCACCCCCGATCCATAGAACGCTACACGATATGCTACGAAAACAGACTAATCAAATCGGAAGAGGTCAGTTATGATTACGGCCACGATCCTGATGGCACTCGGACTGATGGCCGGAATCGCGCTCGTTCAATATACAGGGTTACGAATGGGTGGTGTCGTCGTCATCCCGCTCTTGGCGATATACACACTCCACTCCGCAACAACGCTTCCATTGTTCATCGCCAGTGTCATTGTAGCAGTTTACGCAGTGGGATTCCTGAAATCCAATACCCTACTACACGGACGCCCGATGTTCCTGGCAAGCCTCGGCGTCGGAATGATCGTTCCCCTCGTCGGGATGGTCGTTTTAGGGATGTCCTCCATGTCAACAGGATCGCTCTTCCTCGGAACGATCCTTCCCGGCGTTGCTGCTTACAACTATCACCAACTGGATCCGCCTGAAAGGGTCCGAGACGTGGCTGCCGGTGGCGGTGTCCTCTTGGGACTCATCGTTGCCGGGATGATCCTGATCGCATCCCCGACCCAGATGGTAGTCGGTTCAGAAGGAATACTCGGCATGATAGTGTCAAACGTCGTTACCCCGATCAGTGGAGAACCGGCCACGGCTGGGGCTGTCCAGTGTGAGGTCGGAGCCCCCACTGACACCTTCATCAACCCTGATGCCGCACTCGGAGGCGGAGACGTCTTTGACTCCGATGCATTTGACGAATGGTTAGCAGCAACCCTCGCAGCAGCGATCGGTGGAGAGTGTCCAGACGGAGCTGAATAATGGTCCTCTCTACCCTTGGGGTACTGTCGGTCATAGGTGGAGGAGTCATTGTGGCCGAGATTATCAGAGCACGATACAGCATCCGATTAGGTGGAGTCATCGCCATTCCCCTCATCGCCTTGCTCACCCTGGTAAATCCCTGGGCACTCCCCGTCTACGTCATCGGGACAGCCCTGCTCTTCGCGGTGGCTACGCGGTTCCACAAGCGAACGTTGATTTACGGCCGTGTCTTGCTCTCTACGACCCTGGTCATGGCGATGGGGTATGGGATTGCAGTCTACGCAGTGACCGGATTCGCTGGGGCGGAGTTCTTCACCGGTTTTGAACTCTTCCTCACGAGTCTGTTCGCCGGGATTGGTGCCTACAGCCTCCACATGGTGGCACCAGTCAACCGACCGCCAGCTGTAAAGCTCAACGCTGGATTGTTCGCCACAGTGTTCTTTCTGTGCCAGTTGATTCTCCAACCACCGATCACGGCATTCGTGATCGCTTACCTTGGGAGCTGTTTGGCGGTCATGGTACTCGCAGGATCGACTCTCCTCCGACTTGAACAACGCATAAAACCACTCGAGGAACACCACACAGGAGTAATTCAATGAGCCTCAGCCTCAAATCCCTCTTGAAACGCGGACCAAGCCACCGGGACCGTTTAGAATCGATCGATCGGAAGATCGTCGTCTCGGGAACTCGTGGGAAATCGACGCTGACGAAGTGGATCTACGAGACGTTCCACAGCCGTGGATACGATGTTACTGGGAAGATTACAGGGAACAAACCTGTGACCATCCACTCAGGAGATGTGAAACCTATCGAGCGCGATGGACGGGTGACACTCTATGAGAACGTCGAGGAGGTGAAGAAACACAAACCATCTGACGTGCTGGTCATGGAGAACCAGGCAATCACTCCGTACACGACACGATTGGTTAACCAGGAGTTCGGTGACGCTGATATTGTAGTCCTCAGTAACATCAGAGAAGATCATCTTTCCACCCTCGGTAAAAACCTGGCCGACATCACTCAATCCTTTGCTCAGTCGATTCCCTCCGGAACTCACGTGGTCAATGCCGAGCGGGACCCTCACATCAGATCGTTCCTCGAATCGGAACTCGACCGAATCGGCTCATCGATAAGCCACGTCACGGTCCCACGATCTGAAGGTCACATCCCGGGCATCGAGTCAGTATACGCGCTCAACCACGTTCTCACCGCAGCAGGTGAAGACCCGGTTCCGCAAGACAAACTCGATGCATACCGGGAGAAGATGGCCGTCACGTGGACAGAACTTCCTGATGGCTTGGTCTATAACGCTGCAGAAGTGAATGACGTCCAGAGCACCGAGTTGATCAGACGATCCCTCACCCGTGACACTGAGACCCCGATCCAACCGTTCCTCTACCTCAGGGGAGATCGGCGTGGCAGGACGGTTTCGTTCCTGCGATACCTCAGCGACCGCTATGAAGAGGACGCGTTCGACACCGTTCACGTCGCAGGTGATGACGTCAACGTTTTCAAACGAAAAGCAGACTTCCCGGTCGAGGTACATACCGAGAAGGATGCCGGTACAGTTCTCGATCAGTTGCTCGAGGACGAACTCCCCGTGTATATCATGGGGAACACCGTCTCGCAGTTCATGCGTGACCTGGACGATGAGATAGAACGGAGATGTATCAGCGAGTAACGTTATCGGACCCTTCGAGGTCTCGATAAACTCGTTGAACCGTTACTCCCACATCCAGCCCCTGTCTTGGGAGTTGGGCGAAACTGACGGACAAGCTCCGCGTGAGTGCGGCGATTCGACAGCCGACGTTTCACTCTAAATACTCGCCGTAATCGGGTTGAGATCTCTCGAGATTGGGCGACTGTCTGTCGTACCGATGGACGAGAGGCCGTCGCGGCCCCTTGGAGGAGTACCCACGGGGCCGAAGGGTGCAGAAGTCGACGACAGAGGGATGCTCACTCGAAGACTGGGAAAATGGAACCGATCCGAGCGAATCGACGGCGAACGGAGCGGGTTACTGGATCGAGTAGCCTGCCGCGACGGTCAACAGTAAGACCATGAACACGGCGATGACCATCATGTAGGTGATCGAGCGTGGTTCTTCGATCAAATGCTGGTAGTACCCGGCGATAAGCAACGTCTTCGCGATCGCCAGCACGAACGTTGCCGCCAGGGCGATGTCGTACGGGGTGAATTCGAAGAACGCGAACTTGCCCGTCCCCAGCACCAACAGCGCGACGTAAATGAGGGTGTAGGTTCGAACGTCAGCCATTGCTACAACCTCTGTGTGACGGGCACTTATACCTTCCTCATACGAGTGACCGCTTCGCACCGAGTGAGCCACGCCCCGGCATTCGACACGTTCGATTCGCGCGAAAATACAGTCGACCACTGACGTGATAGTCCGCTAACGGGAGGCGCTATTCGAGTGGCTCGGGCGATCGGATACCCAGAATGTCTTTATTCGATGACTGCCACCCACACGTATGTGCGCCCGTGGACCGACCGCCCGTCGGTGCTTCGTTCTCGTCGTCTGTCTGTTGCTCGTCACCGCGTCAGTGCCCGGCGCGGCCATGGCGGTCGGCAGTGACAGTCACGTGGCCGAGCCGGCTGCCGTCGACGTCCAGAACGCCCTCGAGGTCGACGACGGGCTAGCCGAACTCGACTCGAGTGAACTCGTCGTGCGCCTCGAGGAAGCGCCGCTCGATGACGCGGGCGATACGGAACGACAGCTCGAACGCCACGCCGACCGAACACAGGAACCGGTTCTCGAGTACGTCGCGGAGACTCCCGGCGTCGACGTCGCTGAGGAGTTCTGGGTGACCAACGCCATAGTTCTGGAACTCGAGACCGACGCCATCGATGAAGACGTGCTCGCGGCACTCGAGCGGATCGACGACGTCGAGGCGGTCCACGAGAACTTCGAACTGTCCGCACCGAACCCGCCGGGGCCGAGGACGCCGGCCGACCCGTCGCCACCCGACGGCGGTGACGAGGGGCCACAAACGACTGCAGGGATCGAGTACGTGAACGTCCCGTCCGTCTGGGAGCGATACGACACGCGCGGTGACGGCGTCCGCGTCGCCGTCCTCGACACCGGCATCGAGGCCGATCACCCTGACCTCGAGCTGTACACCGACACGCCGGGCGACCCGACGTATCCGGGCGGCTGGGCGGAGTTCGACGAAACCGGCGAGCGGGTCACCGGCTCGACGCCATACGACACCGGCCGTCACGGCACCCACGTCAGCGGAACGGTCGCGGGCGGCGCAGCAAGCGGCACTGCGATCGGCGTCGCGCCCGAGGCCAAGTTGCTCCACGGGCTGGTGCTGGACGACGACGGCGGGACGTTCGCCCAGCTCGTCGCCGGCATCGAGTGGGCACTCGAGTCGGACGCCGACGTGATCAACCTCAGCCTCGGCTCCCCTGGGATCTACGACCAGTTTATCGATCCAATCTATCACGCGGCCGAGAGTGACGTCGTCGTCGTTACGGCGATCGGTAACCAGGGGGCGGATACGTCCAACGCTCCGGGAAACGTTTACGGGACGATTAGCGTCGGTGCCGTGACCGACGACGGAGCGGTCGCGAGTTTCTCCGGCGGCGATCGAATCAATCGCTCGGACTGGAAGTCAGTGCCCGAGGGCTGGCCGGAAACGTACACCGTACCGACCGTCGTCGCACCCGGCGTCGGGGTCACGAGCACCGTCCCAGGCGGCTACGCCGACAAACCAGGGACCTCGATGGCCACGCCACACGTCGCCGGCATCGCGGCGCTGTTGCTGTCGGCCGACCCGGACGCGAGCCCCGAAGCGCTCTCGACCGCACTGACCGAGACGGCCTGGAAGCCCGACGGCGAATCGCTCGAGCAGGACACCCGGTACGGCTACGGCATCGTCGACGCGGAAGCCGCGGCCGACGAACTGGTCGATCGGGAGCCCGGAGAACGGGGTGAATCGCCGGCCGTCGAGACCGAAGCGAACGGTGACCTGACACCCACGGACGACCACGACTGGCTGGTGGCGGTCGGTCTCCTCATCGGTACCCTCGCCGTCGTCGCTGCCATCGTCACTGTCGTCCGATTACGCTCTGGCCGTCCGTAAGGGCCACCCGGGTCGCGTCTCGACACTCCGGCCCGTAAGGAAACTGGCGACACGAGGGAGCCACGGCGTATCGACGTTGGCCGACCGATGGTCCAGTCCCGGTAGCGAGTGGTGGTCGCTGGCCGACGGCACTCGAGTACGATCGCTGTTTCTGCTCGCACTGTCTCCCAGCAGCCAGGGTGAGGGCTCGCCGCCGCTGCATGGTGTATGGACGTCGAGCCTTCGCTGGAAAGGCAGCCAACCACCGTCCGTCGGACCGCCGACCCGGTCTCCCAACACGGTATGAGGGCCGATAGCGGCCGGTCGAACCCCGACGGTCAGTAAACGGGCTCCGTGTCCCTTCCCACTCGAGAGGGCTGGCGCACGCTCGAGAAGACTGGTGAGTGCTCCCGAACGGCGAGTCGGTCGTCGTACTGATGGCTTCTGGAACTGGCTCGAAAAAACGGCGTCGAGACGACGTAGCGCCGGGGCGCTACATCAGGTAGAACAGCGGGAAGAGGAACACCCAGACGATGTCGACGAAGTGCCAGTAGAGGCCGAAGAACTCCACTGGCCGGTGGTCTTCCATGTAGGCGTCGATGCTCACGATCCGGTAGATCATGAACAGGGCGATCAGCACGCCGATGATGACGTGCAGCGCGTGGAGTCCAGTCGTCACGAAGTAGATGGAGTGTTCGATGCTGGTCCACCAGTACTCGCCGATCTGGAACTTGTAGTTGTACTCGTAGGCTTTGACGCCCATGAACGTGAGCGCGAGCAGGAGCGTCGCACCCATCGCACCGAGCAGCCCCTTCTTGTTCTGGCGCTCGGCGAACACCAGTGCCAGGATGACCGTGAAACTCGAGGTCAACAGCACGTAGGTGTTGAGCAGTCCGGGCCAGGACGCAAAGGGCACGGTGGTCCACTCGCCCCAGCCGTGGTGCAAGCGCATGAAGATGTACGCCCCGATGATCGCTCCGAAGACGACCACGTCGGAGGCGAGGAACACCCACACGCCCATCTTCGTGTTGCCGACGCCCTCGAACGGCCAGCGCTCGGCGATGGCCATCTCGGGGGCGTTGAACTCCTCGACGCCGAACTTAAACAGCGTGACCCCAAGTAGGACGACTCCGAGTGCCGTCAGGGCCGGATAGACGATGTTCGGATCGGGTGCGCCGACGACAGCGTGGTCACGTGCATCGGCGAACTCGACGAGATACGACGTGATCCCCGACAGGCCGAGGAAGAACACGAACGTCGCAACGCCGATGCCGAACGGCCAGATACTGGCGTGGTCGGCGTGTTCTTCCTCGTGACCGACGGCGTCGGCTTCCGCACCGTGTGCGACGCCGCCGTCGGTCGCCGCCTTCGTCTCGTCGACGAACTCGAGTCGACCGGTCGCGTACGTCGGCCGGCCACCCCAGTTCTCGAGCGGTGGCGGCGAGGGAACGGCCCACTCCGCAGTGCGGGAGTACTCCCACGGGTTATCGGGGGCGTCGGGGCCGTACTTGAGACTGTGCAGGAGCGTTCCGATCATGATGAGGAACGAGATGCCGAAGACGAACGCTCCGACCGTCGAGATCTGGTGGTAAATCTGCATTCCCTCGGCGAAGTGGAAGACACGCCGGGGCGTCTCCCAGGCGAGGAACTGCGGGAAGTACAGCAGGTTGAAGCCGATGAAGTAGACGGCGAACGTGAGCTTTCCGAGCGCCTCGGAGTACATCTTCCCGGTGATCTTCGGCCACCAGTAGAAGAGGCCGCCGACCAGTGCCGTCACCCCGGAGACCATCACGTAGTGGAAGTGAGCGACGACCCAGTAGGTGCCGCGGAACTCGTAGTCGAGCACGACGGCACCGAGGAAGACCCCGGTGATACCGCCGAGGATGAACAACACGAGGGCGCCGAGGCTGAACAGGAACGGCGTCGTGAACCGAACCCGGCCTTTGACCATCGTGTAGATGAGCGCGAAGACCATCAGGTCGAACGGTAACGAGATCCCGATGGTCGTCGCCATCATCAGCGTCTTGATCTCGAGGTTAATCGTCGTCAGGAACATGTGGTGCATCCAGACGAGGAACGACTGGACGGCCACGAGAACCATCGCGATGATGACCCACTTTCGGCCGACGAGCCGTCGTCCCGTGAACGTCTGGAACGTCTCGAACATGACCCCGAGCGCCGGGAAGAAGACGATGTACACCTCCGGATGGCCGAAGAACCAGAAGATGTGCGCCCATAGCAGCCCCGAACCCTGTTCGGCCGCGAAGTACGTGGTCAGGAACAGCCGGTCGGAGAGCTGCAACAGCAGCGCCGCGAGCAGTGCGGCGAAGGCGAACAGCATCATCCAGACCGTGAGCAGCCACGACCAGGTGAAAAGCGGCATGTTCCACAGACCCAGCCCCTCAGCGCGCGAGCGGTGGATCGTGACCATGAAGTTCACGGTACCGATCGTGATCGAGATCACGAACAGCGTCAGCCCGAGAATCGTCGCGTTTCCACCTGTTGTCGCCTGCATCGCGGGCGTGTACGTGGGAACGTTCAGCGGTGCGTACATCGTCCAGCCACCGGCGAACGTCCCACCCTGGAAGAACGAGATGCCGACCAGGAGTCCCGAGAACAGGTAGAACCAGTAGGTCAGGGCGTTCAAACGCGGGAACGCGAGGTCGTCAGCCCCGATCTGGAGCGGGACGAAGTAGTTGGCGAACCCGGCCGCAAAGGGCGAGAGGAACAGGAACACCATCGCAAAGCCGTGAGCCGTCACGGCCTGGTTGTACTCGCTCCCGTCGAGCAGGCCGATCCCACCCGACTCCCAGAGGTGCAGTCGGAAGAGCAAGGCGAGGACACCGCCGAACAGGAGGAAGAACAGTGCGGTGATCAGGTACAGAATCCCGACGTCCTTGTGGTTCGTCGTAACGAGCCACCGCTTGACCGAGGTCATCGGCGGGAGGTCACTCATTCGTCGTCACCTCCGTCGTCGCTCTGTTCCTCGTCGTCGGTCGATTCGTCGTCCGTCTCTTCATCGTCTGTGTCGTCGTCCGTTTCTTCGTCTTCGTCATTGTCGTCTTCACCGTCCGAAAGCTCGAGCGTAAAGGTCTCGTCAGTCGGCCCGGTGAAGTCGATCGAGTCTTCGACGTCGTCGAACTCGTCGTCGGTCGACGAAATCGTCACGTCGTACGGTCCACCCTGTTCGATCTCGTCGATCGTGATCGAGCCGTTCTCGAACTCGTCGTCGGCGTACGTGAAGCTGAGATCCTCGTCGAACTCGTCGTTCTCCTGGTGTTCGAGTGCGACCTCGAAGCCGTCGGTGACTCGCTCTTCGTTCTCGTCCTCGAGAGTGATCGTCAGGGTTAGCTGCTCGTCGACCCACTCTTCGTATTCCTCCGGCGGGAGCACTGTCACGTCGGCGTCCATGTCAGAGTGGCCGACGCCGCACAGTTCGAAACACTCGGCGACGTGCTCGCCGGGTTCTTCGGCGACGAACCAGGTGTCGTCGTACTCACCCGGAATCGAGTCTGCTTTCACCCGGAGGTCGGAGATGCCGAACGTGTGCCAGACGTCCGTCGACGTCACCTCGATCCAGATCGGTTCATCAGCCGGGATGACCATGTCGTTGGTCGTTTCGATACCGTTGTCGTAGTAGAAGTCCCAGCCGAACGCCCAGCCTTCGATCTCCATCTCGATCGCATCTTCCGGATTGTTGTCGGGGCCGTCCTCGACGTAAAGCAGCATGCCGTACGTCCAGATGACCAGCGAGATGACGATGATGGCACTCAAGCCGAACGATAAGAACAGTTTCTTTCCACCTTTACCACCTGTCGGTAACTCCCCGAGGGTTGGCAGATCCTCGTCGTCGTCGACCTCGCCGCTGTCACGATACTTGTACGCGTTGTACAAGGTGTACGCGATGACGACGACGCCGACGAGCGTGCCGAGTCCGAGGAAAACGAGGAAGATGTCCTCGAACACGTCAACGCGCGTCTGCACCTCCATCGGGGTTGCTATTGCGCTGTAGATTGTATTCACCTCTATTGAAGTCCGTCTATATGTCGGGTGATGGTTTCCGGGACCACTTATCTATTTGGAAACCAGCCAGCGGCGGCCGACCGCCTGTGTGACACCAGCCGGTTCAGCAACACGACGTCGGCGTCCCTATTTCACGGTCCTCTATTTGACCCGTAGGGTTGCTCCCTCTTTTCTTTATCGTTATTTCACGATCGTTATGTCGGGTTTGAACACTGTTGCCCGGCACCACGACCGTGAAGACGAACATATTCGGCCCGAGTACCGTCGCGGTCGCCGGTCGAGCGAGGCCCAGAATTCGCACGCGCCGGCGTAAGAGTCTATATCACTGATCACGAACGTTCACGTATGCCAGAAGAGGTTCTGTTCAAATTCGAGCGCCGCATGACGACCGACGACATCGCGACCTACCTCCGGACCGTCGCGGACAACCTCGAGCGCGGCGAGTCGATCACGCTCGAGGCCGGGGACGAATCCGTAACGATGGAGCCACCGGCCCGTCCCACTTTCGAAATCAAAGCCGAGCGCGAAACCTCGAGCTCCGGCGGCCCGGCCGAACTCAGCGTCGAGTTCGAACTCGAGTGGGACGAAGGCGACGAAAGCGGCGAGGGGGGCGACCTGCGGATCGATTGACCGGGCCACGACCGTCGTGCAGTCTCCCCGCGGCCGTCCTCGTCCAGACTGACGATCGAGGACGTCGATTCGATCCCCTCGTGTCGGCAAGCACATTTCTTTAAGCCTTTATGCAGTGATGGAGAACGACAGCGTATGGCACAGCCACGAATCCTGATCCTGGGTGCCCCAGGTGCAGGCAAAGGGACTCAGAGTGCGAAGATCACCGAGGCGTTCGACGTCGAACACGTCACGACTGGCGACGCCCTGCGGTCGAACAAGGGGATGGACATCTCCGACATGGACACCGAGTACGACACCCCCGGTGAGTACATGGACCAGGGCGAACTCGTCCCCGACGCGGTCGTCAACGCGATCGTCGACGAGGCGCTCTCGCAAGCGGGCGGCTTCGTCCTCGACGGCTACCCGCGAAACCTCGAGCAGGCCGAAGAACTCGAGGGCATGACCGACCTGGACATCGTGCTCATGCTCGACGTCAGCGAGGAGGAACTCGTGCACCGCCTGACCGGCCGCCGGATGGACCCCGAGACGGGCGACATCTACCACGTCGAGTACAACCCGCCGGAGGACCCCGAGGTCGAGGAGCGACTCGTCCAGCGCGACGACGACGACGAAGACACCGTCCGCGAACGACTCAGCGTCTACCGGGAGAACACGGAACCGGTGATCGAACACTACGAAGAACAGGGCGTGCTCGAGCGCGTCGACGGCGAGCAGGCACCCGACGAGGTTTGGGAAGCGGTCAAAGCGACGATCGAAGACGCGGCGTAAACCGTCAGTTGTTTTTGACGTCGACTTCGTGGTGAGCGACGTTGAGGTATGTTAATTGCGGGGGAAGGGTGTAACCCTCGGGATAGGCATCGAAGTCAGTTCCCTCGAGCGATTCTTCGTAGTCGAAATCCCAAGCGGCTGAGTGCAGACAGACTGAATGCCCGACGAGTGCACCGTCGAATTTCGGATTTGATTGGAAGGTGATCTGGTACTTATCGGGGTCGCATTCGGGATTATATCCGCTTGCAACCTCGTTAGGACTCCACTTCTCATCCCAGTTATTGCTCGCAGCGTAGAAGGTTCCGTGGAAGTAACCATTCTGGAAGTGGGCGTCTAAACTGGAGGTTCCGTACACTTGCAGTTGCTTGGCTTTCGCATCTCCAGTGGAGGGGTCCGGTTTCATCGTTCCATCTGCGAACTCAAAGTCCCCAGTAATGTAAATCCGTAATACTCGTTCCTCGCCATTGGGATCGACGGTTAACTCCGAATTTGTGTTCCCCATCACGAAATCGCCATTGACGACCAGTGTTGCATTGTCGTCGAGATCGGCGGTTACAATATCATGTGCATCGAGATTGACGCTCTCAGCATAGTACATACCGTCCGAAATGGTTTCACCCCCATCGACTTCACCCAGGTACTCGACCTCCGAATTGTTATGCGCGTCTTCCGTGTCCGCGATCAATTCTTCGATCACCGGGTTCATTTCTGGCATCGTTCCGGGTTGTGCGTCATCTCCGATCGCTCCCTGGAAGTCGTCAAATTCTTCTGAATAAGTAATCCCTGATTCGAATGCGTTTTCGATATCGATGTGTCCAACTTTAACCTCCACAGTTCGGTTGTTGTGATCGACATCCTGAACGGACATATCGCCTACCTGATTGCTAAAGAACGATTCCCACCCTCTGTAATAGTCACTCTCGATCGTGATCGTCACGCTCTCATTTTGTACGACTCGAGCCTCCTGGAACGTCGTCGTCTCGTTGTGGCTGAGCGTTATGTCACCGGAACTAAGCCGATCCTCTCCCTTCATCGTGACCACCGGCAGGCCCAGCGTGTTCGTCGCTGCAGAGTACGAGATCTGAGGGGCCGAGACGACCTGCGTCTCGTTGCCCGTCTCGCGGAAGACGGCGCCGGCCTCGTAGGCGATCTTCGTTCCGTCGTCGCTCTCGTACTCGATTGTTCCGATCGTTAGATTCTGGATCGCGCCGTCCTCGAGTGCATCTGAGGACACGTTGATCACCCCGCTTTCCTCCCGGACGACGGCCCCGTCCTGTCCGACGTCCAGGTCCATCGAACGAACGGATGCCGTAGTGCTGTCCGAGGACGTAGACGCGTGCTGGCTCAGTTCGACCATCGCGGACTCGACGCGTTCCTCTTCGGACTGGTACTCGAGGCCCGACACGGTCTGGTCTGCCACGAGGAAGATGCCGACGCTGACCGTCGCGACCATTCCGATCAGTAGCACCAACCCGAGGATGGCCGACTGTCCTCGAGTCGAAGATCCACCTGTTTGGTCACCGCGACGGACACTCATACGGGACTGTTTTTCACCGACGGTAATAATAGGTTCGTCGGGTCAAACGGTTCAGGACCGTTCACAACGCGCGATAGCGGAGACTCGAGTCCCGAGCAACGAATTCAGCCCGCCCAGTCACAGTGCGATCGGAGAAGCGACCGCGCGGTGAAACCGACCCGTCGGCGTGGGGCGGCGACGCTCGAGCGCGCAGCGCGGAAGAAAAACACTTGTATACCGTACGTACGCTAGGACAAGCAGATGACGCGTACAGCCGAGAAGGTCAACGCCCTCGTCCGCGAGGACGGCTCGATGGTCGATGCCTTGGAGGCCATCCGGGAGACGGCCGACGAGAACGGCGGGGAGGTCCAGTGGGGGGACGTCAGCGACGACCTCACGAGCGGCCAGTGGGGTCGATTGATCGAGAAGGGCGTGCTGGTCGACGGCGCCGAGGGATTCGAGATCGCCGACCGCGAGGCCTACGACGAGGCGCTCGACGGCGATACCGACTCGATCGTGCCCGACGTCGACATCGACGACGAGGAGACGAAATGGTCCCAGTGGGACAAACTGGCCGCCGTCGGCTCGGTCCTGTTGATGATCGGCTACTGGCTCGAGTCCGTCCGCGAGACGGTCGGCGGGGCGATCGATATGGTGATGGCACCACTCGACGCGGTGTTACCGTTTTACGCCGTGATTCTCGCGGTCTCGATGCTGACCGGGCTCTACTCGACGCTCCTGCAGGCGAACCTGATGAATCCGGAGATCATCGGGAAGTACCAGAAGCGGATGAAGTCGATGCAGGAGAAACAGAAAGACGTCAAAGAGCGCAAGGAGGCAGCCGAGGAACGCGGCGCGAGCGAGGCCGAACTCGAGCGCCTCGAGAACGAGATGGAAGAAGTCCGCGAAGAGCAGATGGAGGCGATGGCCGAGAACATGGGGATGTTCAAAGAGCAGTTCCGGCCGATGGTCTGGATCATGCTGTTTACGATCCCGCTGTTCCTCTGGATGTACTGGAAGATCCTCGGCGGCCACATCAGCGACGCGGAGATGATCATGATCATGCCGATCGCTGGCGAGGTCGCGCTCAACGAGGGCCTACTCGGCCCGATGTGGGCGTGGATCATCTGGTACTTCCTCTGCTCGATGGGCTTTACGCAGCTCCTTCGAAAGGCGCTGAACATCGACATGACCCCGACGGGAACCTAAACGGGGCCACCGGCTACGTTCAGTCGTCGCCGTATCGGTGATTCCTGGCTGTCCGGTCTGAGATTTCCATCCGTTCGAGTCGCGTGTTCCGTCGATTCGACTCCTGTTCCGAAGACGACCTTCCAGCTCCGGCCGGTGATCCTTGCCGACGCTCGGACTGAGAAAGCGCAGAAAGCACCAAGGGCTGACGATCACCGGATACACTCGAGCGAGGGCGTCGACGGACCGCCACCGAACACTCGGGCGGGGGAGCCCGATCTGAGGACGAGCAGTCTACACTCGAGCGTTTCAAAACCCATTTTACCGGCCGCGTCGCAGTTCGCATATGTTACTCACCGTCTCCGGCCCGCCAGGGAGCGGGAAGAGCACGACTGCTGGGTTGCTCGCCGATGCGTTCGATCTCGACCACGTCAGCGGCGGTGACATCTTCAGGGAACTGGCCGATGAGCGTGGCTACACCCCACTCGAGTTCAACAAGCTCGCCGAAGAGAACGACCAGATCGACCGCGACCTCGACCGTCGGCTGCGCGAGATCGCGGTCGCCGAAGACGACCTCGTGCTCGAGTCGCGACTCGCTGGCTGGCTCGCCGGGGGGGAGGCGGACTTCCGGTTCTGGCTCGACGCTCCGCCGGCCGTCCGGGGCGAGCGCATCGCCGAACGCGAGGAGAAAGATCCCGTGCGGGCGACCGAGGAGACCCAGGCCCGCGAGGCGAGCGAGGCCCAGCGCTACGAGGAGTACTACGGGATCGACATTCGCGATCTGACGATCTACGACCTCTCCGTGAACACCGCCCGCTGGGAACCCGACGCCGTACTGGATATGCTCGTCACCGCCGTCGAGGAGTACGACGCCGCCGGCGACGAGGGCCAGCCGATCGTCGACCTCGACTACGAGTTCTGAGCGATGAGCCTCCGAGGTCCACCCGACGAACGGTCGCCCGCCGAGTTGCTCACGTTCGGCGTCGTCAATCTCGACAAACCGCCCGGGCCGTCCTCTCACCAGGTCAGCGGCTGGCTTCGCGACGCCGTCGCCGACACGCTCGAGGAACGAGGCGCGGACGCGTCGATCGACCAGGCGGCCCACGCGGGGACGCTCGATCCGAAAGTCACCGGCTGCCTGCCGGTTATGCTCGGCGACGCCACGCGGCTCGCCCAGGTCTTTCTCGAGGGGGCCAAAGAGTACGTCGCCGTCCTCGAGTGTCACGCGCCAGTGCCGGCGGACGCAGAGTCCGTCGTCGCCGAGTTCGAGGGGCCGATCTACCAGAAACCGCCCCGCAAGAGCGCGGTCTCGCGTCGGCTTCGGGTGCGCGAAATTTACGACCTCGAGGTGCTCGAGCGCGCGGAGCGACAGCTCCTCCTGCGGATTCGCTGTGAGAGTGGCACCTACGTCCGCAAGCTCTGTCACGACCTCGGGCTGGCGCTCGGCACCGGCGGCCACATGGGCCACTTGCGGCGGACGGCGACAACGCCGTTCGACGATACGGATCTGTACTCCGCCTACGAGTTTCTCGACGCGCTGGCGTTCTGGCTCGAGGACGGCGATCCCGACCCCCTTTACGAGGTCGTCGACCCCGCAGAGCGTATCCTCGAAGATATTCCGCGGGTCGTCATCGCGGAATCGGCCGCTCGCGAAGTGGCGAACGGGGCGCCGGTGTACGCCCCCGGCGTGGTCGAGGTCGAGGTCGAAACGGCCGAGGGCGAACTCGTCGCCTGTTTCACCCCGAACGAGGCGGCCGTCTGTCTCGGGACGCTCGTCGGGGACGGGGACGCCGACTCCGGCGTCGTCGTCGACCTCGAGCGCGTCCTGGTCTGACCGGCAACGCCGTTCCAGGGATCCGGCCGGAAGAGTCCTCGAACGGGGTGTGTTGGAAAGCTCGAGTTGGAAGTGGACACGCAGCGTTGGCCTCGGTGTGCGAGCAGTGCTGGGGCTGGCGAGACGGTCGTCCTCGAACGTAACCGGCTCGAGTGGCGGTCGGCGGCGTCGATCTCCGTCGTACCATCATGAGTCGGCTGGAACCGTCTCCGGGCGGACAGGCGGCGAGAGACCACGGGGAATTCATTCTCGAGGTCGGCCGACCACATCGCTGCGACGACCGCAGTCGTGTCACGCGGCGGTGTCGGCTCGCCACCGTGTGAACTTGCTCTCACGGGACGGTCGAAACGACACGCTTAAACGGAAGACGGCCGTCGATCCACGTGCGGGACCGTGGGGTAGTGGTATCCTCTGCGGATGGGGTCCGTAGGACCCGAGTTCGACTCTCGGCGGTCCCACTTCACATTCTCCAAGTGTTCGACTCTGAGGGCCGCATGCCCCTGAGAACGGCATAACCCTGAGCATCGCCGTCGTGCGATTCCACGCTGCTGATGGGCTCTGGGGGGAGACGTGGGCCGGTTGCTACGTCGAATCACGGTCGAAGGTAGACGTCCACCATTGCGGCGCCTGCGGTGGATCCGGGACCCAGCACGCAAGAGCCGGGTCGCGGGTCACTCCGGAGACGCTCCCCGTCGCTCCCAGAGGAGCGTGAGCACCAGCGCGGTTACGACGGCCGCGACGACGACGAGAACGCCGATACCCAGGTACAACAGCGGGGAAGCGCCGGCCAACATGCCGACAGCGAAGGGGGACAGCGCGGTCGCGCTCATACCTACTCGAAGCGACGCAAAGAGCAAGTAACTATCGTCGCGTTCGAGAACTGTACTTCACCTCGCGCGACCTGACAGCCAGTGGACACGGTCGACTAAACAGACGTTTGACATACGATAGTCACTGAACGGCAGTGCACACACGATCCCCCGAGGGGGCACAGTTCGGAGCGAGACACCGAGCGAGTACTGTGGACGGTGCGATCGGCGTGTAACCCGTTCCACTGGCCAGTATAGCGCTCTCGAGACGGAGCTCGCAACGGTCTCCCGGGCTTGCACGCCAGCAGCAGGGGCCCATTCACCCCTGGTTCGCCGTCGGGGAGTCATGCATCCAGGGCTCGAGCGCGGACACCGCAGCGACCCGAGCGAGGCAAACGTATAACTATTTTGGCCTGAAACGTACGGGAAGGACAATGGTGCCAGCGAGTTACGCCGGTCGAACGCCCGCCCCCGATCACGGCTCGAGGGGACCGCTCTACCGGCCGGTGAGAAGCACGCGCTCGTCGGGCATCGACCGATCCCGGTCGGGTTCGGGAGGAGCCGACTGTCGTCCGAATGGGCGGGCGGTGAGACCATGATGGCCTGGCTCGAGGACCACCTCGCGCCCGGGGCCACGAAGACGACGCTCTATCACACCGTTCGGCTGCTCTTTCGACTGTACGTCGCGAGCCTCCTGCTCGCCGGCACCTACAGCCTGTTCTGGCTCGCGGAGATCGCCGGCCTGATCCCCGAGCGGCTCCTCTCGACGATCTGGATCGGCATCGCCGTCATGGGGACGATCTTCCTCCTGCTTCTGATCACGCTGTTTTACACCTCGAACAAACGATGAGCACCGCTCGGGCGGTAAGCTTCCGCCTCGGATGCCAGCCTGCTCCCGATCCGTCCTCGGCCACGGGCGCATTCGGGAGGGTTATCCCTGACCCAGGGTGAGAAACGACCCATGACCGTTGTGCTCGCGGGCGTCGGTGCGGACAGCACCAACCTCGGCGCGCTCGCACCGCTGTACGACGACGGCCGGTTCGAGTACGTGCCGATCCCCGAGAAGACCGACCGAACGAGCGAGTCGGCAACGCTCGGCTCGTGGGAGCTACGGGGCGACGACCGCGTCGCAGCCGATCTGACGACCCGGATCGAGCCCCAGCCCGTCCGGGGGGAGGCTGAGCCGGTCACCGGTGGGGCACTCGACGAGTGGCCGTTCCACCGCGATCCGAACTTCGAGGCGCTGAGCTACGGCGAGCATCGAACTAGCGGTTACGTCGCGCGGTTGCGGGCCCTCGAGCCCGGCGACGTCGTCGGGTTCTACGCCGGGCTCCGCCGGCCGGGTGGTGACCGTGCCCACCGCTACCTGATCGGCTACTTCACCGTCGACAGGGTAGACGTGATCACCCCTGAGACGCCCCGGGCCGAACGCAAGTCGATCCTCACCTCCCACCCGCACAACGCCCACACCAAGCGGGCTCGAGATGGGGAACTGTATCGCTCGGAGAAGACCGTCGTCTTCGTCGACGGTCGAACGCCGGGTGGACTGTTCGATCGACACCCGATCCGACTCAGCGACTACTACGTGAAACCGGGCAACGAACGACCGCAGTACTACCTTCGCGAGGGGATCACGACGGCCTGGAACGTTCGCGAGGGTGGCCGAAACATGATGTTCAAGCCGGCCTACCGGTGTGAGCTCTCGGGCGAACGATTCCGAGAACTGGTCGGGCCACTCAAGGGGCGTGGGCCCGGAGACGCCGTGGTCGACTCGTAATCTGCGTAGTGTGACCGTCTGGCGGTTCGGTCGGGAGAACCAGTCGGTTTCTTGTAGCGTTCCGTCGAACACCCGGGAGTGAGCGACGACACATCCCGATACGATCGCGTCCGACGTCACCCGACGCCCGGACCGGGAAACTCCCTGGCCGCCTGGACGGACGCCAAGTCACCGCTTCGGGTCGCGGTCAACTACGTTATCGTCTGGCTGGCTCGAGTCGCACCAAGCCTTCGGCTCAGACGCTGGCTGCTCCGACGGCTCGGTGTGACCGTGGGTGCGGGCGTCTCCTGGGGTCTCGAGGCGACGCCGGACGTCTTTTGGCCGGAGTTGATCACGCTTCACGAGCATGCGATCGTCGGCTACGACGCGACGCTGCTGTGTCACGAGTTTCTCCAGGACGAGTACCGGACGGGCGAGGTGGTCGTCGGCGAACGGGCGATGATCGGCGCGGGGGCGATCGTCCTCCCGGGTGTCGAGATCGGTGCCGACGCACAGGTCGCGGCGAACTCGCTGGTCGCCGACGACGTCGAGTCAGGGACGACCGTCGCGGGTGTGCCGGCGCGACCGGTCGGGAGCGACGGTGCTGCCGGGGCGGACGACTGATACTGGGAGGAGACGGGTTACCGATATCGCTCTCGGGACAGCAGTCACGGAAAGAGACGGTCCCCATCGGTACGAGCGGTCGCCAGCATCGACCGGCTGCCTTCCTTCGACGGTGAGAGACGACCTCGAGAGTCAGTGGTGGGGACCAGGGTCGAAAGACAACGCGAGAATGGAACCGGAACGTGTGAAGTGGGCGTCGACTACAGCGACGACCAGGATCGGCGGGCCTCGCTCCACGAGGTGATCGTCGCGATCCAGCGGGCGGCGATAAGCTTCTTGAGGGTCTCGGCCGGGAAGCCGTCGAACGTGTCGACGGGAAGTGACATACCGAACGCGGGCTTGATGTCGTGGGCGACGGCGTGGTCGCCGACGGAGACGACGGTCCCCTTGTCGTCGTACTCCCAGGTCTCGAGCGGACGACCGTCGATCGCACGGGCGATGTTCTCGCCGACGAGTTCGGCGGCCTGCCAGGCGGCCTGGGCGGTCGGCGGGGCGGGTCGGTCGCCCTGGTCGAGGATCGCCGAGTCGCCGATGGCGAAGACGCGTTCGTCGGAGGTCTGGAAGGTCGCCTCGGCGTTGACGCGGTTGTGTTCGTTCTCGAGGTCGGCGCCGTCCATGGCGTCTCGTCCCGTGATCCCGCCGGTCCAGACGAGCACGTCGTGGTCGAGGGGATCGCCCTCGTCGAAGTGGATGACCTCGTCGGTCGCCTCCGTGATCGGGTCGTCGGTGTGGATCTGGACGTCGGCGTCCTCGAGTTTGTCGCGAAGCGCTTGCTGGATCTCCGGGTCGTTGCCGGGGAAGATCTCGTCGAGCGCCTCGACGAGGTGGATCTCAACGGGGGCACGGTGTGCGTCGCGGAACTCGGCGATCTCACCGGCGGTCTGGATACCGGAGAGGCCGGCGCCACCGATGACGACCTGTGCGGGGTCGCCGCGGGTCGCATCCTTGCTGGCGGCTTTGATAGCCTCGTGGATCTCGAGGGCGTCGTCGAGACACTTGAGCGTCAGCGAGTGCTCCTCGAGGCCGGGGATGCCGTAGTAGGCGGTCTGGCTTCCCAGCGCGACGAGGACGTAATCGTACTCGACGTCCGCTTCGTCGGCGAGTTCGACGACCTGTTCGTCGACGTCCAGGCCGGTTACTTCGTCCTGGATGAAGGTGGTCGAGGGGTCGGCGATCCGGTCGACGGGGAACGTGACGTCCGAGCGAACGTCGGGGTCGCGGATCACCCGATGAACTTCGTGCAAAACCAGATGATAATCGACGTCGGCGATCCACGTTATCCGCGTCTCGGTCCCGAGTTCCGATTGAAGCGTTTTGATCGCACCAGCACCGGCATATCCGGCACCGAGTACGACGACCTTCTCAGCCATACTACACTGTCAGTAACACTCGGTTACAAAGGTGTTGAAACGCGCAGTCGGTTGCCAGGAGATGACACGGCGACGATGGGAGCGTTCAGAGGATCCGTTTTCCGAAGGCGCTCGAGGCGAGTTCGGCTGCGAGGGCTGCGGTTTCGTTCCCCTCGTCCAGAATCGGGTTCACCTCGACGACGTCCATCGACCTCACGACGCCGTCTCGATCGTGACGTTTCGAGACGGTCTCGAGCGCTGAGTGTGCTTCCCGGTAGGTCACCCCGCCGCGAACGGGCGTCCCGACGCCGGGTGCCGCGTTGGGGTCGAGCCAGTCGAGGTCGAGGCTCACGTGGATGCCGTCGGTGCCGGTCGTCGCGACCTCGAGGGCGTCCTCGACGACGGCCGCGATTCCGCGTTCGTCGATGTCGGACATGGTGAACGCGGTCATTTCGCTGTCGCGGACGAGCTTTCGCTCGCGGTCGTCGATGCTTCGGAGGCCGACGTAGGCGATCGACGACTCGCGGAGGGCCGGGGCGTGGGCCCACTCGAGGTCGCCGAAGACGCCGCGACCGAGCACCGCGGCCAGTGGCATCCCGTGGACGTTTCCGCTGGGAGACGTCTCGGGCGTGTTGAGATCGGCGTGGGCGTCGAACCAGATCGCTCCCAGGTCTCCCGTCCGAGCCGCTCCGTTCATCGATCCGATCGCGACGGAGTGGTCGCCGCCGAGGACGAGCGGGAAGACGCCGTCCTCTATCGTTCCCGCTACCTCGTCGGCGAGCCTCGAGCAGACGTCCTCGATCTCCCGCAGGAACTTGGCGTCCCCACGGCTCGGTGGCGTGGCATCGGGGTCGCGCTCTTCGGCGCGTGGGACGAACAGGTCGCCGGTATCGACGGGGTCGACGCCGGCCCGCTCGAGTTCGTCGGCGAGCCCAGCGTATCGAATAGCCGACGGTCCCATGTCGACGCCGCGCCGATTCGCCCCGTAGTCCATCGGTGTGCCGATGATTCGGACGGTTTGCATCGTCCCCGCGTTCGACGCCCGCCGGTTTGATCCTACCGGAGACGGACGCGGCCGTCGACAGATTTAGGGTTAGACGCATCTAATTCGACCTACGATGATGCTGAGCGACGTGATGGAAGACTATCTCAAGGTCATCTACCAGCTCCAGCGCGAGAGCGACGAGCGGATCAAGACCTCCGAAATCGCCGCGGAACTGGACGTCACGTCGCCGACCGTCACCAGTATGGTCGAGAAACTCGAGGACCGGGAACTCGTCGACCGCGAGAAGTACCGCGGCGTCACCCTCACCGAAGAGGGCGAGACCGTCGCGCTCGAGGTCATCCGTCACCACCGGCTGCTCGAGGCGTATCTCACGGAACATTTAGATTACGACTGGTCCGAGGTCCACGCCGAAGCCGACCGACTCGAACACCACATCAGTGAGGACTTCGAGGCTCGCGTCGCGGACGTTCTCGGCGAGCCGGACGTCGACCCCCACGGCTCACCGATTCCGGGCGCCGACCTCGAGCCGCCCGAACGACCCGACGGCGCACCCATCAGCGAGTTCACCGAGGGCGAAACCGTCGTCGTCGAGGAGGTCGCCGACCGTGACGCCGACGTACTCGCGTATCTCGCCGATCACGGCGTCGAGCCCGGGGTCGAACTCGAGATCGTCGAGGTCGCGCCGTTCGGGATGGTGACGGCCAGGCCCACTGCCGGAGAGGATGCGGTTTCGCTTCCCGAGTCGGTCGCCCACCACGTCCGCGTCGCACAGCCCGTTGAAGCCGACGCGTAACCAAAATCGTCACCGTTACGCTCTCTCTGCCGGTTGTAGCTACGATTTCGATCCACTCTAACCGCCTTTTCGGTAGAAAAGATATATGTTTAGGGGCGTCTAAACCACTTTCAATGAGATCGATTATCGTACTCGCAGTCGCCTGGGGTGACCCGTACAGATGAGTAGCCGTACGCTGTACGACCTTCCGCGGTGGGTGCTCGCGGTCGGCCCGGTCGTGATTCTGGTCGCCGTTTTCACCGTCCTCTATCTGACGTCGCCGTTCGGCGATCTCTCCGCCGTCGACGAGGCCAGCACGCTCGAGATCGTCTGGATGTTGACGATCATCGGTGCCATCGCCGGCATCATCCCGGTCGCGATCGGGATGCTCTGGTTCCCGTTCATCCGCGACCTCGAACCCCGATACCTCCATGCCTTCCTCGCGCTGGCGGCCGGGGTGCTCGTGTTCATCGCCGTCGAGATGACCGAGGACATGATCTTCGACTACGGCCTCGAAGCCGAGAACACGACGCTCGCAGCGATCCTCGCCGTCGTCGGCGTCGGTGGCACGTTCGCGATCATGTACGCCGCGAGCAAGTGGCGCCAGCGCAAGATGGCCTCGACGGAGAAAAGCGGGCTCGAGATCGCCTACCTCGTCGCGCTCGCACTCGGCCTCCACAGCATCGGTGAGGGTCTCGGCATCGGCGTCGCCTACATCAACGGCGACGCGACGTTGCTCATGCTCCTCGTCCTGGCGTTCGTGATGCACAACGTCATGGAGGGACCGACGGTCGTCGCTGCCGTTGCTCGCGACAGGGCCACGCCGCCGCTGCGTCACTTCGCGGCGATGGGAGTCATCGCGGGCGGACCGGTTATCCTCGGCGGCTACATCGGCAGTTTCGCCCAGTCGAACCTGCTCGCCGTGTTGTTCTTCGCCATCGCGATCGGTGCCATCCTGCAGGTGCTGATCGAGGTCGCGGAACTCATCCGCTTCGACGCCGAAGCCGTCCTCACGCGGACGAACGCCGCGACGTTCGCCGTCGGCTTCGCGCTCATGTTCTTACTCGAGGACGTCCTCACGGAGGTCCTCCTCGAGGGGTGGCTCGTCCCGGCCTGACGCCATAGCCCCTGCTGCTATCGATCCGATCACCCACGCGACAGCAACCCGAACGGACTGACGGTCTTTCGAGAGTCGATCGGTAATCGCCAGCGTCGAAAAACCAGAACCCGCGGGTTTAAGGAATTCAAATCCGAATAATTGGCTATGTCATCCATCGAATTGACGCCGAGTCAGAAAAAAATTCTCCGCGCGCTGACGAATCTCCACAAAGAGTCCGAAGATGCGATCAAAGGCGAGGACATCGCCGCACAGGTCGACCGGAACCCGGGGACGATCCGAAACCAGATGCAGAGTCTCAAAGCCCTCCAGCTCGTCGAGGGTGTACCGGGGCCGAAAGGCGGCTACAAACCCACAGCGGCCGCCTACGAGGCTCTCGAGATCCAGCAGATGGACGATCCGGCGTCCGTCCCGCTCGAGCACGAAGGCGAACCCGTCGAAGACGTCATCGTCGAGGAGATCGACCTCTCGAGCGTTCACCACCCCGAACTCTGCCGCGCGGAGATCCACCTGCAGGGGACGATCGGCGACATCGCCGAGGACGACCTCGTGGTCGTCGGTCCGACGCCGCTGTCGAAACTCGTCGTCGAGGGTCGCATCGACGGGAAAGACGACACCAACAACATCCTCATCCTCCGGATCGAGGACATGATCGCGCCCGCCGAAGAGCCCGACCACTGACCGCGATCGCGTTTTATCGACTCTCTCTCATCTGACCGACGGGGTACGTTCCTCGAGAGGCGTCGACAGTGAACGCAGCGGCAGCCGTCGACCGTGACGGTGAGACGAGACGAAAACGAGCAGTGAGAACGCGACGACGCTAGTCGTCGACCGGTTCGTCCGCGCCGATCGATGCTGCGGGGATGTCGTCGACGCTCGCGACGGCGTCGCCGGCCTCGACGTCCATGACGATCACGCCCATCGTGTTACGCCCGACCGTCGAGATCTCGTCGACGCGGGTCCGGACGATCTGGCCGTTCTCGCTCATCAACACGAGGTGGTCGTCGGCGGCGACGGCCTTGACAGCCGTCACCGGTCCGTTTCGCTCACCGGTCTTGATGTCGATCAGGCCCTTCCCGTACCGGGACTGCGTGCGGTACTCGGAGAGCAGCGTCCGCTTGCCGTAGCCGTTGCGAGTGACCGTCAACAGCGCCCGGTCGTCGTCCTCGTCGGTGGCGACCAGGCCCGCGACGGCGTCGTCGTCGGCGAGTTTGATGCCGTTGACCCCGCGGGCGTTTCGCCCCATCGCGCGGACTTCGCTCTCGTCGAATCGAATCGTCATCCCCTGTTCCGTGGCGATGACGAGGTCGTTCGTCCCGTCGGTGACCTCGACGTCGACGAGTTCGTCGCCTTCCTCCAGGTCGGCGGCGATGATCCCCGTCGAGAGGATGTTGTCGAACTCCTCGCCGGCGGTGCGCTTGACGTAGCCGTTTCTCGTGGCCATCGTCACGTACTCGCCGTCGCCGAATGCGTCGGTGTCGACGATCGCCGTGATGTCCTCGCCCGGATCCAGATCGAGGATGTTGACCGCCGACTTCCCTCGAGCGGTCCGGCCCATCTCGGGGATCTCGTAGGTCTTGAGTCGGTAGACCTGGCCCTGGTTCGTAAAGCACAGCAGGTAGTCGTGAGTGTTCGCCCGGAACACCGTCGTGACGCGGTCGCCCTCCTTGACGTCCGCGCCGATGATGCCCTTGCCGCCCCGACCCTGGGGGTCGAAGCCGTCGATCGGCATCCGCTTGACGTAGTCGTCTTCGGTCATGACGACGAACACCTCCTCCTCTGGGATGAGGTCCTCGTGGGTGACCGTCCCCTCGTCCTCGATGATCGAGGTCCGGCGGTCGTCGTCGTACTCGGCTTTGATCTCGCGGAGTTCCTCTTTGATGACCGAAAGCAGCTCCGTCTCGCTCTCGAGGATGGCCGTCAGGCGTTCGATCTCGGCCTGGACGTCCTCGTACTCGTCTTCGATCTCGGCGGCCTCCATCGACGTGAGGCTCCCGAGTTGCATCCGGACGATGTGGTCGGCCTGGTCGGCCGAGAAGTCGAACTCCTCGCGCAAACCCGCTTTCGCCGTCGACCGATTCTCGCTGTTGCGGATGAGTTCGACCACGTCCTCGACGTTCTCTAAGGCCTTCAGCCGGCCCTCGAGGATGTGTGCACGATCCTCGGCCTCCGCGAGGTCGTACTCGCTGCGTCGGCGGACGACCTCGCGACGGTGGGCGATGTACTCCTCTAGGGTCTCCTTGAGCGAGAGGACCTTCGGCTGGCCGTCGACTAACGCGAGGTTGATGACGCCGAACGTCCGTTCCAGGTGATTCTCGAGCAGTCGATTCTTGACGATCTCGCTGTTCGCGCCGCGTTTGAGTTCGACGACGATGCGGACGCCCTCGCGGTCGGACTCGTCGCGCAGGTCGGAGATGCCCTCGAGGTCGCCTTCGTTGACGTCGTCGGCGATTCGCTCGACGAGGCGGGCCTTGTTTGACTGGAAGGGCAGTTCGGTGATGACGATACGCTCACGTCCGTTCTTCCACTCCTCGACTTCGAACTCCGCACGCACGCGGATTCGCCCGCGGCCGGTCTTGTACGCCGAGTAAATGGCGTCTCGACCGACGATGTTGGCACCAGTCGGGAAGTCGGGTCCCTTGACGTGGTCCATCAGGTCCTCCACCGTCGCCTCGGGGGCGTCGATGAGTTCGATCGTCGCGTCGATCACCTCACCCAGGTTGTGCGGCGGGATGTTCGTGCTCATCCCGACGGCGATCCCCGACGAGCCGTTGACCAGCAGGTTCGGGAACGCCGCCGGCAGCACGTCCGGTTCCTCGAGGCGGTCGTCGTAGTTCGAGGAGAAGTCGACGGTGTCCTTGTCGATGTCCTCGAGTAGCTCCTCGGCGATGGCGGCCATGCGGGCCTCCGTGTATCGCTGGGCGGCCGGCGGATCGCCGTCCATCGAGCCGAAGTTCCCCTGGCCGTCGACGAGCGGATAGCGCATCGAGAACTCCTGGGCCATCCGGACGAGCGTGTCGTAGATCGCCTGGTCGCCGTGTGGGTGGTAATCACCCATCGTCTCCCCGACGATCGAGGACGACTTACGGTGAGACGAGCCGCTGGTGATGCCCATCTCGCCCATCGCATACAGGATACGGCGATGGACCGGCTTCAGGCCGTCCTCGACTCTCGGGAGCGCACGACCCGCGATGACGGACATCGCGTAGTCGATGTAGCTCTGTTCCATCTCGTCCTCGATGCGGACGTTCTCTACCGCTCGGGCCTCGATATCGGTCGGATCGGGTACGTCTGAACTCATGTCTTCAGTAGGTTTTGTGGTGTGGATTGCTCAGCCGACGAGCACTCTTTCCGTGAGAGCGTCCGCTCTGCGGACGCTCGAGCGGGCCGACGACCGACCCGGAGCGCGGCTTGCCGCGCGGAGGGGAGGGAGGAGTGCTTTTCATCGAAGCTAAGCGGGAGCGAAGCTCCCGCGAGGTCCGAGAGAGCGCATAGCGCTCTCTCGAGATTTTCCCGAGGGTCAGCGTTGCTGACCCGTGGATCGAAAGGCGCGAAGCGCCTTTCGTCATCCCGGAAGACGCGACGCGTCTTCCGAAAGACAGTGTAAAAGTTCGTTATATGTCGATCCATTCGGCCTCCGGCGCGTGGTCCTTGATGAACTGCTTGCGGGGTTCGACGGCGTCGCCCATCAGGACGGAGAACATCTTGTCCGCCGCAGCGGCGTCTTCGATCGTGATCTGCTTGAGAATACGGTTCTCCGGGTTCATCGTCGTCTCCCACAGCTGTTCGGGGTTCATCTCGCCGAGGCCCTTGAACCGCTGGACCTGCGTCGGATTGCCGTCGCATTTCTCCGCGACGATTTCGTCGCGTTCGGCGTCGGTCATCGCGTCGTAGGTCTCGCCGCGATAGCGGATGCGGTACAGCGGCGGCTGGGTCGCGTAGACGTAGCCGCCCTCGAGCAGCGGACGCATGTGCCGGTAGAAGAACGTGAGCATGAGCGTCCGGATGTGTGCCCCGTCGACGTCGGCGTCGGTCGCCATGATGATCTTCTTGTAGCGGATGTCCTCGACGTCGAACTCGTCGCCGATCCCCGCGCCGATGGCGGTGATCATGTTCCGGATCTCGTCGTTCTCGAGGATACGATCGAGCCGGTGTTTCTCGACGTTCAGGATCTTCCCCTTGATCGGGAGGACGGCCTGGAACTCGGGGTTGCGGGCCTGTTTCGCGCTGCCACCTGCGGAGTCACCCTCCGCGATGAAAATCTCGGCTTCCTCGGGGTCTTTGGTCTGACAGTCCGCGAGTTTGCCGGGCAGCGAGGTCGACTCGAGCGCCGATTTGCGGCGGGTGAGTTCCTCGGCCTTTTTGGCGGCCATCCGGGCTTTCGCGGCCTCGACGGCTTTCATGACGATCGCCTGGGCCGTATCGGGGTTCTCCTCGAAGTAGGTGCCGAGTCCCTCGTGGACGGCGCTCTCGACGATGCCTCGAACCTCGCTGTTGCCGAGTTTGGTCTTCGTCTGGCCCTCGAACTGTGGATCGGGGTGTTTGACCGAGATCACCGCCGTCAGTCCCTCGCGGATGTCCTCGCCTTTGAGGTTGTCCTCGAGGTCCGACAGCAGATCGTTGTCGTGTGCGTAATCGTTGACCGTCCGCGTGAGGGCAGTCTTGAAGCCGGTCAGGTGTGAGCCACCCTCGCGGGTGTTGATGTTGTTCGCGAAGGCGTGAATCGACCCCTGGAGCTCCTCGGTGGCCTGCATCGCCACCTCGACCTGGATGTTCTGGTCCTCGTCCTCGAAGTAGATGACGCTGGGGTGCATCGCCGAGCGCGTCTCGTTCAGGTACTCGACGAACTCCCGGATGCCGCCCTCATATTCGAAGGTCTCCTCGACGGCCCCGTCGTCGCCGACTTCGCGCTCGTCGCGGAGCGTGATCCTGACGCCGGAGTTGAGGAAGGCCAGCTCGCGCAGCCGGTTTGCGAGCGTCGTAAACGAGAAACTGTCGGCCTCGAAGATGTCGCCGTCCGGCCAGAACCGGATTTCGGTGCCGGTTCCCTCCTCGGCCTCGACGTCCCGGACCCGTTCCATGTCGCCGTCGGGTTCGCCGCGGTCGAACGCGTGGCGGAAGACGCCGCCGTCGCGTTTGACCTCGACCTCGAGTCGCTCGGAGAGGGCGTTCACGACGCTCACGCCGACGCCGTGGAGGCCACCGGAGACCTGGTAGGACTTGTTGTCGAACTTGCCGCCGGCGTGAAGAACCGTCAGGATCACCTCGAGTGCGGGGCGGTCGTACTCGTCGTGGGTGTCGACGGGGATCCCACGGCCGTCGTCTGCGACGCTCACCGAGTCGTCCTCGTGGATGGTGACGGTGATGTCGTCACAGTGGCCGGCCAGTGCCTCGTCGATCGAGTTGTCCACCACCTCGTAGACCAGGTGGTGAAGCCCTCGAGAATCCGTAGAGCCGATGTACATCGCGGGCCGTTTCCGTACGGCCTCCAGGCCCTCTAGGACCTGAATTTGTCCTGCGCCGTACTCGCTTTCCTGGGACATGTAAAACCTGTTTTCGGGTAGTGGACGGCCACTAATAAAGCTTCACGTACGCGCGCGAGCGCGCACTCGAGGCGACTCGATTTATCCCCAGCAAATGCAGGGAATTCAGAACTGAACCGGCGTGAACCGATGGGAAGTCACGCTCGAGCGACGGGTGGCCAGGGGGCTAGCTGCGACCGGCGGTCGACTCGAGGGTCGCGGAGTGTCGGCGTCGCCTCTCCGCTGGCTGCACTCGGATTTGACACCGCGGTCAGCGGTCCCGGGCGCCGCCGAGGAGTCGACGCCCGCCCGACGGCGGGTTCCGATCGACGAGCGCACTGACGGAGCGTCGCACCGAGTGACTCACTTCGGCCGGGTGCGGCAGGCCGAGTCGGTACCGGAACCGGTCTTCCCGTTTGAACGGCTCGAACACGACCGGCTCCTCGAGCGTCCAGAGTCTGGCCCGCGAGCCACGAAGTCCGTGACGGTCGAGGATGGCGTTGGCGGCGCGGCGGCCGGCCTCGTTTGCGGACTCCATCGAGGCCAGATCCGAGTTCGTCCGCACGTAGTCACTCGCCAGCGTGAGGTTCTCGACGCCGACGTCCGCGGGTGGGCGATTTCGCAGCGATCCGACGGTGTTGATCAACAGCGGCGAGCGGTTCTCGACGACGTCGCCGTCCGTCGCCGCGGACGAATCGTCGATCTCGACGATCGCCGGATCGAGGAACCAGTCGACGAGCATATCGTCGGTGAGTCGCGGTTCGTCGGCGTTCAGGTGGGCTTTCAGCTGTTCCCAGATATCCGTCGAGATCTCCGCCCGCGTACACTCCCTCGCCGGTTTGTCGTAGCACATTCCCGGGGTGTCCCAGTCGGAGGCGATCACCGAGAGGACGCCCTCGACCTCGCCGTCGCTTCTCGCCTCGAGGTCGTACTCGTGCCAGAACTGTCGCTGTGAGATCGAGGTCAGCGCCCACGGCGCGTCGGCGTACACCTGGTGGCCGCGCGTCAGGTCGACGGGTTCGGAGAGGTAAAACTGGATCCCGTTCATCCACGCGGTGTCGAGGCGGTCGATCCGCCCGAGTTCCGCCGCCGCGGTCCCGAGTTCGGGCGTGACGAACGAGGGGGCGACCTCGACCGGAACCGCGAGGACGAACTCGTCGGCGTCGACCGTCTCCCCGTCGGCCAGCGTGGCGCCGGTGACGCGGCGCCCGTCGAACTCGAGGGCAGTCGCGGGGGTGTTCGCCCGGAGGTCGACCCCCAGCCGCTCGAGATAGCGCGTCCAGGGGTCGATCCAGGCGTCGCTCGTGGGCGCGTTCAACACGCGCTCGGTGGGTCGGCTGGGGTCGAGCTGGCCGAACAGCAGTTGCAGGTAGATGGTGCCGACCGTGCGGGCGCTGCCGACCTCGGGCCGCAGTGCAACGAGTGACTGGGTCGCGTAGGCCAGTCGGTCGCGAAACTCTGGCGAGCGGTTCTCGGCGTCGATGAAGGCCCACCAGGAGACGTCGTCGAACGACTCGCGACGACGCTCACAAGCGGTGAGCAGGTACAGCAGTCGCTCGAGCAAGAACGCGACGTCGTCACGGGGAAGGTCGTCGGCGAACGCCGGACGGAGGGCCTCGAGCCAGCCGCGGACGGAATCGGGCTGGCCGGTCTCGGCGATGCGATCCGGTCGGTCGACGCTCGCGATCAGCGTCGCCTCGGTCTCGACGAGGTTGTCCGCGACCGTGCCGTTCCCGTCGGGGATCCGCGCCATCGTATCGATGACGTGGCGATAGAACGCCGGGAAGAATCGAAAGCCGTGCTCGCCCTGGAGCGAGGCGGGGCCGTCCTCGATCGGCATCGACCGGGCCTTGCCGCCGAATCGTTCTCCCGCCTCGAGGACGGTCACGTCGATCCCGCGCTCGGCGAGTTCGTGTGCCGCCGTGAGGCCGCCGATACCGCCGCCGACTACGGCAACGTGAGTCATCGGCGATAGTCCGGCCTGGAGGGACCTAAGGGACGCCCCTAACCACCGTCACTCCCCTTCTGAGCGACGGCCAACCGTCACGGTCGCTCGCGGACGTTCGGACGAACGTTCACTACCGTCTCGATCGAACGAAAGTCCGTTCGGGCTCGGGTAGCAATATTTGCCGCCTGCCGTCGGAGACGGACATATGGTGCCCCAAGCCACGACCATCTCGGCGGTGCGAGCGGCGACCGATGTCCCGGTCGACGACGTCCTTCGAGCCCTCGCCGACGGCGATGCACGGACCGTGGTCGCCTTCGTGGCGACGCGGCCGGAGGTGTCGCTCGACCAGCTCGCAGGCGTCGTCGTCGGCGCGTCGGTTGCCGGCGAGGACCGAATCGCGACCCCGGCCGAGCACGACCGCACGGCGGTGAAACTCCACCACGACACGCTTCCCCGGCTCGAGGACTGCGGCTTCCTCGCGTACGACCGTGCCGAACGGCGCGTCACCGACGCGGACGTCCCCGAACCGATCGTCGCCTTCCTCGAGGTCGACCGCGATGACGACGCTTCGTGAGGCGCTGGCCGAGGTCGAGGGCCGGCGGAAGCGACTCGAGGTCTACACCGACGACGGGACCGCCGCCCGCGAGTTGCGACGGCAGTTCGCGGTGTACAACGTCGACGTCGACCATCGACCCCGGGGGCGAGACGGCGACGGCGGCTTTCTGGTCGTCCGTGACGGCGACGGCGCGTTTCGTGGCGCCGTCGGGCTGGACCACCTCGAGGCGATCCTCTCGCCGACGGTTCATCCGCCGTGGACGATCGACGGGGAGGGGGTCGACGTCGCCGACCTGTTCGACTTCCTCGAGAACACGCTCTTCGCCTCCTCCGACCGACGACAGCTGCTCGGTGCGAGCCGCGAGTTCGAGGCCCGGGCGTGGCGAGTCGGCGCCGGACGGCTCTACGCCGGCTTCCAGCGACGGGAGGCGCTTCTCACACAGCGGGCGGTCTACGACCGGCTCGCCGCGCGGGGATCGCTCTCGGTCACCGCGTTCGTCGCCGAGGAGTGGACCGACGCGGTCGACGGCTTCGAGGAGGTGCGGATCGTCGACCGCGATGGAAACGGGATCGCCGAGTTCTGGTTCGTCGTCTTCGACGGCGACGGCGTCGGCCTCCGGAAGTGTGCGCTCGTCGCCGAGGAGCGCGACCCCGGAACGTACGCCGGCTTCTGGACGTACGACCCGACGACGGTCGACGGTCTCGTCGCGAGCCTCGAGTCGCTGGCCGGGACCGTCCTCGAGCGGGACTGGTCGGACGATCTGCCGGACGATCACCGGTGATCGGCCCGTTCACGAAACGCACACAGACACGAAAACTGAACATACACCCGGGTTTGACCGTCATTCGCTCGTCGATTGCACTTATTTGACGGGGCGTGGTCGTCCACACTGCAGGCCCTCGTCGGCCTCGCACACTGTGACCGTCTCGTCGCGGCTGGCTTGATTCACCAGCCGTTCTCCAGTTTCGATCGAGGATTCGACAGTCGAGTCCCCATCCGGCGCTCCATCGACCAGCGGGTCGTACTCGAGTATCCGTCCGGCTCTCTATCGACCAGCGATTCGACTCGAGTGCCAGCCAGGTCCACGCTCCATCAGCGTTCCGTGGGTGATAAAGACATGCACTACGAGGGGCCGCACCCCCGTAAGCGGCGAGTAACACTGGTGCTAGTCGGTGGAGTCCTCGTGTACGTCGGCGACGCGGTCCGTCGAGGTTAGCTCGAATCCGTCCGCCGACCCGCCGCTCGTCGGTCTCGAGTCTCCCACCAGCTATGTCACAGACGGATCGTCCACGTCCGGACGCCGTGCCCCCGTCCAGCGACGCGTTCGGTCCGCTCGCTACGGGCCCGTCGCTGTCGCCGCCGTTCGACGATCCCGTCCTGATCTTCGGGCTGGCGATGGTGATCTTCCTGACCGCGCCGCTCGTGCTCAAACGCTACCGGCTGCCGGGCATCCTCGGGATCATCCTCGTCGGCGCCGCGATCGGGCCGAACGGACTGCACGTCCTCGAGCGCGACGTGACCATCCAGCTGCTCGGAACCGTCGGGTTGATCTACCTGATGTTCATCGCCGGCCTCGAGATCAACATCAACCAGTTCGTCGAGTACAAGGATCGAAGCGTCGTCTTCGGGCTGTTCTCGTTCGTGATCCCGCAGGCCGTTGGGACGGTCGTCGGCGTCTCCGTCCTCGGGCTCTCGGTGGCCTCGGCCTCGCTGTTCGCGGCGATCTTCGCTTCGCACACCTTGCTCGCCTACCCGGTCGTCAACCGGCTGGGGATCGCGACCAACGAGGCGATGACGGCGACCATCGGCGGCACCATCCTGACCGACACCCTCGCCTTGCTCGTGCTGGCGGTCGTCGTCGCCTCGGTCGGCGGGGCGCTCGACGCCGCCTTCTGGCTCCAGCTCGGGGTCGGGCTCACGATTTTCTTCGTCGGCGTCTGGCTCGCCGTGCCCAGAATCGGGCGGTGGTTCTTTCGCCGACAGGGCGAGGAGAGCTACTTCGAGTTCCTGTTCGTGATGGCCGTGTTGTTCGGCTGTGCCTTCCTCGCCGAACTCGTCGGCGTCGAGTCCATCATCGGCGCCTTCCTGGCGGGACTGGCGCTCAACCGACTCATCCCCGAGTCCGGCCCGCTGATGAACCGGATCGAGTTCGTCGGCAACGCCCTGTTCATCCCCTTCTTCTTGCTGTCGGTGGGGATGCTCGTCGACGTCCGGGTGCTCGCCGAGGGGCTCGAGACGATCGTCGTCGCGACGTCGCTGATCGTCATGGTGATCGTCACGAAGTACGCCGCCGCCTGGGCGACCGGTCGGGTGTACGGCTACGACACCGACGAGGTGCTGGGGATGTTCGGTCTCTCGGTCGGCCAGGCCGCGGCCGCCCTCGCGATCGTCCAGATCGGCTTCGACGCGGACGTCCCCGGCTTCGACCAGCACATGATCAACGGCGTCGTCCTGATGATCCTCGCCGTGAGCCTGTTCAGCCCCGTGCTCGTCGAGCGTGCTGGCACCGCACTCGCCGCCGCTCGAGAACGCGAGACCTACGATCCGACCGAGACCCCACAGCGCGTGCTGGTCCCGGTGTCGAAAGACTCCCGATACGGCGAGTCGCTGCTCGATCTGGCGTTTACGATCCGCGAGCGCCGCTCGGAGGAACCGATCCACACGGTCTCCGTCGTTCGCCCGGAGACGACCCTGACAGGGACCGAGGCACGGGTCGCCGAGGCCGAGACGCTCCTCGAGGAGATGACGGCCTACGCCTCGGGCGCCGAGGTGCCGATCGAGGAACACACCCGCGTCAATCACAACGTGGCCTCGGGGATCGTCAACTCGATCGTCGAGAACCGGATCACGACGCTCGTCATCGGCTGGGATGGAGCCCGCTCGCGCACCCAGACCGTCTTCGGCCACGTTATCGACCAGGTACTCAGGGGGACCACCCGGCTCTCGCTCGTCGCGCGGATCCGTGAGCCGCTGAAGACGACCGAGCGGATCCTCCTCCTGTTGCCGCCCGGAATCGACCGCAACGACGGGTTCTCCGAGGCCCTGCATACGGTGAAGCTCGTCGCCGAAGACACCGGCGCGCCGATCCGTGGGCTCGCCGTCGCCGCCAGTCCCGAAGGGGTTGATCGCTTCTCCGACCTCGTCGACCCCGAGGTCCCCGAGACGTACTCGTCGGTCGACGACTGGGACGAGGTGCTGACGACGCTCCGGGACGAGCTCAAACCGAACGACCTCGTCGTCTGCATGAGCTCTCGCCGGGCCGACGTCGGCTGGCAGCCCGAACTCCGGACGCTCCCCAAGCGCATCTCGACGCTCACCGACGGCAACTTCGTGATCGTCTACCCGGCCTCCACGAAACGGGACGACGACCGCCAGTTCCTGCAGTTCGACTGAGCGACCGGACAGTGTCGACGGCTGTCAGGGCGGTGACCGCCCAACTGGTTGGGCGCCACGTGTATGTGTCTCACCCACATTCAGACGACACGGCAGGGTACCACCCACCACCACGACCACCACTGCGCCTGATCCCTGCCCAACCTTCCTGCCACTCCAGTGGCCCAGGTCCCCGTTTCCAGCGCCTTCGATCCGACGGCAGCGACGCCGTCGGTCACTCCGCCCGCAGGAACAGCGACTCACAGAGGGCGTCGGGGCCCTCCTCCTCGAGCAGCCGCCGCTGGCGACTCGCACCGCTCTCGCGCTCGTAGACGCGTTTGATGCCGTCGATCCCCAGTCGCTCGCACTCGCGGTCGACGAGGTCGCCGAGGTCGACGGTCCCCTCGAGGTCCCGGGCGATGAACGAGGCGTCGTGGCCCTGCCTGATCGCGCGCCACTTGTTCTCGTCGAGCAGTTCCCGCCGGTGGGTACGGGCCATGCCGGTCGTGCCGTCTTCGTACTCCTCGGCGAGCGCACGGACCAGCGCGTGCGTGTACTCGACGAACGCGAGCACGACGTCGGGGTCGGCCTGCCCGTCCGGCGCGCGGAGTTCGACCGTCCCGTGGGCGGTGTGGGGTCGGACGTCGTACCAGAGTTCCCCTCGATCCTCGATCGAGTCGGCCTCGAGCATGCGCCGTTCGAACCGGTCGAAGGCGTCGAAGTCCTCGAAGTACGTCGGCATCCCGGTGTTCGGGAGCCCCTCGAAGATCTTCGCCCGGGCCGACTGGAGGCCGGTGTCGAAGCCGTTCCAGAACGGCGAGTTCGCCGAGAGCGCGAGGACGATCGGGACGTACCACCGCAGTTCGTTGGCGATCCAGACGGCCTTGTCGGCGTCGTCGACCCCCACGTGGACGTGGACGCCAGCGGTCGTGTTCCGGTGTTGTGGGTACTGGATGCGCTCGAGCTGGGAGCGATAGCGTGGCTTTTCGGCGTGTTCGAGTTCGCGCCACTTCGCGAAGGGGTGGAGGCCGGCGGCGGCGATCCGGTAGCCGTGCGCCTCGGCGTGCTCGAGGAGGGCCTCTCGGATCTCACACAGCCGCTCTCGCGCCTCGCCGGGACCGTCGATCAGCGGCGTTTGGGTCTCGATGACGGACTTGAACAGTTCGTGGTCGAGTCGTCCCTCGAGGATCGCCGGCGGGGCGCGTTCGTAGACGAGTTCGTCCGTGCCGCTCGTGGGGCGGCCGGTCTCGTCGACGACGTAACACTCCTCTTCGATCCCCAGCGTGCCCATTCGCGTAAACGATTCCGGCGACCCGCGTTCCATCGTCTCCCGTTTGCGCCCGCGACAGTAAATACGGTTTGGAGTCGGAATCCCAGAATCCGAGTCTGGCTGATAGCCGGCACCAAGCTCCAGCAGTCCGTCTCAGGACGCGATTGACTCCCCGTCGGGATCGACGGCCGCCTCGTCCTCCCGGAGCTTGAACTTCTGAACCTTGCCGCTCGGATTCTTCGGGAGCTCGTCGACGAAGTAGTACGCTCGAGGCCGCTTGAAGTCGGCGAGCTGGTCGCTCTCGAGCGCGAACTCGTCCAAGTCCTCGGCGTCGACGTCGTCGCTGACGACGTACGCGACGACGCGTTCGCCCCACTCCTCGTCGGCTTCGCCGAGGACGGCCGCCTCCTCGACGGCGTCGTGGGCGAACAGCACGTCTTCAACCTCGGCCGGGTAGACGTTCTCGCCGCCGGAGACGATCATGTCGTCCTTCCGGTCGACGACGTAGAGGTAGCCGTCGTCGTCGCGGTAGCCGAGGTCGCCGGTGTAGTACCAGGTCGTGCCGTCGGCTTCACGGAGCGATCGGGCCGTCGCCTCCGGGCGGTTCCAGTACTCCCGCATGACACACGGGCTCGCGAGCAGGATCTCGCCGATCTCGCCGTCTTCGAGTTCGTGGTCGGGATCGGCGTCGGGGTCGACGATCCGCACCTGGTGGTTGAGTGCGGGAAGGCCCGCGGAGCCCTGTTTCGGCACCTGGTCTGCGGGCGACTGGAAGACGCCCGCGGGGCCGATCTCGGTCATCCCGTAGGCCTGGACGTAGTCCTCACAGAGGTGGTCCCGGCAGTTCTCGAGTACCTGTTCGGGCATCGGCGCCGCGCCGTAGAGTCCGACCCGGAGCGAGGAGACGTCGACGTCGGCCTCGGCGGCGGTCAGCGACAGCGCGTTCCAGGCGGTCGGCGCGGCGAACAGGATCGAGACGTCGTGTTCCGCGATGGCCTCGAGCGTCGCCTCGGGATCGAACTCGTGGTGGATGACGGTCGTCGCGCCGCGGTGGATGCGCGGGAACAGACAGCAGTGGAGTTCGGCACAGTGATACAGCGGCATTACCGAGAGGCCGACGTCGTCGCGGGTGAGGTTCATCTCCGCGATACAGAGGAGGTCGTGCTCGACCATGCTCCGGTGTTCGTGGACGACGCCCTTCGGCCGACCCGTCGTCCCCGAGGTGTAGATGAAGGCGTAGACGTCGTCCTCGGCGACTCGAACGTCGGGCCTGTCGGACGGCGCGTCCTCGAGCAACTCGTAAAAGTCACGCGCGTACGCCGGGGCATCGTCGTCGATCGAGACGTACTCCTCGACGCTCTCGAGTGAGGGGCGTGCCGCCGAGACGGCCGCCTCGGTCGCGGACTCGAAGACGAGGACGGACGCCTCGGCGTCGGTGACGATGTACCCGAGTTCGCCCGCCGGCAGTCGGAAGTTCAGCGGCGTGAAGACGGCCCCGAGTTTGGCACACGCGTACACCGTCAGCGCCATCTCCGAGCCGTTGTGGAGGACGGTCGCGACCCGGTCGCCTTTCTCGACGCCCAGATCGGCGAGCGCGTTCGCCAGTCGATTCACCCGGTCGTCGAACTCACGATAGGTCCATCGCTGGCCCTTTCTGGGGTAGACGATGGCGTCCCGGTCGGGGTAGCGATCGACCGTCTGCTCGAGCGTGTCGGCTATCGTGGGGTGTTTAGACATGCCACACCAGCGTACACTGGTCGCCTATTTAATATTTATTCGTCCGGGAAAGGGCCAACGGGTCCGAAACGGTGTGGTGAGTTCGGCGCTTCTCGCCGACTCAGCGTGGCCTGGCGACGATCCCCAGGTGATCCGTGTGGTACTCCTCGAGTCGGCGGCGCTCGAGAATCTCGTATGCCGCCTCGAGTTCCGCTTCGACGTCGGCGAACACGTCCGCTGGATCGCGAGTCACGTCTTCGCTTCGGGCCTTGACGGCGAGCAGGAGTCGACCGTCGTCGGCCAAAAAGCGGCGGTTCTCGAGGGCGACCCGGGCCTGCCCGCGGGTCGCGACGTCCTGGACGATGGCGTCGACGTCGCTCTCGACGACGTGAGCGTACGTCTCCGGCGTGCGGGCGTCCGCGAGCAGGGGGAACAGCCGCGGGCGCGACTCCGCGGCCGACAGCAGGTCTCGAGCGGGCCGGGGCGCGAACTCGACGGCGTACGTCGGCCCGGCGAAGTCCGCGACGTGGCTCACGGTCGTCCCACTTGCGGCGCCGAGGTAGAGCACGGTGTCGCCGCCGTCGAAGCCGCCCTCCATCCCCAGCTCGAACATCGCACCGAGTTTCGAACGGGTCGGATCCCATGCGCGCCACTCCCCGTCGGTCGGCTCGCCGTAGACCGGCTCACCGCGAGTGGCGAGGCGGTCGACGCCGTCGAAGTCGCGTCGTTCGACGCCTGCAGGCAGGTTATCACTCATCGGTGTCACCTCCACTGTCCGTCCGCGCCTGGATCGTCGCGATCCGGTCGTCGAGTTCGGCCTCGAGTTCGGGTTTTAGCTCGCCGGAGTAGTGGTCGACGCGGGCGGCGATGGCGAGTTTACCGGCCAGGGCACGCGCAGCAGAGCCGCGATTCTCCGGGTGGGTGCCGCGAACCGCGTCGTGGACGTAGATGATGCCGTGTTTCGGCGACGGCGCACGCCCGTGAAGATGCGCGAACAGCGCGTCCTCGGCGCCGAGTACCTGGACCGTTCCGCTGGGCTTCTTCGCGAGCGACTCGAGGCCGCCGGCCAGCGAGATCAGTCGTGCGGCGAGGACGGGGCCGGCGAGCGCGGCGAGGTTGGGCGCGACCACTGGCGTCCGTTCCTCGACGAACGCCCGGAGCGCCGCGGCTTCGTCGGCGAGCCCGACGACGCGGTCGGCGAGGGAGACGAGCCGTCGTTCTTCCGGCGGCACATCGGCTCGGCTCGCCAGTTCTCGAGCGTAGTCGACGCCGGTTCTCGCGTCGGGATCGACAGTTCCGGCCCACTCGGCGAGACGTTCGGCGAGTTCGTTCGCCGTCCGCTCGCAGTCGTCCATCGCCCGGACGGCGTGGACGAGCTGTCGGTCGTCCGCAGCCTCGCGTTCGCGAATCGTCTCGCGGGCAGCCATCGTCGTCGCTTCGTGCAATCGATCGTAGTACGCGTCTTCGTCGACGGCGAAGCCGGCCTCGACGGCCAGCGCCGGCCAGTCGGCCGGCGCGTCGGCACGCCCCTCTTCGATCGCTTCGCGGGCGCCCTCGAGTCCGTCGGGATCGACGTCGTCGAACCACCCCCTATCGGGGTTCTCGCTCATGGGCCGACCTACTCGTGGGGACTGTAAATGCGTTCCCGATCCGACGCGCCACCGGGTCGGCGCTCACTCGTCGTAGCGAGCGATCTCGACGAGGTTATCGTCGGGGTCGCGGACGTACACCGACGTGATCGGCCCGACCGCACCCGTGCGTTCGACCGGGCCCATGACGATCTCGATATCGTGTTCGCGGAGCTCGGCCTGGACTTCCTCGAGCGGCGTCTCGGTGAGCAGACAGACGTCTCCCGCACCGGGTGTCGGCGCCGCAGAGACGGGATCGAACTCGTTGTCCTCGGGGTGCAAGTTGATCTTCTGGTCGCCGAACTGGACCGCCGTTCGGCCGTCCCCGAAGGTCACGACCTCGCCGCCGAGCGTCTCGTAAAACGCACAGGTTCGCGAGACGTCCGCGACGGTGAATACGAAGTGGTCGATGCCGGTGACGTTCACGAGGACCGCCTCGTGTCGTTCGGTGGGTGTTCCATAGCGTTCCTTTCGGTACCGTCGAGAAAAGCCCTCGGCACGAACAGCGGGTTCTACGAGATCCCCCACGGCACCGAGCCGTCAAGAGGTGCCGCCGTAGAACCGATCACCGACAGCCGGATCACCGACGGCCGAACAGTCGCTCGCGCAGCGAGCGCGACGTTGGCCGCTCGGCGAGGACGACCGAACAGTCGACCTCGTTGACGACGTCGTAGGCGAGCGAGCCACGGAGAAGCCGCGAGAGCAGTCCGCGCTCCGTCGCCCCGATGATCAACAGCGAGTGATCCCGAGACGCTGCAGCGATGGCACCCTCGACGTCGCCGGAGGCGTCGATGTGGATCGCCGCGTCCTCGAGGTCGCGTTCGGCGGCCCACTCCTCGAGGAACGCCTGGCCCTCGGCGCGGTCGGCCTCGTCGTCGACGATGTGCAAGAGCGTGATCTCGGAGCCGACCTGATCGCGCAGGTAGCGGGCGACCTCGGCGCTCAGGTCGGAGTCCGGGCCGCCGGCCGTCGGGACCAACACGCGGTCGGTCTCGAGGTCGCGATCTCTGAGCACGAGGAAGTCACACGGCAGGTCGTGGGTGAGTTCGTCGATGGGCCGTTCCGCGCGGCCGGCCGACCACGGTCGGCCCGCTCCCCAGCCCATGACGACCGTGTCGGCGTCCTCGCGGCGGGCGACGTCGAACACCTCCTCGAACGAGCGGTGCGAGACGACGGTGCGAACGTCCACGGGGACGTCGAAGGTCTCCGTGCGGTCGCGAACCTGTGTCATCAGCCGCTGAGATTCCTCGTCGATCCGTCGGATATGTTCGGAACCCTCCTCGAGCGGCGTCTGGTCGGGCACCTCGACGACGTGGACGGCCTGGACGCGGCCGTCGTTCGCCTTCGCGACCGTACTCGCGAGCGAGAGGAGCTGGGCCTCTGTCCGCGGGTTCGAGACGGGGACGACGACGGTGTAGTCCTCGCCGCCGGAGGGCCGAACGGCGTCGGCCGCGGTGACCGCCACGTCGGGCATCTCGGCGGAGCGATCCAGGATGTAGGTCCCGAGAATTCCCTCGAGGGGCGTCTTGTCCCGTGCGTAGACGAAGTACCAGACGACCGCGAAGAGGACGAATACCGCGCTGATCGCGACCGCGATGGGGTCCATGAAGTAGATCAGCGCGAGCGAGAGGACGAAGCCGGCGATCGGCAGGTACGGGTAGAACGGGACCTCGAAGTCGGGGTCGTACTCCGGCGGGTTCGTCTCCCGGAAGACGATCAGCGAGGCGTTGATCAGCGCGTAGACGACGAGATGGAGGACGCTCGCCGCACTCGAGAGGATCGCGACGGTCTCGCCGAGGCCGATGATGAAGACGATGATGAGCAAGCCGGTGATTGCAATCGATCGGTACGGCGTCGCGAACCGGGGGTGGATCTCGTTGAGCGAGTCGGTGACGATCTTGTCACGGCCCATCGCGAAGTTGATCCGGGCCGACGCGAGGATCGACGCGTTCGCGGAGGAGGCGGTCGCGAGCAACGCCGCGAGCGTGATCGACGTCACGCCGGCACCGAGGATCGAAATCTCGAGGCCGGCGACCGTAAAGGCGTAATCGAAGACGATCTCGGCGGCGTGGGTCATCGGCGCGTTCTCGACGGTTTCGAGGAAGAAGTCCTCGTGTGGGATCAGCCCCATCAGGATGCCGACGAGGATCGTGTAGATGACCATCACGATGCCGACGCTACCGATGATTGCGATCGGGAGGTTCCGGCCGGGGTTTTTGAGCTCCTCGCCGATGGTCGCGATCTTCGCGTAGCCGAGATAGGAGACGAAGACGAGCGCCGCGCCGGGGAGGATGGCGACGGTCCCTTCGGGGACGTAGCTGCCGTCGGCGGCGACGGTGCCCCAGTCGAACGAGAAGAAGCCGGCGATGGCGAAGATCGTCAGCAGGCCGAGCAAGAGCGTGACGATGGCGGTCTGGATGCCGCCGGTCTCCTTCGCGCCGATGTAGTTGACGCCGACGAAGACGACGCCGGCGATCACCGCCCCGATCTGGATCTCGGAGAGGACGATCGGGCCGAGCGCGATCGTCGGGAGGAGCGCGAACTCCCCGATGCCGGGAATCGAGAGGACGGTCCCGTCGAGCAAGTCGGCGAGGTAGCCGCCGAAACCGATCGCGTAGAACGCACTCGCGAACGCGAGGCCGATCCAGTCACCCATGCCCGAGATGGAACCGAACAGCGGTCCCAGCGCCCGGTTGATGTAGTAGTACGCGCCGCCGGCTTTCGGCATCGCAGTGCCGAGTTCGCTCACCGAAAACGCGTTTATCATGGCGATCATCCCACCGATCACGAACGAGATGACGACCGCCGGACCCGCCTGCTGGGCGGCGATGCCAGGCAGGACGAAAATGCCGGCGCCGATCATCGTTCCGATCCCGATAGAGAGCGCCGAGATCAACCCGAGGTCTTTCGCGAGTTCTTCGTCCGCGCTAGTCATGGGCAATACCTCCCTGTTGATCGCCGTGACGTCGGGTAACAGTCAGAACCATTGTGGGTCGTCGTTACCGAACCCGGTCCGACAGGCGGGTCGAACGTGGCCGATAGCTGTCCGTTCGACGAACATTCAGAACTCGACGGTGCATATTCGACATAGTATGGCGATACGGTACTTGGTCCTTAACTCGTTCGTTTGACGATCGGAACACGTGTGATCGACCGTGACCGACGCGACGGTCGATCAATCACCCAACCAGCCGTTCCCACAGCAACAGCGTCGGCGGCAACACGAGGATCGCCATCAGGTACGAGTAGATCACGCTGATCACCATCAGGAAGCCGAACTGCCCCAGCAACGGCGTGATCGCCAGGACGAGCGATCCCGCGCCGCCGAGCGTCGTCAGCATCGAACCGGTGAGCGCGCCGCCGGTTCCCCCGAGCGTGATCAGTAACGACTCGTAGCCGTCGCCACTGTCGTTGTACTCGTCGATGAAGCGGTGGGTGACGTGGACGGAGTACGCGACCCCGACCCCGATCGTGATCGACAGCACGGTCCCCGTCAGGGCGTTCAGCGGGATGTCGAGCAGCGGCATCGTCCCGCCGAGCACGCCCACCGTCACCAGGATCGGGACGAGATTCGCCACCCCGAGCGAGGCTCGCCCCTCGAGGACGTGGTAGATGACCATCAGAAACACCGCCGTGAAGACGATCGCGAGCCCGAGACTCTCGAGCGAGGACGCGAGGATTAGCTCCGAGATCTCGTGGAAGACGACGATCTCGCCGGTCGGCGTCGCCTCGAGGCGGTAGTCGGCGGCGAGTTCCTCGGCGTCGGCAGTGACCTCGGCCTGGGTCGCATCGGCCTCGACGGTGTAGATCACGCGGGTGCTGCGTTGGTCCTCGGTGACGTACTCGAGGGCGTCGTCACGGGATTCGGAGGTCAGCAACTGCTCGAGGAGGAACTCGACGTTTCGGTCGGGGACGCCGGTGCCACTGACGTCGTTGGCCGCGAGGGCGCGCGCGTAATCCTCGTCCTCCCTGGCGTGGGCGTGCATGACGTCGACGACGCTCTCGCTCTCGGCGACGGTTCCGTCAGTGACGATCGTCGACGGCGGGTCCTCGCCGGCGCGGTGGACGGACTCCAGAGCGTGATCGGCCGCTATCGGCCCCTCGACGTAGACCGTCACCTCGTCGTCCTCGCCGCTCTCGAAGTTCTCCTCGAGGTAGGTGATCGTCGCCGTCGAGGTGTACTCCGAGGGGCCGAGCGCGCCGGGGAGCGACTCGACGTAGTCGGGCAGCTCTTCGGGCGGGAGGAAGTCCTCCTCTTCGAAGGTCGTGTCGACGGTCGTCGCGTATGCGACACCGCCACCGGTGACGAGGAATGCGACGAGGAGCAAGGCGATCGGCGCTCGCTTGCCGAGGTGGGCGCCGACGGGAAGCACTCGGCCGAGCAGGGAGTCCTCGGAGCCGAGCGGCGACGTGTCGAACGCCGGGAGATCGTGACGCTCGCGGAATCGATCGAGGACGACCTTCGCCGCGGGGAGGAAGATGCCGAAGATGAGAAACGTGAAGATGATGCCGACGCTGGCCACGAAGCCGAACTCCCTGATGGGCTCGAGGCCGCTCGTGACGTTCGCGCCGAAGCCGATGACGGTCGTCCCCGTCACGATGAAGAAGGCGACGAGCAGTTGCGTGGTGGCTTCCGCCATGCCGTCTTCGATCCCCGCCCCCGCGACGCGCTCTTCCCGGTATCGGTTGACGGCGTGAATGCCGAAGTCGATCCCGATCGCGAGCAACAGCGGCGGGATGGCGATCATCATGTCGGTGAACGCGATCCCCGCGTAGCCGGTGAATCCGAACGTCCAGACGACGGCCATCAGGAGCGAGACCAGCCCGAGCACCAGATCGAACGGGTCCCGGTACGCCGAGATCAGGAACCCGAGGATGAGCACGATCACGACGGGGACGATGATCGCGAGTGAATCCTCGATGACGTTCTCGAACTCCGTATCGAGGATGCCACCGCCGAAGACGACGATCTCGCCGTCGGCGGAGTCGGCGGCCGCCTGTGTGCGGAACTGAACCGCCTCTTCGTCGGCGTTCCCGTCGTGAGTCGCCGTGGCGACCGTCGCCGACGCCGACGGCTCCTGTGGGCTGAAGTCGTCGCTCACCGAGGCGGCGAACGACGACTCCGCACCCAGTTCGCGAACCGTCTCTCGAACCTCGGCGTCGTCGGCGCGCTCGAGCGTCCGGAGCTGGTCGTCGCGGGTCGTCGCGGTCGGATCGATCGACTGGGCGACCGACTCGGCGATGCTCGAGGTCTCCTCGACCCGGTAGTCGTCGCCGTCCTCGAGGTGTCGCTGGAACTCGAGGAGCCGGATCAGCGCATCCCGCGTGAGGACGTTCTCACCCCGCTGGATGAGCTGTGTCGTCGGGGCGTCGTCCTCGAACGGCGCCTCGAACTCCTCGTCGATCTGCTCCTGGGCCTCGTGGGCGTCGACGCCCTCGACGAACGCCTCGAACCCCTCGTCCATCTCGATGTCGCCGAGTCCGCCAGCGAACAGCGCCGTCACCAGCAGAAAGGAGACGATGACGGTTCCGGACCGCTCCGTGATCAGGTGGTTGCAGGTCTCGAGAATCCGTTCGAGTGGGCCGGGAGCCATTGGGTCAGTCGTCTCGAGGACGGTCGGTGCGGTCTGACGGACGGCCGTCGTCGAGGATGTCGGGCTCGCCGGCCGACCCGCTCGAGCCGTCGAGGGGGTCGACCGCCTCGGCCGCGGCCACGTCGCGCTCGTCGAACGACGCCTCCGCCTCGCGTACGCCGTCGTCGAGTCCGTCACCGGTCCCGGGATCGTTCCCCGTCGGGCCACCGACGAGCGGGAGTCGGTCGACCCACGACGGGGACTCGGCGTGGGGCAGCCGCTCGAGATACGGGACGCCCTCGAGAGAGGGCTCGAGGCGCGCCCGGAACCACCAGGCGGCTCCGAGAACGGTCAGGAGCCCGGCGCCGACCCCGATCCACAGCGCCGGGAGCCCGTCGTCGTCGGGCTCGCTGACGTCGATCGGGACCCGATAGGTGTCGGTGAGCTGAGAATTCGAGCGCTCGTCGTCGTACCGGAAGTCGAGTCGGAGCGGATAGGTCTGGGGCGTCGCGTCGTCCTCGACGGCGACCTCGAAGGCGACGGTCGCCGTCTCGCCGGGGGCGAGTTCGGGGACGAAGCCCTCGTCGTCGTCGCTGTCCAGCGGGTCGTTCGTGAACAGCTTCGCCTCGAGGTCGGTCAGCGTCTCGTCTTTCCGGTTCGTCACCTCGAGTTCGATCGTACGCGTTTCGCCCACCTCGTAGCTCGCATCGATCGCCTCGACGTCGAACTCGTCGCGTTCGGGGGCGACGTCGACCTCGAGGTCGACGGGATCGTTCGTCATCCGAACGTCGTCGTGGACGTTCCGGTAGCGCACGTCGGCCTCGACCACGCGTGGGCCGGGTTCGGCCTCGCTCCCGATGCCGAAGCGGAACTCGAAGGGGGCGGCCTCGCCGGGTTTCAGGTCACCGACGGCGTACTGCGTCTCGCGGGGGTAGACGTTCGACGCGCTGCCGAGGCCGTCCTCGAAGTCGGGGACGAACTCCGTCCCCTCGCCGTCGCTGATCGTCAACACAGCGTTGTCGACCGGGTACGGGCCGTCGTTGGTGACGTCGCCGCGTACGGTGCCGTCCTCGCCGACGTGGAGGTCGCCGGTCACGTTCCCGAAGCCGAACGACTGGGCGTCACTGGCGGGCGCACCCACACGAACCTCTCGGGAGACCTGGTCGACGCCGCGGTCGTCGCGGAACTCGACCGTCACGGAGACGGGATACGTTCTGGCGATGGCGTCGTCGTCGAGTTCCATCGCAGCCGTCACCGTCTCCGTCTCGTCAACGCCCCACTCGCCGACGTACTGTTCGCTGCCGTCGGTCTGGATCTCCGAGTCGTCGACCGTCTCTTCGACCGGGGCGACGTTCTCGTCGGGGGAGTCGAACCGGACCACCGCATCGCTCGCGTTCTCGACGCCGGTATTGGTGAGGTCGATGTCGACGATCCCGCGGTCGCCGACGATCAGGTCGGACTCGACCGCTCCCGCCTCGAACCGTGCCTGCTCCTCGACGACGACCTCGAACGTCACTTCGTCGGTATCAGTCCGCTCGCTCCCGCTCGAGGTCGAGTGTGTGTACGTGTATTCGATCTCGGCGGTCAGCTCGTACCTTCCCGCCTCGGCGTCCTCGTCGACGGCGATCGTGAACGACTCCGAGAGCAACGTCTGGGCGGACATCGTCGGCTGGGGGCTCTCCTCCGTCGTGACGTCGATCGGTGCGTCCCCGGCATCGAGCGTCACGGTCACGTCCCTGGCCTCGGTCCGCGGAATCTCGCCGGCGTCGGTGTCGTCTTCTTCCTCGGCCGACGCCGCGTTTCGGATCTCGAGCTCGAGGTCCGTCTCCTCGCCCGGTTCGACGATGTTCTCCGGGACGTAGACCTCGAAATCCGGCGTGCTGGAGGCGGAAACAACGAGTGGGGAGCCGGCCAGCACCAGTAACACGAGGCCAAGGGCAACGAACTGGAGCCGTCTCATTACGTGTCTGTTCCGATAGCTGACTCATCAACCTTTCTATTACAAACCACAACCTTGTTGTTTCTTCTTTCGGAAGGTGGGGTATGGACGACGAACGAGCCGAGTTGCTGGCCGAACTCGGCCTCTCGAACTACGAGGCGCGAGCGTTCGTGACCCTCACGCGACACGGGGCGATGACGGCCGACGAGGTCGCTGCGGAGTCAAACGTTCCGCGAGGGCGGGTCTACGACGTGTTGAACGCCCTCGTCGACCGCTCGCTCGCCAGAGCCGACGACGGACGACCACGAACCTACACGCACGTCGAGCCGGCCGAAGCGGTCGACCGACTCTTGGCGCGCCGGGTCGACGAACTCGACCAGCAGCGGTCGGCCTACGAGCGAACGGCGTCGGCCGCCGAGGAGTCCCTCTCGTCGGTTCGATCGACCGCGGGTGCCGAGGGGTTTGCCACCAGCGCCCTCCACGACGATGCCGCCCGGGACCTGTTGCTCGAGCGCTTCGCCGCGACCGACGAGTCGATCCGCATCGCCGTCGACACCGTCGACGTCGGGCCGGAGTGGCGGGAGGCGTTCACGACCAGGCTCGCCGAACTGCTCGAGGTCGGCATCTCGATGCGACTGCTCGCGACCGACCTCTCGAACGCGACGGACCGTCTGGAGACCATCGTGGACCAGGGACTCGAGGTGCGACGCGCTCCCCACCTGCCGGCCCAGCGGTTCATCGTCTTCGACGACCGCGAGGTCTGTCTCGAGGTGCTCAATCCCACGGTCGACGACGAACTCCTCGCGGTCGTCAACTTCCGGGACGACGACCTCGCAGCCGGTCTCGCGGCCAGTTTCGACGAACTCTGGGAGGAAGCCGACGACTGGCCGCTCGAGTCCGACGGGTAGAGCTGTCCAGGCGGGTGAAAACGATCGTTGCTCGGGAAACCGCTCAGACGCCGAACGTCGCCCGCAGCATGTCACGGGTTCCGGGCCCGAGGCCGACCGCGACGACGGTGATCATCAGCAACATCGCATAGCGTGGACTGTCCTCGAAGACCGTCTCGTCGAAGATCCAGATAACGACGACCGCCGCGGCGAGTTTGACGAAGAGGAACGGCCAGGCCTGCCCGGTAACGGCGGCGATGTCGGCCGGGAGGATCGATCCGGTGACGTTGACGATCGCCTCGTTGACCGGATGTTTGGGGACCAGATTCTGGTCGTGACCGAACGCGACGGCCCAGTCGAGGCCGATGACGTTCGCGACGCCGTCGACCGCGTGCGCCCAGATGACCACGAGTCCCATGTTACGCGTGCCGCGGTTGATGTCCGGTGCGAACCGTTTGATGGCGACCCACGTGAGCCACGTGGCGACCGTCGCCCCCACGAGTGTCGTGATCAGGAGCCACGGGTAGAAGGTCGCGTACGGTTCGAACGCAGCGATCCAGCCGAGATAGCCGAGCGTCCCCGCGAGCAGCACGGTCCCGATTCCGGCCAGCGGGTACTCATAGCCCGAGACGTGGCCCCTCCGGTCGAGCCAGACCGAGACGACGAGCGCGATCAGCGCGATGAAGAAGACGGTGAAGTAGATCAGCGGGCTGATGAGAAAGCCGGACCACGGGAGTTCGATGGCGAGTTCACCCGTATCGCGGTAGGCCGCGACGTTCGCGTCCTCGACGGTGCGAAGTGCGCCGCCGAACAGCATGAACGGGAACAGGGCGTAAAAGCCCGCACGGTAGCGTTCGATCTCGAACCGCCGGCCGGCGAGGACGATCCCGACCAGCAACAGGATGAGCGTCGGAACGTAGCCCGCATAGGAGACGAACGTGTAGCCAGGTGAGGCGGTCGGACCGGTATCCTCGCCCGCTTGCGCAGCTTCGCTGCACTCCATCTCGGCGCCACCGGCCCAGTCGACGCAGGCCCAGCCGTGGGCGTCGGCGACGACCGGACCCCAGTAGTACTGCCAGATGAGGTCGACGTAGACCCGCTGTGGGAACGCGAGCGCGGCCGCCGTGATCCCGACAACGAGGACGAGGACGGTGACGGCCCAGACCCTCACTGGACCGTACCGCTCGACGTAGTCGTACATATCCGAACTCCATCGGGGCTGACGCTTACCGTTTCCGATTTCTCACGTCAGCCGATAGACGACCGCCTCAGGAACGGATCCGATCGTCCAGCCGGATCTGCGCCTACTGGCCGTCGATCGCTCGAGCCGCAGCGAGCAACTCGTCGTGGATCTCGCCGTTCGACGCGACGATCCCCTCGCTGTCGTGGCGCCATCGATCGCCCTCGAGGTCGGTTACGACGCCGCCGGCCTCGCGGACCAATGCGACGCCCGCGACGCTGTCCCAGGGGTTCATCCGAAGGTCGGTGACGACGCCCTCGAGCGCCCCCGAGGCGACCATCCCGAGCTCGAGCTGGGCGGAGCCGAACCGGCGGATGTCGGCAAAGCGTGTGACCAGTTCACGCGTCGCCGCAGCGTACTGCTCGCGCTGGTCGTAGTCCCACCAGAAGGTCGGGCAGATCGTGGCCGCCTCGGGATCGGCACAGTCGCTGACCGAGATCGGCTGGTCGTTTCGGGAGACGCCGTCCGGTCCGGATCGGTACGTATCGGACAACGCCGGACAGACCGTCGCGGCGGCCACGGGTTCGCCGTCGACGACAGCCGCCACGGCGGTCGCGAACGTCCGGGTACCGACGACGAAGTTGTTCGTCCCGTCGATCGGGTCGACGATCCAGGCGGCACCCGACTCGGGGACGCGCTTGAGCGCCCCCTCCTCCTCGCCGACGACGGGTTCGTCGGGATACGTCTCGCCGACCGAGTCGATCACGGCCGCCTGGGCGTCCCGGTCGGCCTGGGTCACGACGTCCGTCTTTCCGTCCTTCCGTTCGACCTCGAGTGCCGTCCGAAACGCCTCACCCGCGATCGCTGCACCTGCCTCGGCCGCACGACGGGCGACGGTCGCCCGCCGGCCCGGTTCGCGTTTGCTCATTGGTGATCGTCGGCGGTCGTGGTGAAAAGAGGTGGCGATTCGACCGTGCCTATCCACCTACGGCAGGAGTCGCTCGTGTCGGCACCTGCTCGCCGACTCGAGTGCAACGCAGCGATCACGACCCCCTGTACGTCGGTATCCAGCTTCGAGACGCCGGTTCTGCCAGTATCTTTATATCGAAACGGCCGAGCATGTCGAATCATAGTCGAACACTCTCGTATGTGTGCGTACACATCGCTTCGGACACACGGTGGGGGGGATTCCGGACAGCCAGCCGCTGGGACCGACCGCCGGTCGAGCCAGCCCATCTGCCACCGGAGTCGCCAGATAGCGACGACACGCGGACACGATCGGTCGACAGGGGCGCTCGAGTCGACGTTGACAGGGCCGTCCGCGTGCCGGCTCGGCCCCGGAGGGCCGACATGAACGGCGAAAGCGAGAGTGACGAACACCGAGATCCCACGACCGTCGACCCTGCCCGACAGCGGTCGTTTCACGTGCTCTACGTCGACGCAGACCCCGACGCCGGGCGACACGTCAAGTCCGAACTCGCCCCGAGGTATCCGGTGACGACCGCCGGCCCGCTCACCGAGGCCGCCGACGCGACCGACCCGGGCGTCGACTGTGTGGTAGTCGCCACCCCGCTCACCGACAGCAACGGCCTGCGCTTCCTCGAGCAGGTCCGTACCGTCTGGTCGGACCTGCCGGTGATCCTGTTCGGACCCACGCCCGACGCCAGCGTCCTCGAGGGACTGCTCGCGGCGGACACCGCCGCGGTCGTCCCGAGGGTCGACGATGGGTCAGTCCCCTCCGAGCGAGCGCTCGACAGACTCCGATCACAGCTCGACGAACAGTACGAACGGTCGATCTCGGACGTCCGGGAGACGGTCCTCGACATCGCCCGGTCGCTGATGTCCGCGGCGCCGGACGAGATCGATGTCGAGATCGAGTGGGCGCTGAAGCTCATCGGCCGGCGGCTCGACGCCGACCGCTGTCTGGTCTTCGAGTGTCACGAGGAGTCCCTCGAGCGAATCTACGCCTGGACCGACGACGAGAGCCGACCCCTGGGCCCCGAACGGGTGGCCACCGACTCGTTCCCGGGGTTCGAGACGACGATCCAGTCGTTCGACCCGGTCGCTGTCCCGTCGAAATCGACGTCCCCGCTGGAGGTCGACGTCCCCGAGGAGTTCGTCGGCTCCGTCCTTCCGGGCGGCGACTGGTCCGACTCGGTCGACGACGCCAGCGACCACCCCTACCTCAGCGAGCGCGACCTCGAGTCGCTGTTGGCGGTGCCGATCGTCGCCGACTGGGAGCTGGTGGGCGTGCTGGCGATCGAACAGGAGACGCGACGGCCCTGGCCGCGGTCGTTACAACAGCAGCTGAAGACGCTCGGCGAACTCGTCTGGTATACGCTCGAGCGCGAGGAGCGCCGGCGCGAACTCGCCCGACAGAACGAGCGACTCGAGCGCTTTTCCGCCGTCGTCAGTCACGACCTGCGAAATCCGCTGAACGTCCTCTCGGGATACGCGGAACTCGTCGCTGAGACCGGCGACACCGGGTACATCGACGAGGTGCTCACGTCCGTCGATCGCATGGAAACGATGATCGACGACCTCCTGACGCTCGCCCGGGACGGCGAGACCGTCGACGACCCCAGGCGGGTCGACCTCGACGAGCTCGTCACCGCAGCCTGGGACGGCGTCGAAACCGGCGAGGCCACGCTCGAGACCGGAGCGCTCGAGTCGGTCGAGTGCGACCCCGGGCGGCTCAGACAGCTCCTCGAGAACCTGTTTCGAAACGCCATCGAACACGGGTCACCACAGGGAGACGCCGCTGCCAGTGACGGGACGGAGTCCGACGATCCACCCGTAACCGTCCGCGTCGACGGGACCGCCGACGGGTTCGTCGTCGAGGACGACGGCCCCGGGATCCCGCCCGAGAAACGCGATGCCGTCTTCCGTGAGGGCTACACGGGTGGCGGTGGCACCGGACTCGGCCTCTCGATCGTCGAAACCATCGTCGAGGCACACGGCTGGTCGGTCTCGATAGACTCCGGCAGCCTCGGCGGTGCCCGGTTCACGTTCGTCACCGACGAGGACACCTGAGGGGCCTCGTGACGAGCCCTGCTGCGCCTGCGTCTCGAGCGTTCGGACGGCCGTCCGGCTCTCGATCGAGGAGCACCGAAAAGCTTTGCGAGGGAAGATCCCGCGTAGGACCTTCTGCATCTCGTTTGACGCGTTTTGCGTCTCACTGCGATGCGAGGGGAGGGAATCGAACCACGGTCGCAGGAAACCTGCTCCCTGATTCGAGCTCTCCTGCATCTCGTTTGACGCGTTTTGCGTCTCACTGCGATGCGAGGGGAGGGAATCGAACCCACGAACGTCTACACGAGCGGATCTTGAGTCCGCCGCCGTTGGCCGCTTGGCTACCCTCGCACGCACTCCGTCGTAGGCGCGTGGTGTTTGAATACTCTGCGATTTTCCGGCATCGGGCCTGAGCCTCGAGACACGTCTCGGTCGATTCTGCGAGCCCGGGGACACGAGAGCGGATCGACGTTCGTCAGAGGCCGTCTCGGGGAGTTTGCACTTCGTCTCGCAAATCCATACACCGGTGGGTACATCTGAACGATACTGTCGTTCGACTAACGGATCGTGAAACGCCATCTCACACAACGTTTATTGACGGTGCTGTCGTTCAGTGGGGTATGCACGCTGTGAGTTCCAGCGCGTCCCGAATCGGTGGCCAGACGAGCGTTATCGCCGCCTCCGCCTTTAATTTCGGGAAATTTACACGCAAACTCACAGCACGAGGCCCCAATCGGACGAACGGCTGGGACGGCTACGGTTCGCCCCGGTCTGTACGAGATCGTCCACCCTATTCCCCACCGGCCTCGGGTCATGGCCATCGTCGGTAAGCGATGAGCACGTCTCAACACCCGGTTGCCCTCCGCCTCGAGCGACTCGTAGGCGGCGATGCGCGCCTGCTCGCGTTAGTGATGATGCTGCCGCTGATCGACGGCGTCTTCCCGGCGTTGATCCTCGCCGGCGCACTCGACGATCCCCTGGGGGCCGTCCAGGTCGGTCTGCTGATCTTCGGCGGCAGTGCGACGGTCGCGGTGATCCTCGCCGAGATGACGGGGACGCCACGTGAGCAGGCGGCGATCGTCCTGCTCGTGGGGATCCCGCTGATACTGCTTGCGGCCGTCCAGGCGGCGCTCGCTCCGGCGATCGGGAGCGTCATCGACATCGTCATCTTCGAGCGCTTCGCTGCACTGGTGATCGCCGCCATCGCCGCCAAGACCGCCAGCGCGACCGTCGGCGAGTACCTCCCGAGCCCCGCGGTCATCATCGGCCTGGGGCTCGTCGCCAGCATCGACCCGAACGGGGCGGCGTTTATCGTGATGGACGACCTCGCGCTCGTCGCCAACGCCACCCTCGCCGCAGTCGTCGGCGTCGCGTTCGCCCTCGTCGTCGCCCTCGGCGGCCCGTACCTACGCGAGTACATGGATATCGATCGGTTCCGCTTCGGCAGCGCCGTCGCGCTCGGCCTGCTGCCGCTGTCGCTGCTCGGGATGGCCTTCGGGCAAGCCCCACTGGCCGCGCTCGTCGTCGCCGCCATCTTCGCGATCGACGTCCCAGTCGGCTTCGACCGGGACTCGAGCGAGGAGGGTGACGACCCCGACGAGTCGGCCCTCGGCGTCCACGAACTCGGGAGCATCATCGACGGCCGAGAGCCCGACTCGGAGACGATCTTCGGCGGCTGGGTCGCCTCGAGGCCGGAAGTCGACGAGGAGTCGGACGCCGTCGACGGATCGGCGGCTCCAGGAACCGACTCGACGGAGACCGACGGCCGCGCCCCCTGGCTATAACCCGAATCGAAACCGCTTTAGGGCACATCCCCCAACGATGACTCGAGGGGTCGTGGCCAAGCCAGGCATGGCGACTGACTCCAGAGGTCCCGCGCCCGGGACGACACTCCAGACTGATATACTGATCGGACACCTGATCAGTGTCCGTGTGATGACCCTCTGGAGTTC
>LFCJ01000043.1_pt1 | contig 61639 bp, 57 predicted proteins | sample 643141 | NCBI WGS metagenome assembly LFCJ01 (sample SAMN03766243, study PRJNA286221) | soda lake metagenome | biome: soda lake; feature: Kulunda steppe; material: water; isolation source: sample B1-Br-g2 brine of Lake Bitter-1 | place: Russia: Kulunda steppe | collected 2010-07
CCCGCCGTAACGCGAGCGAGTTGCGCAGTCTCACTGCGGACAAAGGCTACGGCTGGAAGCGCTTACGCGAGAAACTGCGGGAAGAGGGCGTCAGACCGCTGATCAAGCATCGTGAGTTCCGCCCCATCAATCACGCGCACAACGCGCGAATCGATGAGGCTCTCTATGACCAGAGAGCGCTGTCTGAGACCGCATTCTCAGTGATAAAGCGTACACTCGGCGATTCCGTGCGTGCGCGAAGCTGGTATTGAGAGTTCCGTGAAATCGTCCATGATGTGTGTCGTCTACAACATCAAGCGTGCCATTACAAAGTAAAATCAACCGCCATATGGCGATTCACCACGGCCCAGTGTTTCAGTCAATAGGTGATAGTCTCGTGCTAAACCCCTACACAATTATTATAGTAGCAGAAACCGAATCTAAGCAAAGGTGACGTGTCATGGACTACGTGAACGGAGATAATATTACTAACAATAAGCATCTTGCAGAGGCCATAGATATGACCCGCGAGGGTAGCATGCCAGCTGACGGAACCAGCGGGTATGACGAACCCGGCGGTGCCGGTCCAGATTACACCCTCCGTAATTCAACTTTCCACGTTGCTATCGATGAACTGGAGAAAATCACGACAGCACCGAAAGACAGCCAAGAAGAGATAAAACAGGTGATAGCGATGCTTAGAGAAGCAAGGGGTGCGGATGATCATCGCCGGTCCCAGGTCATGACAGAGGCTCACAGTATTCTGCAGGACGTCTGGGTGCCTCCTGAGTAGTTTTGTGCTGCAACGCGGATCTGGTGCTATAGAATATAAATATTACTGCAGAGAACTCAATTACTTCTTGTTCTGCAAATTTACAGCTTTATCAGCAAATAAAAATAAATAAGGGAAACAAGCTACCCACTATGTAATCAAGAGATGACAATCTATTACGTAAGTGAACTCGTCGACCCGACGTTTCGACAACTCTTCGGACCGCCCACCAATTCAAAGAGTGAAGAGGTATCCACCTATGCGATGGATGGGAATGTTGGCGTAAAACTAAGAGATGCAATTGCTGCATTTGTGCCAGTAGAAGCCAATGCGGAAGTCCGCGCTGGCATTGAGAAGCAGGAAATGGAATCCGAGACTGAGAATTCTGATGAAATAGACCGGGAAAACGATTTGTTCGCACAGTTTCTCTCGTCCGATTCGATTCCAAGCATAGAGGAACTGGATCCGCAAGATGAGATGGAATCTGTATATGTAATTTCAGGTGAGATGGAATTAGAAGCTAAGGACGATTCTTCTGTGAGAGATGCTATTGATCAGTCTCAAGAAAAAAGACGAGAAGAAGGCGGGTTCATTGAGGTGAAAAAGGAATTTGAGAACTATTCGATACGGAGTAGTACTTCGAAACATCGCTGGCGGGCTCGATCTTTTCTTCGCAACGCGCTTGCACCACATGATGTTGACCGCGTTGCACCAATTCCGTTGAAAGGGGTGTTCCATCCGATTAAGCAATACGAATTAGAGGGAGAACAGATTGTGCAAGGACAATTCTTCTTTCTAGCAGATGTCGACGATAGCGTGATTGATCATTAACAGATATTTGATTCATCCTATTTGAAGTTCGAACGGTCAAACACGTTGTACTCGTCATGTTGTTTTGGCGTCTGCTACCCACCCTTACCGCCGTACAACATCTTTCCGTAACCGGCTGATATTATGGGTTGACAAGCTGAAATGCGGATATTTCGGTGACTAACACCGAGTTCAGTTTCAAGGCCTCTGGTGAATCGCCATACTGCATCGGGTTGCAGCGTCTTGCTGTCGTCTGGAGACCGACCCACCGCCTCGTCACCACCGGATATCTCGAGGTGACAGTCATGATCGTTCCAGCGTGACGCCTCGAGCGACCTATTTCCTAACCCAAAGTCACCGCAGCCTAGTGATTCACCAGAGCCCCTACAAGCGACGTTTCCTCTTACGAGACATTCGCGCCTGTACTGATCGTAGTGATTCCAGATAAGAGTAGGTGACAAACAGCGTTCTAACAGAACCACTCGAGGGGTTTTGTCGGCCTCGAGAGCCGCAAAGGCCAGACAATGACCAACTCCGACACAGATACCCTCACACCAGCACAGCGACTCGACGCAGCGAATCCACGAATAGTGGATGCGAGCATCGCAACGATCACCAACATGAAAACGCTTCGGGCGTGCATCGCCTACGAAAACAGCCACCAGAACCGTCTCCCAGTATTACGTCAACTCAAACAAAGAGCTGCCGAGATCTGAAATCGGATCGAGTGAAGAAGTCATCACTCGACGATTAAGTGCTGACGATGGTGACCCGCTCTCGAGTCGCAGTCACGGGCATCCACCGTACTTCAGATGGGAGTTTAGAACGAATCCTCCATCGCCAACTGAACCGAGATTCGAGGCTACTCGCTCCGTGAATCAGTGTTGATCGTGAGCTCGACAATCTCTCCGGCCTCGAGTTCCGCTCGATCCAGCAGCTGCAGAAACTGCTCACCCTCCCCACCGCTCAGCACACGCGCTCTGACTGTCTTCTCGGAACTCTCGAGTGTCCCCTCGATCGCGTCGAGTCGAGCGAAGAGTTCCGCTTCAAACGATCGGTCCTCGAGCGCCCGCCCCTCGAGTGAGTCTGCCTCGGCCACGGGTTCCGTATTTTCAGATTCCTCGTCATCGGAAGCCGGTGAGGCGTATGGATCTGCCGCCGTCCGTGCAAACGTCGCTTCGAGAGCGGCGATGTCGACGCCTTCGGCCTCGAGGTCGATCTGCTCGCGTCGACTCACAGTCAGGGTGGTGTCAGCCTCGAGTTCCTGATCCTGCACCGCTTCCCACTGGCGTTTGCGAATCCGTCTTGCGGTTTCCTCTGCGATCCACCCAGGGGCGTTCCAGCGACCGTCTTCGTAGAGCCGGTGGACGTCCTGGTCGTTCGTCCCCCAGGTGAAACAGCGATCGAAGCGGCGTTGAAACCGATTGAGTGTATCGCCTCGTGCGTGTTTGATCACGACTTCGATCGGAGCGAGCGAGCGAACGACGTCGTCGATCGTCTCGAGCGTGGGGTGGTTGCTCAGTCGAACCGACTGGGTCGTACACTGGGTGTTCGCAATTCCGTCACCGTTGCGCGTCGCGAGCTGGATGAAGAGCGCCCCTGGATCGTCGCTCACTGTCTCGAGGAGTCGGCGCGAACTGCCGGTCGTCGGCGACTCCGGTCCCGTGATCGTCACACCACCGGCATCGAGTACCTCGGCAGTCCCGTCGAAAACCTCGTGGGAAGTGATCGACGGCTCTTCGTACTCGAGTGCGTTGTACAGTTTGGCAGCTTGCCCGACGAGAGTGATCGACAGTTCGCGCTCGAGCGCTGTTGTAACGCGGGAAAGGAGCGTCGCGTAATGAACCCCGGTGAGCGAACTCGTCGCGACCACGACTCGCGACCCGGCGAACGCACGCTCGAGGACCGTCTCGAGTGACTCGTTGAGCGACGCCGTGTAGGAATCGTCGCTCGAGACGTTGAGTAATAAGCAGTCGATATCGAACGGGTACGAGGTCTTAAGCCCTGGAAAACCGGCACACGGTCGCATCGTGAAATCACCGGTGACGAGGAGGTGTTGCTCACCACTGAGGGGGTCGTCGCTCGAGTCTTCGTCGCAGAATCTGATCAGGAATCCGGCTGCACCGGGCGTATGCCCGGCCGCAGTCGGTCGAACGTCGAGATCAGGGAGGATCGACGTCCACTCGTCGATTGGCTCGAGCGCCTCGAGTGCGACCGAGACGTCGCCGAGGTCGTTGTCCTTCTGCGCTTCAGGCAACGCCTGCTCGAGGATCGTCGCTGTTGCGGGTGAAGTATAGATGGGGGCGCTGTGTCGAACATTTCTCGCGAGCGTTCGGTAGTGATCGATGTGGGCGTGGGTGAGCAAAATTGCGTTCAGGTACTCGTCGTCGGCGAGCATGGAGTCGACGTCGACTCCATCGCCAGCGTCGACAAGGAGACACGCACGCGTGCCATCCTCGGTAGTAAAGCGCAAGAGCGTCGACTCGTTGCCGTTGTGGACGTTCGCATGTTGGTAGGAGACACGCATACGTAGAGCGGTTACGTTGATTTAACCACGTATCACCTTCAGCTTTTGCGTTACCTCGATTCAGGCGCTACGCACCGTTCCTCAGTGGCCTCCAAAGGTACGAACGGTGGGAATAGTCGCTTTAATCCAGCTAAACTAGATAGTGCTCTTCCTTCGAACCGCAAGCGAGGTCACTGCTCTACTCCGCCGATCGAACGGTTTCGCTGTCACGGGTGACCCGATCGACGAGAGCGAGGTGGGCAAATCGGAAAAGTCAATGTAGGAATGCTAACGGACGAGATCCTGATAGCCCTCGACTGTCCGGGTGTCCGAGGAGACGACACGTCTTTGCGTCCGTCGCGCTCCGTATTAGAGCAGACCTTTCTCGACGAGGTCTACACCGGCACGGGAGAGATCACTCTCGCTGTAGTCAAGCTTCGTCGCGAGCTCAGATATTGTGTTACTGCGTTCGGCGACGGCGAGGACCTCGGATTCAATACCCCGCATCACGCTGTAACACAACCCGAAACTAGTATATGAAGAGTTTTCGAGTGAAGGTACAGTCAACCAGAGAGCGGACAGTAATCGTTCGAGACATACTTAACCAACAAACTATGCTTTTGGCGTTCCGTGTTGGTTAACACGCTGAGTCATCATGTCCTATGAGCCACCGACGCCCCCGGCGGAACTCCCCAGCAGCGTGGTCGACACACTCAACGATTTCTCACCCATGTACCTTCGCCACGTCGCTAACTATGCCGAGGAACTCGCTGAATACCGCGAGCGTGAAGTACGCCTAGCTGAGGAAGCCGAAGAAGACCAGGTTGAAGAACGGCCGAAGGAGCTTCCAGATAACGTCCCGTCAAAGGCGACAATCACGATCAAAGAAATCAACGACAACCGCTACTATTACTGGCAGTGGCGGGACGGGGAAAAGATCCGCTCCAAGTACAAGGGACCAGTGAATCCAGACGAATAATGATCGCTGCTGTCTGTACGCTAGTTGCACACCCCGTGTGCGAAGTGAATTGCTAGAGGGGTGTCCAAAGTACACACCCCGTGTGCGAGGTGATTTGCGCTCCCTATCGATTGGACCCCGCGTGAGAGATGAATTGCTTGACGATTCAGGAGGCACACCCCATGTGCGAAATGAAATTTAGTGTATGATTGTCAGACAGTACTAGTAACTCTGACAATTCTTTCGGATCGATCACACCCCATATGCGAAATGAATTCGAGGCTAAGGCCAAGGAGCCTACTCGCTATTTTCCATCGAAGAAATCTTCTGTCTGTGCGTTGACAACAGACTTGATTAGATCCTCGTTGTTCTCAACGTCCGCGAGCCGAATGTCGGCCCGAAGTGTCTCCGCAACCACATTGGGATCGTCGACGAACGTGTACTCCTTGTGAACCCCACTACCGTATCCACGCCCACGTTTTTCTGAGGTGACAAAATTATAGGTTTCCGCCTCATTCATGTACCGAAGATAGGAGTCACGCGACTTCTCATCAGCATCCAGCAATTCGGTGAGATATTGGTACACGCGGTAGGCAACCGTGCTGGGAACGGCGTTCAGATTCCGCCGGGAATGGACAGGGACGACCGCAGTCGCGTAGAGTGAAAGCTTCTTTTGTGTCGATAGGCCCTGCATCTGGGTCAGGGTACGATCCCGTTCCGCCTCTTTCTGAGCACCTCGGACGTGGTCTTCGCGAACAGTATTGTCTCCCTGCCGATCTGCGATTTCACCCGCCTTCCGGAAAAGATCGATCGCTTTCCGTGCGTCTCCATGGTCCTGGGCAGCGAACGCAGAACTGAGGGGAATAATACCGTCCTCGAGGACGTCGTCTTGGTAAGCGTCGAGACGACGTTCGAGAATCGCCTGGAGCTGATTCGCATCGTAGTCCGAAAAGACGATATCCTGCGGGTTGAACGAGCTCTCCGCCCGACCATCGAGTTCCTCCATGAACCGAGGATCGTTCGTGAGCGCTGCAACAGAGACGTGTCCCTCGATTCGGCCGAGCTGTGAAGCGCGCGAAAGCTGGTAGAGTAGTTTCGAGTAGGCCGGTTCGTCGTTCGGATCCCGTTGTCGGCCAACAAGGAGATCGACCTCATCCAGAATGACGACAACCGAGTCGAAGTTGTTACTCAGAATCTCGTAGAAACGATTGAGCTTCTGATCCGTCGAGATCCCGCTCTCAGGAACGCCGACACCAATGCCGGCCTCGGCAGCTGCGTTCTCTACCAGGCGATAGACAGCACGATCGTGAGATTTGATCGTTTGGCAATTGATCTTGATGACGCCGAATCGATCATCCTGAGAGGTCGCGAGTTCGAGAACCTGCTGGCAGACTGCATTGATGATGAGCGATTTCCCGGTGCCCGACGGGCCGTAGAGGAGCATATTGGGAGGGCGGTTACCCTGTAACGCTGGTCGAAGGTAGGTGATGATGTCGTCCAGTTGATCATCACGACCAACAATCCGGTCTTCGTCGATGACGGCATCTGGGTCAAGCAGCCCCTTATCCCGAAACACAGAATTCTGAACTCCCTCTTGAAGACGACCTTTGATGGATTGTGAGAGAGATTGTTGTTCGTCGCCGTCAGCCATGTTTACCGGATGTCGTTCAGGATATAAAAAAACATGGGAACCGTGTGCGAGATTAAATTCGCCGAACTCCACGGGTAGAGGTCGATTCCAGAGGGGTAGGCGGAAAGCTCGAGAGACCGCGGGCGAAATCAATTGTTCAATCAGACCCCCCGTGTGCGAAATGAATTTTATCGGTTTCGCTGAAACTGCTGAGCAATCTGCGGGAATTACGGTAGAATCCCACACCACGAGGATCGCATACACCCCCACCCCGTGTGCAAGATGAAATTGACGGGGAGATTGTGAGGCTGAAGACGAAGAAGAAAGGCAGGAACAAACGAGAGAGACAGCGAGAGTTGGCTAATACAGGGGAACAGTACAGATAACAGCGTGAACCAGCCACGGGAGAATGTGGATATGTAACGAAACATACTGTTTCGTTTCGAGCGACTCTAGTGCTAGTGCGGATTGGGTTAACAGAGTAGCTACATAAAAGTTTCCCTGAAATATATCATTCTTCTCTTTCGCCTTCTCTGTCTATCTCTCCCATGAAATCGGTCGTTTCGGCTGTTTCTCGAGCGCTCTCCCTAATCCTCCTCCCTACTTCTCCTCCGATTTCATCTTGCACACGGGGTGTGGGGGTTCCTGATTCCACCGAGTCTGATCTTAACCAACAGATCATACTGATGCTCGCAATTTGTTGGTTAATCTTTCCTAGTACCCGTGGGGGTCATCAACTCCAGTTCTTGGATCTCTATACGAAGTGGTAGATATACCAGGGCGGTGGCTACTGAATCTGATCGTCTCCATTCCCTCACATTACGTCGGTACTGTATGAATCGGTAAGTCTCAGACCAGAACCCCACAGTCAGTTTTCCGATGTTGTCACATGGAGTTTGTCGTTGACCTCGTAGAGGTAGCCTCGCTCGAGCAGCCGGGTGAGCGCATAGTTCGCGTCTTCAGGTTCAAAGGCCAGTTCATTGCTTCTGAGAAGAATCTCGAACGCTTGCTCTCGAGGGATCGACTGCACATCTTTCTGATCATCAGAGCTGAGACTTTGGGTGCAAAGGACATCGTACGCGTCCAGAATCCACTCCGAAAGCGGCGGTCGTGGATCGGTGATGTCGTTCATCTCGTCTTCGTACTGGAATTCTTCAGTACCGAGTCGCTTAAGAATATCCCCTAGTGGGAGTAGAATCGACTTCTCGAGATAACTAACGGACTCGAAGCTCGCTTTCGAATGAACGACGCTATTTCTTTCCAGTTAGCCCTTGAGCTCCCCTATCAATCGTCTAGTCCGGGGACGATGATCTCGCGTACGTGACGAGACCGGACGCCGGCGATCCTCGACTGCTATAATCCGACGCTGGAGCGAACGAATAACACGATGGGGTATCACGACGACCCAACTCCAGGTCTCGCGCATCGAGTGATGCACTTCGAGTACGAGGGCGACGTCGGAGAGACGCTCTTATTCCGACTATTCAGCCCGGACCGGATACGTGAAGCGACCGTCGGAACAGGGTGGAACGTCGAGGACATCTGGCGGGTGCCCGCAGATGACCCGTGCCAACTAGAGATCGCACTGACGAAGCAGTAACTCATCCCTCGCTGCGTTCGAGCGCGGTAACGAGCGCGAGACGGCGACGGACGACCTCGTGTTCACGCGGTTTCGAGTGGAACTCGGCCACCTCGAAGGACCCCTACAGGATTGATGTCCTATCGATTGCCCTCCCCCTGAAAGCCCTCGGTCGCTCAGCTTCACTTTCTACCCTGACTCAGCCTCGCGGTCAGATCGTTGTTGAGTGGCGTTCTACCCGTTCATCCGTTCTCATGACTGCATTTTTCTCTTCAAGACGACTCACAATATCCTGTACGTCCATTGCGGGACGGTTGAGTTCCTGTTGGAGGTCAGTCATCGATTTCGGCTCCTCAAGCGCGTGAAGCACTTCGAGTTCCTCGTAGACGCGCTCTGTAATCTCCGCGACGGGATCGTGCAACGGCGTCGTCACATTGTGTTGCTCGGTGAGATCAGTCAACGCTTCGTTCACATACGTCACGAACAGTTCTTGCCGCAGGAGTTCGACCTGCGTCTCGAGTTCTGTTTCGACAACGTCGAAATCGAGGCCAGTCTGCATCAGCGAAAACATATCCTCGATATCGTCCACCCGTCCGGCAACCGCTTTGAACAGGAAGATGTCTTCTGGGCTCACGAGCTCGACCACAAGATTCCCCGGATCGAGATACCGCTCGCTCCGCTTACGAATCCCTTCAGAGAGAACGAGTTTGTCGACCACCTGCTGGTTGAAGATATCGATCCGACATCCGTCCTCATTCTCAAGGATGCGCTGGGCACCAAGCTCTTCGTATTCTTCGTCCGGCTCCCGGACGATCTCGTATCCAAGTTCGAGCAGTACTGCTTGGAGCTGCCCGAGGTCATCACCGGAGGAGACGATGAGATCGATATCTTTGGTCGTGTCCTTGAGCCCACGGAACGCCATCGAACCACCGCCGATCAGGAAAACGGTAAGCTGCTCGTCTAACTGCTGACCGATACGCTTGAGTTCCGACCGAATATACGAACTGTCGAACCGCGCTCTCATATTGTCACCCCGTAGTCCTCAATCAGGTCTTGGAAGTCTTCCCACTCGGGAAGTCGAGACGTCCGCTGCTCACCGCTCGTGTCGAGATACGTGCAAAGATCGTTGACGAGGTTGTCGACGTCGTACGTAACAGCCCGGGCACGCAGGTCGTCACGGTCGACGTCGACGTGGCTGAGCAAGAGCAGGCAGTACGACTGGGCTCGCGCTCCTGAATCGATGACGAGCATGTGACAGCACAACGTCTCCGGTGAGAGTTCACTCGTCGTCTCCGAATAGAGGTAGTATCGACGGTCGCGGGCCAGTAGGGACAGGCCGTAGGTTTGGAACTGCTCTGGCCCCGTTGGGATGAAATCATCATCGGTGATCTCGTCGGCGGTTTGCACGAGGAACTCGTCGAGCGACTCCCAGAGAATTGTGTAGGTGTTGGTGTGTTGTTCGATGGTCTGGCGATGTTCGTGGTGAGCAAGTTCTCGAGCAAGCGTACTCAGTTGTTCGAATCCTTCGTTCAGTGTATATGCACCGTCTTCGGCCTGGTAAATAATACCTCGATGCTGGAGTGGATTGAGGGCGCGATGGACGGTACTCCGATGGACATCGGCGCGGCATGCAAGATCGGTTGCAGCCCGCGGTGTCTCGAGATAGTAGAGGACGCGTAGCGTCGCGCCCGACAACAGTTCGGGCCACTCGATGTGAGAATACGCTTGGGTGATGTCTGCGAGGAGTTCGAGTGCTTTCGCGTCCGATGGCTGAACCTGCTTTGTCTTTCCTTGTCGACGCGCCTCGACGAGCCCGGTCGCCTCGAGGCGATCGACGAGTTCGGACGTGTAGCTGAGACTGCGATCAAGCTGGGTTGCAAGCTCGGAGACTGTCTGCTCACCGTGGAGGACGGTAAGCGCGCGAAACTCGCCTTCCGTGAGCATTCTGTTGCATATTTGCGAACCGATATATAAATAACTTCGTTATCTCGCAACAGATACGGCTAATCCAACTGGATCTCGAGGAATGAAGAACACGGTAAAACCCCTCGCCACTCGGCATCCCGCGACCCATGCTACGCGCCTTGTTCCTGCGGTGCTTTCGGGGTCGGGAGACGACCTCGCCTTTTTTGAGTCCACAGGATGTCGGCTGTGTCACCAAGCGTTGGGCCCGGTTGAACGGCTGGCTCAAGTAATTATGCTACCTACAATTCAGACTTTTCCTTGAGTGGCTACTCCACTCACTGTACCTTAACAACCGTCAGAAGGAACCCTACCTATTGCACCTGAGATACCTATAATAGCTACTCTACCTATTATACCTGAGCTAGCCACCCCACCTGTTTCACCTATTGTAACTACTGCAGCTATTGCAGTAGACTTAAGCCAATATCGGATAATGTCTGGATTGCTTGCTGGAACGTGTTCGGGCCACAATAGGTGCAATAGGTACCTCATGCACAGCAGGCGGAGCTACACAAATGAACGCGACAGACACACCACGCGCGGTGAGCGTAGTAATCTTGAAAGGCGGTGTCGGGAAGTCAACAATCTCGATGAACCTCGCTCGTCAGCTAGCAGAGCGCGGTCCGACACTGTTCGCAGATCTTGACCCAAACGGCCACGCGACAAATGGTCTTGGATTCGAAGACGCATACAATGGTGACATCAATCTCGGCGACGTCATTCTCGAGGGAGATGCAACCCCCTCCGATTTGATCCTCGAGAGTGAGTTCGGCTTTGATCTCTTACCATCATCGAACACACTCGAGAACGTCGAGAAGGATCTCGCGGGGGCACTCCAAGGCTCCGCCCGAGTCAAATCGAAGATTGTCGACCCATTACTTGGTAATCACTACGAGTTCATCGTGTTCGATTGCCCGGCGTACCCGGGAATGCTTAACAACAATGCACTCGTCGCGACGGGGAACGTCATCCTTCCCATTGCTCCAGGCTCGAGTTCGATCGGCGGCTACAAACGAACGATGGAGAGACTCATCGCACCGGCTCAGGAGTACATTGACGTCGACGTACTCGCAGTAGTTCCAAATCAACTCTCGAGTCGAATCGACCAACAGACCGAAGACAGGGAACTCCTCGAGAACCTCAACACGGCGTCGACGACGGCCGCTAAAGTCCCAAATTTTGCGCGGATTACGCCGGAGGAATTCGAACAAATCGATAGTGGTGCGCTTCAACCGCCGAATCCTGGGATCAGAGAACGCGCAGCGCTCTCGCGATCACTTTCGGAACAACAGCCACTCATGGACTACGATCCAGAGTGTGATCAACTCGAGTACTTTGACGAACTTGCAGATATTGTCGCAGCAGGTGCGGTGGTTCGATGAGCGACAACCCTTTTGACGATCTCGAGATTGACGATTCGAGCGATGATACAGCCAGCGAGACAACCACTGAGTCAGAGCCGGAGCTAACAGAGCCTGTCTCGGGTGAGTCCCAGTCTGTGCGTGAACCACAGCGTGCGAGCGCGGTTGAAGACGACATCTCGGGGCCAGCGTTCGAGTACGCACAGGTGAGACAAAAGCCGTTGTACGCTCGAGACGAGACGTGGAATCGCGTCGACGATGAACTTGGAATCACGGTCACGCCGGCGCTTCGACGAATGGGAATCCGTGACGAGGAAACTCGAGAGATTCACGATGCCTTGCTACGGGTAGCACTCGAGCACATTGATGAAGTACCTAACGTTGTTGCTGACGCCCGGCTCGAATAATAGCCACCTATTGAAGCTATTAATGCTATTAGAATTTATGACTCTGGAGAATCGCCATACTGCGTCGGGTTCGAGTGTCTCTCTGTCTTTGTGAAAGCCCCCAATTGTTTCGTCAATACCAAATTACTCGAGATGACCGTCAAAATCTACCCCATGGCGATGCTCGACCGACGTGTTTTCTCACCGAAGGTCAGTAGAGCCGTATCAACTACACCGACCCAAACACGGGATTTCACGCTGGTTGGCACTAGGACGAAGACCATCCCGATCTCGGACGGGCGCGTTTCCAGTACTCGATCGCCGACGAAGAGGACCGATGGAGTATCACATTCGAACACGAAACTTCCTCTCTAATATCTGGAAAATCGTCAAGAATCTCCTTGAGGATGTTCGGCCAACATACCAGTACTCAAACCGCGAAAGATGACTCCTCATCTATTATGTGGGCCTGTTATCTTTTCTCTCCGAAGGCTGCATCCAGCTCTTCCCGCATGAATTCACGGCGGACGCGGCGAGACCGCGAGTCTGAAAGGTAATTCCGCATAACGACCTGAGGATCGTTACTACCCAGTTCTGCGGCTATATCTTCGACGCCCTCGAGAACTGCTGTATAGGTATCGTACCAGAAGCGACGACAGAGTCGCGGACACGGGCGCTCACCTTCGATCCGGGAGTCTAGGATATCGAGGCCAAACAGTAACGACACTTCCCCCGGTCCATTCTTGCGGTTCTCGAACGCAACGAAGGGGACGTCGTCTTCGGGAACATCTCGATGGAACTGTGAAGCGTGTAGTGCTGCGACCTCGCTTGCTCGAAGCCCCCAGGCAGCTAATGCTACCACTAGCAGCTGTTTTCGTGTCGTCTTTGCTGCCTGCATCAGTTTCCGTACGTGCGTTGCCGAAAGGGCTGGCGTAGGAGACTCCTTGATCTCCCACTTGAATTCGTCGTAGAGACCGCTCGCAGGATTCATTGAGGCGATCCGTCTCCCAACGAGATGCTGGTACCAGGCGTCGACGATCCGTCGTACACGCTGGAGCGTCTGGGCACTGTATGAGCGCTCTGTTCCTTCGTTCAACCAGTCGAACGCTGCATAGCACGCGTCCACGGCTTCGTAGGCCGGTGTCTCTTGTTCTCGCTGAATTGGTGTAAGGAGATCACCTGTGCCGTTCGCTTCGCGGTACGCATAGACGTAGAGATTTAGCCGTGTTCGAAGCGTGTTGACAGAGGAGGTTGAGAGACTGTATCGGGAGTTCCGCCGGTCAAGAAACTGGTTCAGGGCATCGATCGTTTCCTCGTTTGTTGTTGCCCACGTGTAACCATCGTCACCGTCACCGAGACCGAGATCTTCGTCCCAGAACTCTCCGAAGGGACGATCGTGATGGCGCCGTAGTGCTGCAAGGAACGACCGTGCATCGTGATCTCGAAACCACTGGTGGGTCGGTTTTTCGCTCTTCGGATCGATGCCCTCCGCTTCGAGACAGGGGGCAATTTGGTCCCAGTATAGGTCGGTGAAGTCCTCGAGTGAGCACGACGTCCATCGGACACCATCGAAAGAGGGAGTCTTCTCAACTTCGATTTCGGCATCCCGATCGGTTTCTGACCGGCTCATTGGACTGGTTCCCAGCGGTTTCGTCTGTCCGGGTCTCGAGTGAAGCGGATTTCTGTTCGAAGCCCTCTCGTGCTCCCGTTTGGCAATTCAGAGAGTGGCATATTCGGGTTGTTCAGCGGTTTGGTTGGATTCCTTATTAGTTTGTGGGTTTGGCTGACTAGTAGAGTCTGCTGAACCCACGTCAAATTCAGCAAGAAAATGCATAGGCGTGATAAACCACATATCGGGATATAATCTTCTGGACTGGTCTCCAGGACTCGCCAATCAGAGAAGTGGAAAAGTAGTTGGTTGCATATGAAAACTCTTTCCTAGAGAACGTCAGACATGTATCTAGTGTCTAGTACCCCTCTTTTCGTGAAAGTAATTAGATAAAGAACGGTTACGTCGCAAAGCTGTCTAGACTTTGCTCTCAGAGTTGGAACGCAAACTCACGTGGAGAGGGTGTCATAGAACTGTTTGCATACTCTCTTTGAGATTCCCGACGAACAGTAAGTACAGAGCGTCTACTTATCGTGTCTTGTTTGCTGATACTGTCCTTGAGTGACGGTGTAGCGGTGATGGTCTGCTATTTCGTCACCGATTGGCGTCCAATTTCGCAGGACACCATCGTATTGCCCCCCAACGGCATCGGTGAACTTTTCGACGGCCCGTTTCGACCGCTCATTTCCTTCCTCATGGCCAATAGCCACCAATTCGAGGTCAAGTTGGTCGAACGCAAGTTCAGTTAGTGCCGTTGCACACTCGCCTGCATACCCCTGTCCCCAGTACGACTTGGCGAGAATGAACCCAAGATTTCCCGTATGACGTTCCCACTCGATTGAAAGCACAGCGTAGCCAGCGAGATCGTCGTTGGAAGTATATACAGCATATTGCGCAGTCTCGGCCTCCTCCCACGCAGTTTCTGCCTCGACCAATTGGTCACGGGCTTCCTTCACTGACGTGTACGGCTCTTGGGGAACGTACTCAAATACGTCTGCAATACCCTCACTTTCCTCCCCAAAGAGGTCATACAAGTCGAATACATCTACATACTCCTCGCGCAACGGGTTCAGGGTGAGAGAGTCCGTTTCGATGGTTTCGGGAAACATAAGAGACACTATGGGACAGATGACTAAATTGTTTGGAACGATAGATACGCACACGTAGTGATCGAATCGCCTAGGTCAGTTTCAGCGACATTCTGAATAATGAAACTGCGCTACCAACTACTGTTATGGGCCGGAAGACAGGTAAGTAGTGCTCGGTACACTTTTAGGACTTCTTGAAATACTATAGTAGGAGTTAGAAATAATTACTCACTTTGGGATAGAGAGTTGATCAAGGGCGGTATCAATCGCTGTTGTCAGCTCAGAAAGTGAGTCGAAAAATCGGTTGCTAAGAGCTGATTGTAGCTGTCTCCAGCACTCTTCGACTGGATTGAGTTCCGGTGAATACGCTGGTAACGTTACGAAGGCGAGGTCGTCACGGGCCGCCAGGTCCGTGACGGCCGACGCCTGGAAATACGGCGCTCCATCTAGCACGACGATCAAGTCATCTTCGAAATCTTTGCATAACGCGAGAATGAAATGTTTCGCATGGTCGGCGGTCACGTACTCTTCGAATCGAGAGAAAAAGCGATCACCGTCCTCGGTGATCGCGCCCAAGAGACACGTCCAATCGCGTTGCCCGGATAATTCGACGGTCGGCCGCGTGCCGCGCGGAAACCACGCGGCACGCGGCTCAACTTGCACGAATTTCTTGGTTTGATCGATACAGACTACTGTGGCGTCCATCTCCCGCCGCTTTTTTTGAACTCTTCGTGGAACGTTTCTTGTTCGTCAGCCTCGGCTTCAGCGGCTGTGCGGCGTGGTTTTTGATAGCCCAACCCCGCCTCTTTGAGCAACCGCCGGCAACTCGGGATTGAGTACTCAACATCGTAGGTCTCGTCGAGATATTCTTGGGCGAGCGCCGGCGTCCACGCCGGCGCGTCAACCCCCACTTCCTCCGGCGATTCGTGGACAGCTTCTTCAAACTCTTGTTGCTCTTTTTCTGAGATCTTTCGCTTTCTCCCAGATCGGTGAGCATCAGTTACAGCCTGCTCAAGCGACTCGTCGGTGTCGAGTCGCGTGAGCCAGCTGTAGATCGTGCGTCGCTGAACATCGTACCACTCGGCGAGTTCAGTCTGTGTAACGCCGTTTTGTACGCTATTGCCGCTAAGAGCCGTTGTGTTGGCTTCTTTTCCTCCACATTGTCGAGAGCGTCTTGCAATTCCTCGACAGAGATTTCGTCGAGATGATCCACTACATTCAGCAACAATCTACCAGAAGAAAATTCTAACGGTTACTATAGCTACAATCTACGGGTAGAAAGTTCTAACGGGTACTATAGTTGTGATAGTTCAACTCGACGCTGTCTAGCGATTCAATAGAGCCCTATCTTTATATTGAGTAGAATCCAACGGAGAGACATGACTGTACTATCGGACGACTATTGCTGCAAGATCGGCCGTATCATTGATATGTATGATATCATTCCTGGCCTCGATATGGAGGATGCCAATCGACAACTAGTCTTTCGGTGGCGTGGTGAGCGCGGATATCCGGAGATGGGACTTCGGCCACTGGTCGGCTGGATCCACAGAGCGATGCTCCGGGATGTGTACACGGAGCACGGTCGGAGCACCCTTGATCCCCATCTCGAATCGGATTACGAGGCATTGACTGGGGATGACGAGGACCGAAAACAGATGGTCCTGACGGATCTTCAATCCGGTGGCCTCGACGGTGAGCAGCTTATCGCTGATTTCGCCTCGTCACCAACCCTGTACAGACACTTTACCGACTGTCTTGATGTCGAAAAAAGCCGCACGAACAAACCCACGAACTGGGAAATAGAGAACCTTGAGTACGCCCAGAACAACATCACGGCGGAAATCTCTGCGGCGCTGCGATCGCTTGAGAACAAAGGGCAACTCCCGGGGGCGACCACTGCTGACATCGTGGTTCGAGTCTATCTTGAATGCCCGATCTGTGGTAAGCAAATTAGCTTGAATCAGGCACAACAACAAGGCTACATCTGCGAGGAGCACCTCTCTACAGTGGACGAGTAATCTTTCGGGGACCCGAGAATTGGCGAGCGCCTCGGTGATACATTACACCGGTCAAGTAGGTTCACGGAAGCGGCCGTGGTGAATCGCTCCACGGTGCTTTATTTCGCTAGTTAACGGCATGCTTGATCACCGAGAAGCCGGTCTCAGACAGTCCTACTTGGCCGTTGTGGGACATCATCGATCTGCGCGGTTATGCGGTGATCGATGGGACGGAACTCACGATGCTTGATCAGCGGTCTTACGCACTCTTCCCACAGTTCCTCGCGCAATTGCTGCCAATCGTAGGCTTTTTTGGCAGCGAGGCTGTGCAACTCGCCCGGCGTAGCGGCGGGCGAGTTGCCAGCTAATCTGCGTGTCGTGACAGTTCTCATAGGGATCTGCAGTCTCGTTCATATCTTCTGAGCGCGTCTAAGAGTGCATGACGAAGTGGGGCGGAAAATTGGCTGGAGTTGACGAGGAGCAGTTGCGCTAGCAACTGCGCACGGAAACGATCCGAAACCGATCAAACGCCTCACGGCCGCTCTGCTGTACGCAAACGGCACGTCACCGGCAGACATCGAGCAACAGCTCGGTTTTCCTGAGCAAACCATCTACGATTGGTTGGACACCGTCGCCGAGCGCGATGGGCTCGCGCTCAGCGACCGGCCTCATCCCGGGGGTTCCACCCGACTCACCGACGAGCCGTGGACTGAACTGACGGCGACGCCGCGAGCGTCGCCGTCTCAAGCGGGTTACGACGAACCAGCGTGGACGCCACAACTCGTCCGTGATCATATTGCCGACGCGTTCGACGTTGAGTACTCGCTTGCACACATATACCACGTGATGAAGCGGGGCGGCTGTCTTACCAGACAGCCCGGCTGTACCACTACAAGGCTGATCCAGTTGAACAACGGCGATGACGACAGGTTTAAAAAGTAGCCCAGCTGATGGCTACCGCATTGTTACTATTGACCAGTAGGTTACCCTGGAGGACTGTCCAGATATCCATTTCCGAGCGTCGACATTCACTCCGGCGCGTCGTAGCCCGCCCCTGTCGGTGATTCGTTCGACGCAGCGAAGAGTTGCCGGCGTTGGCCCGGACTCAATAGCGGTTGTCGTACTGAATGGGGGCTCGTATCAGAGAGCAACCTCAAAGCCGCGCTCCTCAACTCGGTTGAACCAGCTGTAGACCGACTGCTCGGGGGCAGTCGTATTTTCCTCGGTCTTGGCCGTGAGGCTCTGTTTTTGTATTCGAACGCTGCAACCAGCCGTAATCTCCTTTGGATCAGTTACTTCAGCCAACCGCTGGTAGAGGTGAGATCTGGTCACTTCCGCCAGTTTCCCTTCTACTTTCGTCACACATTCAGAGACGCTCTCTAAGAGTACGAACTCATCTGTGGAACCCTATGATTCACCAATTCCCACTTGCTCAACCATTTCCTTACCACAAACGCTGACGTCCTTGCTCCTTCTAACTCTAATCTGAACACCGCCATGTTTTGGAGGAGGAATCTATTTAAACGTCCCTGCCGTATTTAGAGACAACTTATGTGGAGTATTGAAATCGATAACATTGGTGGAATACGCTTCGGAGAAGCGCAGATCAAGAATGGCCTCAACGTTGTGCAAGCTAGTAATTTCCGGGGAAAATCAAGTTTTATCGCCGCGATCCAAACTGTTTTGGGCACGACAGGCCACTACAACACACACCCGCTCACGGAAAGTGACGGGATGGGGACAGTCAAACTCAAAACGTCGGAGGAGACGTACGACGTTGTGCTGGAACGCGAGAAATCGGGGACGGTAACGCGTACAGGAACGCCGTATCTCACGGATGAGACCGACCAGATTTGTGCCAAGCTGTTTGCCTGCCTCGGTGAGGACAATCCAATTCGGTCTGCGGTCCGTAATGGAGAGGACCTGACAGAACTACTGCAGGAACCACTTGATATAGAGAACATCGACAGGAAGATTGCTGAACTAAAACAACAGAAGGAACGTCTCAACGAGGAGATTACCGAAGCAGAGCGTGCAGGAAAAGAACTTCCAAGCACCCAGGAAAGTGTAACCCAGACAGAACAGCGTCTCAGCGAACTGCGTGAGAAACGCGAGCGACTCACGAAGGCAGAAAACGGGAAAGAGCGCGTCACAAAGCTCAGTGATGAACTTAGCTCACTGACAAGCACTCTTGAGAATACAAATACCGCCATCTCACGGTTAGAACAACAGATCGACAGGAAGGAACAGCGGCTCGCGAGCAAAGAGAGTGAGTTAGAGGGTCTGGAGATCCCCTCAGAGTTCGGCGAAACGTTCAACGCAGAACAGAAACAGCATGAAATCGAACGCCTGGAGACGCAAGTTGAACTCATCGAAGACCTGCGACGAGCGAATCAGAACGTTCTCGAACAAGGAGACTTCGACCTGATTACCGACATCGACCGCTCTATTTCGGGTGACGAACTCGTCTGCTGGGTGTGCGGTCAGCCAGCGCGCCAGGAAGATATCGAAGCAGAGTTGGACCATCTTTATTCTCTAGTTACCGAATTAAGGGAACAGAGTCAGGAGATTCAATCGGAGTTCGAAGAGTACGAACAACACCAGCAATTAGTGGACCGAAAGCGACGCAAGCAAGAACAGCTTGAGGAGGAGGTAAAACAGCTCCGGACGGCTATCGATGAGCACGAAAGGGAGCTTCAAACACAGCGCAGTCGAAAGGATGAACTGGAAACTGACATTTCTGAACTCAGAGAGGAACTCAAAACGACCGAGACAGAATACAACGACGAACTCACCGATGTGAAAACCGAGATACGAACGCTGGAGTCGAAGCTTTCTGACGAGCAAAGACGACTCGAAGATCTCGAACGCGCACACGATGAACTCACCTCCCTCCGTAAACAATACGAGAAAGCCAAGGAGCGAGTGACGAAACTTCGAGGCCGAAAACGCCGAATTCAAGAAGACATTAAAACGCAGTTTAACATGGCAATGTCGGACATCATCGACCACTTCAATCCCGGGTTTAGCGGGGCCCGGCTCGTACTGAAAACTGACCAGAACGAGAATGTTGAAGAGATTGAACTGGAGATTGTCCGCGATATCGACGGTTCCGGTCGTCCGACTTCGGTCGATACACTCAGCGAGGGAGAGGTCGAACTCATTGGCGTTGTCGTTGCGCTCGCAGGATACCGTGCGTTCGACGTGGACGAGCGCTCCCCAATCATGTTGATTGACGGAATCAGCCAATTGGCGGCAGAGCACCTGCGGACGCTCAGCGATTACCTGCTTGAAACATCTGATTGCCTCGTTACGACCGCCTATCCGGAGGCTGGGGAGTTTGAGGGCCACATTATCAAACCCCGTGAGTGGCGCATTGTCTCTAAGGGCGAGTCGAAGATGGCCTGATCACCTGAGCCACCATTTGCCTACCGTGAAACAGACTAGACTGTTTCAACATCCGATTTTGGCCGATCCCACTCGAGTCATCCTATGAAACAGCCTAGTCTGTTTCAATGATGCTGGACCGATTCCAAATACGCGGGTTTTGAATTTCCACAATCTCGAACAGGCGTTTCACATTGTTGATTGGGCTAATTTTCCTTAAGACTCTATAATTCTCCTTTCAATTGAAGACACAACTCTGATATTCCCTGTGATGCCGTGCGACATTGCAAAACGAATGTTCCGAACGTTCTTTCTAATCAGGTCCTTATCGTCGTTTCACAAGTGGGTTCAGCGATCATATTAGGAGTACGTCATGCTAATCTGAATCACGTTCGCCCTATCCAAAATCCGTTGGGGAAGGTCACTAGTGAAACGTTCACCCTGCATCCGGGAGACTGGTGCGGTCAGACTGATGACACCTTTACACTCTTCGTTGACAATTACTGGCGCAGCCACACACCGGAGGTCCCGACTCCGTTCTTCACGGTCCAGCGCGTATCCCCTGTCCCGTATCCGTTGAAGTTCCTCATTAAGTTCATCCGGGTTTGTCGTTGTATTCTCCGTTAACTGCTCAAATTCACACTTCTCAATGCATTGTTCGCGACGCTCCTTGTCCATGTGGGCGAGCAAGACCTTCCCGAGTGCAGTGCAATACAATGGGACCCGTGCTCCTGGATACGTATCAACTGTGATGGCGTCAGGACCGGAGGCAAGATATAGATAGACGCCCTCAGAGTTCTCCTCAACGGAGAGGTTGACGAGCTCTCCCGTCTCCTCAGCAAGCTTGTCCAGTTCCGGTCGTGCATGGGTGAACACTTCTCTACACCGCCGACAGCGCTCTCCTAAGTCAAGAAATCGAAGCGACAGCTGGTACTTCCCATTCTCGGTTCGTACGTATCCGTCCTCTTTGAGTGTATTTAGGTAGCTATACACCGTACTCTTTGGGAGATCTAGCTGTTCAGAAAGCTCGGATACACCGGTCCACTTCTGTGTGCTCAGTGCATCAACTATTTCGAAGACCCGTGTCGCGGACCCAATCGTATTTTTGGTATTGGCCATACATGTAGTACGATAACCCACCACATAAACGTATCCAATAATGTCGCACGAGATATATTGCCTTTTCCTCCCTAATTGGATTCTTGAGTCCCCTCTACCTTTGATCTAATTGGCCTTTCCAAGTGCGACAATATAGTACACTATCGGTTAGATGACGGTGGAGTAACAGAACACTGGTGTCGAATGATACGGCTGGAAGATGCGAGCGTGTTGAGATTGCTATTCCCTCGGTCACTGAGCGATTACACCTCCATCGACTGTGAGATCTTGTCCAGTAATATAGGATGGGGATTCGCTGGCAAAAAATACCGACGCATTAGCGATGTCGCCTACTGTTCCTAGCCGGACAGTGGCATTCGATCCTTCCGCCTGCGCTCCCACTCTTGATTCTCCCTTCGTATATGATGTATCCTTGGTCTTTAAGCGTGCCGGAAACGATTGCGTTGACTCTGACTCCTTTATCCGCGTACTGTATCGCCAACTGTCGGGTGAGGCCATCGACGCCCACTTTGGTCGCGCAGTAGGCGCTCAGGTCGTTGATGCTTACCTGCCCGGCGATAGATGAGACGAAAATCAACGAACCCGAGGTCTGGACAAGCTCCGGAACCGCCGCGCGTGCAATCCGGATATTGATCCCTTCAAGTTGATGTCGACCATCCACTCTATGCCATCGTCCGTGGTCGAAACGACTTCTTCACGGACGAGGACGCCGGCACAGTTGACGACTGCACAAGCCGGCCGAAAGAGTCAACGGCGCTCTCGATAGCCATATCGACCGACGACGAGTTACTGATCTCACACTCCAGAACCCGAGTTGGGGTTTGTATCTCTGCTGCTGTTTCCTCGAGCAAGTCGACGGACCGGGAGGCTATTGCGACACCTTCTCCTTGATCCCTCGACTCGCTCCGAAGACGATTGTTTTCGCAACGCTCAGTGATAACGTCTTACTTTGCCGTTCTGTCCACTCATAAAAATAGTTAGCCATGCCCAGTGTCCCGAGTATCGGAGCCGTCTCCCACGAGGGAGAGATGAATGGGCTATGCATGGTAACTAGAAACATGGAAAATATTAAGTACACTAACCTCGGAGAACGAGACATGTCCTATCGAGCTGGTATTATCGGCACAGGTGGAGTCGCAGGCATGGGTCTGCTCGGCGTACACGACGAAGACGAACTGGGAAAGACGAAGTGCAAATCAAGCCACGCAGGCGGGTACGACGATACGTCGGAGATCGATCTCGTTGCTATAGCAGATATTGACGGATCAAATCTTGAACAGTTTGGAGATATTTGGGACGTTCCCGAGGACCGTCGATACACATCCCACCAAACGCTGTTGGAAGAAGAGTCACTTGACGTCGTCTCTGTCTGTACACCGACGGTTTATCACAGGGACCATGTTATTGATGTGGCCGAATCCACTGCCGACCCCGACGTAATCTGGTGCGAGAAACCGATTGCCTCCTCTGTCCGTGAAGCGAACGAGATGCGCAAAGCGTGTAACGAAACCAACACAGAGCTGATAATCAATCATTCCCACCGATTTACGGAAAAGCTTCAGCATCTCCGACGACTTATTGTTGAAGAGGACATCATCGGTGAGATTCACTCCATCCACGGCCAATTTCGGATGGAATTACTGCGAAACTCGACGCACCTCCTCGACACCATCCTGTTCCTGACCGACTCCAAGGGAAAGCGTGTCGGCGGGTTCATCTCCGAGGAGAACGAGGCAGTCGATTCGCTGGACGTCTCGACATCCGTTACGGACTCTGGTGGTGGTGGCTTCGTTCTTCTCGAGGACGGCGTGTTTACGACTATCGACTGTACCGTCCCTCGGGCCATGTCCTCTATGGTGTACATTATCATGGGGTCGGAAGGCAAACTATATCTCAACAACGACGACGGCGAGTGGCGCTACTGGGCACTCACAGAAGACGGACATGAAGAACGCCAGCTCCCCGGAATCAAGTCGGCATGGACGTGGGACGACGACTACCGCGAGTCCTTCGCAAACGCGGCGTCACACCTCGTTGACATCCTCAACGGTGAGCCGCGGAACCTTTCGGATGGCGAAGCAGCAACATACTCCCTCGAGATGATTATAGCGTTCTACCTCTCGTACCATTCGAGGGGAATTGTGGAGCTTCCGCTCGCCCAGCCACTCGAAAGCATTTCAGTCACGTCTTGGTAGATTAGCCGCGCTGGAGCTTCTCAAGCCAGCAGTTTCGCTGTTCCCACCACTACACAGTCTCTTCAGTAGGGCGTGTCATAGAAGGTATTATGCACAAGGGAGCAGGGTGGAAAAAGTGTGTCCAGCACGACTGCAACTCTGCAAGACGTGGCTTCGGTAGACGATTTTTTGAACGTCACGGCTACCAAGACGGTACCGCTGTTCGAACATCTTGAATCCGAGTTTCTGCTGGAGTGCAATGTATTCGCCCCCGCTTCGAGTGGGCAAACATGAGTTCACCAGCCACCAGATCTCCTATCTACGGGACACGGCAAGTTGCACAAGAACTCCAGCACGGGCTCGTCTGAGTCTACTGCGGACTCGACACACCGCCTTCCAGAGACGCGCTTGACCGCTTTCTTACTGATATCGAATACATTATCGACGATATATTCGGTCGGGCTCATTGAGCAGGCCGCGGATGGTGGCCTGCTTGATTTGGCTTCCTCCATCGATTTGACCCACATCGAAGCGATTCAGTACAATAACGCTGTGTCGTGGAACTCCGATCCAGCGGCCGAAGAGTACTACTACGGGTTCGGTTGTACGATCGTGTCGAGCGGGGCAAAGATCCCGATTGTGACGGACTTCACACAAGCCGAGTGTCCCAAGAGACGGCGGGAGCGTCACAGGTGACGCGCATCGCCGTCGAAACACCGATCTGGATACTTGGAGACATGCCTACGACATCCTCGATTGGTACCGCTCCTGCTTCCAGCAGGAAATCGTGCCGATCCACTAAACGCTGACAACCAAAAGGTATTGAATACAGGGTCGAAGACCGCATCACCGAATACAGCGGGGACGTTCAGCCGAATCAATCCATCTTGGAGGAGACGTACAGCTGTAGAACGGGCGTCGAGCGGACCAACGACATGGTCAAGGACTGGGGCCTCGGACGCTGACGTGCCAGAGGTCGCGTCGACGCACGAACAGAAATATTCGTTGCGCTCTGCCTACGGCTCGTCATTGCAGTCACTAATTATAAGTGAGGGGACGATCTGAGCCGTGAGAACCTCAAGCCATGAGATGTATTCTATGACACACTCGTGTATTCAATACGTGGATATCATCAGAACAAATCTCGCACTACGATCTACCTATGCTCCCGCGCTCGTCCATCATTGACCGGCCACGCTTGAACCATTGCCGCCGGTAATAGACGGTTCCGACGAAGAGGACGCGAAACACGAAGTCCATGATTATGCCGAGGTACGCGGCATAAACGCCGTACCCAAGATAGACTCCCCCGACATAGGTCACTCCGAGCAGGAAGACGAACGTTCCGATGACTCGTGAGATGAACGGCGTCAGCGTGTCACTGCCGCCACGCAAGGCCCCTGCGAAGACTATGTACGCTGAGATGAAAAGTGCGGTAATGGCATACGCCTGCCCGAAGCTGGTGGCGTACCCAATTGTTGTTGGGTCCCGGGTGAACACCAGCACGAATTGCTTGACGTAGAGAAAGAGGACTGCACAGAGTCCAGCGACTGTGAAAATGCTCAACGCTGTGCCTGCCCAGCCAAAGTAGTACGCCTCTTCGATGTTCCCCTCGCCGAGGGACTGGCCGACTAAGACGTTCGTAGCCACACCGTATCCTCGACTGAGCGGCGAGATGATTTGCTGGTACATTCGACGACCTATGTGATACGCTGCGTTAACTTCCGTCCCGAATCCGAGCAGAATCGCGTTGAACGGAAACTCAGATATCATTTCTGTGACACCCTCTGCAATCCGCGGCCAGCTAATGAGGATCAGTTGCTTACCGATGACGAGACCCTGGGGCCGGACAAATCGGAGGTCGCTTAATGGACTCAAGATGACAAGTAAGAAGGTGAGCGCCCCTGCAGTGTCTGCGAACGCAGTCGCGGCGGCTATGCCGATGACGCCCAGTTCCGGTACGGGACCGACGCCGAAGGCCAGCCCGACCGTTGCACAAATGTTGAATCCGTTGACTGCACCGTTGATGTACATCGGCGTCTGCGTATTGCCAGTTCCCTGTATAGCCCTTGCGGCGATGAAGTTAATGTGAACTGCTGGTGCCGATAACATAATAATCAGAAGATATGTACTCCCGAAATCGACAACCTCGGCTATCTCACTTTCCTCGGCGAGGCCACCCAAAATTGCAATTGCCGTCTCATTGAAAGCGAGCCCTAGAAGCATGAATGGGAGCCCCCCAATTATTCCGAAGACGATTGCTTGCGTCACCACTTGGTCCCGGTTGGCCGTCGCATTTGCACCTGTATCCTGTGACGACAGCGCAATCGTGCCGTCGCCGATCCCGATCCCGAACCGCAACGGAAACCGGGCGTATATATCGGCGAGCCCGACTGCAGCCACCGCAGCCGGTGAAAAAAATCCGGCGACAACTATGTCCGTGGTTCGCATTAACGTGCGAAGTACCTGTTCGGCCATAACCGGCCACGAGAGGTTGAACACGCGCTTCCAGACGCTAAGAAGACGGACCCGTCCTGTTAGCACTTCAGCCATTCCTCCATCCGTCGCAGTGCAGCAGGCATCCACCACCGATACAGATGATTGACACCTATCTGCGCACCGCTATCACACCAGTGAATCGGATCGTAATTGAGGTCCATCGTTGATGTCGCCCCTGGAGTTAGCCGCTATCGGCTCTTACTCCCCCAGCCAAACGCGAGCCAACCGCCGTCGGTAGTGAGTATGTGGCCGTTGATGTAGTGGTCCCCACCCGCCAGGAAGGACGCACAGTTCGCCACCTCGTCGACCGTTCCGAACCGACCCAGTGGGACGCGATTATGGATGTGGTCGTCCGTGTAGCCGTAATAGGGCCAATTCGTCTCGTCGTACACCGCCTCGTCTTCACCCCGGGTCTGTTCGTCTAAGGGCGTCTTAATGAATCCGGGTGCGAGTGCGTTTACGCTAATTCCGTACTCTCCGAGTTCGACTGCGAAGCTTCGGGTCAGGTTGTTCACTCCGGCCTTCGCGGCGTTGTAGTTCCCTCTCCCTTGGACGCCGAAATGACCGAACAAACTGGAAATGTTGATAATATGTCCTTCGGTGCCGGACTCCATCATCTGGGTTCCCGCTGCCTTACAGCCGAAAAACACCCCGGTGAGGTCCGTCTCGATTACGTTTCGCCAACTCTCTTCTTCCATCTCTAGAAGCGGTTCGTTCGCCTGTATCCCCGCATTATTGACCATCACGTCGATCGACCCAAACTCCTCAACGGCTGCGGCTACCAGTCCCTGGACTGACGCATAGTCGGTCATGTCCGCTTCTACGCCGATAGCGAGGCCACCTGACTCCCGAATGTCCTCCGCAACCGCGTCTGCACGCTCCTGTTTTCGGGAGTTGATGATTACGTTCGCACCATCGTCTGCGAACTGCTTGGCGATACCTTCACCGATACCACTGCTTGATCCAGTGACGATCGTTGTCTTCCCCGCTAGCGCTTTAGACATAGTTTGTGGTATATGTGATGGGGGTAATAAACCTATCGTCTACCATTTATGAGTTACCTGACGGCGTTACCGGGACTGTCTCCTCTAGTCGTGAAGAAATGAGTGAAAAACCACCGTCAAGCGGTACCGCTATCCATCCAACTTCACCACTATTGCTAATACTATGACTTATTGGTCTGCGTTTTTTGGGGAAGCAGCAATCAAAAACTCCCACACCGGTAAATTTATATAATACCCGGACAACTCAGATGTATGGTAAGGATTGACAGTGGGGGGCACAGTCAATGGAACCGTCGACAATTAATGAAAGCAGCCGTTGCAGGCTCGGCCGTCCCGTTCCTCGCGGGCTGTTTAGGCGCAAATGGTGACGACGAGGATGATGACACCGGGGGCGTCGAGATAGAGGACAATTGGCTAACGTACGGTCTGCCGGAGCCGCCGAACTCGGTGCATCCGTTCCTCAGCCAGGGGGTCTACGGAGTTCTCGCGAGTGACTTCATCTACGATAGGGGCGCTGTGAACGACCCTGAAACTAGTGAAGTCCGACCGTGGGTGTTCACCGACTGGGAGATGCAGGAGCCAGAGTCGGCCAATCCCGAGGTCGTCTTCAACGCTGGGAATATCAACGACTTAGTGTTCAACGATGGTGTCGACGCTACCCTCGATGACATCCACTTCTCCTACCAGTACCTCCTTGACCATGAACCGGCCCAAGTTCTCACATGGTCGTTCATGGAATCCATCGAGTGGGATGACGGTGACTGGGACTTCCGTATCGTTATGGACGATCAGTACGGCGTGTGGGACAACGTGTTATTCACTGACGCGCCGATTATTCCGGAGCATGTCTGGTCAGAAGTCGGTGCAGACTACGATGGCTACAACGTCAACGACAACGCGGATTACCGTGAAGACGGAGAGACGGGACCCGTTGGAACGGGGTCTGCAGTCATCGACTCGTGGCAGCCGGATACATCGTTTTCAGTCAGTTTCCGTGAGGACTACGGTTATCCCCTATACAACCAGTCCTGGATAGAGGAACACGATCTGCTGGAGGAGGGCGGCCCCCACTTGGACGAAATCCGATTCTTCGTCTATGGCGACACCTCTGCCATGAGCCAGGAGTTCTTGAGGGGCGAAGTCCATACGATGTACGAACTCCCGTCGGGCGATATTAACACGGTACTGGATGACGACCAGTGGCGGACCCTCCAAGGACCGGACAGCGGCTTCAGCTACGTCGGCTGGAACCTGACGCGCGAACCGTTCAATGACATCACGCTCCGACAGGCGATGATGTTCTGTTGGGACGACATCCACTGGGTCGAAGGAATCAACAGTGGGCACGTTATTGATGGCGACGTGTCAATGCCACCAGGGTACGAAGCGTTGCGTCCCGATTTTGTGTTTGCCGACGACTGGGACCGCGACGTCGAGATCAGTGCTGACCCGGCAATGAACGCCTTCCAGTTCCGTGCCGAAGAGGAGGACAGTCCGAATCCGGACGTTGAGGGCATCCGTGAGTTCCTGACGAACGGTGAAGTCATCGACGGGACTTCGGGAACATATGTCGGTGTGGAATACCCGGGATCGCTCTCCGGCGTTCAGGCAAGCCAAACGGAGCCAGTTCACGACTACTCCTTCGGCGAGGCACAGGCGGGCGGCCTCGCCGGAATCTCCGATGAGGAACTATACGTGAACGGTGAGCCCCTCTCGGAACTGCTTGGGGGGCGGAGTATTGAAATTTTGCTACGTCCGCCGGGCGAGAATCCTGATATTGGCGAGATTTTCTTCCGTTGGGCAGAGAGCATGCAACAGGTCGGTATCCCGGTAGAGATTGTTCCGACGGCGTTCTCCGAGATCACTGGCTCTGTTCCGCACGATCCGGAGTTCGACATGTTCGAACTTGGATGGGGCGGCTGGGCCTCGGACGGCTCTAGCGTTCACGACACTTACATCTCGCAGACTTCCTGGCCGTTCATCGACCGCGCTGACAACCGATTTGGCTACGGTATCCCTGACGGTGACACGCCCGACGCACCCGTCAACGTCAGTGCGGACGATATGCTTCAGGACGCAATCAGTGAGATGGACCCCGACGAGCGGTCCCAGAAGTTCGCCACGGTGTTGGAGCGAATTTACCTCGATGCGCCGGCGATGGTGTACAACTTCGACATCTCGTACTTCCCGCTGCTGAAACAATTCTCCGGAGGCTACGACGGCGTGACGGAACCGAACGCGGAAACGTTCTTGTTCCAAGCGGCGAACCTCCAACTGGAATAGCGAGCACTTTCCAGCGGTCCTCTCCAACTTCAAACACGACTCACAGTCACCTCGCGGATGAACTTGACGCACATCTCAGAAGCCATCACCGCTGTCCACGACGAGTACACGAGGGTGACTGACGAGTACGAGGCGTTTGGCGAGTTTCTCACTGAAATCGAAACTATTACCACCGACGTGGGACAGAAAGCGATCCAAAATCCATCGATTATCGTACAGACAAAGGCGAGTACGGGGCAGCAGACCCTGCAAGTTCTTCAGGTGTACCGTGAGACCGTGATGGCCGTACCGCACTACGACCTCGACTACGGCGACACACTCACTGAGAGTCTGTACAGCGAGTTCGGGAGCGAGCTCACCGTACACCTGGTCTCCGAAGGGACGTTTACTCCACTCGTCAAAAGACAACTTGTCCAGACCGCTACCCAGTGCCAGCAGGAGCGAGAGAACCTTCTTGCACTCCTCGAAACAGAGAAGAAAGCGCTCAACGCCGCTACGCATACGCTGGAGAAAGTCGTCCGACAGGTTGACGAACCTCCCTCCTTCCTCAACTCGCTGTCGGAGGTTTCGACGGCATCTCTTGTCTCAACTTACGACCGAATTGAGGAAGCTGAACGGGCTTGTGACCTGTTACTAGAGCGGCGCCAGCGGCAACGGAATAGTGGATACACCCATGCGAAGGAGTTTGACGACGTGAGGTACGACCTAAACTCCTACCTCTACGCCAACCTCCCAGTAACATATCCGGTCCTCAAAGACACTCTCTCAACTATCGACCACCTCCGCTCTGCCCAGAGTCGCATTTGTCGGGAGTTGACCTCCCGGATATGAGACAGCAGTTCGTTGGTACGCTCCACCTGACGGATCGCTTCTAGCGCATGAGTTATATACCAGGACGAATCTTACCCACACGTAATGACGCAGCCGCTATTCGTGAGCGCACCAGAGATTACAGAGCTTGCGACCATCGACGAGTACGTTGAGTACGTCCGACAGGGGTACCGGGAGCAGGGCGAGGGCACAGCAGTCCTGCCGCGTCAGCGTGTCCATACCGACCATTCGGCGGAGCTGATGACGTACCTCTCCGTCCTCCCTACCCTCGGCGTTATGGGCGGCTACCTCTACAGCAGTCAACAGGACCAGTGGTACCTGACGCCGCTGTTCGATTCCGAAACGGGGCAGTTCCGAGGACTGGTCGACGGTTCGGCACTGAGTCCGTACAAGACGGCCGCCGCCAGCGCGGTTGCGGTCGACGAAATGGCCAAGGCGGACGCGACTTCACTCCTGCTCTTCGGAAGTGGACCGCAAGCCCAGAGCCAGGCGAAGGCTATCGCAAGCGTTCGAGACGTCAAGGAGATCTGGATTCGGTCGCTGAAATCGACAGAGGCAGCCCACCTCGCCGAGACGCTCGAACAGGACCTCGGTACATCGACCGCCGTCGTTAACGACGCCGACGAGTTCGTCCCGCAAGCCGACGTCATCGTCACCGCCACAAGGGCCAGAGAGCCGGTCTTTGATGGTTCCCTGGTACGACCCGGGACGCATATTACGGCACTGGGACAGTCGAGTCTCGGCAAGCGGGAACTCGACGGCCAAGTTGTCGCAGAGGCAACCTACGTCGCCGACTCTCGCTCCAGATGTCTCGAAGAGTCCGGTGAGTTCAACACTCCTATCCAGAAGGGACGGATTCAACCGGACCATCTCCACGCCGAACTCGGTGATGTCGTCGCTGGTACCGCACCCGGCCGTATAGACGGAGATGAAGTGACGGTGTTCGATAGCGGTGGAACGGCTATCGAAACGGTCGCCGCCGCCGCGCTGGTGCTGGAACGAGCCTCTGCTGCAGGCACGGGAACGCCATTCCCACTATCGTCGCTCGGTGATGCGCCGACGAGAATTTAGTGGGTGGCTGACTGGCCGCTCCGGTAACCTCACTCCATATACACACTCAACCGATTGTCAATTTCCTCAATGTGATCTGATAGGTTGGTGGGGTCGAACACCTTGCAGTCGTATCCGAGGACGTCTTTCACAAGTTCGTAGTTTTCGTCTGTATAGATAATCTCCCCGTCTTCGGTGATGCATTCGATACCGTCGAGTCGGAGCCCCATTTCGTTGACATCATGTAGTTCGGCTGTCGAGGTATCGTCGGGAACAATAAGTTCCGTACCGCCACTGGTCACGCGGAACGGCCACCCCCCGACCATGCCGTTCGGGCCAGGTGCGTGCACGATCTCGCCGGTATCATGGAGCATTCCGCGGATAATACGTGTTGCCGAGGCGGCCACCATCGGTCTTGACTCGCTGATGTCGGTTATCATGTCCGGAATTTCCGGCCAGCCATCTGTGCGGAGTGCCTCGTCCGGATCGACCTGCGAAGTGACGTCACTGTCACGACAGAGAACCTTCAAGTAGTAAGGCATCCCACCGGTGGTCTTGTTCCGCCAGAAGCAGTCGGTAGCGACCTTGTGTGGCATCGCAGTGAACACCGTCACGTCCTGTCGTGGTTCACCGATACGCTTCGCAGCGGCGAATTCAAACACGGGGATGAACGTCCCGATATTCCCGATACCACAGTCGGGGCCGTAGCCGAGGCGGTCCAGAACTGCGTTGACGAAATCAGGGTAGGAGGCGTTGATGAACCGGGTATTTCTGAACTGGCCCACGTTCTCCATCGCTCGGGCGACGTTCAACGGGAACTGGAGGTTCATCGGCGCGAGGTAGCCCGCCCCCGGTGCCTTGTAGATATCCTCGTACATCTCTTTAGGCAATCGTTCAGCTAGCGTCAGCGGTGAGAGCGCAGTCCCACTCTGGAAGACAAGGTCGGGTTCCTCTTCCTGTAACAGTGCCTCGATTTCTTCGACCTCAAACAGGTCCAGTTTCCTGAACTCGATTTCGGGGTCGTACCCTTGCGAGTACGCCAGCTGTTGCCGGTAGTTGCAGATCTGTTGCCCTTTCTCATCGTCAATGTCACAGCCGACAATTCGCACGTTAGGGGTCTGGCTCAACTGGCGCAGCACTTCTGCACCCAGTTTTCCCAGACCTGTGATTAGCACGGTTTGGCGCATACAGGTCTCCTGGATACGTCCCGTAGTAAAACCATCGAAAAACCAACTCACGAGGGCTGTCGTGCGCGTGGTAGAGTTAGCGGTACTCGGGGAGTACGCGAATTTCTTTCTGCGGTTCGACGAGGTATTCCGGCCCGTCTTCTCTGACGACGATATCCTCTTCCCGTCCGAGGTAGCCGTACTCTGTGTGAAAGCCCAACTCTAAGACGTACGTTTCGTTCTCGCGTACCGTCCCGTTTGGGAGGTCACCGTACCGTCCCCAGCGAGGTGCCAGCCGCGTACCGCCGTCGTGAGGGCTGATACCAATCTGGTGGCCAGTCGAGTGTTCGTGCTCGGGCCAGCCCCGATTCACTAGTGTTTCCCGTGCGGCACTGTCGACTTCGTGTCCCCGCACGCCCGGTTTGAGTCTATTGAACGCGTTATCGATTGCGTCCTTCGCGTCATTATAGGCGTCGACGAGGTCTGTAGGCGGCTCCCGGTCATCTCGACTCCGTGGCCGGTAATAGATTCGCTTAAGATCTGGGTGATACCCCTTATACGCGACGGCAAGGTCGAGGTGGTAGATTTCGCCCGGGTTGAGCGTCTTCTCCCCCCGTCCACCGGTCGCCCACCGTTTCTCTGGGTCGTATTTCGACCCCGGAATGCAACTCCAGAGCATCGCCTCCTTGTCTTCGCCGAGGGACTCATTGTACGTCTCGACCCACTCGTAGACGTCTACGGTAGTCCACTCGGGTGACCACGCGGTTTCGAATTTGTCGAGTAACGCTTCGGTCAGTTCCGCGCCGCGGCTGATTCGGTCTATTTCAATCTCGGTTTTCTGCCCACGGACCCGGCGAATAACGGGAGCGGCACTCACTAATCGGTCGCGGTACGGCGTCCCGGCTAGTTTGTCCCGGAGTTCGAGGTAATGGCCGTGGGTCAGCCCGTCCACGGTCCGGTGAACGCCGCGCGAGTAGTTGAGCCCGATACTCGAGGGGTCGATATCTTCGAGCACTTCGAGGAATTTTGGCCACGGCGACTTCTTGTACTTGTAAACCTCGTCGTACACTTCGAGTTCGCGGACACTTTGGACACTCCCCTGAAAGATTATCGCGATTTTCCGTCCGGAGTTTGTCAGCAGAATCATTCCCGGTTCTGTGACGTTACGGTCCGCACCGAGTAAAAGTTTAAAATTCGGTTCGTAAAACCGGTCTTCGTATGATTCACGGGTGTACGTCAACCACAGGTCGAGTTCCTGTTCGCGCATGACGCGCAGTGCTTGATCTGTCTTCTCTTGGACAATAGCCTTGTCCGGCATGTTATGACACATCAGGACTGCAGCTATGTACTTGTGCTTCGGGGATGATGTTACCTCTAACTTGTAGTGTTTCCGAAAATCGAATAACGCTAGCCGGCGCATCGAATCCAATCTTAGCTGACACCTGTTCGCCAACGGCAGACGAAGGTGGAACTGCGAGAACTCAGTTTCGGGAGGAACTGAACAGTTTCTCGTAGAGTACAGCGTGCATCCGCGCGCCCCGTTCGAGAGTGTCGATTGGGATGTTTTCGTCCGGCGCATGAGCGTTCTCGCCGCCGCCTGCACCGAAGTGCATGACTGGGCCGAACTGCGAGAGCGTCGGCCGGCCGCCACCGGAGCTACCGACAAGTTCTGGTTCGGGCTCCTCCAAAACGCGGCAGGTTTCGAGGATATTCTCGATTATCCAGTGGTCCTCAGAGACTTCACGGTTGTTCTTCGACTCATTCAGCACGCGATAAGAGATGTCGAGTCCGTGCACCTCCGATTCGAGGTCCTTGAGAGTGGCTTCAAGGATCTCGAGGATACCGTCAACAGTCTGGGACGGAACCGGGCGGATATCGATTTGTGCCCTGGCCGCCGGTGGGATTTGGTTTACTTTCGCACCAGCGTTGAAGACGTTGACGTCGACGATAGGGTCTTCAGAGTACCGGCCGTATTCAGGACCAATCATGGAGTGTGGCTCTCCGTCCATCCAGTCTCCGTCTTTCAACTCGGTGAGGACATCGATGAGTGTTTCGACCGGGTTGATGGGTACAGAGCCGTCCTCGGTGAGTGCCCCGGAGTGAACTGGCGTCCCGGTTGTTTCGAGTTCGACCCAGACGTATCCGCTGTGAACGAGACTGACCCGGTTGGGGCCGCCGTCGGAGTCGAGATATGCGTCACACACGACAGCATCCGGATGTTTCTCGCCGACTGGCTTGAGGGCCATCTTTGTACAACCCTCGCCCGGAACAAGAATGATGCGAAGGCGCCCCTCACGTTCAATGTCGCTCTCGAGAAGCGTCTTACAAGCGGTGAGAACTGCAGCGATACCACCCTTCTGGTCGGCAGTCCCACGACCGTACATCCGACCGTTGTCGACTTTGCCCCCGAGGGGGTCGTACTCCCAGTCATTTTCGTCACCGATAGCGACAGTGCTGTAATGACCAACGACGCCTATCGTCGGCCCATCTTCTGGACCGGGGGTTGTGCCGATGACGACGGGATACCCGTCGACTTCCTCGAGAACTTCGGTATCGAGTCCAATCTCTTCCATATGATTGGCCAGAAACTCGGCAAGTTCGTCGTGCTGGGCGAGGGTCTCCTCGATGTACTGGCTAGGAATTTGGACTAAGTCCTGAGTCAACTCAACTACCTCGGTGCGGTCTATCTGTTCAGCTAGTGTGGCAGTCATTAGCGTCTTCACCTCTACTCGTGTGCTAATCGATTAAATAAGTTTGGACTATTGCGGGTTCTACCCCCAGCAAGTCCCTGCCGGCGGTCTCGGGTTCTCAAACGTCGGGTGACTGGCCACATGGTGGAACCAGCCCTCTCTTCCGCCATCAACAGTGCCGTAACACTTAATATCCAGAGCTGCGCTTGTCAGAGCATAGTGATCAATCAACACGCGTATTGGGATCACCAACCAAGGAAGACGCTATGACCACTGAAGGAGTGAATCCATGAGCAGGATAAGTGCAAAGTATCTGGTAAAGCGCCTCATGTATTCTTATTTTACGTTGCTAGTAATAATGACTGCCGTCTTCTTGCTGATGCAAAGCATGCCCGGGGACTTCATCGACTACATCATAACCCCAGACATGCCCGCAGAAACGGCACAACAACTCGAAAAGGAGTGGGGACTTGACCAGCCACTGTATGTCCAGTACTACGACTACATGGTGAACTACCACCGGTTGGATTTCGGCCACTCCCCAATGTACGACGAACCAGTCGGTGACATCCTCGCTCGCCGCGCACCCCGCACACTGATGCTTTTCGGTGCAGCGTTCATCGTGGGATACATTATCGGGCCCATCGTCGGAATGTATCTCGGGTGGATGCGCGGAACGAGCAAGGACAAGTATGTCTTCGCAAGCAGCCTGGTCGTTTACTCCATGCCCTCCTTCTGGGTTGCATGGCTGTTCATTTGGCTGTTCAACTTCGAGCTGGGACTACTCCCGTCGGCCTACGAGTTCACTCAGTTCCCAGATTTCGAATGGACCATCCAGACGACAATTCGGAACGCCCTGTATCACATCACGCTTCCGCTGTTGAGTCTCGCATTCGTCGGCTGGGTCGGCTCGATGATAGTGATGCGGCCGACGATGATTAATGTCACGAGTGAGGACTACGTCTTTCTCGCACAAGCGAAAGGACTCAGTGAACGGACGGTCATGATAAAACATGCAGCGAGAAACGCACTGATACCGGTCGCAACGCAGGCTATTGTCGGAATCGCGTTTATTGTCGATGGGTCGGTACTCATCGAATCCGTCTTTAGTTGGCCTGGCATCGGCGACCTACTTGTCAGGTCGGTGTTCGAGAATGATTTTGCAATCGCGCAAGCGACGTTCTTCATTCTCGCAATAATTATCATAACGATGCGCCTACTGACAGACATCGCATATACATACCTCGATCCGCGAGTTAAATTTGGAGAGGAACAATAATGTCGATTAAAAATTCATATTGGTTTGAAGTGGATGTTACAAGTCTCAAAAAGCGCTGGGAGCCACGGATACGCCGGATCAAGCGTGGCTGGGCGCGATACACGACCCACAAAATGGGGCTCATCGGCCTGTTCATCCTCGGCGTGTTCAGTCTCTGGGCGCTCTTTCCATCGGTGTTCGCACTATACACACCGGAGTGGCAGGCATACATTGGGTACGAAAGCGCTCGGATGTCGCCAGAGGAGGCCGAGACGATTCCACACCCCCCAGCGTTCGGTGACCCGTTTTTCGCCCCACTCGGGACGAACCATCAGGGTCAGGACATTTACACACTCCTGGTTTACTCGGCTCGCTCTGCGATGTATATTGGACTGGCGGCTGGTCTGCTCTCGTCACTCGTCGGCGTTCCCCTGGGGCTGATTAGTGGGTATTACGGCGACACCTGGATTGACGAACTCATCCAGCGAACAGTGGACGTTATGTATGGCCTGCCGTTCCTCCCATTCCTGATTGTGCTGGTGGCGGTTCGCGGGGTGACGACAACGAACATAATCATCGGCATCGCCATCACTTCTTGGCTCAACCAGTGTATCATTATTCGCGGGGAGGTACTGTCACTGAAGGAGCGCTCGTACGTTGAGGCAGCAGAGGTCGCTGGTGCCAGTGACCTACGTATCACGTTCGTCCACATCTTCCCGAACGTGCTTCCATTAGCGTTTGTCTTTCTCGCTCAGGACGCGGCTTTCGCTATCATCACAAAGGCTGGTCTCGCGTACCTCGGTCTTGCGGACTTCACCACCATCTCATGGGGCATGATGATAGAGAACATTCAGTCACACGGGTACGTCTTTGAGGCTTGGTGGTGGCTGCTCCCACCGGGGCTATGTATTACAGCGATAGCAGCAGCATTTTACTTCATCGGGTTCTCGATGGAGGACGTGACTAATCCGCAGAAGGAGGGTAAATAGATGACACTGCTCGAAGTTGAAGACCTCACTGTCCAGTACGAAACTGACACCGGCAACGTATACGCCGTAGACGGTGTCTCGTTCAGCATCGACCGTGGTGAAACGTTTGGACTCGTCGGTGAGTCAGGTTGTGGCAAAACTACACTCGCAAAATCGCTCCTGCATCTCCTCGACAGCAATGGTGGTATCGTCGACGGGAACATCTGGTTCGACGGAACGCTCCCATCCTGGGAGGAAGAGAACGGTAAACCACGCCGCGAAGTCGTTGAGAGTGATGAGTACCCCGTCCGACAAGACGGAAAGACCAACCTCGCGGAGCTAAATCTCCGCCAAATCCGAGACATTCGGTGGCGAAACATCGCTCTCGTCCCACAAAGTTCGATGAACGCGCTCAACCCGGTGTACAAGGTGGGCGACCAGATTATCGAGGCGATTCTCCGCCACGAGCCGGCTACAACGAAACAAGAGGCTGACGAGCGCGCGCGCGACCTGCTTGAGCGCGTCGGCGTCGAACCTGAGCGGGCCGACGATTACGCACACCAGTTCTCCGGGGGGATGAAACAGCGTGCCGTCATCGCAATGGCGATGGCATGTAACCCTGACCTTCTCATCGCAGACGAACCGACGACTGCACTCGACGTCATCATTCAGGACCGGATTCTCGACGAACTGCGGTCACTCCAGGAGGAGTTTCACGTTTCTATCCTCGTGGTCAGCCACGACATCAGTGTGATGTCCGAAATCTGTGAAGACCTCGCAGTAATGTATGGAGGCAAAATTATGGAGAGCGGACCGAAAGAGGATGTTCTCCGACGCTCGGCGAACCCCTATACCCTCGGGTTGAAAAACTCGTTTCCTACCGTCTCGGGTGAACAAACGGACCTAATTTCGATACCGGGTGCGGCACCAACGCTTTTCGAACCCGAAGATACGTGCCGGTTCACCGAACGGTGTCCCTTCGCAACCGAGGAGTGTGCCACGGCACACCCACCGATGTACGACGTCAATGAGACAACGGAGACGCATCGTGCGGAGACCAAGCGGACTGCGATACACCGCTCGGCCTGTTACGAGATAGCGCAGATCGAACAACTTCGGTCAGAAGCGGAAAAGGAGGAAACATGGCATTGAATCAGCACGGAACGCACGGTCAAGGAGAGTCGCTCGTCGAAGTAGACCACGTTACGAAGTTGTTTGGCAACGAACAGGGTATCATTGAGAAGCTTCTCGGTAGGGAACCGAAGCCAGTTCACGCAGTTGAAGACGTCACATTAACAATTAATCAGGGAGAAACGCTCGGAATTGCAGGCGAATCCGGCTGTGGCAAAACTACGCTCGGCAAACTGCTCGTGAAACTGTACACCCCGACGAGCGGGGAGATCCGCATTGACGGCCGCGATATCACGTCGCTCTCTGGAGACGATGTCTCCGAGTTCAGAAAGAAAGTCCAAATGATATTCCAGGACCCCTTCGAGACATTAAACCCACGGCGGACAATCTTTCAAACGGTTGTCGAGCCTCTGAAAATAAATGGCATTGGCGACAGTTACCACGACCGACGGGAGCGGGCGATCCAGGTGCTCAACGATGTCGGTCTTGAGCCGGCGAAGGCGTATCTCGATCAGTTCCCGAAAGAGCTCTCGGGCGGCGAACGCCAACGGGTGGCTATCGCGCGGGCGTTGGTCGTCGACCCGGAGTTCATAATCTGTGACGAACCCGTGTCGATGCTTGATGTTTCGATTCGTGCGAGCGTTCTCAACCTGATGCAGGACCTTCAGGAGGAATACAATCTGACGTACGTCTTCATCAGCCACGACCTCTCACTAATCAAGTACATGTGCGACCGTACCGCGATAATGTACTTAGGTAAGGTGGCCGAAGTGGGGCCGACCCAACAACTCATCGATAATCCGAAACACCCCTACACAGAGGCACTTTTCGACGCCGTGCCGGAAATTAACTTAGACGACGAGAGGACTCGTGCCAACGTTACTGGTGAGGTTCCGGATCCCCGAAATCCACCAAGTGGCTGCCGGTTCCACCCGCGGTGCGCCAAAATCATTCCGCCGGCAGACTGGGAGGGTACCCAACAAGAGTTTAGGCGATTCGTCCAGTTCCACCGGCGCCTCATCAACGACGAGTTCGAACGGGAAAAGTTCGAGTCTGTCGACGAACTTCTTGAGCGCGGCCTCGTCCTTGATCTTCCGGAGGAGTTCCAGGCGGAGGGCGAGTCTACTGACTCAATCGATCTGAACACGCTGGGGTTAACTGATTTTGTAGAAGAAACGCTTCGCCGGGCGGCGGCGACGTGGCTCGACGAGAGCAACGAGGAGGCCCTCACTCTCCTCCAACAGCACTCCCAATCTGTCTGCACGAGAGAGGCCCCGGAGATGCGGAGCGTGGGTACTCAGCAGACAGCCTGCCACCTGTACGCCACGGATGCGAATGAAGACGGTGCTCCTGATTAGCCTCCGTAGGCGTACCGACGACGCACATTGGGGAAGGCCCATTTTTATTTTGTCATAGTGCGTACCTTCTGGCACGAAAAATAAATGGACGCGACATCCGACGCCCGGGCGCTACTGTTGATGGTTGGATTGGTACTGGTGTTCGGCGTCGGGAGTGTCCTCCATTTCATGCTGTTTTCTCTGCTTCGTAGGATCGCTAGCCGAGGCTCGATTTCGGTGTGTTCACTGAGTCAGCCGCCAGTAAGAAACCGTGACACGGCGGTTGATCCTACGGATATCTGACCGTTCGGCGAAGATTATAGACGGCACATTTGAGCACCATCTCGCGGAACTCCAGCTGCCAGCTTCGCGCACGCACGGCGGAGCCGAGCGTGCGCTTGAGACTTGAGAAGACGGTTTCAACCATCCAGCGGCGGTTGTACCGATCACGATCCATGCGGGCGTTATGAGCGTGATCGAGCGCCCAGTAGATGCGATGTTTAATCAGTGGACGAATTCCGTCTGCACGAAGTTCATCTCTGAACGCTTTGTCGTCGTAGCCACGGTCTGCGGCCACTGAGAGCAGGTCACCCGCATTTCGGCGGGTGACCTGTGGGCCAATTCTGAAATCGGATGGTGTTTTCGTCGAGACGTGGACGTCAGTGACGTACAGCGTTTCGACGTCAACTAATGCGGTGACTTTCAGCGTCCGAACGCGGTAATGCGCCCGCTGGGCGTAGTGGCGTGAGGGCTGGTCACGGTCAAACCCCGTTGAATCGATAGCAGCGTGGCCAGTGCGTTTCTCCGCCGAAGCGCGGAGAAACGCACGCCAGCGAGCCATCGGAATCTTCTCGAACCAGTCTCGAAGCACGGAGAAGTGCGGGAGGCGCGTGAGACCAATTTCTTCGAGAACGCCCGGCATTTCACTCAGGAGGTCAATAGTCTGGCGGTAGGACTTCCCCAGCTCAATCCGTAAGGCTTGCAGCGTGAGCATCGCCCATTCGGCGAACCCGCCACCCCCTTCGGGGTCGGCGGGTTCGTCTGGGTTCTCGACAGCCTCTTTAGCTTTCGTAACGCATTCTCGGGTGAAGCGGCGGAATTCAGAACTCACAACACTCTGCCGCTTCGCTTTCTACGCAGATAACGAGATTGCGACGACGCCGGCTAGCGATCCTACAGAGCAGTTTTCTCCGGACGACTTGACAAGGTATCACTTCGTATCGCTCGCGTTTGCGTGCATAGTTGCGTTATACATCTCTTTCCGGAGCGCGATGGCGATCTGCTGATGGAAAGAAATCAGCTATCGTTGTCGTGACATCGCGGCAAAGACAACGACGAGACCGACAACATGTAATAGAACGAATACCGGGATGATGAATTGGTACGAGTACAGACCGACCTCGTAGCCCCCATAGGCAAAAATGACGAACGTTGGTACGGAGAGCAAGTAGTAAAGCGTTGTTAGATACCCGATGAGTGATGGGTCGTCTCCGTGGTTCGCGTACTTCCCGCGGATCCTAGTTGGGGGGTCGCTGGTCGGAATATCCTTGGACATGTTATACCAAATCGATATGAACAATATAAATGTAGTGGTTAGGTTATCGGTCGAACAGAGTGTCGACAGCTGGCTAGATGTCGTAGATATCCCGGAACTTGTCCTCAACGTACTCAATGAAGTACTCCGCAGCCAGTGGCTCCCCGGTCGCAATCTCCACGAGGTCGGTAGCTTCGTACCGCTGGCCGTGGCGGTGGACGTGTTCATACATCCACTCTCGCAGGCGTTCGAACTCCTGGTCCCTGATACAGCCCTCAACGTTAACATCTTCCTCCATCGTCGCTTCTAGTTGGGCGGCCAGTACCGATCCGATGGTATACGTCGAGAAACCACCAAAACGGCGAGTCCAGTGAACATCCTGGAGAGGACCGTTGGCGACTTCGTCCGGGACTACATGGAGATACTCGTCCATCAGCTCGTTCCATCGCTCGGGGATGTCCTCGATGGGGAGGGTGCCATCGATGAACTCCGCCTCAATCTCGTGGCGGAGGATGATGTGGAGGTGGTACGTGACCTCGTCGGCTTGGACCCGAATCGTGTTGTCCGGATAGATTCGGTTTGTTGCTAAGTACGCTTCCTCGGCTGTCAGGTCGTCGACACCCGACAGGTGCTCTTTGAATACCGGGAGAAAGCTCTCCCAGAATGGCCGCGAGCGGCCAACGTGGTTCTCCCAGAAGCGCGACTGTGACTCGTGAACTTCACTACGCGAGGTTCCGAGCGGGCTCCCGTACTTATCTTTCGGTAACCCGAGTTCGTACGTTGCGTGGCCGTACTCATGGAAGGTCGCTGTCAGTGCGTCGAGCGGCTCCTTTTCACTGTACCGCGTCGTGACGCGGGCGTCGAATTGGTTTCCCGACGTGAACGGGTGCGCCGACGTATCCAGGCGACCTCGATTGAACGGATACCCCATGAATTCGAGGGCTGCGTGGTTGAGCGATGCCTGCTCCGCTTCCGGAAACGTCTGCCCGTCGAACGGCCGCGGGAGGTGGGCCCCGTTCTCGCGAATTTCCTCGAGCAGTGGAATCAGCGCTGCTTTGAGGTCGTTGAATATCTCCTCAACGAGGTCCAGAGGTACCGTTGGAACCTTCCTGTCGAACATAGTCGCGTGGGGAGACCCATCAGGGTTGACGTATTTCGCACGTTTGATTCGTATCTCCCTCAATTCCTTGAGCGTAGGAGCAAACAACGAGAAATCGCTGTTCATTTTCGCGTCTTTCCAGGTTTGCTGTGCGTCCGACTTCGCCATCGTATGTCGCTCGACAATCTTTGGGGGGACGGAAATCTCGCGCTCGTACTCGCGACGGACTTCACGGACGACTGCCCGCTGGTCATGCGTCAACTCCGCCTCCTCAAGTTCGTCGAGCAACTCACCTGTTCGTTCGTCCGTCAAAATCGCGTGAATCGTCTTCGATATCGTCGAGCGCTGGGCACCCCTGGCTGGTGCACCGTCGGGTGGCATCGTCACCTGCTGGTCCCAACTGAGCATATCGCCTGCCTGTTCTAGTAGTATCATCTGTTTTGCTCGCTCGTGCAGTTCTTCGAATGCAGTCGGCCCAGCATCTTGTGCTGGTGAATTATCGGCCGCCATACTATTGGCACTTCTCGCCAGCAACATTAAGACACTGGCTAGACGCGAGATATCAGAACCAGCGCCTTGGGTGTGCAGACGAGTATCCCGTCCTCGTAGCTAGTTCTCCGTGCCGAAGTCGTAACTGGACTCAACGAAAGAGTAAAATCATCGTAGTGTGCTTATAGACGTATGCGAATTGGACGGTTTGAAGTTGACGGTGCCGCTAGGATTGGCTTATTCGGATCCGACGACGTGCGGGACGTCACTGAACAGGTCACTTCGTTTCCGAACGCGCTCATGTGCCCGAACACAATCGACAGCACTGTCGGAGATACATTCGACAGAGAAAAAATCGAGTTTCTCCCGCCGGTTGCTCCGACTAACGTGGTCTACTGTGCTGCCCTCAACTATGAGGCACACGCGTCGGAGTCCAACAGCGCAGTTCCAGAGCGACCGCTTGTTTTCCTCAAACTCCCACAGACACTGGTCGGTCACAGGCGGCCAATCTCCTACCACACCGACGTTACCAGCGAGATAGATTACGAAGCCGAACTGGGCGCAGTTATCGGAACACCCGCCTATAAAGTCGGCGTCGACAGAGCGCTGGAACACGTCGCTGGATACACTATCGTCAACGACACCTCTGCACGCGACCTGCAACTTCACCTTGAGGCTGGAAACGATGAACTCCTCGACTGGTTCTCCGGAAAAGTCATGCGACACACCACGCCCGTCGGACCGTACGTAGTTCTCGACGAGGTCGACGACCCGCAGCGACTGGAAATCGCCTCCCGCGTCAACGGGGAAACGCTTCAGGACGACAACACCTCTCGGATGGTTCGATCTGTCGCGGAACTCGTCTCGTTCGTCTCAACGCGCGTCAAACTTCGACCGGGAGATATCATCGCCACAGGTACGCCCGAAGGCGTTGGGACGTTCCAAGACATCCAACTCCATCATGAGGATGAGGTCGAAGTCGCCATAGAGGACGTCGGGACGCTCACGAATACCGTGCGGCGAACGGTCGACGAGTAACGCCTGCTATTGGCTACAGTTCACGCCGCGAGGAAGTTCGGCATACCCGATAGGGAACAGAAAATACTTATGTTTTCCATTGGTGGGTGGAGATGTATGAAGCGGATAATATACACGCCAGACGCACCGAAACCTGAGAACGTTCCATACTCGCAGGGGGTCTACTCGAACGGCTTCATCTTCTGTGGCCAGGGACCACACGTTCCGGGCGAGGGTCGCACAGTTGTCGACGGTGACGTCCAAGACCAGACGAGACAAGCAATCAATAACCTCGAAACGGTCCTCGCGGAGAAGGAGAGTTCACTCGAGGACGTTGTCAAAGTGACGATGTACCTGACCGACATCGACGACTACGAGGCAATGAATGAGGTCTACTTCGAGTACTTCCCCGAGGATCACCCTGCACGTGCGACGTTCGAGGTCAGCGACATTCCCTTCGGTGACGTCGTCATCGACGCCGTGGCGGACGCTGAGGAGGCAGACGGCGGGGACTAACCAACGTCTACGATTTTCCCGGCATGTTGGTCATTACGCAGTACTCGTCGACTTCTCTTCGGGCTCGATTCGATCGGGCTTTTCGAACCGGTTCGGGCCTAGCGCGTCAATCGCGAACAGGTCGGTGGACCCGGTCACGATCTGATCGGCCAGCGCCTGTGATACAATTGGTGCCATCATCAGACCGTGACCGGAGAACCCTCCAGCGACGTAGAAGCCGTCGACTGCAGTCTCGCCGAGAACTGGATGACCATCAGGGGTCGTGGTAAGGATGCCTGTCCAGTGGCCCGTGATGTCTAAGTCTTCAAGGGCCGGAACGACTTCGCAGGCCGCCTCGAGCGTCCGAATCTTGTCCGCCTGCGTTATCCGGGCGGCCTCGTCCGGACCGTCCACCGGTTTCTTTTCAAGGCCAACCAACATTTCGCCATTCACGTCCGCTCGGAACCGGATAGCCGTCGTCTCATCAATGATCAACGGCGTATTTCGCGCTTCGGTTGCCTCCATCACGAGGTAACCGCTCTGGACGTTGTCAACCGGGAGCGAGACGCCAGCAAGCGATGCCACCCTGTCGACCCAAGGTCCTGCCGCGTTAACGACAACATCGGGTTTGTACGTATTCTCCTCGGTTACTAGCGCTTGCACCTCGCCACTGGCAGTCTCTACGTCTAGGACTGCCGTACCAGTCCTGATAGTGACGCCTGCATCGGTCGCCGCCCGCGCGAATGCCTGATTCGTGCGGTGGGGGTCGATGAATCCGCAGTCCCGACCGAAGAACGCACCCTCAACGTCAGACGTGTCGACCATGGGGACTCGCTCGGTTGTCTCAGTCGTGGTGAGAAAGTCAACGTCCACACCCGCTCGATCGTATGTGTCCAGTCGCCCTTCCCACGCCTTTCGGACCGCTTGGTTACGGAGGAGATAGAGGTATCCCGTCTGATGGTAGGTGATCGCTTCTCCGAGGTGAGATTGGAGCTCCCGAAAGAATGCAACGTTCTGGTTCATTAGGCCCACGTTCAGCGGATGGGAGAATAGGTTACGAACGCCGCCGAGCGAGCGCCCCGTTGCACCCGATGCGATTTGATTTTTCTCGAAGACAATGACGTTCTCGACTCCACGCTTGGCGAGAAAATATGCGATACTCGTTCCCATGACTCCGCCACCGATGACTGCAACGTCAGACGCTTTCATACAGGCGCTCCGTTGTTTGGCAGTCTGCATAAATCTATGGCAGCGTCGCGGGCCGAAGATGAGATATCAGTTCGTCCGGTTCGGCAAGAGGAGTGTGAGTACGACGGCCAGCCCGGAGAGAGCAGCCAACATCCAGAAGGCTTCGTTGAAATAACCTGCATCAGCGATAGCACCGACGGCGGCCGGGCTGATGGCGCTTAAGAAGATATAGACGGTACGAAGGACTCCTAGACCTGTGTTTCGCGTTTCAACTGGGAGGGCGTTCGTCATATATGGGAGGGCGACCGTTCCACGGCCGAGCATTGTGCTTGTGATTACCGTAGCAACCATCACGAGCCAGAATGAGTCTACCATAGTTAAGATGGCAAGTCCGATTCCACTGGTACCCATGATGAGAGCGAGCGAATACCTCGCTCCCGCCCGGTCGTAGACGTTACCAGTGAGCACCTTAATAAGGACACCCAGGCTAAAAAAGAGTGCGAACAGCGTGCTCGCCAGCGCCGGTTCCATCCCCTTGACGTCGATGAGATACAGCGGGAAGAACCCGGTAAACGATGCCCATACTGCCTCTCCGAGAATCTGGATGATTAGAACGAGGCCGATCGGTCGCTGGGCGAGACCGGCGAGGACCTCATGAACGTTCTTGCGTGTGATCGACCAGCTCGCGGAGTCCGTCGCGGACGTGTGTGAGGGGACGACAACCCATAGAATGACGGCAAGCAGGAAAAAAAGCGGTATGGTGAAGCCGAAACCGAACTGCCACGCTGTGAGTGCCGCGACGAATCCCGCTACCGGGGGTAATACCGTGTTTCCTACGTCCCCCATAGCTGAGATGACCCCATATGCAGTCCCGTGGTTCTCGGGATAGACATCCGCGATTGCGCTCACGTGGACGACGCCGAAGAGCGCCGCGCCCAGTCCGAACAGTGCTGTCATCACGAACAGCAAAGCTGTGGATCCTCCCAGTACCAGAACGAACAGCGTCGACGCTCCCAGCAGCATACTCACGACCATAACGGTTCCTTCCCCGAACCGGTCTGCAAGCACGCCACCCGGGAGTTGTCCGACGGCGTAGGCTACCCACAGAATAGTCAGCAAGAGCCCCGCCGTCGTCAGCGTCAACCCGTAGGCAGTCCGCAGGTACGGCAACATTACAGGGTAGGCCAACCGGACACCGAGGGACAGTCCCCATCCTGCTGCAATAGCGAGCAGGATCTTCCCGTTCCCGTTCTGCCACTCCCGCTTTGTCCGCTCGACTACGTGTGTAACCTGCATCATCCTGTTGCACTGCTGGCCGTCACAAGGACGGGTACACTGCCAGTTCTTCTTGTGTGGAGTTAAATCAAGAGGTTTTGTGCCCGGACGAGATGTGACGCAGCCGGCAGACAATTCGCTTGACTGCCCCCGCCAAGCCGCGATACGCGCTCGTTTTGGTTCGGTAGAGATTCACGAGCACAATCTATTTAACCCTTCCAGAGTAACTCGATACCAGCCATATGGAACATATACAAGAGCAGATGGGTACCTTCGGACACAACGAATTCAAAGCGTTTCGTGACGATTCGGCCGGACTCAAGGGCTTCGTCGCTATCCACGATACGACGCTTGGTCCTGCCGCTGGGGGGACACGACGATATAACTTCGACTCTGCGGATGAGGCTATTCGGGACGTTCTCCGGCTCTCGCGTGCGATGACATACAAGTATGCTATCTCTGGTGTCAATATGGGCGGCGCGAAGTCCGTCATCTGGGTGGACGATGACGACCACTGTACAGAGGAACTGTACCGGGCACACGGTCGCGTTGTCGACAGCTTCGGAGGGCGCTGGATTACTGGTGCCGACGTGGGCACCGACGAACGCGAACTACGTTGGATTGGGATGGAGACCGACTACATCGTCGGACTCCCGGAACAGTTCAACCACCCCGGGGGATACAACCCCGGTGCACGGGGGCTGGTCCGTGCCATGGAGGCGAGCGCTGATCTCGTCTATGAAGGAAATCGGTGTCTCGGTGACCTCCACGTCGCCATCCAGGGCGTCGGTGAGATGGGGATAGGCCTGCTCAGGTATCTCCATGAACGAGGCGCCCAAATCACGGCAACCGACATTGACGGCGAAAAGCTCGATGCAGTCGCTGATGAGTTTGGCGTCAACATGGCCGACCCGGACGACATCTACGGCGTCGACTGTGATGTGTTCGCCCCGTGTGCGCTCGGATTCGTCATCAACGACGAGACCATCCCACAACTCAAATGCGACATAGTTTGCGGCGCAGCGAACAACCAACTCGACGACGAAGACAAACACGGCCAGGCGCTTCACGACAACGATCTCTTCTACGTTCCCGACTATCTCGCCAACTCCGGTCGAACGATAGACGACACGGACTTGCTCCGCAAGGGGGGATACAAACACGACCGCGCGAAGGCGATGATAGATGAGATCTACGACCGGACGATGGAAATCGGTGAACGGTCTGACGCCAATGACGAACCCACGCTCTCTGTCGCGGATTCCATCGTCGAGGAGCGCATCGCGGCGATGAAAGCCACTCGACAGAAAGTCCACGATACCCGCCCGCCACAGTGGTGAGAGTCTACCGGTAGTTTCTATACTTCGGCATGTGAGACGGTTGCATGGGCCGGCAACTGCCAGTGGTCGATAGCCACCTCGCTGAACGTGACGTAGACGGACTTCTCATCTCGGCCAACGGTGACGTCGGTAACCAGCGCTACCTCTCGGGGTTTGACGGCCACGATCCGTTCGAGACACTGTACACGGACGGTGACGTCTTTTTGCTCATCGGCGGGGCGGACTACACCAGAGCGCAGACGGGGAGCTACTCCGATGACGTTTACCGACAGTCGGATCTCGTTGCCGACGACGAGTACACGGAGCCGACAGCTGCCGAGTACGCGGCCATCGTCGGCCTTCTACGGGAGCACTGCGTAAGCCGCGTGCTCGTTCCCGAGCGCTTTCCGCTGGGGACGGCTCGCGAACTCGAGGCCCGGGGAATCGACGTCGTCGTCGATGGGGCTGATTCTCTGTTGCACCAGCGTAGCGTCAAAACTGATGATGAAGTCGCCGCTATCACGTTAACACAACGTGCGACAGAGGCGGCGATGGCGTGGGCGAGGATGATTCTCGCCGGCGCTGAAGTGGAAGGCGAGCAGTTGGTCTACAAGAACGAGGTACTTACCGGGGCACGGCTGAAAGCCGAAATCGAGAAGAAACTGCTGGAAGAGGGGGCCGCGCTACGGGAGACGATTGTGGCCTGTGGTCCGGATTCGGCGGACCCACACGGACGGACGTCGGGGCCGCTTCGACCGCACGAGAGCATCCTCATCGACATCTTTCCGGAGTCCATGGAAACAGGCTACCACGCGGACATGACGCGAACGTTCGTCAAAGGCGATCCGAGCGAGAAGCTTCGGGCCTTGTACCAGGACGTTCACGACGCCTTTGAGGCCGCGTTGGAGGGACTCGCGGCTGGAGTAACGGGTGACGAGATTTGCCATCGGATTCATAATACCTTCCGAAATGCGGGTCACAGAACGGTGCTGGACGAACCCGGAATTGAGGCCGGTGCCCTCCATTCAGGTGGCCATGGGGTGGGTCTGGACGTTCACGAACTCCCCTCTGTCCGTCCGAACGGGGCCGAGTTCGAAGCCGGGAACGTCATCACTGTCGAACCTGGGCTGTACTACCCCGAATTCGGTGGCATCCGAATTGAGGACATCGTCGAGATCACCGAGTACGGATACAACAATCTCTCCAATTTTCCGAAGGTGTTCGTCATTGAGTGAGGGCCGCCACCGAGTTTCTTGGTATAGCAGCACGCCATCGTAGCTACCGCGGACGTTTGTTGTGCCAACAAGCTTATGTACGACGTTGTCCAATCGCTTCTATCGTGAACACACTCACCGTCTTGGCACTCGCTGCTGGCGGACTGATGAGCATTGCGCTCGTCGTTGCGAGGCGGGGACGGGAGCAAACGGCGATGTGGATGTTCATGCTCGCGTTCTTCACCGCAACTATCTGGTCGCTGTTGAACGCTATCTGGGCACGAAACAATCCGAGCCCACTCTCACCAGAACTCTGGTTGACGATGGCCTCGATGGCCGCAGCCGCAATCGTCTACTACTATTACCTCTGGGTAGATGATATGGGGGCCGTCGCTAACTGAGAATCAGAGGTCGTACAACGTTTCATACTTCTCGGTGACATACCTAACGAAGTACTTCGCCGTTAGCGGTTCGCCGGTTGCCCGCTCGATGAGTTCGTCGCTTCGGTAGCGCTGGCCGTGTTGGTGCACGTTATTGCGGAGCCAGTGGCTGATGTCGTCGAACCGCTCGTCACCAATGAGTTCGTCAAGTGGTCCCAAATCATCCTCCAGCGTGGCGGCAAGCTGGGCTGCCAGGACAGATCCGACGACGAACTTGTGGAAGTTACCGAACCCGTGTGTCCACTGCGCATCCTGCATACACCCGTGTGCGTCGTCCGGAGGAGTCACTCCGAGGTAAGCGTCCATCCTCTCGTCCCATACCTGTGGGATGTCATCGATGTCGATTTCGCCGTCAATATAGGCCCGTTCGATCTCGATTCGAACGAGCAGGTGAAGGTGATACGTTAACTCGTCTGCTCCAGTTCGGAGAACTTCGTCAGTTTTCACTTGCGTTGCTGACTGGTACGCCTCCTTGGGGGTGACAGAGGACAACTGCGGGAACTGGTCGGTTAGACGCGGGAGCAGTACCTCCCAGAACGCCCGCGACAGACCGACGTGATTCTCCCAGAAGCGTGACTGCGACTCGTGGACAGCTTTGCTCCTCGCCTGTCCGACCGGCTCCGTATAGGTGTCTTTCGGGAGTCCGAGGGAGTACAGGGCGTGACCGAACTCATGCATCGTCGATGTGAATCCATTTATCATGTCCGACTCGTCTGTTCTTGTTGCAATCCGGGCATCGAACGGCGTCCCACCACCGAACGGATGTGCGGTCGTATCCAGACGACCACGTGACCAGTCGTAGCCGACAAGCGTCAGCGTCTCGCGGAAGGCCTCTAGCTGGGCTTCTGAGTCGAACGAACCGTGGAAGACGTTCGTTTCTATCTCACGTCCATCCTCTTGAATGCGTTCGATAAGAGGGACGAGTTCACGCTTCAAGTCCGTGAGGATGTCTTCGATACGGTCGAACGAGATGTCGGGCTCGGTGTCGGCAACCATCACTGCCAGCGGATGCGCGTCAGAATCGATTTCTTGCGCGCGCTTGATGTTCAGGTCCGTCACTGTTTTGAAGATAGGCTTGAACTCATCGAAGTCGTTCGCTTCCCGCGCACGCTGCCAGGTATCATGGGCATTGGACTCGGCATCCGCGAGTTCGTCGATGAGAGAATCAGGAACATTCGCGTGGCGGTTGTACTGACGCTTGATTTCGCGTACGTTTGCTCGCTGGAGTGCGTTCAGTTCATCCTCGTCTATCCGATTGAGGAGTCGCCCCGTCTTCTCGGCGACGAACCGCTCGTGACCCAGTCCAGAAAGCAGCGATACTTGCTTTGATCGGGCAGGAATGCCACCTTCGGGCATCATCACCTTCTGGTCCCATATCAACGCGCTAGTCGCGTTCTCAAGGCGCGACACGTCCCGATACCGGTCGAGTAGCTTCGCGTAGCTCTGCTGAACGTCTGCTGACATCGAACTGTACGTCCCGGCGAACTCACTTCAGTCTACTGGTCAATTCGTCCACGCCCGGGAAGACAGGGCGCTTCCGTCGGCCAAGCCGCTTCGAGCGGAACGTTTATTTGTGAATCCAGAAATTGCTAAACCGGAATGGAAATCGTCCGCCTGAAAGGCTTCTTTGGGACCACCTTGCTGATACTTGGTGCATTTCTCGTCGGCGGTACCCTCCACGGCGCGCTCATCGAAGGAGCGTACTCCCTGACGACGCCCGCAACGGTCCTACCGACGATACTGGGATTGGTGTTTATTGTCGTTGGCCACCGTCTCTATATCCCTGCCACCGAGTACGTCGAGACACCTTCTTCCAGCGAGACGGGCACGAGTGACCACTCGGGAGATATAGGTCTCTCACCGCTCGAAGAGGAAGATTTTGAGGATTTGGAGAGAGATGACTCGTACGACCAAAACAACTAAGCCGGAGTATCATACATTGAATGTATGACTCTGAAAGAGCAGATTCCACCACGGGTAGTCGGACTACTCGGGTTTGGGTCCATCGCCGTCATGATTGTCGGCCTCACTCTCGGTTATGTGCTGGCTATTCTCGGGCTGAGTCTGGCAGCGGGACACGGTATTCCAGCGGACGACCTCACGACATTCGAGTCAATGGTCATCTCAATTATTGGCGCCATCTGCCTCGTCGTCGGCTATCTCGGCTGGAAAGCTTTTCTACGCTTCTCGTTTTGACACCCCGTTCTGGTACATACTCAGCTACACACGTTAGCTCCGACTATTGAGTGAACGATGAGGTAGTCAATCTCATTCATGAGGTCATCGACATCTTGTTTTTCGTATAGGCACAACGTAAGCGGATAAGCGGTTGTGTCGCCGGCGTAGAAGACGTAGACAATTTCTTGGTCCCAGACCGTGTCACCTTCAGCGTGATCATAGAAGTGGCCGGCACCGGGACTTCGTTCCCGACTTTCTCGTGATTGTATCGACAAGGATGATAGAACCGGCCTGTGTTCACCGTGTTTCTGCAATTCGTTGAGGCGTTTGTGGTTGAATTGCTCTTTGTCCCAGCTGTACTCGGCGAGGGGTTTGTTGAGGGTACATCTGCTCTGGCTGAAAGGACTTCACGTACGATGCCGGCCACGGTCTTGTTACTGGCCACAACAAGACCAGTGGCGTAGGCTTTCACGTGATATCGTTGCTCTGGTGACAGCGACTCGAACTCGTCACCCACGCATGTGCACGACAAGAAGTCCGTAGTCGGCATCATCCGCCCTTGCCACCGCCTACATCACGCTCCCACTTCAACATGCAAAACTGAGGTACGTACTGACTTTCGCTCGTCGTTCTCTCAAACTGTTGTTTCCGTTCCCGGCGATCTGGTCGGTCTCCTTAGAGACAGATACCTAGCATTCTCATGTAGAGTTCCAGACAAACAGCGGACACCGCCGGCATCGACCTACTCGAAGTTGTCCTCAAAACAGAAGCAGCCGTTTCGCTGGATGACCTCTCCGTCGACCTCGATGAACGAGTCCTGTTTCATGTCGGTTATCATGTCGACGTGTGCCGCGCTATCGTTCACCCTGTTTCCGTTCCCGACACACTTCTCGTAGGCACGCCCGAGGGCGAGGTGAATCGTATCACCCATCTTTTCGTCGAACAGCGTGTTGTTCGTAAAGCGGTCAATATCTCGGTTCATCCCGATACCGAGTTCGCCGATGTAGCGTGATCCTGCGTCGGTTTCGACTATGTTGTTCAGAATGCTCCTGTTCATGCTCGCGCTGTGTTCGACCACTGCGCCGTCCTCGAACCTGAGGTGAACGCCCTCGATTCGACGTCCCTGTCTATAGCGGGGGACGCCGAAAAAGACCTCTCCCTCGACGCTCTCGGGACGAGGTGCGGTGAACACTTCGCCCCCGGGAAGGTTGTTCTCTCCAAAGTCGTTGATTGCATAGTTCCCGTCGATACTCATTCGTATGTCCGTCCTGTCCCCCGAAACGATTCGAATCTTGTCCGCGGGGTTGAGGATGTCCACCAGCTGTTGCTGAAACGCTCGCTGTTCCTCCCAATCCTTATTGACGGCGTTCCAGACGAAGTCCTCGTACTCGCTGGTATTCATTCCCGCTGCCTGCGCGTTGCCCCGCGAGGGGTATAGTGTACTGCACCACCGCTTCGAGAGCCGCTCCTTCCGGAACCGATGGGTGGCCTCTCTGAACTTGACGTTGGCGTTTGACGGCGCGCCCGCCATCTCGGCTACGTTCGTGCCACCGTTGATTTTGATGTGCGCGTCCGCCGCTTCCATCATCGATACTGCGTGTTCGGGTGACTCCGGTTCGCCAACTGCTGACAAGTATGCAGCCTCAGCACGCTTACTCTTTAGCGTTGCAAATGGGGTCGCACCCCGCTCTCCGATGAGTTCGAACAGTGCTAGAACGAGGTCCTCTGCGAACGGAGGCGATCTGATGACGACGAGGTCGCCTTCCTCGATACTGACTGAATGGTCCACGATGATCTCTGCGTGCTTTCGCAGGCGTCTATCCATATCCAACCCACAGACGAAGTCCATAAATACGTTATTCATGAGGGTTGATAGGTGCTAAATATATAATGAATGATATTAAATCCTCTCACTCGGCCTTTACGTACTCGTTCAGAACTTGAGTGTGGTTTTCACCTCTGGACTGAAGACGAGAAGAAAGAGCGACTTGTGGGTGTTAGAGACGGTACACGAGAAGAATCCGCTTGCCGAGGTCCTACTCATCTTGGTTAAGCACGGTTCACACATCTGCGAATACACGCACAGGCGTGCTCATCAATTTGAAATGGACTTGTTGTTTCTCCCATCAGGCTCGCCGCACCTCAACCCAATTGGATAGGTCTATAAACAACCGAAATAAACAATGTCTGCAATAATTGTCCAAGACGAACATGAATTATTATTTTGATCTTTAGCGAAACTCTCGCTCAGTGATGCTGATAGAACGATAGTTGAGGCACATCTCCCGTGATTGATGAGTACGACAAACAGACCGAGAAACTCGAGGATTGAGTAGAAGACACTGGAATCGCCAGTGGCCGTTGGGCTGCTGGAAAATCCGGTTGTTGAACAGTCCACGGCTGGATTCGTCGTCACAGAAATCAGTGAGATTGATCGGCTTGATTGGCACGAAGAACTGGTGAGTTATGCTGGACTCGATTCAGTGGTTCACCAGTTAGGCGAATGAACGTGAATGGAAGCATCAACAAAGAGGGCTCGACGCTGTTTTGCTGGGTCCTCGTCCAGTGCGTCCATGTTTCCATCCGGTATGGCGATTATCTCGGTAACTTCTACACACGGTTGAAACGACAATAGAACCATCAAATAGCGATTGTCGCAATAGCTCAGAAGACGTTGATCACCACCTTCTACATGCTGAAGCGGTAGGAACGATATGATCAACCGGAGGTGAGTGCCTGAGCGGCGTTTCGGGTCGCTCAGTACTACTCAATTTCCTCTGCACAGCCACCTCTACCACAATCACGAATTCTCCACCTGCCGGGAAGTATTTCCATGAGATTGTTGCTATCTGGTGAATTTCATTTGCGTTCGGGTGAGTTGCTCGGCTTCCCCGAACAATTATCGTCAGCGATATGGGATCAGCTGGTGCGGGATTTTCATACGAAAATATATCTTGTAGAGCCTTAACGGACAACCTGAATATCGTAGGAGATTTTCATCTATACGTTTCATAAAGAAAAATGATTTTTATGCCGGAAGATGAGCATTTATTGCCGAGTAAGCAGTATTTCTCAGGAGCCGAATGGCTTCAGATAAACGTGGTGGTTTCGAAGATGTCCGTGAGCAAGCGGACGGCAATCCGATGGTGAATCTGTTCCGGTATGCTATGCCCTACTGGAAAGCAATGGCTGGTGGAACAGTGGCATCAGTTGCTGAGCGAGCCTTACTAATGTTCCCACCCTTGTTAATTGCAGTGGCTCTTGATCGTGTGATCGATGCTCCTGGAGAGCCGAGCACGCTCGCCTCGCTTGGTCTTATAACTTCTCAAGAGATTCCTGCTGAAGCGACCGAGCAACGGCTTGCTCTTTTACAAATGCTCGTTATTCTCGGAATCATCGCGTATGCACTCTACACTGTAGGGCACTTCTTTTCGCGGTATTTTTTCGAGACAACCGCCCAACGGATCCAGCACAATCTCCGTCACGAAACCTACGATCATATGCAGCGACTCTCGATGGAGTTCTATGACAACCATGAAACTGGGGGGATGATGGCTATCCTGAACGACGATATCAACCGCCTTGAGAACTTCTTCAATACTGAGATCCGACAAATCATACGAGCCGTCGTTATCTTTGGAATAGTAGCATTGTACCTCGCGATTGAAGCTCCCATGTTTCTCCCGCTTATTCTTCTTCCGATGATGGCAGTAGCGCTTGCGACAGGCAAGTTCATGGGATGGATAGAACCGAAATACAAGCGTATCCGTGAACTAGTCGGTGAACTGAACACACAACTGGCTAATAATCTCGGTGGTGCGGATATTATTAAGACATTTAATCGCTATCGTGAAGAATCTTATCGAATTGACGATCGAAGCGCTGCCTATCGAAACGAGAAGATTGTTGCGATCAAGTATCGGAAAGCTTTCTTTTCCTCTCTACAGTTGCTTGTCGGCATGATGTTCGTCGCTATACTCTTTTTCGGTGGGCATGCTGTTGTCGCTGGGACGCTATCGGCTGGTACTTTCGTTGTTGTGTTCATGTATCTACAAGAACTTGATGGTCCAATGCGCCGAATTGGTCAAACAGCAGATAAATATCAGAAGACCATGTCTAGCGCAGAACGTGTGTTCGGTATCCTTGGATGGCAACCTGGGATAGAGGCGCCAGCGGATGGGTACAAGCCTGACCAAGTTGATGGTTGCGTTGAATTTCAGGACATCCATTTCCAATACGAAGAAAACGAAAAAGTGATTGACGGTGTCTCTGCGAAAGTCAAACCTGGCGAAACAGTTGGCTTCGCGGGTACAACCGGTTCTGGCAAGTCAACGCTGGTAAAGCTGATACCGCGCTTGTACGACATTGACAATGGAGCCGTTTGTATTGATGGAGTGGACGTACGTGAATGGGATCTCGTGAAACTCCGTGAAACCGTTGGCACCGTTGAACAAAGCCCGTATCTCTTTTCAGGTACAATTATTGAGAATATTGCTTACGGCGATCGGAATGTTTTCTGGAGCGTTATTCAAGATGATCTTGATGACGACGAAAGACGGCGTATCGAAGAGATGGCACGTGCGGCGGGGGCTCACGACTTTATCCGTTTACTGCCGAACGGATATGAAACCCAGTGTGGCGAACGTGGAGTACGTCTTTCCGGTGGTCAGCGACAACGGATTTCAATCGCACGGACGCTGCTCAACGATCCCGAGATGATTATACTTGATGAAGCAACCAGCGACGTTGACACGGAAACGGAGGAAGCAATTCAAGAAAGTTTGAACGTAATTTCTGCTAATCGAACTGCGTTCGTTATCGCCCATCGACTCTCCACGATCAGGGATGCGGATCGGATTATTGTAATGGAAGATGGTGAAATTATTGAACAGGGTAAGCACGATGAGCTTGTCGAGAAGAACGGGACTTACGCAGACCTGTGGGCCGCTCAGAGCGATAACGGGGCTGGCTCTCAAAGAATGTCGACAGATAACTAATCTGAGCTGTCAAAACGCGCTATGACGGTACTGAGTGTGGCTTCCACCGTAGTTTCGATATCTCTCCTCCAAATCGACGGAATAGATTCGGTGTAGCTTGATCTGCGCATCGTCAATCGTGAACTGCCAGTCGATGAGCCAGTCAGCTGTGTTGCGGTGGTCCTGCCACGCAGTGACCCTTCGACCGGAAGATCGCTGGGTAATAGATGCGACGGTCGAAGCGCTTGCCGAGGACAGCCATGAGGAGAAAGTGGAGGAACCCGTCGTTTTCGGGTTCTTTCGATGAGACGTAGCCACAACCGTATGATAACTCTCACCGGATGTGATCGTTTGACTGAACAGTGACGATCGAGAAACTGCTACGTTACTATGGCGGTAGATCGGCTTCTACGCCCTGACTAGCCATAATGTAATCATATTCAAAGAAGAGTTAGTCAAGGAGACGACTGTTGAGTCACCCAGAGAGATCCGTGATCAGAATCCGGTAGGTGGATTCTATTCGTGGCCGATAACTACGGCTCCCATCACGCAAAACTCACCCAGCACCGGGCCGACGAACTCGACATCGGTTTTGTCTGAATCTCGCCGTATCTTCCGACGTTGACTGCCATCGAACCGTTATAAACAGATGTGGAACGCAAAATCTTGCCGGAGATCCTCGCGGATAGAGACCACTTCACAGCGTTCCTCACCGAGACATTTCTATAGCTGAGTCACCGACCGAGTTTTGCCGTCAGTTGGATTGAGACGTTCCTTCCAGATGTTCAAAAGTTACGCTGATCACTCAGGGGAACTCTCGTCTCTCCACACGCAGCGCCTTCACGTCCTCGGTAATACCGTGATCAGATATGAGTCCGTGGATCTAGTTGGCGTGCTTGGTAGTTTTCTATCAACGTCGCTATTGTCCGCACACGAGTGTGCGGACTTTTCTGATTTTGTCGGCTGGAACATAATTTCCCGGCACTCAGTTCAACCGGACCACTCGAGCTATCGTAACATTAGAAATAGTTACTCACAGTTGGTGTGGAGAGTTGGTCAAGAGCCGTCTCCATCGCTTTTGTGAGGTCGTCGAGTGACTCAAAGAAGCGGTTGCTGAGTTCCGTTTGGAGCTGCCTCCAGTACTCCTCGATAGGGTTGCTCTGGTGAATGCGATAGCAACGTTACGGACGCGAGATCGCCACAGGCCGCCAGATCCGTGATAGCCGACGCCTGAAAGTACGGCGCTCTATCCAATACAATAATCAGGCACGGTCTATAGTAGACGTTAGAAATAATTGCTCACTTTGGGAATGGAGAGTTGACCAAGAGCGGTATCGATCGCTGCTGTTAGCTCGGAAAGTGAGTCGAAGAATCGGTTGCTAAGTGCTGATTGTAGCTGTCTCCAGCACTCTTCAACGGGATTTAGCTCTGGCGAGTATGCCGGCAACGTGACGAAGGCGAGGTCGTCACGGGCCGCCAGGTTCGTGACGGCCGACGCCTGAAAATACGGCGCACCATCTAGCACGATGAGTAGATTATCTTCGAACTCTTTGCATAACGCGAGAATGAAATGTTTCGCATGATCGGCGGTGACGTACTCGGTAAATCGTGAGAAGAAGCACTCGCCGTTTTCGGTGACCGCGCCGAGCAGACACGTCCAGTCGCGTTGGCCAGAAAGTTCGACAGCTGGCCGCGTGCCGCGTGGTTTCCGCGCGGCACGCGGCTCAACCTGAACGGATTTTTTGGTTTGATCGATACAGACTACGGTGGCGTCCAGCTCCCGCCGCTTTTTTTGAATTTTTCGTGGAACCCTCACGCTCGTCTTCGTCGGCCTCGGCAGCTGTACGGCGTGGTTTCTGGTAGCTCAATCCCGCTTCTTTGAGCAACCGCCGACAACTCGGGATCGAGTACTCGACATCGTAGGTTTCGTCGAGATGCTGCTGGACGAGCGCCGGCGCGTCGATGTCGGCCTCTTCAGGTGATTTGTGGACTGTTTCTTCGAATTCTTTTTGGTGTGTTTCTGAGAGCTTCCGTTTTCTCCCAGATCGATGAGCATCAGTCACGGCCTGTTCGAGCGACTCGTCGGTATCGAGTCGCGTGAGCCAGCTATAGATTGTCCGTCGCTGAACGCCGTACCACTCGGCTAGCTCAGTCTGTGTGACGCCGTTTTTGTACGCAATCGCCGCTAACAGCCGTTGTGTCGGCTTCTTTCCGTCCACGTTGTCGAGGGCGGTTTGCAACTCCTCGACAGCGATTTCGTCGAGATGATCCACTACACGCAGCAACAATATCTGAGCAGAAGGTTCTAACGGTTACCATATCGCCGTCAATAGAGAACGACGAACTCAGCACTCGCTGACTCATGCCATATGGTCAGCTGCTCAATTTCCATTCCCGATCAATGAACGTATCCATGACCGTACTCCCAGGTCAATAAGTAAGGGAGCCACCATTTAAAATCGAAATTTCGGAAATTAAGATATCTCATGCTGTGAGTGGCGTCCCTCGATACCGCTGTATAGAGTTAGAAGAACGCAATACAAACTTTCAGGAATACTTGCCACACCCTCCAGTGCCGCTGTATCATGCGTCTCTACCAATCGGTTAACTAATGTATCCAGCATCACTTAAACAGAGCCACAAACGTTGGTTGTAAACACACAACGCTCGTAAAAAGTGGGGGTGGTCGGATTCAGATGAATAGAAGCATGATTCCTATGGCAACTTTTGAAGTCAAAATAGGAGTTAACAAGGATCTCAATTGGAGGGAAAGATCAATCAAATAACTCGCTTACTCGAGTATCCTCAGAAAGCGCCTCAGTAATCAGTTCAGGCCGGATTGAGAATTGATACTGGTAGTAAGAGCCACCCTTTGGCCCTTTGTTTTTCTCTTCAACATCGAGGAACCCCTTGAGCGTCAAATGCGAAAGTCGGTCATGAACCGTTCGGTCGGTTCGTGGATCGATATCAATCCGGGTGGCGGCGATGCGATACCGCTTGTAGATTGCCGAACGTTTCGCCGGCAGTTCACCTTCTGCTTCGAGCATCAACAACGCATAAAGGGTGAGCTTCGAATGCGTGGGCACACGAAGCAATTCTTCCCACACTTTGTCGCGTTCAACTGCATGATCAGCAAGACGAATATGGTCTTCAGTGACGATAGTTGCGCCCTGGTCTCGAGCGATATCACCTGCTTTGTACAACCGACGGAGGGCTTGGCGTGCAGACCCGCTACTCTGACCGGCAAAGGCTGCTGATAACGGAATCACATTGTCATCGAGAACACCGTCATGAAACGCCTGTTCAGCACGCTGTTCGAGGATCCGTCGAAGTTGGTTTGCGTCATACGGCGAAAACAGGATCTCCTCATCGCAAAGTGAATCTTTGACTCGAGCGGAGAGGTTATCTCGGAACGTAAAATCGTTGGAGATGCCGATTACCCCTACCTGGGTGCTATCGACAAGACCGTTATCGTTCGATCGAGGAACCTGGTAGAGAATATCGTCGTCGTTCCCAATCGAATCGACTTCGTCGAGAACGATGAGACAGTGAGAAGCATCGAGTTCGTTCAGATGATCCCAGAGCATCTGGTTGATCATACCAGATGGGTAGCCAGTGGTCTTGATCTGGTTGTCAGGCTCACGAAACTCGTTGACAAGGTTGGCTGCCACCTGATAACTCGAGGAGAGCGATTTGCAGTTGAGGAAGACGGTGTGAAGATCGACGTCGTCCATCGGCTCGAGGTCAGTACAGAGCCGTTCAAGGACTAATTTGGTAGCCAGCGTCTTTCCAACACCTGTCTGGCCGTACAAAAAGAGGTTCTTTGGCTGTGCACCATTTACCACAGGACGAAGTGCAGATTGATACGCCGCCAGCTCCTCATCCCGTTCAATCAATGTTTCGGGAGTGTGACTATCACGAAGAACGTTCTCGTCACGAAAGATTGTAGAGTCTTTGGTAAACGGTTCCAAACCCATTGCCAGTGTTATCCAACCAATGGATAATAAAACCACTAGTTCACGAGTTTCATATGTTTCATAAGATTCCTACGAGCTGGAAATAGCAGGAACCCCCTCCCCCCATATTTCACGAGTGTTTTGGGAGAAGATGCGGGTGGAGGTTGTCAACGATGGTTATTATCTAGCGAAACTATAAGTCACTCTGTTCACAACCTAAACCGTAATGGAGCTAGACCTGTTCTATCCACCCCATCTATCCTATAATAGAACGTCAGACATTGCTTCTAGCAGATTCTCTCGCTTCAAACACTCGTGAAAAGTGGGGGGTGGGAGTGCTTTATCCCTCTCTGATTTCTTCTCCAAAATCCCACAACTCCGGCTAATTTGACCGATAGACATACTCTTACAAACACTCGTGAAATGTGGGGGGTGTGCCGAGTGATTGGTTGTCTTCACAATCGGAGGCCGTGTTGAATCGCCATACGGCATCGGAATTCACTGTTTCACGGCACGCTTGATGTTGTAGACGACACACATCAGGGCTATTTCGCGGAACTCACGAAACCAAGATCGCGCTCGCACGGCGAAGCCGAGCGAGCGCTTGACAGCCGAGTTCACTGTCTCGGTCATAGAGCGCTGATTGTAGCGTTCTTCGTCGATTCGGGCGTTGTGCGCGTGATCATAGGGCGCGAAAATACGATGCTTGATCAGCGGTCTGATGCGGAGTTCACGGAGAGCTTCGCGGAGCGATTGCTTGTCGTAGCCCTTTTCGGCGGCCAGAGACCGCAGATCGCCCGCGTTTCGGCGGGCGATCTGCTCGGCGAGATCTGCGTCGCTTCCTTCCCGGTTTGTCGAGCAGTGTACGTCGAGGACGGCTTGAGACTCCGTATCGACGAGTTTTGTGACTTTGAGCTTC